>Ga0214473_10006223_pt1 | contig 14282 bp, 12 predicted proteins | sample RVTome_7_FD_203509 | JGI IMG/M metagenome (GOLD analysis project Ga0214473, IMG submission 203509) | Soil microbial communities from uranium-contaminated site in the Upper Colorado River Basin, Wyoming, United States - RVT98D197 | ecosystem: Environmental > Terrestrial > Soil > Contaminated >... | reverse complement strand
GGAGCTTGCCACCGAAAGAATAAGAGGGAAGGCTACGGACTTCGGAGGGACAGTTGGAAAAGGTGGAGTCGGATTGCCAAAAATATTCAAAGACTTTTCAAAAACACCGATGGAGAAGGCCTTGCGAATAGCGATTGAGGAATCGGCGAGTTTGATTGTTGCCAAGACACCTCCTGAGTCCTATAAAATTTTCCCTCCTATTTCACAGAAGGAAACCCCGAAACCAGCCCCGGCGCCTCCTCCTGAAACTCCAAAAGTCGTCCCACCTCCGCCACCCCCTCTCCGTGTCACCCAAGTCGTATGGGCTTATGTAAATTTGCGTGAGGGGCCGGGAACGAACTTTAAAGTCATCGGCAACGCGAAGAAAGGGACTTCTCTGAAGATTCTCGAAGTAAAGGGAGATTGGCTGCATGTCCGGCTTGAGGACGGACGCGAGGCATGGGTAAGTAAATTAGCAACCTCCGAAGTCTCTCCCTCTTCTCCTTCTCCATCTCCGCCCAAACCAACGCCCATGTAAATGGTCAATAGGTCACGGTTAGGGTTAGGAGGCCCGTATCGTTTAGCGTCAAAGGGTGAGGGATTAAGAATTTAAGACGATTAACGTAACCAAATGTCGAAACGGGCATCTTTACCGTTGCCTTTAGACAGAGCCATTATTTTATAACTAATGATTAAAAAAGGTAAATTTTAAGAGGAACCAATGCTCGTCTGCGTGAATTGTAACGTCGAATACGAGGAAGAGAGAAAATTTTGTAAATATTGTGGAGAACCCCTTATACCGAAAATAGAACCTATTTCAACTCAAAAAAAAGTAGATCGAACTGAAGAGGAGAAATCAGATGAAAAACTGATCTGTCCGGATTGTCAAATCGTTTATGAATTTGGAAGCTCTTGCATACAATGCGGGTCGGCCCTGGTAATCCAAATCCCTCCCATTGGAAAAGAAGTTCCGGAGACGGATCACAAAAAACCCCTTCAAAATCTCATCTGTCCTGGTTGTAAAATCATCTACGAGCGCGGGGATTCCTGCATCAAATGTGGATCAGCCCTCGTCCCTCAAATTCCCCCTTTGACGGAAGAAGAACCCAGGATAGTTCATAAGCCTGAAGTTGAGGAAAAACCGATTTCATTACAGACGCTCCAAGAACAATTGATCGAGGCACCCCGTAAGACACTTGTCTGCCCTGCTTGTAAAATCATCTACGAGCGTGGAAATGCTTGCGTCAGGTGTGGGGTAGCGCTGGTCATACAAGTTTCACCTCAGGAAGCGGGAGAATCTAAGCTATCCGAAACCCCCGAAGCTGACACTGAACCGCCCTATCTCTCCAGTCATCAAGGGCAAGACCTGGGCCTTGTGCCCCCTGCCACGCAGGGCTTGGAGGCTGTTGAAAGGGTTAAAAAGAAAGAAATGGAAGTCGCTCCTGCATCAAAAGCTGGGGTGAAAGAAGAGATCCCTCAAACCGAAACAACTGAACAACAACCTACTAATAGAGTGACGGAAGATTTGGAAAGGAGGCTAAGACTTCCGAAAAAACGCAAAATCGACTATCGTCGACTATCTCTCGAAGTGGGTAGCATCACCCTTATGGCCGTGGCAGGAGGGTATTTCCTTTGGTCAGTCTATTCTTACATGATCACAAGAGATCCCAATGCAAAAACACCGCCTCCCGCAGAGATTTCGAGTCCGGTCCTTCCCAGCCCCCCAGCCCCTACCACTGCAACCGCCAATGTTTCGATTCCGCAAGAGACCGATAGAAGAGAAGATGCGGTGGTTGCAGAAACACTCGAGACAGGAAAAATAAAAGACCTGCTCGAAAACATCCGGCAGGCAAATCTGCAAAAGAACATCGATCTCTTCATCTCCTGTTATGCCACGGATTTCAAAGACCGAGAGGAAAAAAAGAAGGCAACACTCGCCTACTGGAAAAAATTTGATTACCTTGACCTGTCCTATGATTTGAAAAACCCTTCGATATCACCCGATACGGCCAAGGCAAGAGTCGAATGGATGATCAAAATCTCTTCAAAGACGGGCGGTCAGCCCCAGGAGACCAAATCCATTCTGGATGTCACGTTCAAGAAAGAAGAAGGGGACTGGAAAATCAAAGAAGTGAAACAGGGCGCTTAAGCTTCCAGTAATTCATCTTCATCCCCTTTGCAGAACCTGTATACCTAAAAAATCAACCTTAAAACTTAACTCCACAAAACTTTACTCCACAATTGACTTGCTCTGCTCAATTTAGTAAACTCGCACTAAAAATCGACTCCCTGTCAAACTTTTAGAGATAAAGGTGACCAACTGATTTGGAAGAGAATCACAATACCATTTCTCATGACGGACGGTTTTTTGTCCGGTAAGGGGGAGAAAGAGAGTAGTTCGATGTCGATCAAAGCGCTAAAGAGAAGAATAAATTGGTCCGTACTTTTGTTGATTCTAATACTCTCCGTATTCCTTTTTGATCAGAAGACCCTTTCATCTGAGGTCCCTAAAGACCCTTTCCCCAGGATTGAGATGGGGATGCATACATCAATCATATCTAGTATTGGAGTGGATGCCCAAAACCAGTTTATTGTCACAGGGTCTCAGGATAAAACCGTACGGCTTTGGGAACTTTCTACGGGGAGGCTTCTTAAGATTTTTCGGCCTCCGATAGGTGAAGGCCCTGTGGGGATGATATTTGCTGTTGCGATTTCATCCGATGGAAAAACGATTGCCTGCGGGGGACGGACAGAGAGTGGGGAGGGAGCCTCTCTCGCAGGGAAGACTATCCTCTTCATCGATACCTGCCATGCTGGAAATATCATGGGAGCCAGAGCCGTGGCCACCGATATCACAGGCATTGTCAATGAGCTGGCCAGTGCGGAAAATGGGGCAGTGGTCTTTGCCTCCTCCACGGGAAGGCAATATTCATTTGAAGACCTTGCTTGGGGAAACGGAGCTTTTACGAAGGCTGTGGTGGAAGGGATTAGTGGAAAGGCAGACTACACAGGTAAGGGAAAAATTACCATCAACATGCTGGATCTTTATATTTCAGAGAGGGTCAAGGAGTTGACCGGTGGGAAACAGACCCCTGCCACGGCAAAACCCCAGACGATTCCTGACTTCCCACTGGTGTTGAAGAGATAGACATAGGGGATGGGCTATGGGCAACTTACAAAGCCTTGACTTCATTTAAATAAGAGAGAGAAGAGAGTTAAAGTGACAAACCATACTGGCAGACTGTTTCGGATGTCTATCCGGCAAGCCATCATTGGATTCATCCTTGTCATTTTCTCCCTTGCTACGGCAGAGGTCACGACTCGTTTAGGATGGATCGATGTATTTGATTATACCTATTACGACCTATGGCACATTCTGTCAGGACGCCGGGCAGAGCCAAAGCATGTCGTCATTGTGGCGGTTGATAACCAGACCCTTTTGGAACATCAAAACGAACCCCTTGTATTTTGGGGGCCACATTTTGCTCGTGCTATTGAGCGCATCCGTAAGGCTGGAGCCCGGATCATCGGGGTGGATTTTCTTTTCACCGTCAGTGCTGAATCATGGCTCAAGAACTTTGAATTATCACAAACGGGTAAAGGCCGGACTCACGATATTCCGATGAGAGCGCAACTTGCCTCCGGTCAGGTGGTGCTCATTGCAAGCATCGCTGAAAATGATCAAGGCAATGATCAACTCCTGTTACCTATCAGCGAATACTTATTTTCCCTTCCAGGTGGCCCGATGGACGTGGGCCTGGCCAATTTTTATACGGATCAAGATGGAATGATCCGCCGGTTTTCCCCAACATTTTTTGATGACGGAACGATTCCAAATCTCACCTTCGCAACATTGTTGGCCGTTCGGGCCGCGGGTTTGGACCCCGCAAGGTCAGAGTGGTCATTGGGTCGCTGGAAAGTAGCGAATAGGATTCATCCCATCGCCATCGGCTTCGTTGGCCCTCCAGGAACGATTCCCCGACTCTCCCTGAACCGTCTACTTAATCCCCGTGCGGAATCGGATCATGAAACTCAACACCTCAAGGGCAAAGTCGTCATCATCGCCGCGGAGCATGTCGGGCACCAAGACATTCACCTGACTCCTTATGCCCATGGATTTTTTGGTCTTGAAGGACGCATGATGAGTGGCGCTGAACTCCATGCCAATATTGTGGAAACCTTGCTCACGGGACGATTCCCCCGGTCTGTTCCGAATTGGCTCCGCCTGATCTACTCGGCAGCAGTGCTCATCATAGGGACAGTATTATTTTTCAGATGGCATCCTTTGCAGGGATTAGGGATAGGTCTCCTGCTCGGTCTGGTCTGCACACTCATAGCTTTTCTATTATTTCGCATCAACTGGGTATTGCCCGTCACCCCTATGTATCTGGCGTTGATGATAAGTTATCTGGGTACGCTCGGTTTCAGACTCACCGGAGAAGAAAGGGAACGGACACGATTGCGGCAAATGTTTGGTAAATACGTTTCCGACGAGGTGGTGGAGAAACTTCTTGCCATTGGGCACCGACCCGATCTCGAGGGAGAATCGCTTCCGGTCACAATCCTCTTTTCAGATATTCGGAATTTTACAACCATCTCTGAAAAATTGAATGCTCGCGAAGTCGTGGAGATGCTCAATGCCTTCTTCAGCCGGGTATGCGAGCCTATCCTCCAGGAGGGCGGCACCGTGGATAAATTCATTGGCGACTCGATCATGGCTGTGTTTGGATCGCCGGTGCCCTACAAAGACCATGCCCAGCGTGCACTCCGTGCAGCCCTCGCCATAAAAGAGGCGGCTCATGAGTTTCGCTCATGGATGCGTCGGCGCTTTGCCGACATGGATCTGCCTGAGTTCGCAATCGGGATCGGACTTCATACGGGCGAGGCGGTCATCGGAAGCATCGGCTCGCCCAAGCGCATGGAGTTTACAGCCATTGGCGATGCAGTGAATTTAGCATCGCGCTTAGAAAGCTTGACCAAAGAGCTCGAATGGACCATTGCCGCCAGTAGCGCCACCATTAACGCAGGGGGTCCGGGTGTGGTAACCGGCAGGCGTGAAAAAGTGTTGGTGAAGGGGAGAGAAAAATATGTTGAGGTCTTAGAAGTGATTGACCTGAAACCAGAGAGAGGAGGAGAGTCATGAAATTTTCCTATAATAAGATTTTCTCACTCATGAAGCTCATTGGTTTAGGGGGCCTCTTGGTAATGGCTATAGGAGCCTCCACCGAGGGACAGATCCTACCTCCTGATGTAGGGATCATCACTCAATTATCCGGTGACGTGACCTATAGAAATGAAGATTATCAGGAGACACCCGCAAAGGCACAGGTCTTCCTGAAGGTACTTCAAGGGGATCATTTTAAAGTAGGAGCAAAGGCCATGGTGCAACTGGTCTACTTTCGAAGCGGTCAGAAAGAGACGTGGAAAGGGCCGGCTGCTTTTATCGTGGGCGAGACGCAGAGTCGAGCAAAAGTCGAAAGGGGAATTCAGGCTCAACCCGAGGTGAAGATCCTGCCTTCCGGGGTTTTGGAAGGGATGCGGCGTGTCCCAGCCCTGCTGCGGCGAGCAGGACTCAGTCGTTCGGGGACCTTGCAGGTACGAGGTCCGGGTGAAAGCTTCCAGAAATCCAAAGAACTCAGCGAAGAAAAACAGAAAGAAATCGCAATGGCTAAGGAGAATTACCGAAACCTGAGGAACCAAACAAAGGCAGACGATATCACACCTGAGTTGTACCTTCTGGGAATATTAGCAAATTACGATCAATTTGAAGAGATGGAGAAGGTCATCAAGGACGCGCTGAAGAAACAGCCGGATAACGAGGTTCTGAAAAAATTGGAGGAATGGGTACAGACCCAAATAATCCGATCTACGAAGAAATAAATTGGGATGAAATAAGGTAGAAAGTTTTATCGGCTTTTACGATACCATACAAATTATTTTTATTTTTAAGCCCCCTTGGTGTCCCCTTTGGCCAATGATCGCCCTTTCTAATCCTCCACAAACCCTTCGGAGCGAATCTTTCCCGAATCATCAAATTCGACATAGTACACAAAGGGCGTTCGAATACCTGGTAAAAGGAACCGCACGTCCATAAACTCCACGCGATGTCTCCCCTCCTTTGAATTGACGGCCTTCACCACTGGAAATTGAGCAAACCAGTAGTAAAACTTAACCCCTTCTGTAGCCAGGGCCTTTTCTATCCAAGGGGAATCTTGAAGTTTTTGATAGGATTGATAATGGACTTTTCCGGGAGGTTGGTAGAGGCCCCTTAGTCTTTCCAAGAGTTTGGAGAAATTGGATCGGGATTCAGCCTGTCTGCCAAGAGGTTGAGGAGGTTCCTTCAAAGTTAGGTTCACAAATCCCTGGTAGACTTTATCTTCAGTCTCCACATAATTGGCCCACCGAAAGGGTGAGAGGGGTTGGGGAAGTGAGGCGATTTGTATGACTTCTGCATTTAAATTTTTAGCAAAGGCTTTCGTCAGCTCTATCGCTTGATGATGTTGGACCCAACAAAAAAGGATGTAGAGTGTGAGACCGATGAGGGAACCTCGGCAGACCCAATGCGCTTTATTCTTCCAAAAAATACTGATCATCCATGGGAAAAAGATAATTCCGGAAAAGACCAAATCGATGACAAAAACGAGGTCCCAGGAAAACCGATGGTCGAAAAAAGGAGATAAGATCATCGTGCCATAAGAGGTCAGAAGATCGAGGATGGCATGGCTGACCAAGACCGGAAGGCAGATTTTAAAATAACTCCAGAAGTGATGGCGTTTCGATATTTTTACAAAGAGCCAGCTGAAAAAAAAGGCGTAAAGAGGGATCAATAGGAGTGAATGAGTAAAGTCACGATGATATTCGAGATAAAATTGGCGGTTGAAGAGACCCAGAACAAAATCAGAGTCAGGGAAAAATCCCATAGCGAGACCTGCAATCGTTCCCCAATTCCCAACCTTTTCATCATTGATGGCTTTGGCAATGACTGCGCCGGTCAGCGCATGAGTAATCGTGTCCATCTATATGAAAATGTTAACCTGTAAAAGGTCCCTATGGCAAATGGTTGGGCAAATCGTCTTTATAGAAAAAAAACAGGATATCGGAAAAATTTGGCTATCCAGCAGACGGCTCCATGCCAGGTCTAAAACAGTCATCCCGAGAGATGTATTTTGCCAGCAAACCACCTCTTCCCCACCAAAATCAATTTTTTAAACTTGACATGAAACCTTTTAAGGTCTATAAGTTTTTTGGTTTTGAAAAAAGTGATTAACGATTTAATATGTTTCATGACCATATCAGAAATATAAGAAAGGAGGGTCTTATGAAACGTTCATCGGAGAATTATTTCATCTGGGTTTTAATACCAACGGCAACCATATTTTTCTTATTCGGTTGCGCAACACAAAAGGAAACCGCTCAACCGGACACAAAACCCGCTCCAGCAGAGGTGAAGACAGAAGATCAAACGAAGCCAGCTCCGGCAGCTCCTGCCAAGGGACAAGAAACGATTTCTCCCCCATCCTCCCCTTCGCCTTCCAAACCCCCTGAGGTAAGCCAACCACCCGCTGCACGCACAACAGAAATCGCGTTGGCCTTTGTAAATTTTCGTCAGGGACCGAGTATGGATTCCAAGATTATCAATGTTTTGAAAAAAGGAACCAGATTAACGGTCCTGGAAGAGAAGGCAGGCTGGTTGCGTGTCCGGCTTGAAGATGGGACAGAAGGTTGGGTAGCTAAGGCAATGACGACTGAGGGGGCTCAACCAAAGAAACCGTAGTCACCAATAGGAATAACAAGAGAATCTGTTCAAAGATACTTTTTAAACCAATCCACACTGAGTTCGATGGCGCGTTGGCGATGGGCTGGAGCCAACAGACGGTGGTCAGCGCCCCCGATCACATGGAACTCTTTGGGGGAACTCAAACCGTTAAAGATTCCCAGGGCCTGTTCCATGGGTACGAGTTCATCCTTTTCCCCACTGCTTGTTGATTGACAATAAAGCTTATTCGGTTAAAATGTAGGTAAAGTCTAAAGTAAGAGGAGGACAAATTGGTCTGAAAATAGATAGAGAAGAAAAGCGGATGGTGCTATTTAAGGATGCCTGCAACGGTGCATAACAGAGTGTTTGAGGTTGACGCCCAAAGGCGTCACCCCTTTTCATTTTTTTATACTATAAAATTTTTAGTCATGTTAAAATGAATGTATTAGAGGAGGTGGTTTTATGACAACTGGAACCATAAAAGATAATCTTATCGCTCAGATTGATAAACTTCCTCATAACCTTCAACTTCGTGTTCTTGATTTCGCAAAAGCCCTAGCACCTAAAGGGGTCGAAGGTAAAAGTCTTCTCAGATTTGAAGGATTCATTCCATCTGACGATTTGCAGCTAATGTCAAAAACAATAGAGGAAAGCTGTGAGAAAGTAGACAATAGTGAATGGTAAATATCTTCTTGACACAAATATAATTATTTCTCTTTTTGCAAAAGATGCTCAAATTCATGACCGCATGGCAAAGGCTGAAGAGGTGTTTGTTCCGTGTATTGCTATTGGAGAGCTCTATTTTGGAGCATACAAATCGATAAAACTTGGAGAAAACCTTGCCCGTATAGATGAATTTGCCCTCCATAATACTGTGCTTCCTTGCGACATAGATATAGCCAAAAGATATGGGGCTATAAAGAACAGTTTGAAGGAAAAAGGGATACCCATTCCTGAGAATGATATATGGATTGCTGCGATCGCTCAACAATATGATCTTACATTGATCTCTAAGGATACCCATTTTGAAGCAATTGAAAACTTGAAAATTGAAACATGGTAGAACATTCTGATTGCAATAGCAGATAACACAAGATTGGCATTTCCACCCTCCAGGAAATCGACAGGCTTCATTTTTCATATTTATTAAGGAAAGTGCATGCCGATTTTGTCAATCTATAACATTACTCGAAGAGGAAAAAACTGGGTACGCCAAATTTTCTTGATTTTACCTTCACCCAATAGCTCAGAGATATTTTTTAAACCAGTCCACACTGAGTTCGATGGCGCGTTGGCGATGGGCTGGATCTAACAGACGATGGTCAGCGCCCCCGATCCCATGGAACTCTTTAGGTGGACTCAAACTGTAGAAGATTCCCAGGGCCTGTTCCATGGGTACGAGTTCATCCTTTTCTCCGTGGATCACCAGACCATTTGAAACTTTTGGCAAGAGAGGCAACAGCCGATGTTTCGGCAGATCCTCAAAAAAAGCCTCCGGAGGAAGAGGATAATCTTCCTCCTGTTTTGTTGACCCAAGATCATCCATGTGAAGAGGAGTGGCCCAGATCACAACAGCCCTGATCTCTTTATCCATCGAAGCCTTCATCAAGGAGAGAAAACCCCCGAGGCTCGATCCGAGCAACCCGATCCGATTTCCCAGACCGGGATAAGATTTTATAAAATCAATCGCCGCACTGAGATCAGCAATCTTTTTGCTGATCGTATTGTCTTCCTCGCTTCCTTCGCTCTCCCCAATCCCCCTGAAATCGAACCGAAGCATGGCCATCCCCTCTTTTGAAATTTGCTCTCCGAGGGCAATATATTTCTCACTATCCTTACACGAGAGAAGGCCATGAGAGGCAATGACGCAGGAAGGATTCTTCTTCTCAGGGAGATGAAGGATTCCCGATATCTTCATCCCCTCGCTCAAGAAAGCAACTTTTTCCATTTTCATTACAACCTCTCCTTCAATAATACCCCGGTTAAAATCCCAAATTCCAAATCGCAAATTTCAAATAAGCCCCAATACCCAAATTCCAATTACCAAAACTTTCGGTCATTGGTGCTTGGGATTTATTTGGATATTGGTGCTTGGAATTTGGCTATCCCGCTTTTACTCCTGCTTCTCCCATCGCTGCTAAATACTCTTCCTTCAGTTGTTCTTTTGAAATGCCATGGTCAATGAAATCCCAAGGAAAGATTTCATCTAAATCCCTCCTTCGATGGACATAGAAGTCAGGGTTAATGTTTGTCTCACGAAGGGCTTGATTCCAATTTCCCTGATGGCCATGCGCGGCCATCAAAATCTTCCCTATTCTCCGATCCCCTCTTGAGAGCAAGGCTTGAATATAAGCCCATTTGGGAAGGTCATGGATCATCTCCATCCCCCTCTCCCCTTGAACCCCTCTTTGAATCGTCTTCAATTTCTTTTTCAGCTGACCCACTTCTTCCAAAGGGACCCACTGGAAGGGAGTGGCCGGTTTTGGGATAAAGGGGTTGACGCTCAAAACTAACCTCCATTTTTTCTTCAAGTTCTTAGAATTGGAGAGAATTTGATGCCGAATCCGTTTCGCAAGCAGGAGAATCTCCTTCACCTCTTCATCCGTCTCAGAGGGGAGGCCGATTAAAAAATAACATTTGATCTGGGACAGGCCATTCTCAACCAGAGTATCAATGGATTTTAAAATCTCCTCTTCGGTATAACCCTTCTTCAACATCCTTCGGAGTCTCTCTGAACCCGCTTCTGGAGCAATGGCCACTGTATGGTCCTCCCCTTTCCTCAGACACTGAATCAGGGAGGGAGTGACCGCATCCACCCTTAATGAAGATAAAGAGATTCTTCCTCGTTGTGAAAGGATATCCTGACACAATGGGAGGAGCTGGGGATGGTCGGAGACTGCCGTTCCGGTCAAGCCAATCCGATGTTCTTTTAAAAGGGCCTCCTTTGAAATTGATTCAAGAAAGGAAAGGGTCCGGTTTCGAAAAGGATGGTAAACAAAACAAGCCGCACAGAAACGGCATCCCCTTGGACAACCCCGGTTCACCTCCACCAAAGCCATCTCTTTAAACTCCGTATCCGGGGTAAAAAGAGTCGATTGGGTTGGAAATCGGTCAAGCCTGGGGACCCATCTCCGTTTCACCTTTCCGGGGAATCCCGGTTCAGGATCCATCGCCTCCATTCTTCCATCTTCAGCATAGGTCACTCGATAAAACTTCGGGACATAAACTCCCTCCACCCCGCCTAATTTTTTTAAAAAATCATCCTTCTTACTCATCCCTTTATCTGAAAGGGTACGGCGGCACACCTCTAAAAATTCTTCGATCACCTCTTCTGCCTCGCCGAGGATGAAAAGATCAAAGAATTCACTCATGGGTTCCGGATTTAAAAAAACAGCTACCCCTCCAGCCATCACCCAGGGATGCCTTTCATCACGAAGACGGCTCTCGAATGGAATATGGGCTAAGTCCAGGAGGGTGAGGACATTGAGAAAATCATTCTCGAAAGAGATGGAGAAAGCGAGGATATCGAAATGGGAAAGAGGCTTTTGTGATTCTAATGAGAAAAGAGGGGTTTGGGTATTTCGATATTCTTGGAGATCTTCTGATTCGGGAAGGAAGGCCCTTTCACAGACAATATCCTCCTCAGCATTTAAAATCTGATAAAGGGTCTGAAACCCGAGGTTGGACATCCCCACATGGTAAGAGTTGGGATAGAGGAGACAAATCGTAATTTTCCCGCCCCATGGTTTTTGGACAGCTCCTCTCTCTTTCTCAAGAATACCTTTGGCCTTCTGAACGAGTTTCCAGGAAGTCATTTTCGTAAGTGGAGAGTGGAGTGTAGAAAGTAGTAAATTCAATATAACAGAATTTTATCTACTCATGTAACTTTTTTTACCACTCACCACCTACCACTGACCACCCGCTAAATTCAATCGGCCTGTTTTCTTAAAAAAGTAGGGATGTCAAAACGATCCTCATCCTCAATAGAGAAATCCGACGGCGGTTCCAATTTTAGCTCATCAAACCGCTCGTTGGCTTTCACCCTTCTCATAAAAGCAGGGATGTCTCTGTTATTCTCTTTGGTATTGAAGGAGAGGTGTGAAAAGTCCTTATTTTGTTCCCTAAGGCCGAATGAGATGGGAGCCACTTTCTTGAGCTGAGAGGCTCTCTTTTCCTCTTTCATTCCAAAACCCGTAGCGATCACGGTCACCCGAATCTCTTCCTTCATCGCCTTGTCGACCACCATTCCCCAGATCACATTGGCATCTTCATGGGCTTCCTTCTGAATGAGAGTGGTTGCCTCATTGATCTCGCTGAGGGTCATGTTCTCGCCTCCGGTGATGTTGATGAGAAGTCCCCGGGCCCCTTCAATCGTAATATCTTCGAGGAGAGGACTGGAGATCGCTCTTTGGGCAGCTTCCACGGACCGATTCTCACCCGAAGCGATTCCCGTTCCCATCAATGCCATACCTGTTTCAGACATGACGGTCCGGACGTCGGCAAAGTCCAGATTGATGATCCCATGCCCGACGATGATATCTGAGATTCCTTTCGCGGCATGAAGGAGAACCTCGTCTGCCTTTTTGAATGCCTCGATCAGAGTCATGCTCTTCCCGCTGATGCTGAGGAGCCGCTGGTTCGGGATGGTGATGAGCGCATCGGCAGTCATCCTCAGGTTGGCCAACCCTTCTTCAGCCTGTTTCATCCTCTTCTTTCCTTCAAAGTGGAAGGGTTTGGTCACGATCGCAACCGTGAGGGCCCCCATTTCACGGGCCACTTCAGCAATCACCGGCCCACCGCCCGTGCCGGTCCCGCCGCCCAAGCCGGCTGTGATGAAGACCATGTCTGACCCTTTTAAAGCCTCGCGGATTTTCTCTATATCCTCAAGGGCCGCCTTTCTTCCTATCTCCGGGTTGGCTCCGGCTCCTAAACCCTTGGTCAAATTTTCGCCCAATTGCAATTTCATGGGAGCCATATTTGCCGCCAGCGCCTGCCCATCGGTATTGGCTGCGATAAACTCAACCCCTGAGAGTTGATAAGAAATCATGGTGTTCAGGGCATTATTTCCTCCTCCTCCAATTCCGATGATCTTGACCTTGGCAGCCAAATTTTTATTTTCGTCGAATTCGATCATATCCTCCCTCCTTCTTAGTAAATTCGAATATCTAAATCCGAAGCACGAAACAAATTCGAATGTTCAAAATCCGAAACTCAAGACAGTTTAAAGAGTTTAGAAAATTTGAAATTCGAATTTTGTATTTGTTTCGAGTTTCGATATTCGAATTTCGAATTTAATGACTTAAAAGAATTCTCCAATCCATTCCCTCATCCGGTGGGTAACCTTACTAAAGATATTTCCCTCACCCACCTTAAACCGGCTCCGCCCTTTATTTCGACTTCCATAAAGAACCAGACCCACTCCGGTCGCATACATGGGACTTGCGACCAGATCGATCAAGCCTCCGATGCCAACGGGAGTCCCTATCCGAACGGGCAGGTTAAAAATCTGCTCCGCCAACTCAGGGCAGCCTTCTAAAATGGCACTTCCGCCTGTGAGGACAATTCCGGAGGCCAGCAGATTGGAAAAACCCGTCCTCACCACCTCGTTATGGACTAAGGTGAGAATTTCCTCGACCCTGGGCTCGATGATCTCCGCCAGGGTCTGCCTGGAAAGGACACGAGGTTTCCTGCCCCCCACGCTGGGCACTTCAATGGTCTCATCCTTCCGGACCAAAGAAGTCAGGGCACATCCATATTTTATTTTGATCTTCTCCGCTTCCTCCACCGGTGTCCGAAGTCCCATCGAGAGGTCGTTCGTGATGTGGCTCCCTGCCAAAGAAAAGACTGCCGTATGCTTGATCGCACCATTTGAAAAGATCACCAGATCCGTGGTCCCGCCTCCGATGTCGATGATGGCCACTCCCAGATCTTTCTCCTCGGAAGTCAGGACGGCCTCGCTCGAACCCAACTGTTCTAATACAATGTCATCGACATCGAGCCCGGCCTTGTTAGCGCATTTAATGATATTCTGGGCAGAGGTAATCGCGCCGGTAACGATATGAACCCTTCCCTCCAGTCTCACCCCCGACATCCCCACGGGGTCTTTGATCCCGTCCTGAGCGTCCACGATGAATTCCTGGGGGATGATGTGAATCACTTCTCGATCCATAGGAATGGCAATGGCGCTGGCCGCATCGATCACCCGCTTTATATCATTCTGACCGATCTCTCTGTTTTTCACAGCAATCACACCATGACTGTTGATCCCTTTGATATGCCCGCCTGCGATTCCCGCATAGACAGAGGTAAGATGGTACCCTGCCATCAACTCTGCTTCCTCGACCGCCTTTTTGATCGAATGGACGGTGCTTTCGATATTGATCACGACCCCTTTCCGTAATCCCTTCGATGGAGAAGTTCCGAGACCAATGATGTTGACCTGACCGTCAGAAATTTCTCCGACCACGGCGCAGATTTTGGTCGTCCCGATGTCCAATCCGACTACCAACGATTCTTTCTTTCCCACCTTTTTATCACCTCCTTCCAA
>Ga0214473_10006222_pt1 | contig 14282 bp, 13 predicted proteins | sample RVTome_7_FD_203509 | JGI IMG/M metagenome (GOLD analysis project Ga0214473, IMG submission 203509) | Soil microbial communities from uranium-contaminated site in the Upper Colorado River Basin, Wyoming, United States - RVT98D197 | ecosystem: Environmental > Terrestrial > Soil > Contaminated >... | reverse complement strand
TTCATCTCGCTTTCGCTTCTTCTGCTCATGTCGGGCCCGTTTGCGGCCTCTTTTTTCACCGTGAACAAGGGCCTGATCTGGCTTTCCGCCCTTCTTGCCGGGGTTCCGGCCTTTTACGTGTACAAGAGGAGAAGGAAACGGTTGTTAAGGTTCGAGAAACAGCTGCCGGACGCCCTCGAACTTATAGCCCGATCACTCAAGGCGGGCCACGCCTTCACGGGGGCCCTCAAGATGGTGGCCGAGGAGTTCGCAGACCCCATAGGGTCGGAATTCGCCCAGACCCTGAATGAGATAAATTTCGGGGTAGGGGTGCCCGAGGCCCTTAGGACGCTTTCCACTCGCGTGGACTGCGACGACCTTAAATTTTTCATAATCTCGGTGATCGTACAGAGGGAAACCGGGGGCAATCTGGCCGAAATACTCGAAAACCTCGCTTATCTGATAAGAGAGAGGTTCAAGCTGCACGGCAAGGTGAGGGTGCTTGCGGCCGAGGGGAAGCTCTCGGCCTATATAATCGGAGGGCTGCCCTTCTTTGTGGTGCTTGCGCTTTCGGTCATCAAGCCGGAATACGTACAGGTCCTTTTCAGGGACCCCATAGGGAAATTTCTGGTCCTTACGGGGGGCGCGTTAATGTTGGGGGGAATATACATAATGAAAAAGATGGTCTCGATAAAGGTTTGAAATGAAGGCCCTCCTTTTAATAGTGCCGGTCTTTATTTTCATGCTGGTCTTGGTCCCCGGGATATATTTTTATTTTCAGAGGCGCAAAGAGCGCATGACCGTGCTTGAGAAGATATCCGGGGAGGAAAACCAGTTTGAAAAGGCCCAGGGCCGTGGGAGGAAGAAATTCCCGCACCGGGTCCTTATGAGGTTCGGAGGGTTTTTTAAGCCGGGAAGGGATACCGAACTTTCCAAGACAAGGCTCGCGCTCATAAGGGGCGCTTACAGGCAGGAGAACGACCTGATACTGTTTTTAGGGCTGAAAGTGCTCCTTGCCGGGGCGGGGGTGGTTTCCTTCCTCGTCCTGAAATTTCTCCTCATGAAACCCATGGGCCCCGTGTATCTGGTTTTTTTCACGGTCGCCTCCGGGATGGCGGGCTTTTACCTGCCCAACTTTCTTCTCTCCCTGAAGATAGAATCGAGAAAGAAACAGATCACAAAGGGCTTCCCCGACGCACTCGACCTCATGGTGGTATGCGTTGAGGCCGGGATGGGGCTCGATGCGGCCATAAGCAAGGTGGGGGAGGAGATAAAGTTGGGCAACCCGGTGCTGAGCGATGAATTCCGCCTCCTCTCGCTCGAGCTTCGCGCGGGGAAGCTCCGCAGGGACGCCCTCAAGAACCTGGCTCTGAGGACCGACATCGAGGACGTGAACAGCCTTGTCACGCTGCTCATCCAGACGGACAGGTTCGGGACGAGGATAGCGCAGGCCCTGAGGGTCTATTCCGATTCCATGCGGGTGAAAAGGTACCAGCTTGCGGAGGAACTGGCGGCCAAGCTGCCGACTAAGCTGATCTTTCCGCTCGTACTCTTTATCCTCCCCTCGCTCTTCGTGGTCGTGCTGGGGCCGGCGCTCATACAGGCTTACAGGATTTTTCTCGGCAAGTAACGTCCCATACAGGAGAAAAGCATGCGCAAATGCTTCAGGCCGGTCATTTTTTCTTTCACTTTAGCTGTCGTTATTTTTTCCTTCGGATGCTCAAAGGACCAGAAGCTCTACAAGGGGATGGAGGACATATTCAGAGAAAAAAAACTGGAGATGGCAAAACTCAAGGCGAATTATAAACCCGGGGCCGCAGAAGACGTGAGGGTCCCGGAAGGGTCCGCCGCCGATTACGAAAAACTGGGCGACGCTTATCTCGAAGAGGGGCGGATCGGGCTTGCCTTTGTGAACTATAACAAGGCCGCCGCCCTGATGCCCGGGGACCCGGAGATAAATTATAAAATAGGCCGGCTCCTGCTTAAAAAAGGCGCCGTGGACGAGGCGCGGGCAATATTCGAGGAGATAATAAAAGAGGGGAAAAAACCTGCCCTCGGCCATGAGGGGCTCGGTCGCGCATTCTTCAGGAAGGGGGACCTGGCCCGCGCGGAAGAAAATTTTGAGGCGGCATTGAAATCGGGGGCTGCCGGGTGGGAGATACGGAACTTCCTCGGGATGGTCTGCGACAGGAAAGGGCAATTCGCCGATGCCGCAAGGCATTATGAGGCCGCAATCGCGGAAAACCCCGGCCAGCATGTCCTTTTCAATAATTTGGGTATATCCCTTTACCGGTCGGGCGATTACGGGAGGGCGGCGGAGATGTTTGAGAAGGCCCTCGACCTGAACCCCCAAACGAAAATCTACAACAACCTTGCGCTCACGCTGGCCAGGCTCGGCAGATATGCCGAGGCCCTTCAAGTCTTTACGTCGGTATCGAACGAGTGGTCGGCCTTGAATAACCTGGGGCTCATTTATCTTATGGAGGGAAAATACAGGCAGGCCGAAGACGCCTTTCAGAGGGCCGCAGAGAAAAGCCCGGTCTATTTCGAGAAGGCCGTCGAGAACCTTAAGAAAGCCCGCACGAGGGTCGGCCCGTATCGTTCACCTAAGGTTTAAAAGGCGCAGCGCCTTTTTCAGGGGGGAGTGCAGCTTCACCGGCAGGACGCGCACGATGCGGGGTTTGACCTTTTTATAAAGGGTTTTTTTCTTGTGGGGATTAACGGGGACATCGAGGGCCTCGGGCCACAATTTCAAGATGAGCTTGCGGTAAAGGATGAAATCGGGCAGGCTGCGGTATTTCCTGTCCACGGAGAGCATGGTTACGAGCAAATCCCTGCAATTATAAGGGGTGAAGATCTCTTTCCAGGCAGTGTCGAACTCAAGCTGGCACATCGCGAGCCATTTCCCGGCCCTCTGCTCCCAATATATCAGGTCCCGCGCATTGAAGTTATAAAGGTCCCCAAGCCCGGAAAACCATCTCTCGAAAGCCCGGACCGCAAATGGGTGGTTGCCCATCTTTTTTACCGCCAGATACCCTTTGATGAGGTCTTTTCCAAAAGAGCTGAGTCTGCGCGAATGCCTGATCACCTCCGACATGCTCCCGGTTGCAACCGCCTTCTTCAGCCCGTAACGGTTGAGAATGGCCTGCGCGTCGGGCGCCCATACGTCATGGGCGAGCACCACGTTTTGCCTGTACAGGTCCGGGAACTCATCCTCCCAAACGCCCTTCGCCGGCACCACATCATATTTAAGGCCAAGCCGCGAACATAGAAGAGAAGGGATCGCAACATCGGCATGGTCCTCCGACATTCCTTTTTTCTTCACGGTCATGACGGAAACCCTGTGGGCCAGTTCCCTCGAGCTTGCGAGGACCAACCGGCTGTCCCATCCTGCTGTGAGAGACACTGCGAGCTCGAAGCGGTTTGCGGCGGCACCCATCAAGCCTTTAAGGAGAGATGCCGCTTCATCTATTGCCTCTTCGAGCGGACGCTCTTTCAGGCCCCCTTTGGGCCAATACCTCCGGGGTTCTCCGGTCTTCAGGTTCAGGCAATGGTTCGGGATGAGATGCCTTATCTCTTTATATAGAGTAGCGTCCCCCGGAAACCAATATTCCTTCTGTACCTGCTTGTGCGCATTGATAAAGCCAAGAGCCTCCTCGTCCGCTTTCAGTCGAAGTATCTCCGCGATGAGGCCGGGCTGTGAGGCGCACCAGAGGTCCCCGGTGGAACGCGGGTCCGTGTAGCATGCCTGCCTTAACCCTGCCGCATCGTGAAAAAACAGCACCTCGCTTCCGTCGTCCACTATGAGCGCCCACCGGCCGCCGTACCGGCCCGTGTGCTCCATAAATGTCTCAGACCGTGTGAGCTTCCGCATGAAGCCCCTTAGTATCCGGTCGTCGGAACGGGACGGGTATTCGGGGTCGAGCATGAACCCCAGAAGGGTAATCGACCTATTGCCTTCTATGATCCGGCATACGCCCAGGTCGGGATGGACCGTCAGGCATATGCCCGGACGGATGCTCACGCGCCTCCAGGCCGGAAGTCCGTCCACAAAGGAAGGCCCGAGGATGAACTGGTTCCGGTAAAGGAGCCTCGATCTTATGGAAGGCGCCCGTTCGTCTCCTTCCGCCCCGTGCCGAAGCCGGTAAAAAGGATAAGAAACCGTGATTGTTTTCATGTCCTCACATGCGTTTTTTCCTTTAATAGAGGCATAATGAGCCGCCGGGCCGAAAAGCCGGTCAGGTAAGTACCTTCTTAGAATTCTTGTAGCATTGAACGGAGAGAAAGTCAAACTTTTTTTTGGGAGAGATATAGATTTTTCAGATAAGTGCCGGATCGCCTTTTTTCTTATGAGGGGCGGGGCATCCGCACACCCGCGGGGTGCATAACCGCGGCAAGTTTCTATTTTTCGGCTCTTTTATATGCCTGATGCGCCGCTTTCCTCATGCTCCCGCTCTGTGCGGATGCCCCGCCCTCTTCCGGTTATCGGAGGATTTCCAACACCATATCCATGGGAACGGCGATGCCGTAACCCTCGCTTTGGACCGAATTGGAGAAAGGGACCGTCGTAACCATTCCAACCGCTTTATAATCAGTCCCATCCCCTTCCCGCCCAACTTCCAGGACCAGCCCCCCGCTGTTTTCATGGTACCGGGGGGCGTCTATAAGGAGAAGCTTCATCCGGTTGTTTTTTCCGGCGATTATGCCTTTTCTGAGCAGAGGCGAATTTATATCCAAAAGAGGGTTATTCTCCGCCACGGAGGCTGGATAGCCGAAAACGAAAGCATCATTCCCCACCAGGACCTCCTTGAAAAATTTGATTTTAAGGAGGTCGAGATATCCCGGGACTTTCCCCTGCTTCAAAACGGCCTCCGGGTAAAGAGTCATCATACCCGATTGATCCATTGTGCCTATCTCGACGGCGGCCACGTCATAGGATGAATGATACCTGACCCTGTCCCTTCCATAGAATTCCGGCAGTTCCATCTCGATTACCACCGGTCCGGGGTCTGCGATGTCATTCGAGTAGGACAATAACCGGGCGCTGAAACTCTTCAGCGATATTTTTTGAGAGTCGATGTAAAGGCTCCCTATCGCCGCGATGTATTCGAAATTATCCGGGACTAATTTTAAAATCTCTTCGTACCGGGCCTCGGACATGACCCCCTTGAACCCGAGGTTCTCGTGTTTAAAATCGTAAAAGAGCACATGGTTCAGGTCTCTTGGAATTCCGAGGCCGACCGTGTTGCTCAAGGGCGCAAAATTCACGTCGTGAAATAAAACCTGCCTCGCCGTAACAAAGAATATGGAATTATTTTTGCGGAGATAGAACCCGTTTCCATGGCTCTGGTCGCCTTCGAATAGAACGGTATAGGAGAAGTTATCTTCTAAAAGTTCCCGTCCCGCGTCGGCCATGCCGAAGAGGGCCGCGATAAAAAGCAGAAAGATGCCCAGAAGAAATGCCGTGTTCTTCAACCCGTCTCCTTGTTAAGAGGTAGGTTATTTTACAACACCTCCGGGAAGAATTCTGAAATCAGGGGGGGAGGGATGAAGGGGGCAGGCCCGATATTTTAAAAGTGCCGGTGGTGGGAGTCGAACCCACACGAGGTTTCCCTCACCGGATTTTGAGTCCGGCGCGTCTGCCAGTTCCACCACACCGGCTGTCCTCTCATCTCCCCTCCCCCATCAAGGGGGAGGAAATGAAAAAAAATTTCTCACTCTCATCGGAAAAGGCCAAAATATTACTTCCGGTGCATCCGGATGAAGTTCTCTATGCTCCGGTCGTAAGTCCTTTCAAACTGGGCGTTGAAGAAGCACGCGGGAAGCTCGCCCATTTTCCTGTGATAGTGAAGGCACAGGCAGCACTTGTGCTTCCTCTCACAGGGCTCATACGTGCAGTTGCAGTGCTTCTTGTTCGTCTCGCTCAAGCAGTCCATAAGGCCTCCGGATGTTTATTATACAAAAGATTCCATTCTTATAAGTAGCCGCACCCTTTAGGGTGCGTTTTAAAAAACTTCAATCGCAGGCTAAAGCCTGCGGCTACTCTTTAAATTGCGGCTACTCTTTAAATTAAAGGCAGAAAGCAGGGAGGCTTATTTGCCAATACAGAACTCGCTGAAGATGCGGCTCAATATATCCTCCGTGCTCACCGTGCCCACAATCTCGCCGAGGGCGAGGGCGGCCTCCCTGAGTTCTATTGAAACTATATCGAGCGGCATTCCGGAGACAAGCTCTTCCTTGCCCCTTAGAAGGGCCTCCGCTGCCCTGTCCACCGAGAGTTTATGGCGCAGGTTCGTGAGTATGGCCCCGGGGGAGGGCTCGCCTTTTCCGGAGGCCCCGCCAAATATCTCTACTATAAGGGCCTTGAGTGCCGGGATGCCTTCGCCTGTTTTTGCGGAAAGAGGAATGCTTGCGCCCCCGTCATATCCTGCGGGGAGCTCTCTCCAGGCCCGTGGCAGGTCAGCCTTATTTATGACTGTTATATGCTTTTTGTCTTTCACTTTGGAGAGGACATCTCTATCCTCCTCCTTAACAGGCTCGCTCCCGTCAAGGACGCATATCACGAGGTCCGCGCCTTCGATAGCCGCGAGGCTTCTCCTTACGCCCTCTTTTTCGGTCATATCGTGGCTCGCCCTGATCCCCGCCGTGTCCATGACCTTTAGCGCGTATCCGCCGATATTAATGTATTCCGATATCAGGTCCCGCGTCGTGCCCGGGTGCTCGGTCACTATCGCCCTTTCTTCGCCGAGGAGCGCGTTCAAAAGGGACGATTTGCCCACATTGGGCCTCCCCACGATCGCCGTCTTCAGGCCCTCCCGCAGGAGCCGCCCCTCCCCATACGATTCGGAGAGGGCAACAAGACCTTCCCGCACATCCTCCATTTCCGTCAGGAAATCCTCTTTTGCCCCCGCTTCAATATCCTCTTCGGGAAAATCCAGATATGCCTCCATGTGCGCCAGGATGCCCGCCAGCTTATCCAGTCGGTTTTTTATCCTGTTAGAGAGCCCGCCTTTTAATTGCTCAAGCGCCGCTTTCTCGGCCTCCTCGGATTTCGCCCTTATAACGTCCAGCACGGCCTCCGCCTGCGAGAGGTCGATGCGCCCGTTCAGGAAGGCCCTCTTCGTGAACTCCCCCGGCTCCGCAAGCCTCGCCCCCTCCCGGAGTAGAAGCTCCAGGACCCTTCTAAGTGGGATGTTGCCCCCGTGGCAGTTTATCTCCACAACATCTTCCCGCGTATATGTATTGGGGGCCCGCATCACCGACAGAAGCACCTCGTCCACCTGATTTCCGGTCTCCGGATCGACTATGAACCCATATAAAATGCGATGAGATGCCGACCTCGAAACCGTTTTCCCTCTGGGCGAAGAAAAGATTTTCCCTGCAATCGTCACCGCTCCGGGCCCGGAAAGACGCACAATCCCAATCCCGCCTTCGCCCGGCGGAGTGGAAATGGCAACTATTGTGTCGTTTATGTGCATAATATAAAATTAACCAATTACCATTGGTTGTGTCCATTAATGTGTGGGGGCGCTGCCCCCAGCCCCCATCGTTTTTAAAACGAGGGCTCAAAGGGCCTGTGGCCCTTTGCGGGGTTTAGGGGCGGAGCCCCTATGAAATTAATATGCTTTTTGAGCCTTTTTTATTATCAGACCTTTGGTTGAAGAACCGGATTGTGCGCTCGGCGACTTATGAGAAGCGGGCGGACGAGGACGGGTTCGTCACGGAAAGCTACATCAACTTATATGAGGACCTTGCGAGGGGCGGCTCAGGGCTTATTATCACGGGTTTTACGCTTGTGCATCCGGGCGGGAGGGCGATTGAAAAAATGGCCTCCATTCACAGCGAAAGGTATGTGGAGGGTTTCAGGCAGTTAACCGGGCGGGTACATGGGGCCGGGGGTGTTATTGCCGTTCAGCTTGTGCATGGGGGCAGGCAGAGCCCGCCCCTTCTTCTTGGCGGGGCGCTCCCGGTTGCGCCCTCAGCCGTTTTGGACACGTCTTCGGGTGTGACCCCCCGGGCGCTCTCGGACCCCGAGATATGGGAGATCATAGACGCCTTTGGCGAGGCTGCCAGGAGGGCCCGGGACGCGAACTTTGATGCCGTGCAGGTTCATGGGGCGCACGGATATCTGATAAGCAGCTTTCTCTCGCCCCATACGAACCGCCGGGATGATTACTGGGGCGGGGACGAAGTGCGGCGTTTCCATTTCCTCGAAGAGGTCTATAAGGCAATACGGAAGAGCGTGGGCGGCGAGTATCCCGTTTTGATAAAACTTAACGGCGACGACCTCCTGCCCGAGGGGGGGCTCCATCCGGAGGAAAGCCTCCGGACCGCAAAAAGACTTGAAAGGCTGGGGATTGATGCCGTAGAGATAAGCGGCGGGATGAGGGAGTCGCCCATACGCACGATACGGCCTAATATCTTGAAACCCGCTGACGAGGCCTATTTCAGCGACATAGGGGGGCTCTTCAAAAAGCACCTCAAAGCGCCCGTGATACTCACGGGCGGAATGCGTTCTCGGAAGGTCATGGAAGACGTATTAAGGAAGAAGCAGGCCGACCTCGTTGGCTTGAGCCGCCCGCTTATAAGGGAGCCCGATTTTCCCAGGCTCATGCTGGAGACGGGCAAGGAGAAAGCGGACTGCATCTCGTGCAACAAGTGCACGAACTACCTCGAACTCGAGAAGGTGGAGTGCGTACAAAAAAATCATTAAGCCAGAATTTTCTTTTCGACCCTCGAATATTGAAAAGAATAGTCGAGGCATCGGGGATAGGCCCGGAGGACACGGTCGTGGAGATCGGCCCGGGGCCGGGGAGCCTCACAAAAATTCTTCTAACGGCAGCCAAAAAAGTATTTGCCATCGAGGCCGATAGGAGATTGTATGAGAAGCTGAAAGAGGAACTCGCCGATTCCGAAAACCTGAAACTCCTTCATGGCGACGCGCTCAAATTCGATTATTCCGGTCTCGGCGGATTCAAGGTGGTGGCCAATATCCCTTATCACATAACAACCCCGCTCCTTTTCAAATTGCTCGAGCAAAAAAATTTAAGCTCTATGACATTGACCACCCAGAAAGAGGTTGCCGAAAGGATAGCTGCCGGGCCCGGCTCAAAGACTTACGGGGTGCTCTCCATAATGGTCCAGTACAGGGCCCGCCCCGAGCTCAAGTTCATAATACCTGCCGGGGCCTTCAGGCCCGTCCCCAAAGTGGACTCGGCCTGCATCAGGATAGACGTTTACGGAAAGCCTCCCGTTAAATTAAAAGACGAAGAAGTCTTCTCAAAGGTCGTGAAGGCGGCGTTCTCCCAGAGGAGAAAGACCATTCTTAACGGGATAAAATCTTTAACGGAAGACCCGAAAAATGTCCTCGAATCGGCCGGGATTGACCTCAAAAGGCGTCCCGAAACCCTTTCAATCGAAGAATTCGCCCGCCTCGCGGACGCGATAAGCGTCTAAATCGGTACTTTCCCCCTCGAACAGTGTAAGCTCTGGTTTAAACTTTTTCCTGAAGGTCTCTTGCCAAGACACGGGATAAAGTTGTAGAGTACACGTGAAAATCAATGATGGAAAAATTTATAAAATGGGATGCGTCCGATGCGTCCCCTTTTTTGGAGATGGAGAATGAATGATTACAAAATAATAACATGCGTCAAGGTTCATCTGGTAATCTCGGATGTCAGAAAGTACTGAAAAGAAAGACACAGATAGATGTGAACCGCAAGAAATAGCACTTGCACTTTTTGATGTGCTTGGCTTCTCAGAACGGGTGCGTCAAATTGGCTTGGAAGCAATCCATAAGCATTATGAGGAGCTTATCAAACTTGTCCAATCTAAAGCAGGTGGACGTGTTATTCTTTCAGCTGTTCCTGCTGGCAATGGCGGTCTTGTCCCAGCTACTGGTTTTTTCCTTGTTGAGTCTACATATTTTAGTGACACAATTATGTTATGGGGAAAATACAATTTAGCAACGTCGCTTCCCTTTTATGATCTTTGTATCGACTTCATTTGTGCTGCACTGGAATTGGACCTGCCCGTGCGCGGCTGCATTTCATTTGGTGAGGCAATTATGAATCGGAAGCGTGGTATATTTCTTGGCGAGCCAATTATTGAAGCGGCCCGTGGTGAATCTTCTCAAGCATGGGTGGGTGTTTCATTTGGGCCTTCTCTCGACACTCCGCGTTATTCTTGGCTCGGCGACTTAAAAATGGTCATGCCTTTCACTGAACATATTAAAACAGGTAAAGAAGCCTTTGTTGAACAATTGGTGCTTGATTGGCCGCGCCGCTGGCGAGATAAATATCGAACAGATCCAGAACAACAATTAAATAAACTGAATACCGATCAACGATATTCTACCTATTATGAAACGGCATGTCGCTTTGCGAAATTTTCTGTTGAAAATCCCGAATGGTGGAAATCTTATGACTTTGATACACGAACATTTCGGTAACAGAAAAATAAATAAGACGCCCAACAAGAAAATCGAAGCGACAAGGAATAGCCTCTGTGGTTTTTTTAAATTGCTGGTTGCCCCTGCGCTCATTTAAGTCGTTGGCCTTATAAGGTATTGAAAAATGATTAATCGACAGATACTTGGATAAAAATAGGGGTCGATAAAAATAGGGGTCAGACACCATTTGATTTAAGGACGTCGCCGGAATTTCTGTTTAGAACTAATCAGTTCGCAGGCCTTATCGAAGGTATTCCCATCTATATATTTTATTTGAATTGATAGGGCAAAATTGACTGGTTTGGGAAGGTTTTTAGCAGTTATTAAGATTTGTAAGGCACCTTTTTCTATATTCTTTTCTGGAGATACCAGAACATGTAAATTGAAAGCTTCAGGCTCAATCTGGTGCCTGAATTCATCACATTCCAACGCGCGGAAAGACTCTGTCGATTCTTTCCTATAAAAAGAATGTCTATCCCGTTCATGTGTTACAGACTGCAAATATGAATTAGGAAGGTGGAATGTATTTAGAGTATTCATCATATCGGTTAAAAACTTACCTTCCGGTGCTTTGGGTGGCTTAGGAAATTTTATCTTTTCTTCTTTTTCCGATTTGTCTATAAAATTTATACCTGGATGAGTTCTAATTTCAACCACAATGTTTTCAGCTGGAACGCTACCGTTATTACTCATATAAAATTTGATGGTAAATGATCTATTGGATTTTTCCAGTTGGATGTGAAGGGATTTAAAAAAATTCTCAATTTCTGCTATCCAATTTGGATACAGTTTATTTGTGTATTCTTGAATTTCTTCTGCTGTGGGCGGCATATATACCGAGCGAACTAGAGCAGTAGCAAGTGAATACGCATCTTTATTCCTGCAAACTGAACTAAATTGCGTCACAATGGGAAAAATTAAACGTGCTTCGTTTACAAGTTGGTCAATTTGAGGCTGTAAAAGCGGCTTATATTGAATTACCTCTAAACTGATAGTAGAAATATTTTCATTATTACTACTTGGGAAATGTATTTCAATCTGGGGAGATAATTTTTCAAGCTCCCGAATCCTTTTTTCAAGTTCAAGAATTTTTTTATCTCTAGAATCCGATTCTGGCTCCAGTAGCCATTTATCTGGGATTAAGAGGTGAGGGAAATTGAGATCTCTTGCTGTTAAAAGTAAATTTGTATCATGGGAAAGGATCGCGACCGCACTACCAGGATTTTCCTTTTTATAGGTAATGGCGGTGCCAATTATTTGATCATCACTCCTTGTAAGATCAAGTGAGTCAAATTGTGCTTTATTCAATTTGAAGTCTGGTGAAAAAGAAATTTCTACTTTAGGATGATCCTTTCTAATTATTAACACGCTGTCTTCGGATAAAAAAATATCCTTAAATAGAGACGAGGCGTTTCTTGCTCGCTTTGCACGTCTACTATTTCCATCACTTTTTAAGGCGTCAATTTCTTCCCGAACTGGTCTACTTATTAAAAGTAATAAATTCTCTTTCTCGGAAATATCTGGCCATGATAGTTGCTTCAAGTCTTTACACTGTAAAAAAATATTCGTATCTAAAAAAAGGGTTTTCATTTTTTGTCGGATATTATAACTTTAAAATTGAATGTAGGGGTACCTTTTTGCTTGGCAAAGAAGAAATGGGCCGAATTCCGGGGGCCGAATTCCGAATTCCGGGGACACAATACTTAACTTAATTTAGCTTGGCCTGCTATATTATGCCGCCTAAGTAATACAGGAATACACTCAGTACCCGAAAAACCTGAGCCACTCGTCGAAGACTGCGAGCTTGGCCTCTCCGTACCTGCGGATTGACTCCCTGACTTCTTCCACTGTCTTTTCCTTCGCAAGCTCTTTCCCCTTGGAGTAGAACTTGTCCGCAAAGGAGATAATCTTCTCTTCGAGCGTCTGCGGGGTCATGTCCTTTAAGGGAAGGGGGAGTTCCTGCCTTGAGATGTCCTCAATCGTAAGGCCCACGCCCACATGTCTTTCGGCCACGAGGGCGTGCCTTGGAAGGCCCTCTTTCTCAAGGAGCTGCCGGCCCAGGTAGCCGTGGGTTATGTAGGGCTTGTCCCCGTAACAGCCAAGTTGCGGGGCGTCCGTGAGGAACATGCCTATGTCGTGGAGCATCGAGGCCTCCCGGATGAAATCCATATCCGGGGGCGATGCCTTGACATCGTGCAGGGCGCTCACTCTTCGGGCAACATCGAGGGCTTTCAGGGCCACTTTCTCGGAATGCTTGATCAGGAATTCGTGCGCCACCGAGCCCGGCTTGTAATATTTCCGTATTATTTCAAGGGGTTCCATTCCAGAGACGGCCTTATTATAGCACAACGGGCCGGGGCGCGAATCCCCCAAAATTGTTTCGATTTCTTGTAATTGTCCCGTTTTTAGGTTATTCTATTAAAAATCCTCTTTAAGGAGTTTCAAAAATGTTCAATATTACTGAAGCCGCTGCCGAAAAGGCAAAAGAGCTGTTGAAGGCAGAGGGGAAGGAAAGTTCCGGGCTCAGGATATACTCCATGCCCTCAAGCGGCGGCTGAGGCTGCGGACCTTCCTATGGAATAGGAATAGAAGAAAATGCGGGCCCGGAGGACCGGGTAATCGAGAAAAGCGGGCTTAAGGTATACCTCGACGGAAAGACCTCCGAGAACTTGAATGATACACAGATGGACTTTGTCGAAGAGGCCGGAGGCTCGGGTTTCGTCCTCAAGGGAGCCCCTCAGGCCCCCAGTTGCGGCCCGAGTTGCGGCCACTGAGGATAGATGTTCCCCATCCAGAGGCCAAGAAGGCTTAGAAGGAACGAAACGGTCCGGAGGATGGTGAGGGAAACGCTCCTCACCCCTTCGGACCTCATTTATCCCATCTTCATAACCGAGGGCACGGGGGTGAGAAAAGAGATCTCCTCCATGCCCGGCTGCTACCAGGAATCCATCGACAAGGCCGTGGAAAACGCCAAAGAGGCCGTGTCGCTCGGCGTTCCCGCCGTCCTTCTCTTCGGCATTCCCGACCACAAGGACGAGGCGGGCTCCTCCGCCTATGACGAAAATGGGATAATCCAGCGGGCCGTAAAGGTCCTCAAAGACAGGCTCCCCGAGCTATACGTGATCACCGACGTATGCCTTTGCGAGTACACAAGCCACGGGCACTGCGGCGTGGTGGAGAAGGGAGAAGTCCTGAACGACCCCACGGTAGAACTCCTTGTAAAGGAGGCCCTCTCCCACGCGAAAGCGGGCGCCGACATGGTGGCCCCGTCCGATATGATGGACGGGAGAGTGGGCGCCATCAGGGACGCACTCGATGAGGAGGGGTTTTCGAACACCCCGATCATGAGCTACGCGGCCAAGTACGCGTCCGCCTTCTACGGGCCTTTCAGGGAGGCCGCCGAGTCCACACCCCAGTTCGGCGACAGGCGCTCTTACCAGATGGACCCGCCCAATCGTCGGGAGGCGCTTCTGGAAGTCGCCCTCGACATAGAAGAAGGTGCCGATATTGTGATGGTCAAGCCCGCGCTCGCTTACCTGGACATCATATCCGATGTGCGGGACAGCTTCGATGTCCCCGTTGCCGCCTACAACGTGAGCGGCGAATACAGCCTCATCAAGGCCGCCGGGCAAATGGGCTGGGTGGACGAAGAGCGGGTCATGATGGAAACCCTCATTTCCATAAAGCGCGCCGGCGCGGACCTCATCCTCACCTATTTCGCCAAAGCCGCGGCCAAAGTCCTGAACAGATAATACATATACTATCGCGCGCACACGCGCGTTTTATTTTGCCGTTCAACCCTTATCCCGATTCTCCTTTATTTCCGCCCACTTGCGGGATTTCCGTGTTCAAA
>Ga0214473_10006221_pt1 | contig 14283 bp, 11 predicted proteins | sample RVTome_7_FD_203509 | JGI IMG/M metagenome (GOLD analysis project Ga0214473, IMG submission 203509) | Soil microbial communities from uranium-contaminated site in the Upper Colorado River Basin, Wyoming, United States - RVT98D197 | ecosystem: Environmental > Terrestrial > Soil > Contaminated >... | reverse complement strand
CCCTGGGGGGCAATTCACTTTTGATTGGTTTGATGCCAAGTTCCACACTTATCGAGCAGTCAAATCCACAACAGGTGATTTGGTCAGCCTCTTTATTGATGGGATCTTTACTGGGTCTATAGCGTATAGTGTTTTTATTACACCTGCACCGTCTCTTACAGGGATGGTTTCATTTGGATCAGCCACCTCACTCAGTGTTCAAGCAAGATCTTCTGTATTGTGGGCATATGCAAACTTTTGGAGAGTAAACTCTAATGTTAAAAAATTTGCAGGTATCTGGAAAGGACATGATTCTGATTCTTTGATAGGATACCATTTGCCCTTGCGAGTAAGAGGTTGGGGAGCCGCCGTAAACGGTAATACTCTCACTGATCCTAATGCTAATTTTATAACAAGCGGAGTTTTATCGGGCGATAAACTTGTAATTGATGATGGGGTAAATAAAGGAACGTATGAAATAAATGCAGTGGCTCCTCTTGGAGATACCACAAAAGTCACAATCATTGGATCTTTTGCGGTTCAACCTTCAGAAGTAGATTACAGGATTGTTATTGAAACGGATTGGGCAACTCCTCATAAGTATAGAATTGTGAAAGATCCTTCAGGTGGAGTGTCCGTATTTCTTGATGCTATAGTGGAAGCATGGATTCATGCGAATTATAGCAATTTAGACCTTCCAGCAAGCACGAGTGGGATCGCTAGAACTATTGCAGGAGGTTTGCCTTCTGTTCTTTGGGGTGCTTTTGACCCAACAAATATTTCTCAAACCTCTTGGGATTATGTAAGATTAGGGGCTGTCCGTTCGCAATCAGAACTTGGAATTGTCCCACACCATCAAATTTTGAATCAACGGAATGTGATGGCTTCTTATGAACACCATAAGACAAACATAGTCCATACACATACGAATTTTTGGAGCGAGTCAGAAGGGATTCCTCCGCAAACTGACCCTGATTTACTTAGAGACCCTAATCTTGTAGCTTTTACTTTGTTGAATGATGGCACACCACTGGTACCATCAACTCAGACCTATGAAGTACGAAGGCCTACCCCAATACTTGTTCCAACGTCTGGACTTAATCGACCTGAAGATCTGCTAAACAGTCAAGGCTTCTTGTTAAACGAATCAGAACAAAAGATTCAAATTATTGTTCCAGATGACGTGTTATATAATTCTTTACAAGTCATTGAACGGACAACTGGAGAGGCTGGGATAATTGCTCCCTTTAGCGATGAATGTCAACCTAGAGATTTAGGGACTTTACATTTTCAAAATATTGTCTGTCTTAATTATGATGGGGATGTTCTTCCAGAAAATGATCCAACAGCTATAACCCCATGGTCACGAGTTAGTGATGATCCATCGCACCAGTTTGCTACAGCTTTTGCCGGAATCTTAACGTATGGCACTGATGCTATAGGGACTCGGACTGCTTATCGAAACAACACTCCGTTACCGGATTCAATTAGTCTTGAAACAGAAGTTCAATTCAGACTGAAAGTGCTGCAAGATTCTACAGGGGGCTTAGGAGATAGCCAAGTTCGCGTAGGGTTCTCTTCTCCTGGGGTGACTATAGGTTTAGCTTTTATCACCACCCCTTTAGGGGAAAGGTACGTATTGGTAGTGGATTTAAATAACGGAAAAACTGTTGGAGGCATCCCATTCGATTTCCTTGATGGAAACTATCATAATTACAGATTAGTTCGTGCCCCTGAAGCGGCAGCAATTCAGGTTTTTGTGGATCCCTAAAGGAGCGTTTTTATGAGATCCCATGAAGTACAAGAAAAAGTTATTAATCGTTATGCATTAAGTCTTATTAAAAATAGAGAGTTAGGGCTTTTCCCTGTTAACTTTTCATCAGGACGTAGTCCTCTTTTGTTTTCGGGAAATTGGCCTCAAATAAACAGCTATGCTCAAAAACATGGGTGGGATTGGAAACACGATAAATCAATTTTTGGTGGGTACTGGGTTAATAAAGAAGGCAAAGCTTACGAGATTGATCTAGTTTAAGGAATTTTGATGGTAGATCTTCTTGGACCTTATGGAAGTGGCGAGTACGGTTTAGGCCCGTATGGGGGTGCTTACCCTCCTTATGGACTTGAATCGGTTACCCCCCTTACTCCTACTCTTGTCCGTGTCCGATACACGGCTATTTTTGATACAACTTTTCCACCACTGCTCTCTATCGCAAATTACTCTGTGTTCCCATCATTGATTATACATACAGTGGTTTTGGAAAGTGCTCAGACCGTTCTTCTCATTACTGATCCTCAAGTAGAGATTGTTTACACTTTGACAATTGATGAAGCTCGGGGATATTTTGGGCAACCTTTAGACCCGGCCTTAGATTCTAGAACTTTCTTGGGCATTCCGCTTTCTCCAACCTTTTTTGCGGTTGCTACGAGAAGCACTAGGGTTCGTGCTGTTTTTTCAGAACCCATGCTTCAAAATTCGGCATTGACAGATCCTGCTCATTATGTTTTGACTGATTTGAGCGGTAATTCAATTTCTGTGTTAGCAGTTGAGACAGAGCAGGGTGTTGATGTTCGTTCTATAGTTTTAACACTTGGATCTAATTTAGCTGATGAACGACATTATCAGCTTACTGTCCTTACTGGAATTGTTACAGTAACCAGTAGACCGTTGTCTCCTGATACTTCGGTGTTTCAGTGGATTGAAAATGCATTACGAGTTTCCATACCTCTAGATCAATTTTCAGGGGAGGTACAAAATGGGCTTTATGGGATACATGGGGGACTTGTATTTTTCTCCCCGGCATTAGTAACCGCAGCGGCTAATTCAATTATTCAGGTGGATGACGTAAGCGTTTGCACCAAGGCTTATGATAAATACCGGTTCCCCATTCCTGTAGACCCTCCAGTACTGTTTACTTATGGTGTGGGGGGAACTGTCACAACTTTGAACTCTACAGCGTCTCTATGGGCTAAATTTCCACGCCTCTGTGAAGCCACCCTAAACCTTGAAAACCACTTAAATGATACTGTCCCAATTCCTGAAGATGGTCCTTGTGATGCTACTTTTAGGGAAACTTGGGATTTGAGTTTTGTGTCTTTGTTAAATAATGTGAGTTGGAAACTCTTTGATAATGCTGGAACCCCTCCAGTTTATTTCATCACCGCTAATAATTTGGTTCCAATCCCGCCTGGAGCAGTAGTTACGGTTAATTTAGAGCCGTAATTTTTGATTTTAATTGATAATTTGGTTCCGGTCTTGATCAGGCTCGTGAATCATAGTCTATTTTTATGTTTTTTCTTATGAGTCCGCTAGGTTGGCAAAGGCCGTGGTGTAGGCTTTTCCTAGGAGATGAAAATGAGAGGAATTGAATTAATCAAACAACCTTTGGAGAAATCCCCTGCTTTTGCCGTCCGAAGTGTTCAAGGAGACGACTTCAAAAAAGGATGTCTTATCAAAGGTGATGTTTTTATTACAATGCGAGATGGTGCTAGCGGAGAAATTCAAGAGCACAGAGAACTTAAAAATCTGGTTGTATTAGATGCTTCAATTTTAATTGCACGCCTTCTACGTGATCCGTCCGAACCTCCTCGTGGAATTTATGCCCTTACGGTCGGCACGGGAGGTGTAGGATGGAACCCAATGAGTCCCCCTGCTCCAGTTGTAACTCAAAGAGCCTTATATTCTGAACTTGCTCGTAAGACCTTTACAAGTATTCAATTTATTGACGGTGGGGGGGTGCCTACTGCTGTGCCGACACACATAACAGATTATACGTGTCAATATGCGGAATCCGAAGCTGTAGGCCCATTAGTGGAAATGGGGTTGATATGCCCTTTAAGTTCTAATATGTCAATAAAGAACCCTGTTCCGGCAGGCCCCTATGATCCCACTGTGGATTTAACCTTGTATGATATTCTTATCAATGCGTTAAATTTTCCAGTTATTAACAAGCCCGCTACATCAACACTTACGATCACATGGCGGCTTTCCTTTTGAGAAATTTTAAGGCCTGAGGAGATTACCTGAGATGCCAAATAAGAATTCTTGGTTACATCTAGCTGGTACTATGCCTGATACTCAGTTATCTAAAATTGCTGGTTTAACTTACAAACGAGTGGCTGCAATTAGGAATAGTTATAGTATTCCTTCTTATAGATCTTTAATGAAAGAGGCCGCTTAAAATGCCTAATAAATATCTCGGTCCAGGCACAAGCGGTTATAACATTCCGGACGGTAGATCTTGGGAAACTGTAGCTCACAAAGCTGGTGTTCCTTTATTAGATCGTGAATTGAATCTTGGACAAGATCTAGACATAGGCTCCGGTCAATTAGCTCTGAAAAACGCCCTTCCATCAGGTTGGCTTTCCGATGACTTCTTAACTACTTCTGATTCAACTCTTGCTATTTTTTCTCCTTCTGCTGTTGCAAACACCTTAGAAATTCCAAATACTATTAAAGCTCATGTCAATGGTTGGATAGTCAAAGTTCAACACACTAATGCTACAGGGTCCAATCAATTAGACCTTGGAGTTAGTCCAGCAGGTTTGGGGGCGCAACGCACTGACCTTGTGGTGTTAGAGGTTTGGCGCAGACTCATTTCCGCTTCGCCTAGCACTGTAGGTAAGAGTGCGGCTGGACGTATTTGGCAAGAGGGAAACGTAGGTACTGACCCTGCTAATGACCTCGTTTTAAATTATGCTGATGACATTCTGGATATAAATGTTGGGGCAGAGACCACCAAACGAGTTCAAATTCAATACAGGATTCGATCAGTTCAGGGGGTAGATTTATTTGCGTTTCCCTATGCCTTAGATGACCCTACGGTGGTTGCAAATACGGTTCCGCCTGCTGCTGCAACTCCAAATGGTACCCCAACAGCCTTTCTTTATGTGAACCAATCCAGCAATGGAGACCCTGGGTTATGGATTGCAGGGGACGGGAACCCTGCTAATGCTCTTGGCACTGTTGATGGGTTCATGTATGCGATTCCATTTTTAGCCGTGGTTAGGCGCAATATAACGGCTTTTAATCGTCGTTTAAATCACAATGGAGGAGTAGCTTCTCCTGGACCATCAGACCGCCCTGACGGGCTTTTTTATGATATTTTTACAGCTGAAGATGTAGTAGACCTTCGTATGGGGGTATCTTCTACAGGATGGTCTCTCCCAGAACTACTCGAAAAAAATACTAACTTTTTGTTTGACAACACATTACGTACAGAAATTGGAGACACCTCTCCTTTTGGTGGTGGGTATCAAGGAACCACTGTTCTTAGATGTAACGAGATAGGTATCTCGATGGCAAATGGGGGTGACGGGAGTACTACAGGAACCACTGGAGCGGGGGATCTGATCGGGCAATTTGATGCTATTTGTCGGAGGTTCTCTGATCGTTCAATTTTTGAGACTGTTACCGTTGTTGTTCCTGCTCCGATGGGGGGTTGGTTACCGGGGTCTATAGTTACGGTGATCCCAACAGCATTAGCTGTTTATCCCTACCTTGCATTTAATTGGTCTTCTTATGCTCCTGCTGATGTTCTTTTCATGGACGTTTTGGAAGCTCAATGGGTATCTCCTCTTGGTGGGGCAACAGCTAATGCTCTACCTTACATCCAATCAATTACGGGTTTAGGGGCATCTCCTATCACTCCATTGACAATTACTATAGCACCTCTTCCTTTGCCTCTTGGTCCGCCTCTTCTAACTAACGAGCCTCTTTATGTGACATTAGTTGTTGGGTATCCAATGGGAGTAGGGTTGTCTCACACACCTATTGCTGATTATGGAGCCGGTAGTTTCTCTGTTAATAATCCGTTGCAATTGCCTCTAATCCCACCTGTTTCATTCAATGCTTTCTCTAGTCAAGAGTTAGATTATCCCCATAGAGAAGTGCATCTTGAATATGAGACCGTGCCTCTCACTTACGATTTCGCTGCTGATACAACGGGGCCTTCTTTAATTCTTTATCTTCCAGAACGGGCTCAAACTGTTATAGGGGTTCTAATAAATGCTGCTCCTGTGCCTTTTATCTTAGATGTTTCTGGACGCATTATTACATTGGCAGGGCCTCCAACTAATCCAGGGGACAATGTTTCGATTAGTTATACAGCCCTTCGGCCTTTACCACAAAATGATGAACAATTAGCCATTTATTTCCGATCGGCAGTTCCGCAAATGGCTCATAATGCGTTATTAGGAGCGAGTCTGACGGTTACTCCTAAACTAACGAGCAAAGTTTTATACGCGCTTACGACGGGGTCAGGAAGTCAGGACGAAGGGTATCCTTTCCCAACCGCGTATGTTCAAACTGGAGGTATTTTTCCTAGCAACTTAATTGTTTATTCAGGGGAATCTGAGTTGTCTGGGCGTGCAGATGTTTCGGTTGCTGATTTTGATGCTCAAACTGGTATTTTGAGTCTTCCAATATATATCCCAATGGTGGCAAATCCTGAGTCTTTGACCTTTACACGAGGGTTAGGGGACATTGACGTTGAAGAAAGAACTTACTTTAAAACAGTTCCTGCTGGATACATCCCAAATGCGTATGCTCAGGATTTGAGTAATCCTGATCGGCATAAAGATATTTTTCCTTTGCTTGCAGAGTTATCGGCAGACAGCCCTTTAGGTTATAAGGGGCAATTGGTACTTATTTTATTACTTAGGTATGCTCTTTTTGATGAGACAAATGGGGTCTTTTTTGACGCAGATTTAAATAATAATACAACGTCCGCTTCGGTTTTTAGGTTAAAAGGCCATTTGTTAAATAAGAGATCAGAATAGAGGTAGTTATGCCTTCCATAAAATCCCCAACTTTAATTGTGCAACCCGGACCTGGCCGTCTTCCTGCGAACACGGTTCCAGCGGCAGCTTTAATTTTCCCTTCTGTTGGGAGTTCAGACGCTGCTCTCCAAGCTCACATCACTGACCCTGTAGGAGCACATGCAGCGACAGCTGTTAGTACTACGAATTTGAACGCCTGGGCAGACGGAACGCTCAATACTGAAATAGAAGTTCAAGCTGCATTAGCTGCTATTATAGATGACCTTATTTCTACTTCTGGCCAAAGAGGTGCTGGTAAATTAACTGCACCAGCAGCCTCAAGTTGGGCAGACACACCCCCTACTACAAATCCAGAGGTTAACCTTGATGCAAGAGTAAATAAAATCATAACTGATCTTACGGCAGTTGATGCTATAGGTGGGGCTGGAAAAATAACTACTCCAGCAGCTTCAGCATGGGCAGATACACCTCCTACTCTTAATCCTGCTACTACTCTTGGTTTGAGAGTAAATAAAATCATAACTGATCTTATTGCGAATGAGGGGTCTGATCGTGTCAGGTCCAATGTTGTGGCAGGCACACAGTTAGATTTGGCCGCAGGGGATTCAATTTTTCAACAGATCACAGACATTGTTGATTTTATTAATGAGATGCTGGAGACCCGGTATAACTACTGGAACGGCGGAGGTGCTAGTTTTACTGGTGGCGCGGTTGAATTTGAAGCGGATATACTACCAAAGGGTTCTATTACCAATTTAGGTGCAAATTTACTAAGTACAAGCGGGGAGGCTCTAACACCTCGTATTTCTCTTTCTGCTGCACCCACAGCCATATCGAGTTACACCTTATTAAATAAAATTGATTTTGATGTTCCTTTGGCAAACCCGCCAATACGTATTTATTTAGTAGCAGACGGTACCTACGCAATAACCAAAAATGCATCGGTAACCGCAGGTGTTTGGAATTATGATGTTTCCACACAAAAAGCGTGCTTATTTTCAGTTGGGGGTACAAGTAATGCCGTAAATATGCAGTACAGCCCATCAGGATTACCAAGTCCTATTTTCTCTGGCATATTTTTGAGAAACTACAACCAATCTGTTACTATCAATGGTTCTCCGTATGATGTGTTAGACACTTTATTTAACAATGGACTTATAGGTTTTGCAGGAAATTTTGATGTATTAAATCCACCTTCTAGTTATGCTGATGTAAGAAATAAGTTGTACGCTAAGAACACACCTAAAGTATGGGGATGTGTGCGTACAGAGGGGTTGATCGCAGTAGAGGGGTATAACATTGCCAGTGTGAGTGTAACACCAGGACTATACACCCAAGTTGATTTTACTGTACCTTTTAGTGATGTAAATTATTCTGTTAGTGCTGCTATTACAAATAATTCTGCTGTAGCACCACCCAGCGGTATTTACACAGTTCATGTGTGGGATAAAGATGTGTCATGGGTGCAGTTTAGGTGTGTGAATCATCTAAGTCCGATTAATGGGCCATTACCTGAAGCGGCTCATGCAATTGTATCCATGGAAACTTTAAGTAGTAGTGAGAGGTTAGAATTTCAAATATTTGGTATGCAGGACTCAGTATAAAAATGTCAATACATTACCTAGTAAACCCATTCACAACCAACGGCGACATCACTGATGTTGTCACGGCAGACGCTGGTCAAACAGAAGCTACTGGGGCAACAATTATTCGTGTCCCTGATGGGGTTGCAATTCATAATACCCCAACCAACCGCAGCACCTTAATCACATCTAAGTACGCTGGGTTGCTAGCTTATTATGCTGGGTTTACTGATATCTTAGCGGATCCGTGCTTAGATGGCCTCACTATTGATCCAGCATTAACCCTTGGAGTGCTAATCAGTTCTGGGCTTGTAAATCATAGTTTTCTCGCGGCTCCCGGAGGAACTGGATTTATATCCACCATGTTTCCTCTTGGGTTTGCTCCAACACAATGTGTAGTAGTTTGGGAAGAATATTCTTTTTCTGATAATAATGATAAAACTAGTAGATTGAAGAGAACGTATGTTGAAGAATCAGGAAACAATTTAGTTGCTCGCGTTACTTTTAATAATGGGGCTTTATATAGCGTTCCTGTGACAAATGGATCGGTTTTTAATATCCCAGTTCTTGCTCAGGGTCTTCAATTTAGGATCTCTTTATATAACCCAACAGCATCACGTATTTATTTAGGTTCTTGGGCGTTGATTTATTAGCTTTTTGGAGAGTAAATTGGACACTAAGGGCAAACACCTTTTGGTTGAATATATGGGTTGCGACCAAAGTATGCTCAATGACGTGTCTAAAATAAAAACTCTAATGGAAACAGCAGCTTTAGCTGCCAATACTCGTGTTGTAGCTTCGGTTTTTCATCCGTTCAATCCTCACGGTGTTAGTGGGGTTGTGGTAATAGAAGAGTCACACCTCTCTATCCACACTTGGCCAGAACACAAGTATGCGGCGGTAGATTTTTATACTTGTGGCAACGGGGATCCAAATGCTGCTCATGAAGTACTTTTAATGGGTTTGAGAGCATTAAATTGCGAAATAATATATGTTGATCGGGGAATTTTGACCGGTGGGGAACTTATGCAAGTGCAAGGACATCAGTCTTTTAGTTCTGTAGCAGTCTCACCATAGTGAGCAATTATCTAGGATATTTTTATTTACAACGTTTTTCTAAGGTTATTGCAATTTTTTCCAAAGCTCTAACTTGCCGTTCAAGTAATCTGGTTTGGACTTGTTGATCACCCCCGTAGGTTTGAGGTTGGGCTTGAACTACTATGGAGGTTACCCACATTATCATTACACATAAACTTAGCATTGCCCATAAACCTATCAGCCCCATTCCAAATATGAACGCAAATTTATTTTCTCTTTTTTGTTGCATTTGCCCCTCTCTTAATTTTTATTTAGAACGATTTTTATCTTTTTCTTCATTGGAGAATAAAATTCATTTCCTTATTTGAGTTTCAGCCCAACCGTTTAAAAACATGTTTCCCATCTGGTTTGAGCATCAAAAGGAATCCAGTCTTTTCAGAATGAAGCTCGAACTCTCGATACGCTTTTGAGATTAACTTGGCGGTTGTATTCTGGGCATAACTTGGGCTTGAATCAATAAAGGGAAGAGCCTCAAGGCCAATGATCCCGTAGTCATAAACAGGGGCGTCATCTAGAAAATCCTTTGTATTCTTGGTTACAATGATCCGCTTACCTAGTAAGAGCTTCTTGATTTTTGCATCGTCCAAACCTTTGCCTGGAGTGCCAACATGAAAATTGGCTTCTTCAAGAGGCTTCTCTAGAAAGGACACGTTCTCATCCACGATGAGAAAACCGCGAGCCATTCCGACTTTAACGGTTTGTTCTTGACGGAAACGATTGATCACTTTGGTGAGGATGTTGGGCATTGATGTAAACTTTCGAGATATTTTAGAATTTACAAAGATGGATATCAAGAATGGGTGTCAGGGGTTGACGGCAATGGCTTGAATTCCACTGGTACTGCTCTGCCAGTAGAGGCACTGGTCAATGACTTTTAGTGCTCGGAAAGTAACAGTGTTACTTTCGGTGAAAAGAGTAGAAGGGGAACCTCCATTAGTAGCCACTTTCCGAATCCGTTTGGTAAAGGGCTCTGCATAATATACATTTTCTCCATCGGTTGTAAGAGCTGTTACAGTGCCACTCGACACTAGTTGTGTTACAGCACCTCCGGTAAAAGGCTTCCTCCATACGCCATTTGTTGCAGGCTCAGCACCAATGTAGAGGATGTAGTAGAGGTTGGCCCCATCGGTTGCCAGGCTCGTAAAGTTATAAGCAGCCACGGGATTCGTAGGGGTGTAGTCAACGAAAACCGTCTCAGTAGTACCATGAATTGGAGCCCTAACAATCGGTCGCTGGTTCGAGGAGTATATGTCACGGGCAGCATAGACATAAGTTCCATCGGTAACGAAGGGTTCCACATAAGCGTTTACTATTGGGCTTCCGTTATTATTTGTGACAAGCCCAGCATAGCCATCTGAGCGACGAATGTACCCGATGAAACCTCTGGTGCTAGCAGGGTAGAAAATATCAGCAGGGGTTATGATCAGACTTTTGCTGGGAAGCTCGTTGGAAATCCGCTGTGTGTCATTGGTGAAAACCCCTCCTGGCAATATTGTTGAAATACCACTAGAAGCCCAGAAAATATCCGACCCATATGCGGTTACAGCTCTAAGATCCGTATGGCCTGAAATAACAGTAGTGATTTGGCCTCCATTTCGAGGGCGTTTGTTCAAAGCGGTTCCCGTAGACCAAAAAATATCTGTTTCATTCACATCATAACTTCCTGTATTTGCGGTATATGGATGTATCTCGGCTGTGTAGGTATTGCAAGTTCCCGTCCCGCACACGCCCCCGCAGCAGGAGTGCCCGCAATAACCGCAGTTGGAAGCGCTGGTGTTCAGGTTGGCTTCGCAGCCGTTAGCGGGATTGCTGTCGCAATCGTCATAATCCAGGCTGCAATCCCAGGTGCAAGCGCCAGCGGAGCAGTAGGAGTCGGCTCCTGGAACAGCGGGGCAATTCGAGGCGGTATTCCATTGGCCCTGAGAGTTGCAAGTCTGGATCTGCTGTTCTGAACATCGAGTAGAACCAGGCTCACAGACGCCAGAGCAGTTCCCCGATATACAAACATACTGACACTCGGAACCGGAAACCCATTGACCTGAAGAATTACAAGTTCGAGGAATATCGCCTTGGCAATCTTTAGATGTGGGAACGCAAACTCCAGAGCAGACACCTTCACCGGAACAAACGTAGGGGCAAGTGGTGTCCGTGACCCATTGACCGGAGGCATTACAGGTTTGGGAAGCCAGGCCAGAACAACGGTGAGAGCCAGGGTCGCAAACTCCGGTGCAAGAACCAGCGGAGCAGACGTAAGTGCATTCGGAACCGTTGACCCATTGACCGCTTGAATTACAGGTTCGAGGGACATCACCTTGGCAGTCTTTTGTTTCAGGCTCACAGACCCCAGTACAGGAACCAGCAGAACAAACATAATCACACTCTGAACCGGCGACCCATTGGCCTGAAGCGTTGCAGGTTCGAGGGACATCACCTTGGCAATCCTTTGATCCTGGCTCACAGGCTCCAGTGCAAATACCCGATTGGCAGACATAGGGGCATTCGGAACCCGAAATCCAGTGTCCTGAAGCGTCACAGGTTCGAGGTGTGATCCCCTGGCAATCTTTCGTTGTGGGAACACATTCCCCCGTACAGACTCCCTCTGAGCACAGATAGGAACAGGTGGCTTGCTCCATCCAGGAGCCCCCAGAGCAGGTATAGACGGTCAGACCTTCACATTTCGAGCCGGATGTACACTCAGGAGGGGTGTCCGTGGAAGCATCCGGTTCATCCGTACCGGAATCTGTAGCCGCATCAGGAACACTGGAATCCGTAGCCGCGTCCTGTCCACCGTCACGGGGGTCTGTAGCTGAATCCGGGTCAATAGAGGCATCCGGAACCGTTTCAGTGCTGGAATCCGGTACGGGAGAAACAGATGAATCTTTATTATAAGGAGCATCCGGGGCAATTCCAGCCTCGCTGTACTGTGGAATTCCAGAATCAGCATCCGTGTAGGCCGAAGTAGGTGTTTCCCCGCCCCCACAGGCAGCCAGAGTTACAATGAGAGTGTAAAAATAGGCTTTCTTGTCCATACCTATTATTACACCGGAAGTCAGGAAAATACAAATTTTTATTATCCGAGATGCTTCAACTTATGGTACCCGTCCGGGTGTAACAGTAGGACAAATCCCGACCGCAGTGATTTTTAGGGGGCATAAGGTTAATTTACAGGGGGTTTGGGGAAGAGTCAATAAAGATTTTGTGCTCTGTGTGGATATGGACAAGTACGAGACACATTTGAGTTTTCGGATCTCACAGGCGTTATTTGAGAAAATTGAAGCCGTCCGTAAGCGAATGGCTGAAAGGAATATGGGGGTCGGAGTCGATAGGACACAAGTCATTAGATTACTACTTCAGAGGGGGCTAGAAGCTGTAGAGAGGGAATTAGGCAATGAAAAAGATTGTGATCAATGATAACCCTGAAGTTATTAGCACCATTAAGAGAATTGAGGGGGAATTAACCCTTGGAAAGCTCTTAAAAGCAATTCGTATTGGGTTAGGAGAATCACAAGAAGATTTTGCTCGCAGACTTGGTATGTCGAAAATTTATTTAAATAATGTTGAAGAGGGTAGGTACACACCATCTGGGTTAAAGCGATGGATGAGGCTTTTAGGGATACATTCAAAATATGCTCGATCCGTGTTTTTAAAACTAGCATCAAGAATTAAAAACACACCAGATCCAGAGGGTATGCACACATGCACTATATGCGGGTCATTGAAGCCCATTATAGAATTCTATGGGGCTAGTAGACAGTGTAAAGAATGTTCATCTGTTAAACGAGCAAAAAAGCAAAAAGAGAAATATGATAAGAAATTAGCTTCTGAAACTATAAATTCAAAAGTCAGATTGTGTTCTGAATGTAAACAACCATTTTTGGTAACAGGGGGAACCAAACCTAACCGTAGATGTCCTACCTGTCTATTACCAAAAGAATTAGAGCGCCGTAAAAAATTATCTGAAGCAAAATTGAGAATTGGGCCAAACAAGAATATTTCAGAAGGCGTTCGTAGATATTTCGATAATTTGACCTCAGAGCAAAAGGAAACCCGTGCTAAAAGGATCAGTACTGCATTGACAGGGCGATGGGATGCACATTCCTCTGAACGAAAAGAAGAAATCAAAAATAAACTTAGTGTTATTTTAAAAACTAAAAGGGAAGAATTTCTGATCAACCAGAAGAAGAAGAAAGAAGAACGAGAGGTGGAGAACAGCCCTGTGCTGAATTTTAACCCTGATAGATTATGCTCAAAATGTGGCCTTCCTGGGAAATTTAGAGATGGGCGTAACCAATGCAAGAAGTGTGAGAAAAAAGCAATGCGAGAATATCATGCCCGACGTAAGGAGGAGGAAGCTGAATACCGAAAAGCTAATCGTGAGAGATACCGTAAATTAAATGCTGAAATACAAAGGCGTAGAAAAGCGGAAAGGCACGTTGAAATTGATCGTATTAAAAGTGTCCCCTGTGCTGATTGTGGAAAGACATTTCCACCTTACGTGATGGATTTCGATCACAGAGAACCTTGTGAAAAGAAATATGAAATCAATTACCTCATTAACAAAACTTCTGCTCCGTGGTCTCGTATTTTAGAAGAAATTCAGAAATGTGATGTTGTTTGTGTCAATTGCCATAGACTGAGGACATGGAAACAACCTAAAGAATTAGATGGACGCAAGAGACTGTTGATACAGCTTAAAAGTATTCCCTGTGCTGATTGTGGTAAAACTTTTCATTATTGTCAGTTGGATTTTGATCATGTTCGAGGGGTTAAGTTAGGTGTAGTCTCTCATATGAAAAGCCATAAAGCTGTTCTTACAGAAGCAGCTAAATGCGACGTGGTATGTGCT
>Ga0214473_10006220_pt1 | contig 14283 bp, 10 predicted proteins | sample RVTome_7_FD_203509 | JGI IMG/M metagenome (GOLD analysis project Ga0214473, IMG submission 203509) | Soil microbial communities from uranium-contaminated site in the Upper Colorado River Basin, Wyoming, United States - RVT98D197 | ecosystem: Environmental > Terrestrial > Soil > Contaminated >... | reverse complement strand
CCGGTCAACGCCCTCGACAACGCGCTGCGCAAGGCGCTCGAGAAGTTCTATCCGGGCGTCGGCGAGGTGCGTCTCACCGATTACAAAGTGCGCGTGCTCAACGAGAAGCAGGCCACGGCGGCGCGCGTGCGCGTGCTCGTCGAGTCGAGCGACGGCCGGCGCACCTGGGGCACGGTCGGCGTCTCCGACAACATCATCGAGGCCTCCTGGGAGGCACTGGTCGATTCACTCACCTACAAGCTGCTGAGAGATGCCGAGGTGGCGGAGCTTGGCAAGGAGCCCGGAACGCGGCGCGAACACACCCGACGAACGCGGCGGGGGAAGCGCGGCAGCCTGTCGATTGAACGCGGAGCAACATGACGGCTTCCGGCGCCGACGAACATCCCACGAGGCGGGCAGGCGGCGACCGGATGCCTGGCGCGGACTTTCTACTTCTGCGGGCCGGTTCACCTCTCCCCCCCGATTACGACGTATGGCGCTCCGCCGGCGGGTGGCAGGTTGCGATCCGGGGAGTTCCGGTGGGTGTCGAGGGGGAGGATCGAAGCGTTCTTCTGTTCGGGGACATTCTCCTGCGGGATTCCGAACCAGGCGAGGATCCCGTTGACTTGATCGCACGCTGCCGGGGACGTGCGGCGACTGCGCGCCTGCTGCGCGATCGGCTGAGCGGCAATTTCGCCCTTATCGTCGTCGAGGGAGAGCAAGTGCAGATCTATGCCTCGGCGGCCGGTCTCCATCCAGTCTACTTCGCGGCCGACGGCGGAGCCTCCTCTTCGCTGCGCGCGCTGGCGATGTGCCTGCGCCCCGAGTTTGATCCGCTGGCCGTCTACCAGTTCCTCAGCGCTGAGTACAGTCTTGGAACGCGCACGGTGCTGAGCGGGGTGTTCAAGACACTAGGGGGGGAACTGCTCGAAACGCTCGGATCGCGGTTGACCATCAGCCCTTGGCTCACCTTCACGTTGACCGGCGATCCGTTCACGGGTGCCGAACTGTCGGAATACGTGCGGGTGTGGCTCGACTCCCACAGCCAAGCATTGAAGTTCTACCCCATGTTGGTTCCGGATCTCACCGGTGGCCTGGATACGCGGCTGGTGGTGGCCATGTTGAAGCACTTAAGACTCCCGGTGCGCGGCTGGGTCGGGGGAAAAGCCGGCACGGCGGATGTGGTGCTGGCGCGGCAGGTTGCCGTGGCTGCTGGCGTGGAGCTCGAACAGCTCGATCCGATGCAGTGGCTTGAGCAGGAGGAGAGTTTCGCCAGCGCGGAAATCGACCATTACGAGGGGTTGGTGCCGGTCGCTGACTGGGTCGGAATGGGCTTTACGGCCCTGCTGGCCTGTCCGGAGGGGGCGCTCAACCTGACCGGCCACGGAGGCGAGCAATTCCGCGATTTTCCCTGGATGCAGGAATTTCCCTTCTACGGTTTGCGCCGGAAGCCCAACCTCTCCTTGCAGCTTCGGTTACGGCTCCTCAGCACACTCCGGTCGCCTGCGGTCATGGCGAAATCGGTGCGGGAAAAGCTCCGCGAGAGGATGCTGGCCATGACGCTCAGGGATATGCGCGACACGCTCGAGGCCATGCCTGTGCGAGACAACGTGGCCGCCTGTGTCCTGCTCTACATGCGCTTCAAGGAAGGGGCCCGGGTGGGAGTCGCTGCCGCTCAGAAGCGCCAGTACCGTTCGGTCTGGACGCCGCTCTGCGAGCCTTCCCTGTGGCACGAAAGCTTGCGCACTTCATGGGTGTCGCGGGTTGGGGTTGGGCATTCCCTGCGACTGGTGACCGAGCTATGCCCCGCGCTGAGCGGGGTCCCGACGACGTCGCACCGTGCGGGCGGGGGGCTCATGGGAACCGTCGTGAGCACGGCCAGCCATTACGCGCGGCGGGGGGTCGCGAAAACCTGGCAAAAGATTTCCGGCCGGCCCTATTCCTCCAGACGCTCCCCATATCTGAGTCTCGTGGCCCGTCTCGCAAAGCAGAGCCGGTTCGCCGACCTGGCGCGCGGTGCCGTGGCGCCCTGTGCTCTGGACGAAGAGCTTACGGGCAACCTCCTCGCCAGCCCAGACAGCGCTGATGCAGCCTCCCTGCTGGGGAGCGTCATGGCGCTGGGGCAGCTTGCCCAGTCGCGCGAAAGCGGGCGGTATCTGGAATTGAGGACAATTCCGATCGAGAGGCTTCGGTCCAGGCTGGTCCGTCAGCGAGCCGGGCCGCAAATTTCCTGACCGTCCCGCAGTTAAAAAAACCCCTGCCCCTGGATTCCTCCTGCCTGGAAGCCCCGGCAGTTGAAATGACCGCATCTTCGCGCCGTCCGCTCCCCGCGCCCCGCCGGCCCGGCAGATATTCGAGGAGGCACCCCCTTTGGGGGGCATCTTAGCGAGACGGATTGACAGCGGCGGGAACCGAACCTCGCTTCTCTAGCAGCATCCTAATTTCAGTGTTTTCTCCCAGGCGTTCGACGATGTGCTCCGCGTACCGCTTGGAGCCGAAATCGGTCACGTGCATGCCGTCGTAGAAGACCTGCATGGGTTTATCCCAATCTTCCACGTCACTCCGAAGGTAGCGGACCAGATCCACGATCATCACATTTTCTTCTGCGCCAACCTCTCTCATGGCGTCGTTGAATATCTCCTGGGCGTTGCGATCAGCCCAGGAAGGAGTCAGCCAGTTGAAGGAGGTCGAGAGCGGCTGGGTCATCAAGACAGGCACGACACCGAATGAACGTGTCAGTCGCACGAAAGCCACGAGCCTTTGGCGGTAGGGCGCAAGCGGCGGATCTTGTGGAAGAACCCGCTCCTGCGACGCGTCGATCCGTCGGAATGGGCGTCGCTCCGAAAGGACCTGGCGCACGATCGCGATCAGGTGGCTGTGGCGCGATCCCATCTGGGTTATCCACTTCATCAAGTCAAGAACCCGCACGGGCCGGCCCATTCGGGGGCGGTAGTCATCCCCGGCCGCCAGGAGTCCAATGTCGTTGACGGCGTGCATGATGACGGCTACGTCGGGTCGATCGAGAACCACGTGGTTCAGGAATACGTTGAGCGAATCCTGCAAGGTGTTCGCCGAGCGAGCGACGTTGAGGGTGTTCACTTTCAGGCGCCTCTCCAGAAACCGTTTGGAGACGAGCGCGTGAAAGCGCATTTCCTCTAGAGACATCGCGCATTCGGTGGTGGATCCTCCGAGAAAAACGATCGTGAGATTTGGGTCTGGGTACTGGAAAGAAGGAAGAATGTACGACCTGGAATCGGTTCGCAGGTGCGTCGTCGATCCGGGGCCGTATATCGGCTCACGATCCAGCAGGTGATCCGTGTGAGGGTGGTGCATTGCGAGCTTGATTACGTGATCGGGCGGCTCGTGGCGATAGGGGCTGTGCCAGCTCAGACGCAAGATACCTTCGCTGATGGACAGCGCAATGAACGTGGCCATGCCAATCACCAGCCAGCGATACCTCCAACGGGATGCTCCGTCCGGTTCCGAAATGGGAGTCATGCTTCGCGGTCAGTCAGTCGCCTTGGGAATGGCATCGTTAAGACACCTCACTCCTTTTGGCCACCAGTAGTAATCCACGCCCCGGATCTTCTTGACTAGCTGCTCGCTCTCTAGGGAGTTCTTTTTGACGTAGTAGAGATGCCGATTTGGTGCTTGTGGGAGCCCAAAAGCAGCCGCCAGAACGTAGTTATTCTTCTGGGCGAATCCCTTCAGCGTTGTCACCATCGCGTTCCACTGCAGCTCCCTGCGTGTTGCAGGCCGGCTTTTCGCTGGGACATCATTGACCAGCAACACCTCCGGGCTCAGACTGGTGAGATACCCCTCCGTTATTTCACCATGGTGTGCGATCCATGCATCATTGAGCCCCCAGGCATCTATGGTTCTCCACTCGGAGTACAGGGGGAGGAGCCCGGCTTCGGTTGTCACGAGTGTGTACCCTCTGTCGCGATATTCTCGGAGCAGGATGGCAATGTCGTACCGTCCGTCCTTGAAAGGAATGGACTCAGAAAAGCGACTCAGGCGGTCAGCGGCTGTCCAGAGCAGAATGATGGCGACTATGCCAGCGGGGACCCACCGCACAATTCGGCCCGGCGCGGCTCGTGGAAGGCGCGAGGCATCATCTCGCAGACTGCGAAACCCTAACGGCCATGAAACCAGCACCAGGCCCATCAGCGGGTACTGAAATCGCATTCGGTAATTCATTTCATCGGAGAGAAGCACCCAGAGCGACGCGAAGGATACGATCGGGATTAATGGGAAGGTCTGCCGACGAAATTTCAGGACGGCATCCTTGTCGGTACGGAACTCCGATGGATCGGATGGCTGCGTTGGCGGGCAGAGGGCTCGAGGCAGCAGCGCTGCTAGGGCTTCAGATCGGCAGATGGCTATGAGCCCGCCCAGTAACAGAATCACCAAAGGCAAAAACGCCATCATCCCTCTCGGAGACGGCGAACCGGTGCCAAACCGTGCCAATGCTGCCATTGTGATCAAACTGCCGCTCACGGTCGAAATACCCGTGAGGACGATGCGTCTGTGCAGCGTGGTGGGAGGAGCTTGTACACCCCAGACGAGGAGTGGACGAAGGAGGGGGTAGAGGAGTGCCGGCAGAAAGGGGAGCGTCAGGCGCATGGTATTGGCGAGTGAGGTCATGAGGCTATCAAGATAGATGTGCCCGCCTCCTTTCTTGTAGAACGGATTGGGGAGCGGGTGGGAGAAATAGCTCCATCGCCACATGAAGTAGGCCAGTCCTGCGGAGCCGAATATCCCGAGGAACCAGAGCACGGCCCTCCTGGAACACTGCAGTCCCTGAGCCCAGATCACGCCAAGGAGCATGAAGATGACGAGGAAAACCCCTTCGGGTCTGATCAGTCCGGTAAGAAGTCCGATGGACGCAAAGGCCGGCGGAATCCAGCGCCGTTCTGGGTGCAACGTGAGTGCGATAGCCAAACACCAGCTCAAAAGCGAGAACAATGAAAAGAATGAGGTACCAAAATAGGCTTCTGCATAAATCAGACCCGGCCCAAACGCCATGCAGGCAGCACTCATAAGCGCGACGAAGGGAGAGGTTGCTTGAAGCCAGCGACAGCCGAGATAGACCACAAGGATCTCAGCAAGGTGAGAAACGACCGCGATACCCCGAGCCGAAGTCTCAAGCGGCAGACCGAGCTTGACGAGAACCGCCTGGAAAACGACCAGGAGGAAGTCGGTGGCGCCATCGATCGGAGGCTCGCCCGGGTTCCAGACCACTCCGTGTCCCGCGGCGAGGTTGCGCGCATATCGCATCAGGATCGCGGCGTCTTCGAATGGATAGTTCGGGGAATGTAAGATGTCTGCGACGAAGGGCGTCAGCACTGCAAGCAGTACGCAGAGAAGGACGATGTCCCTCTTGCCGAGGCTGCTGTCGGACGTGCGGTGGGCTGGCAACATGCTCGCCACACCGCCCCTGCACCAGCGGCGGCTGGGAGAAGTGGGTCCTGTTTAGCGGAACGCCGACAGGCCGGTGATCCACTCGCCCAGGATGAGCGTGTGGATGTCGTGGGTACCTTCGTACGTCTTCACTGCCTCGAGGTTGCACAGGTGGCGGCCCGCTTGGTATTCATCGGCGGTGCCGCTGGCGCCCAGGAGGTCACGGCCAAGGCGGGCGATGTCGAGAGCCACGGCCACGTTGTTGCGCTTGGCCAGTGACACCTGATGCGGGGTGGCCTTGCCGGCCTCTTTCAGCTTGCCGAGCCGCCAGGCCACGAGCTGAGCCTTGGTGATTTCGGTAAGCATCGTCACCAGCTTCTCCTGCACCAGCTGGAACCCGCCGATCGGCTTGCCGAACATGACGCGGGTCGAGGCATACCGCCGGGCCTCGTCGAAGACCGCCATGGCGCTGCCCACCGCTCCCCAGGCGATTCCGTAGCGCGCCTGATTCAGGCACATCAGGGCCGACCTGAGTCCTTCCGCGCCCGGCAGGAGCGCCGCATCAGGCAGTGCGCAGTCCTCGAACACCAGCTCCGAGGTCACCGAGGCTCTCAACGCGAACTTGCCATGGATGTCGCGGCTCGTATAGCCGCGCAGCCCCTTCTCGACCAGGAACCCCCGCACGCCGTCGTCGGTGCGCGCCCAGACCAGGGCGACATCGGCGAGGGTGCCGTTGGTGATCCACATCTTTGACCCCGACAGTTTCCAGCCGCCGGAGGTGCGCTGGGCGCGAGTGCGCATGGCGGAAGGATCCGAGCCGGCGTCCGCCTCGGTGAGGCCGAAACATCCGATCGCCTTTCCAGTCGCCAGCGCCGGCAGCCAGCGCTCCTTCTGGGCCTCGCTGCCGAACGTGGCGATCGGATACATGACCAGCGACCCCTGCACCGACACGAACGAGCGCAGGCCGCTGTCGCCGCGCTCCAGCTCCTGCATGATCAATCCGTAGGCGACCGCGTTCAGGCCGGCGCAGCCGTACCCCTTGAGATTCGCCCCCAGAAGCCCCATCTCCGCCATGGGGGGAATCAGCTCGAGGGGAAAGGTGCCCGCCCGATTGTGCTTTTCGATGATCGGCAGGACCCGCTCGGAAACGAAGGCGCGCACGGTGTCGCGCACCTGGCGTTCCTCCTCACTCAGCAGGTCGTCGAGGGCGTAAAAGTCGATCCCTTCGAAGGGGCGCATAGGACAGCTCAGCCCATCCTCTCGAACGCCATGGCGATTCCCATGCCGCCGCTGATACAGGCGGCGGCCACGCCGATGCGGCCCTGGCGCTGGCGCAGCGCGTGCAGCAGCGTCACGACGATGCGCGCGCCGCTGCAGCCGATCGGGTGGCCGAGCGCGATGGCGCCGCCGTTGACGTTTAGCCGTTTGCTGTCAATTTCCAGCTCGCGCTCGCAGGCGATCACCTGGGCGGCGAAGGCCTCGTTGATTTCGATCAGATCCACCTGCCCGAGCTTGAGTCCGGTGCGCTCGAGAAGCTTGCGGATGGCCGGCACCGGGCCGATCCCCATGACGGCCGGGTCGACGCCCGCCGTGGAGTAGCCGAGCATGCGCGCCAGGGGCTGCGCGCGCAATTTCTGGGCGGTGGCCGCCGTCATCACCAGCATCGCGGCGGCCCCGTCGGTGATCCCGGAGGAATTGCCGGCCGTCACCGTCCCGTTGCTGTCACGGAATACCGGCGACAGCTTTCTCAGTCCCTCCATCGACGAGTCCTCGCGCGGATGCTCATCGAGCGACAGAATAAGCAATTCCCCCTTGGTGGTGCGGATTTCGACCGGGGCGATTTCGGCCTGGAAGCGCCCTTCGCGAATCGCCGCGGCGGCCTTCTGCTGGCTGGCCAGCGCGAAGCGATCCTGCTCCTCGCGGGTGATGCGATGCGAGTCGACCAGGTTTTCGGCGGTCTCGCCCATCAGCAGGCCGCACAGGGGGCAGAGGAATCCATCCTGGTACATGCCATCCACCAGCGTCTGATGGCCCATCCGGTAACCCCAACGGGCCTTCGGGAGCAGGAACGGGACCCGGCTCATGCTCTCGGAGCCGCCGGCCAGGACGACCGCGGCGTCCCCGAGGGTGACCGACTGGGAAGCATTGATGATCGCCCGCATCCCGGAGCCGCACGCCTTGTTGACGGTATAGGCGGGAACCGTCACCGGCAGCCCGGCGCGGCTGGCGATCTGGCGGGCCGGATTGGGGCCGCCCCCTGCCTGGCGGGCGTTCCCCATGATCACCTCGTCCACCTGCTCGGGGCGGACTCCGGTGCGGCGCAGCGTTTCACGGGAGGCCGCCGCCCCCATTTCGGCCGCGGTCAGCTCGGCCAGCATGCCGCCGAACTTGCCGATCGGCGTGCGCACGGCTCCCACGATCACCACTTCAGCCACTCTTGCTCCTCGGTCAGGGAGGTGTATCTCTCGGTGAGGCAAGGTTTTTTATCATATCCCTCGCGCAGCCCGCAAGGGAGCGGCGCCCGTGGCGGGCTCGCGCTGGAGCGTGATGGGAGCACCGGTCTCGACCCGCCAGCGCCGCGCCAGCGAGCTCTCCCGCAGAGCGAGCTCCACGAATCCCAGGCTGTTGATCAGCAGGAACGGCGCGCCGCGCGGGGCAGCTGCGAAGTGGGTCTCCGACCGCCGGACGGTACGGCCGGCCAGGCGGGCGCGGCAATTGAGCCTGCCGGCGCGCACCCAGCCACGCGGCAGGGTGTCCGCCCGTACGTTCGAGATCACGTTGCCAAAACGATCGATATGCAGGACCGCGGCACGCAGTGAACCGCCGGGAGTTTTCCCAGGCAGCGGCAGTGGAGAGTGAGCCCAGGCCGTAATCTTCCTCCCCAGCCGGCCGACCGGCAGGCCGCGCGCCAGCCATGCGGCGGCGGGAGCGAACAGGTCGCGTCCGTGGAAAGTGGGGGTGACGCGGTTGCACCGGTAGCGAAGATTCTGAAGCTCCCGGACCTCGACGCCTTCCTCCCGATCGAGCGCCAGTCCCAGAAGACCGTTGTCGGGGCCGACAAAACGGTAGCGCCGGCTGCGGGCGGCCAGGGGCCGGCGCGCTCCGCCCACCCCCGGGTCGACCACCGCCAGGTGCACGGTTCCCGGAGGAAATTCCGCGTAAGCGCCAAATAGCGCATAAGCGCCGCCCGCAACTTCGAACGGTGGGACGTCGTGGGTGATATCGACCAAGGTCGCTGACGGGCATATCGACAGGATGGCGCCGCGCATCGCGGCCACATACGGGTCGCGGGTGCCAAAGTCGGTCAGCAGCGTGATGATCGGGGGCGATTGGCCGGACCGTGGGCTCCGCATGAGTCTGGCCCGCTCCTGCTCCAATCCTCGGCAGCGGGATCGATAGCATACACCGGAGCCAGGCTGCCGCCGGCGCGACGGCTCCAGATGCACTGCCCGGTACCCAATTTCGGTGGCCATGATGTAACATCGCCGTACTGTCATAGTTTTAGGTGTGATCTCCCAAACCTGACCCGGAGGTTGCCGCATGCCCGGATTCACCCTGTGGTTCACCGGACTGTCGGGGGCTGGCAAGACCACCCTCGCCCACGCAGTTGAGCGGGACCTCCGCGATCGCGGCCTCAAGGTGGAGATTCTTGACGGGGATGTCGTGCGCACGAATTTGAGCAAGGGGCTGGGCTTCTCGCGCGAGGACCGCGACACCAACATCCGCAGAATCGGTTTCGTCTGCGAACTCTTGACTCGCAACGACGTCATCGCCATTTCAGCGGCCATCTCACCTTACAAAGCCATCCGCGACGAGAACCGTAGGGAAATTGTCAAATTCGTCGAGGTGTTCTGCGACTGCGCTTTGGGGACGCTGGAAGCGCGCGACACCAAAGGACTGTACGCGCGGGCACGACGTGGCGAGATCCAGCAATTCACCGGGATATCCGACCCCTACGAACCCCCCGATCGCGCTGAGGTGGTCGTCGACACTGGGCGTGAGACGGAAGAACTAAGCACCAGGACGATACTCCGGACCCTCGAGCTGCTGGGTTACATCCCGGAGCGCGGAAGTTCGGCGGTCGACCCCGAACTGGACGGACTCGTCCGCCACCGTCTCCGGCAGGTAGGGTACGCGGTGTGAGCGCCCGCCCGACCTACGGACTCGGTGAACTGCTCAGGAGCGGGGACAGACATCTCCGCCGCTGGGTAAGAACGGTACTGTACGAGCTCAGGCGCACTCGGCGGGTGATCGTAGCGCCGGAGTCGCGCCGGACAGGCGAGCCGCCCATCTTCATCATCGGGGTGCATCGCTCGGGGACGACGCTGCTGCGTCTGATCCTCGATGCCCATTCTAGAATTGCCTGTCCCCCCGAGTCGTTCTTCATGGCGCCACTCGCCGGGATCCTCAGCGACCCCAAATCGATGGAAGGTCTGTTGGCGATGGGCTTCACCCGCGAGCACGTCCTGCAGCGGCTGCGGGATACCGCATCCTACTTTTTCGAGATGTACGCCGCCTCGAAATCGAAGCCGCGCTGGGCCGACAAGACGCCCTCCTACATCGGCATCCTGGACTTCATCGAAGCGCTCTATGGGCCTGCGTGCCGATATGTGCTGATCTACCGCCACGGACTGGACTCGGCTTGCTCGATGGCCGGAATGAAGATCCGGGACATTGAACCGCACATCGAAGTGTGTCACGGGGATACCCACATGGCAGCGGCGCGCTACTGGGCCGAACAGTGCGGCAAGCTCCTCGACTTCCAGGCCAGGCACGCTTGCCGCTGTTTCGAGCTGCGCTACGAGCAATTGACACAGAATCCCGAGCCCGACCTAAGACGCATGTTCGATTTTCTGGGGGAGCGCTGGGAGCCGGAGGTGCTACGCTTCCACGACAAGCCGCACGACCACTGGGTCGGGCTTCAGGACGCCAAGGCGGCCAGTACCAAGGGGTTCAGGCCCCGGGTTGGCGTCTGGCGCGAACAGCCGGCCGATGTCATCGAGCGCATGCGCCGTGCGGCCGGTCAGATGCTCGAGAGATTGGGGTACGGCTGAGCGCTTAGAGGTCCCCAGGCGCGTCGCAGTGCGCATGCAGGCCACGGTGCACGTTCTGCAATCCTGAGAGTGGGTCGCGGAAGAGGGTGCGAGAGGCTATGGATGCCAATCAGGAATGGCGGAGGCTGTCGAGGTAGGCGGCGTGGATGCCTGACATGAATGCTTATTGAGTTATGTGAATAGTTATGCTAGTCTTGAGTGCAAGTCCACCCAGGCGGAGCGCTCGGCTGGCGCTCCGAACTAAGGTGGATCTCGGCAGATGGAGCGCAAGGCGGGCGGGGTGAAAAGCGCGCCCCCGCAAGAAGAACCCACCTGAGCGTCTTCCTGTAGCGAGGCTAGAAACACCATCCCGGCAGCCCTGCCGGATGGTGAGGGGCGTGATCGAGCCCCGCCCGCTCCACCTGTCTTGGACCATCGGGTAACGTTGCTTTAGAGTCTCACCGCCTTCACCCACAGCACCCCCTGCGTGGTTTCAATCTCCCTCACCACCTCGGGGGGGGGTGTGCTGTCCAGGTTGAGAATGGCTACGGCGGTGCCGGCGGGTGTGTCGCGGCCCATGGAAAGAAATCCAATGTTGATGTGATTGCGGCCGAGGATGGTGGCAATTCTGCCGAGCATCCCGGGTGTGTCGTCGTTCGACACCAGCAGGATGTTTCCTTCGGGAAGCGCGTCGAAGTAGTAATTGTCCAGACGTACGATGCGCGGGTTGTTCTTGCCGAACAGTGTGCCGGCCACTGCAATGCGGGCTTCCGAGGTTACAAAGGTGGCGGAAATGAGGTTGGCAAAATCCAGGCGCTCCGCGCTCCGGGTCTCCGAGAGCCGGACGCCGCTGGCCTTGGCCAGATAGGTCGCATTGACGGCGTTGACCGGACCGCTCTGGAAAGTCTCGAAGTATCCCTTCAGGAGAGACGATGTGACGGGAGCGGTCGGCGATTCGGCCACGTCTCCATGGTATTCGACCTGGATTTCCTTCAGCCGGCCGCGCCGCAGCTGGGCGTGGAGACTGCCGAGCTTTTCAGCCAGCTTCTGATAGGGGGCGATGACGGCGGCGGTCTTCGGATCGAGTGGAATCAGGTTCACGGCGTTGCGGACGATTCCGCGCAACAGGAAGTCGGCCACCTGCTCGGCGATCCAGACAGCCACGGTCTCCTGCGCCTCGACAGTGGAGGCACCGAGGTGGGGTGTGACGATGACGTCGTCCATCGCCAGGAGCGGGTTATCCGTGGGCGGCTCCTGCTCGAAGACATCGAGAGCCGCACCCGCAACGCGCCCGTCGCGCAGTGCGCCCGCCAGCGCGCCCTCGTCCACGATCCCACCCCGCGCGCAATTGATGATCCGCACGCCAGGCTTGCAAAGTCGCAACTCCGCCTCGCCCAGCAGGTGACGGGACTGATCGGTCAGCGGCAGATGTACGGTGATGAAATCCGCGCGTGCCAGAAGATCCCGGAAGGGCACGAACGTCACCTTGAGCTTGTCCGCCATATCCTCCGAAAGAAATGGGTCATGGGCCAGGATCTCCATGCCGAAAGCGCGCGCCCGCTGCGCCACCTCACGGCCCACTTTCCCCATGCCTATGACCCCGAGCCGCTTCTCGTATAGCTGCACACCCACGAAGCTCTTGCGGTCCCAGGCGCCGCCCTTGAGGCTGGCGCTGGCCTGCGGGATCCTGCGCGCCAGCGCCAGCAGCATCGACAGGGTGTGCTCGGCGGCTGAAATGGTGTTTCCGCCCGGGGTGTTCATGACCACGATGCCTTTCCGGGTGGCGGCGTCCAAATCGATGTTGTCGACCCCCTCGCCGGCGCGGCCGACCACCTTCAGGTCAGGGCCGGCCTCGAGCAGTGGCGCGTCCACCTGGAGTGCGCTGCGAACGATCAGTGCCGCAAAGCCGGGAAGCCTCCGCCGGATGCGATCGGGGCTCTCGCCGGCGGCGACTTCGACCTGGAGGCCGCCGGAGCGCTCCAGAGTCTCAGCGCAGACAGGAGAGACATGGTCGGCGATCAGCACACGGAGCGGCTGAGTGTCGCGCGAGGCGGAGCTCATAGTTGTGTCAGTACCTCGTCGACAGTGTCCAGCAATTCCTCCAGTTCCTCTTCGCGGAGGTCGCCCATGTGGCCGATGCGAAACGTCTCCTGCTTGAGCTTGGCGTAGCCGTTCGAGATCACAAATCCGCGCGCGCTCAATGCGGCGCGCAGACGATCGATGTCGATGAGCCGCGTGTTGCGGATGCAGGTCACGGTGTCGGATGCAAACTCCTGACGTGGGAATACGGCGAAATGCTCGCCGGCCCAGGCCCGGCAGCGCCTGCCAAGCGCCGCGTGGCGCTTCCAGCGCGCCGTCAGTCCCTCCGCGAGCAGATCGTCGAGCTGGCGATCGAGCGCGTATAGATGAGCGACGGATGGAGTCGCGGGTGTCTGACCTTTCTCCGCGGAGCGGCGCATGCGCACGAAGTCGAGCAAGAAGCCGCGTCCCGAAACGCTCGCGGCGCGTTCGAGAGCGCGCTCGGAAACGCTGGCCAGGGCCAGGCCCGGAGGCAGCGCCAGAGCTTTTTGGGAGCTGGTCACGCATACGTCTATTCCCAGCCGGTCCACCTCCACCGGCAGGCCGCCGAGGGAGGTCACGGCGTCCACCAGAAAGAGAGTGTCAGGATATCGAGTGATGACCTGCGAGAGCTCGCCGAGCGGGTTGGTGAGTCCGGTAGAGCTCTCGTTGTGCACCACGAGGACCGCCTCGTAAGAGCTGGCCCGCAACTTGTGCTCCAGATCCCCGGGAAGGTTGGGTTCCCCCCATTCGACGGCCAGCGTTTCCACCTGACGCCCGCAGTTACGGGCGATTTCCGCCCAGCGCTCGCTGAACGCCCCGCAGGTCAGGACCAGGCAGCGCTCCTTCACCAAATTGCGGATTGCGGCTTCCAGAAGCCCGCTGCCGGAGCAGGTGCCGACCAGGACTTCGTGGCGGGTTCCGAAAAGGGTGCGCAGACGGGTCCGTACCCGGTTGAAGATCTCCGCAAATTCGGGGCTGCGGTGGCCGATGAGCGGACGGGCCATTTCACCCAGGATTTCCGGGCGGACCTCGACAGGGCCCGGGATGAACAGCTTGCGGTGCGGAACGTTCGGCATCGATTAGAATCTCTCCGGGCGGGTGGCGGATATTATCACACGCACCCCACTCGATCCATCAAGGCGCACCACCGGCGTCAGCGCAGACCCTGCTCGATGGCGGCGCGAACCTCGGCCATCAGAGCATCTCGCGCCTCCGGTCCTCGGCCGCCCGTTTCGATGGGAGACATGACGCGAACGCGAATGATGCCACCTCGGACTCTGAGCGCGTGTTTTGCAAGTACTTCACGGCCTCCGGCCACGGCCACGGGCACCACAGCGGCACCTGCTTTAAGGGCCACCATGAAGCCTCCCTTTTTAAATGGAAGCAGGCGTCCGTCCGTCGAGCGCGTACCCTCCGCAAAAACCAGAATGGAGCGGCCGGAGCCCAGTAATTCTCCAGCGCGCCCCAGGCTGGCGATGGCCTGGTCGCGGTCGGAACGATCAACCAGGATGAAACCCGCCGCCGCCAGCGCCCAGCCAAACAGGGGCACGTAAGCCAGTTCCTTCTTCGCCACCGCCCGCAGATCGAAGGGCAGCGCATGCAGGAGCGCGAGGACGTCGAAATGACTCTGGTGATTGCACGTGAAAACGTACGTTCGACCCCGTGTGAGATAGTGCAGTCCTTCAACACGTACTTCTACTCCGGCCGCGCGAAGTAGTCCGCGAGCCCAGCATCGGCCACATCTGATGAAACCATGCCCTCGCGGCCGGATCAGCGCGCAGGCGATGGCCAGAGATCCCCACGAGAA
>Ga0214473_10006219_pt1 | contig 14285 bp, 15 predicted proteins | sample RVTome_7_FD_203509 | JGI IMG/M metagenome (GOLD analysis project Ga0214473, IMG submission 203509) | Soil microbial communities from uranium-contaminated site in the Upper Colorado River Basin, Wyoming, United States - RVT98D197 | ecosystem: Environmental > Terrestrial > Soil > Contaminated >... | reverse complement strand
ATTCCAAAAGCCAACATTTGTGTATTGCCTATAATTAACCGCCGGTTTAGGTTTGGTTCTTGAAATTGGTTCTTTTGGATATTCCGTTGAGCATTAGATGTTTTATATTTACTATCTCCTGATACAATAATAGGATTCCATTCCCTTAATTGTTCCATCAAATAATCAATGGAAGCTGTATAATTGACCATAATTACTAATTTAGTATTAGGTTCATTTCTAAGAATATTGATGAAATTTTCACAATAAGCCATCATTTTACCACATTCAGCATATTTCATTTTCGTGGAATAATAATAAGCTACTTCTGCTTCTGGTTTCATTAGATTTATACCGCTGTTCATAAGATCTAAATCAGCCTGATTAATTCTTAAAAACTCATTGCTAACTATCATCTTATGAGGAATAGGATCCATAAAGAAAAATAGATTAGGAATAACAACCTGGTTAAACCAATCAAATAAGGATGATATGATAGTTGGGCCAAATAACTGATTACATCTATCTATATTTAGACTATTATTATCATCTGTGAATCCAAATAATTGGCATATAGTTTCAGCATGTTTAGAGATTTCTAATGGAGATGCAGATAATAAGGTTAAGGTTGATTCCTTAGATACAGTTACTTCACGCGCCAACATTTTGCATTGTTGGAAGCGCGCCGTATCTGAATTCTTTAACATATGAGCTTCATCAAAAACCAAATGGATACCACCTGGCTGATTAACTAAGTTAATAAATTCTTCGGAAGGACACCATACATCATAGTTATCTGGATCCTGTAGAAAGATAGGCTTCTCCCGACATAGAAATGAGTTATATCCAATAAATGAATAATTATCAACTTCATGATATCTAAAAGCTGATACCCATCCTTCACGTATACTATCAGGTCCAATTACCAGAATATCTTTACCAGTTGCCTTGGCTATGGCGGCTAATATATGAGTTTTACCTAAGCCCATTTCCGAACTATTATAACATAGTCTATACTTTTTGAGAGTCATATAAACATCAAGAAAATTCTTTTTTTGATGTTTATATAGTTTTGATGTGATATTTTCAAATTCATTCACTATACTACTATCTAGCGGTTTGCGCTTAATAGTAGGAACTTGTTTTTTAGTCGATGACATATCTACTGTATATCTGGTTCCACCGAAGGCAAAAAAATTTAATCAATTTTATAAAGATAATCAGCCGACTTGCACAAATATAAATATTGTTGTTTTTATTATTTTTATTTATTTATATTTATTTTTATTTATTTATATTTATTTATATTTATTTTTATTTATTTTTTATTTATTTTTATTATTTTTGAAATTTTATTAAATTAAAATTTCTCATATAAACAAAGCAAATTTTGACCCCCATGACCTACTGGTCGAGCTCCAAAATTTGGCTTTGTTACAAAGGGAAATTTGGCTTTGTAACAAAGCCAAATTTCTGTTTTTGAATTTAATTTTTAAAGTTTATTTTTGATAATTAAATAATTAAAAATTAAACTATTTGTTTTTATTTTATTTATTTTTATTTTATTTATTTTAATTTTTTTATTTTTTAATTGTAGATCCAATTGTTGGTGAAATTGATGTAATTGTTGGTGAAATTGATGTAATTGTTGGTACAGATCATAGGTAATAATAGTTTTGAACAAATTAACAATCGTTATTATTTTAACTAGTATTATATAAATTATATAGAAACTTATATACCAATTACTTAGTATAAATTCGAAAGATAAATAATTTTTATTTTATTATAAAAGCGTATATTCCAGATTTTCATTTCTTGCATATCTATAAAATCTTTGTTCAGACCAAGCACAGACTGCTATATTATTAATAGGAATAAAAATACGTTCCTTAGTAATTAAAGAATAAGTTTCAGGAATTGGTCCTTCTCTATGAACAATATTATTTCCATTAGCGAGTTGTTCCACCGGAATTTCTCTATTAGAATTTGGGAATCGAATAGGATGACCATCGGTGATAATTAAATCATCACTTGGAAAATTAAGTGCAAAACAGTTCTTATGGAATATGGTATACCCTTTATAACTTGGATAACATTTTACATTATTGATAAGCTTAACCTGTCTACCTCGATCATCAACTAACATATCACCAGCTCTAAGATCTTCTATCTTTTTAAGACCAGTCATTGTAAAAACTAATGCACCAGGGAAAATACAAATGACTGGTGGTGGAATAGGTGTTGGGGTAGGTGTTGGAGTAGGTGTTGGAGTGGGAGTAGGTGTTGGTGTTGGTGTTGGTGTTGGTGTTGGAGTGGGGGTAGGAGTAGGAGTAGGAGTAGGTGTAGGAGTTGGTGTTGGGGTAGGTGTTGGAGTGGGAGTGGGTGTTGGGGTAGGTGTTGGTGTTGGAGTGGGTGTTGGTGTTGGGGTAGGAGTAGGAGTAGGTGTAGGAGTTGGTGTTGGGGTAGGTGTTGGAGTAGGAGTAGGTGTTGGTGTAGGTGTTGGAGTAGGAGTAGGTGTTGGTGTTGGAGTAGGTGTTGGTGTTGGTGTTGGTGTAGGTGTTGGAGTAGGAGTAGGTGTTGGTGTTGGTGTTGGAGTAGGAGTAGGTGTTGGTGTTGGTGTAGGTGTTGGAGTAGGAGTAGGTGTTGGAGTTGGTGTTGGGGTAGGTGTTGGAGTAGGAGTAGGTGCTGGATTAATTTGTAATGTAAGTGTATCACCTGTCCAAGTCCAAATATATGTCCCTGGTGTTATGCCTAAAGCAGTATAATCTTTATTAGCAAATGTCATACTATTGGCATTAAGAGGATTAGTACTGGTATATCCACTAGGGACAAACAAAGCAGTTCCTTGTGCACCAAATGTATTAGTATCCCCTGATACTGAATCAGGCGTAGCTCCTACACCTGATCCAAAAGAACTGGGAGATGTTAAAGTAGTGTATCGATCGACTGTAATTGATGTTGCTGATCCCATAATAACAGTTGGAACACTTGGATTTATCTGGGCTTGTCTACTCACAGAGGTTGGTCCCGTCAACCCGGTTAAATCTAAACTACCTGTTCCATCATAAGAAAATACAACATCAGCACCTACTTGATCAACTGTGATTGTAATAGGCATTTAAATAAAATTGTTATATATATATATATATATAATTTTTATCAATAAATATAATTTAATATTATTTTTCTATAATTTCTTTCTATAATATATAGTATGCAAATTGCAGATTAATATAAGTTTTGCTTATGGACTGCAACTGGTGAGCATATGGTTGTTCCAAATATATTTTACACAAAGATATAGAATTATAGAATATAAATTGAAACACTGGTAAATTATTAGTAAATTTGGGGGGAGCATATATAACTAATTTGTTTAGTATGAAAGAATAATGCTCCCACAATCTGTTGTAATTTAATACATTCTAATTCATATGAAGTATTTAATTAAAATAATTCATAACCATATTATATATCCAAAATATTTATTTACTAAAGAAATTTTAAGCCCAAGAAATAACTAAATTTGCTCTATAATATTGAGAAACAAATCCTGAAACCGTTTCAGGAGCAATATAAGTAAGTTTTTCTTTTTCCAAATATTTGCAAATGCTTTCTAGAATAAAATCATGCTCTTCCTTGGTAAAACTACCAAATTGAATATCTTTGAACATCTGATCATTAATAGTAGTTTCAACTTTATTTAGGGTATAGTTATAAGTAATGCTAGTTTTTCCTTTTTTTCTGGATTCAGTTAGGATAGATGAGTTAATTGCCTTGATATGTTGATCAATAACTTCTTGAATAAATTTTTTACGATCATCATTATATGATTGGACGTTTTCTTTAGCAATATCAGAAACTGATTTGTTTTCACTTGAAAAGAAATAACCACTCATTCTTACTTTGTTGTATATATTGTATATCTAGAAATATTTTATATTTTTAACTTACTTATAATCTTAATTTTATTTATTTATAATCTTAATTTTATCTATTCCTATAATATATAATAAATCATTCCATTTTTATAAATTAACCTTAATATTATCCGGTATATAAATGAATATCATATTACAATTGGGCCAGTATGCCCCATTGATAGTGATTATTATAGCTACTCTTAAGCAATATCATATACCAAGTTCTGAACATTTATCTATTTTGGCTCTATTACTGATGGATATATTAATCATTAATCCAGTATTCAAAATAATTATGGGAGCAATTGGAATTGATAATCAGCGACCAATGTATATGAATCAAAAACCAATAAATACCTCTACTTTATTTAGTAAATTTGAAAGATTAGGTATGCCTTCCGGACATATGGAAGTTTGTTCTATATACTTATCCTATTTATATCATTATGCTCGGAATGAAAAATTATTAGTATGGTTAATATTTGGATTAACAATAATAACAGGATATCAAAGAGTTGCTACCAAAAAACATTCTGTATCCCAAGTCATAATGGGTTTTATAACTGGTTGGTTATTAGGAAAATACTTGCCTCAAATGATAATTGATAAAATTGAAAATAATTAATAAATTTATTTCAACTGTAATGAATTTAATTAATTTCTCTTGAATAAATCTTTCTATTTTGAGGCAAAGTATAATAGTATGAATATAATGATCATAACCAATAGATCCATACGAATATATTGTTTTGTTTGTGGTATAGGCTTGGTTTGATCAATTGGTATGTTATCAGTTGGTGTGTTATTTGGAAGAATTGGATGTTTTGAACAGTGTTTAAAAACATCTTGAAATTGTGAACCATTTGTGATTTCATTTTGTAGAGCAGGTAACTCTGGAAAATTAGTAAAATATGAACTATCTAATTCAACATCAGAGATTCCTGTAATAGGTGATCGACAACATTCAAGTGGAATATTACCAGTAGTGATAGAAGGACAAAAAGTATTAGGATAAACTGCTAGATTATTTAATTCATTATCATCAAAAGAACCTCTTGATAGTTTATTAGAGCAAATCATTATGCAATTATTTAATGTATATTTATGTATATTTATATGCAAGATAATATATATATTTGCATATATGTTATATATATTTATATATATTGAAAATTTCAATTTTTAATATTTACAAGATACTGACTTACATAGACTATAATCATTTGGTTCTTTATTATAAATTTTATTAATGTCCTTATTTGGTTTTTTAGTTTGGTGTTGTTTATTTTGCGATGGATATGTATCTTCAGTATAAGTATTTTGTTCTATAATACGTTTAATACGATGGTCCGTATATTTTACACATGAATCTGATTTTGATTTAGCAAGTATCATATTATTTTTTTTATATTTTGATTCATTTATAGGAACATTATTATCTACATCATGTGTAGCCATTATTATAAATAATTTCTATATTTAATTATATTATTATAATATAATTAAAATTATTCAGTTTTTTATATAAAAATAATGATTAATATTTTCTATTTATTATAAATTAATTATTTTATTATTTTATTATTTTTTTATGCAGAATTTGGAACATCCTTCCTTAATTTTTCCATAAACTTGTGGGGCAAGAACATATAATTGATCAATTGCAACATCTAATAGATTTTCAACAATGATATCAAGTACTTGTTGATCTTCCTCACTGAGATTACTTTCATCGATTAATTTTTTTACAACAGTAATAACAATTGCTTTCTTTTCCAAGCCAGTTAAGGTTTTATATTCGGAAGCAAGTTTCATAGCTGTATCAATAATAATAAGAATAGTAGCAGCATTAATATTTTGTCCTTTATTTTCAATAATCTTCTTAAGTTTAGAATAAAGAACATTAACTAATTCAACATGTGTACTGTTTGTTTCTGCATCTCTGACAACTTTCTTGATAGCTTTATCAGATTTAAGACTTTTTGATTTACCCATAGTAGTGTGTATTATATATAATATATAAAGAAATTAAATTTGAAAAAAATAACTCAATATAAAATAAAATTATTGATATAAATTTTATTTTTTCTTGAATTATATGAAAAACATTTTTAACTATTTAGAAATTATATATTTGAAAAAAAATATGTATATAATGTATACATATGTCAGATTATATAATAGCTGATAGTCACTATGATGCAAATGGTGCGATTAATTTAGGTTTAATAAATGATAATCATGAACTTTCAACTACATGGATTCTTAATCCTAATCTTAAACAAACTGAATTAGACCAATTAATCATAGAAATTACTACTTTTTGTATACAGAATAATTTACAGATAAAATCAGCTCAACCTTATCATTTAAAAATAGAAGGTATTGCAGGTAATATTGGTAAAGCATTAAAAACTGAAATATATAAATATCAGATAAATGATAATATTTATCATGCCCCAACTGTACCAATTAAAATACCCATTATATGGGAAAATAAGGTATTAAATATTTTTGGTTTAAATACTATCAGAGTCGCTGAACCTTATTTTAAAAAATTAGATTTATCATCAAGAGCAGTTCCTACAACATTTTACCCAACAGAATTAGCAGCACTTTATAATTTTCCAATAGGTTTAGATGGTACTGATCAAAAAATTGGTATTATTGAACTTGGTGGTGGCTATGTATTATCTGATATAACAACATATTTTGCGAACTTGGGATTAAATTATACTCCAAAAATTACACCAATAAGTATTGATGGTGCAGTTAATAATCCAGCAGATACATCTGGTGCAAATTATGAAGTTGTATTAGATATAGAAATTATTGCGGCTATAGTACCAAATGCTGATATTAATGTATACTTCGCTCCAAATACATATCAAGGATTCTATAATGCAATTAGTGCAGCAATTAATCAAAATTGTAGTATTATTTCAATCAGCTGGGGGTTAGCTGAAGTATATTGGTCATCTAATGCATTAACTAGATATAATGCATTATTTCAAAGTGCCAGTACTAAAGGTATTACTATCTTGGCGGCAGCTGGAGATAATGGCTCAAGTGATGGCACACCTGGATTAAGTGTTGATTTTCCATCATCTAGTCCATATGTTTTAGGATGTGGTGGTACAAATTTAGTTGAATCAAATCCAACAACAATATTACAAGAAGTTGTATGGAATAACAATAGTACAACAAGTGCTACTGGAGGTGGTATTAGTAATTTTTTTACAAAACCATCATATCAATCAAATATATTATATAATCTAAATAATAAAAGAGGAGTACCAGATATTTGTGGTGATGCAGATCCCAATACGGGTTATAAAATCTATATAGATGGACAAACTGTTGTGATTGGTGGTACTAGCGCTGTTTCACCATTATGGTCAGGATTACTAGCAAGAATTAACCAACGTTTAGGCAATAATGTTGGATTTATTCATTCAACTATTTATAATAATCCAAATGTTTGTCGTGATGTTATTCACGGTAATAATGGAGCTTATTTAGCTAGTAATGGATGGGATCCATGCACAGGCATTGGTTCACCAAATGGTCAAGCCTTATTGGATTTGTTATTAAATACAAATAATCCCACACCTACTCCAACACCTACTCCAACACCTACTTTAACACCTATTGCAGCATTTACTTCTAATTATACATCTGGCAAAAAACCTTTAAAAGTTAGTTTTACAGATACTTCAACGAATACACCAACATCATGGTTATGGAATTTTGGTGATAATGGTGCGACAAGCATAAGTAAAAATCCAAAATATACATATTTGAATGCTGGAACATATACGGTAGTTTTGACAGTTACTAATACTAGTGGATCAAACACCATAACAAAAATAAATTATATTACAGTAAGTTCAAAACCAATTGCTTCATTTACAGCTAATTATACTTCAGGTATTAAACCATTAGTTGTTAATTTTACAGATACCTCTATTGGAAATCCTACTTCTTGGTCATGGGATTTTGGTGATGGCGCGAAAAGCAAAAGCCAAAATCCAATACATACCTATTCAAGTTCTGGAAAATATAAAGTTAGGTTAAAAGTAAGTAATAGGGCTGGTTCAAATACCATTACCAAATCAAAATATATAAATGTTGCAAAAAGATAAAATAAATAAAATAAATAAAATAAATAAAATAAAATAAATAAAATAAATAAAATAAAATAAATAAAATAAATAAAATAAATAAAATAAATAAAATAAATAAAATAAATAAAATAAATAAAATAAATAAAATAAATAAAATAAATAAAATAAATAAAATAAATAAAATAAATAAATAAAATAAATAAAATAAATAAATAAAATAAATAAATAAAATAAATAAAATAAATAAAATAAAAAAATTAAATTAATTAAAATATAAAATTATAAGTATATAGATATAAATATATTATACTAATATATAATAAATATGGGAGGATCAATTAGTTATTTTAAATCAACATCTGGAATAAATAAAATGGATTCAGTTGATTTAAATGGAGATGGTGTTATTACTCGATCAGAATTTGATCAATGGTTAAAAACAACTTATAACCAACAAACATTAGAATATCAGGCACTATTAGCAAATCGTGATGTTACTATTAATGATTTACGAAAACAAATTAATATTTTAAGTGAAGCAAATGAACAGCTGCGATCAGTAAATAATAAAAGCAATAAAACACGCAGAGTAGAAACACTACAAACATCAAGTGGAATATCGAAGGAAAAAATTAATGAATTTGTTGATGAATTATTGAAAGATGAAAATATTAATATTAAATATTTACCAGATTATGTAGAGAAACAATTATATAGAAATATATTTACAATTGCAGTAGGTGTTTTAGATAAAATCTTAAATACAACCGAGCTTAATATGATTGGACATCAAATAAAACTTAGTATTGAGCCACAGCATAAACTTAATGAAAAAAATAAAACTAATGTTATTGATTCTGATACAATAGATTCAGCTATTGATAATTATATAGAAAATTATGAGAATGTGAATGAAGATAATAATGAAATAAATGAAGATAATAATGAAATAAACGAAGAAAATAATACAGAACCAGATATTATAAATGAACCAATAGATAATACATCATTTCATGATAAGATATCCGGGTTATTATCAAAAAAATCCAAAAAACACAGAAAAGAAAAAAAATCAAGGATGTAGAATATTAATATTAAATATAAATTCATATATCTAAATTATATAGAATATCTTATAGATATTTAGAAAATATTTTATTTGTTATACATAAATAAAATATAGGAAATAAATAAATTTGTTGATATAGATTATAGAAACATTATAGTAAATGAGTATTATAATTCCTGGAATGATTAATGGATACAATAACCCTATACCTCCTTTTACACCAGCATGCTATCGATCTCCTCCTGTTATATATAGTAGAGGATGCCCTCCAACTATTGCTAGTTTAAGATGGGTTCCTCCAGTTCATGGTAGTAAATCAATATGCTTTCCAAGCCCTTTTTCTCCTAAGGGAGGTGCTCTAGAATGGCAAAGTAATGAATTAATCATGAAAGATGGATGTCTACGTAAATTAGCTGGTGTTGCCCCATTAGATTGTGACATCACTGATCTTTATATTGTTAATCCCATCCCCAAATTATAAAAATTATATAATATATACTACTTATTAAACATTATTAATAAAAATTATTATATAATAATTATTTTTTTATTATTTGTTTTTTATTTTTTATAAAAACTGCAAATCGGCGCGCGAATGGAGCGTAGTGGAATGAAGCGCTTATATTGTGGGCATTAGCCCATATAAATTTATTAAGGACGAAGCCCGTTAATAAAGAGCTATATAAAGAGCTATATAATCATATAATCCATCCATAATCTTAATTATTTATATTATTTATTTTATTTATTTTATTTTTTTATTTTTTTTTATTTTTTTATTTATTTTTTATTTTTTTATTTTTTATATTTATTTTATTTTTTTATTTTATTTATTTTTTTATTTTATTTATTTTTTTTATTTTTTATTTTTTAATTTATTTTATTTTTTATTTTTATTTTACTAATAAAATATAATTTATTTATTTTGATTGGGTATAACTATCAATAATAATTTCACGGATAGGTGATGTGCATCGGCTTTTAACCGTTACATATTTAACATCTTCAGATGAAGATGATAAAGTGCTTGTTGTTAGTTTAGCATCAATATTATGTGATTCACTTGTTTTTTTTATATCAGATACATTATTATTTTCAGTAATACTTTCAGATGATTTTGATCGCTTGGAAGAATGTGTAGATGTAATTGGATCAGGTTCTTCACTAGAACAATGTGATATTGTAGCAGTGCTCTGAGTTATTTGTCTATTATCAAATTCTTCATCAACTTGATTGGTATATGTTTCATTAGGTGTTTTTGCACAACATCCTAAGAACTTCTCAAAAAATTTTTTCATATATTCTATACTATATATATATTTATAAAATATTTACGATGAGTCATTTTTTTTATAATAATCTAAAATAATAATTAAATTAATTTTAATAAATTATAAAATAAATTCTAATAATTATATTTATAATATTTATTTTTCTTGTTTTTTTTTACCATTTAATTTTATAGTATATATATTTCTGATTTTATATGGTTTACTGATAGATTTATTTTTTTCAGGTGTATGTTTTATTGAACTTATCGATATTAATTTTGTTGATATTATTTTTTTAGCCTTAGATGATTTATTATTAGACGATTTATTATCCTTAGATGGTTTATTAGATGATTTATTATCCTTGGATGATTTATTATCTTTAGATTTTTTGATCTTAGGTATAGGTTCAATATGCCATTTTTCTCCACCAAAATCAAAAAAATAAATCTTACCATTTAGAATACCTGTATTATATCTAAAAATATTATGGACTATTGATCCATCAGGCTCTCTTCGAACAAATCCCATTGTTCTATGTAAATGTTTAGCTCGCTTTCTAATTTTTTCTAAGTTTTCTGCTGTATTTGGTGGTGTTTTACCACAATATGTAACATATAAAGTCAATTTTGCTTCATCTGCATGGATTAATTTACTAACATATTTATAATTTTTTAAATAATTTAAAAACTTAACTTCTCTTTTAAAATGTTCTCTGTTGGTAGGAGTATCATTATAAATTTTTTTTACTATATTACCTTCTAACAAAGCCACATATTTTGCATGATTATGTTTGCCAAATATTTTAACAACTTCTAATTGTTCCAATTCGGCTGGAGTAATAGTTTTCCAATCAATCATATAATTAATCCTATAATATATATCCAAAGATATGAAAATTAAAATTAAATTTTAATTAATTAATTCATAATTTAAAATATAAATAATTCTTAATTTTTTAGCTTAATCACATTATTTTTAAACAAGTTTTCTTATTTATTTCAAAAGATATCTAAAAAATTTGAATAAATAATTTTTTAATTATTATCTATTCATAATAACAAATCAATGAGTTTTTATGATAAACTTGAAGAACATGAACAATTATTTGGACTTAATGAAGAAAATATGCTTGAATTAGATCGATTAATGAACCGCTATCTATCGGAATCTGCTAATTATTCCCACATACATCGAAAACAATCATTAGAATATTTAACTAATATTATGATTAAGCTATTAAATAAAGCATATTATCAAGGGATTGATATTAAAAATACAAAAAATATTAAATTATTTCAAAATAAAAATAAGGCTAATGTAATTAAATATGATTCCACTGACCAAGATCAAATAGTTGAACAAATATTGAAGGATATGATCTATCACTATGTTAACGGAAACTCTCATTGTGTTCAAAAATCATCTAAATCTGTTAGAAATGTATAAAAAACAAGAACGATAAATAAATTATAATACTTTGAAAGAATATTCTAAAAATTTTGATTATAAAATTTATAATAATTTATTTATTGAAACTACTCCAATGAGTTTTAAAAGATTAAAATCTGAAACAAATGATAATATATACCCTAGCAGTAAACATGTTAAAATGGATGATACAATTGATGATTTAATTATAGATGCAATTAAGGAGGGTGATATATATTATATCGAAACCTTATTATTTACTGGTGCAATTACTGAAAATCAACTAATAAATGGATATACATTATATTATTGGGTGAAATACCATTGGTATCATCACACCCCATACATAAATTTTATCAATTTAATTAAATCATATAAGAAATAATAAATGATATTTATTTAAGATTGTGGCTTTATAATTATAAATTATAGAAATTATAATTATATAAATGATTTGAAAAATATATTAGTTATTAGTATAAAAATGCTATCTAAATCGAAGTATCCATTAACTGGTAATATAACCGAACAAAAGTTAAAAACACTTATAAAAGATGTAAGAATTATATTAAATTTAGATGAAGGAATATGGGAAGATATGAGTGATACACTAGTTTTATTAGCATTTACAAATTCTAGTGCTTTGTCTTATGGAATGATACCTCCTAAAATTCTCAATGATATGAAAACAAATTATCAAGTTACAGATTATGAAAAATTTGAGTTTTTAGGGGATCGTGTATTGGATATGATTATTGCAGGCTGGCTTATTAATTTAGAATGGCAATATGGGCATCCTCGTGTATATTCAAATTGGAAATCAGAATTAGTAAAAAATGCATCACTTGAATGCTATATGATGTCAAAAAATCTGTGTGATAAATATGTTGGATTTAATGTATCTAAAAAAACATGTGCTGATATATTTGAATCTATTATTGGAATATTGTACTATCATATTACAGCAAAAGAAGGAGAATCTTATAAAGCATTTTATTATATAGAAAATTGGTTAAATGATACATTTGAAATGAAGGATAGAGTTAAAAATGTTATTGCAGGGAAAAAAGCTTGTTAAGAGAATTTATCCAGTATTTTATGAATATAATCTAAAAAATTGATAATAAATTATTGATTATTTTTGATAATTAATAATTAATTTTAGTTTAATAAAATGGAAAATTATTGTTTAGGTAAACAAAAATTTTTGACACCTATCAGCTATAAATGGTATTATCCTAAGGACAAAACAGCAATGGAAACAAGTATATGCCAATGGTGTTATGAAAATGATTGTGTGAACAAAGAAAATATGGTTCTTTTTGCAACTGAAGGATTAGAAGATAAGAAAATATATGCTAGTTGCGATTGTACGAAAGAACACCCTACAATAATTAATAAAATTAGTTCAGTTGTAAATGAATATGGTATAATAAGATGTCCATCTTGTTATTTTAAAGATAAAATGGGATTGAATAACCCATTTTGTGAAAATAATTCCGGAAATTGTAAATTCTGTAGAGCTCATATTTTTTCAGGATCATATTCATCATGTTATAAATGCTGTGTTATGAAAAATATGTGTTTCGAGTGCAATAATGAAATAAAATCAGGTGATGAATATTTTAATGAATTTTGGGATATATTATTTAAGCCACATGTACTATTTGTTATTGATGGATCAGATGGTATTATTTTATCCATTTTATATAAATTACGGAACAAAACAGCTAAACAGGTTATGAAATTAATATTAGATGGGGACTTATATAAAAACCCAAAAACAAAGTATGAAACATATGATGAAGAATATGAAAAAGAAATAAATAAAACTTTATTAAACTCAATAGAACAAAATATATCTGAACATAATTTTGAAGTAATAACAAAATCTGAAATAAATAAACCTATAAATTCTTCTATAGAAGAAGAATCTGATTATGTTATTATGAAATGGATTAAAAATTGGTTTGGTTAATCTATTTCATATACTATTTAAAACATAATATAATAATATAAAATATATTTATGTTCCTTTAATGATTAGATTATAATATTTTTCCATTTCTTGTTGTGGTTTTTCCATAATTTTTCTGATTTGATAAAGGCTTTGTTCACAGCTTTCTCCAGAAGAACATCTTTCTAAACAATCTCTAAATTCATCAGCTATATCAGTAATCCATTTCTTATTTTCTTTCCATAATTCATGGTTTTTTTTGGTAAGAGGATTATCTGCATAAGTAACAGAAATATCTAATGGATTTGTTAATTCAGCCATATTTTTTTCATCAATTAATTGTTTTAGGAGTAAAGAAATATCATGTAAATAATCTTTAGCGTATTGATCATCAGCATATGTATCATTTTTGAGAGTATTTATGCATTGTAATGCCAGAGTTAATAGAAGATTACGATCATCTTTAGAAATTTCATTTAGGATATCATATGAATAGTAAATTGGATTTTTAAAATGAAGGAGATC
>Ga0214473_10006218_pt1 | contig 14287 bp, 11 predicted proteins | sample RVTome_7_FD_203509 | JGI IMG/M metagenome (GOLD analysis project Ga0214473, IMG submission 203509) | Soil microbial communities from uranium-contaminated site in the Upper Colorado River Basin, Wyoming, United States - RVT98D197 | ecosystem: Environmental > Terrestrial > Soil > Contaminated >... | reverse complement strand
GCCGCTGAGGCCGCCGACCCGGCGGCCAGCGCCATGTCGACCTACCTGCAGACGATGGAGCAGTTCCTCGGCCTGCAGCAGCGCGTGATGCAGGCGCTCAGCGGAGCCGATCCCGGCGCCGGGCCCACCAGCGGGATTCCGCTGCCGGCGACACTTGCCGAGGCGATCGTCACGCCGCGGCCGGATCTCACACCGCCGGTGCTGGCCGAGGCGGACGCGCCAGCCGCCGTGCGCGACACGCCCGCCACGTCGCCCGTGCCGGAGCCGACCGTTGAGTTGCCGGAGCCAGCGACGCCCGCCGACGCTCGGATTCCGCCGGCGGCGATCGACGAAGCCAACATCAGGGGTCTTCTTCGGTTTCCGTTCATCAACCGCGTCGAGACGTTCACGCCCGGCGAGCATCTGGTCGCCTTGTGCGATGCGAACATTGAGCGGTACCCGTTCCTCCGCGATCACACGTTCGGCCGCGAGGTGTCGCTGACCGATCCGACCCTGCTCGGCTGGACCATCATGCCGCTCACCATGAGCATGGAGATCCTGGCGGAAGGCGGGGCGAGCCTCATGCCGGACCTCACGCTCGTCGGCATGAGGGACGTCCGCACGTATCGCTGGATCGCGCTGGAGAAACCCTCGGTGCTTCTGCGGATCATCGCGAGCCGCCAATCGGCCGAGGCGGTGCACGTGCAGATCCGCGAGGTGGACGCGGAGCACGCGGGCGGGGCGCCAGCGACGCCGATCATCGAAGGCGTGATGGTGTTTGCGGAACGACATCCCGATGCACCACCCGCCCGGCCGTTCAGCCTGCGCGAGGAAGCGCCGTTCCGATGGGCGCCCGACCGTCTGTACGAAGAGATCATGTTCCACGGTCCGTCGATGCAGGGCGTGCGCTCGATGGATCGCGTCGGGCTCGACGGGTCCGAGGCGACGCTCGAGGTGCTGCCGTGGGATGGCATGTTCACCGACGCCGACACGTCGAGGTTCGTCACGGACGGCAACCTTCTCGACCAGGTGGGGCAGGTCGTCGGGTTCTGGGCCGCCCAGGTGCCCGAGTCGCCGTGCCTGGTGCCGCCGTTCCGCCTCGAGACGTTGCACCTGTACGGTCCGCCACTCGCTCCTCGCACGCGGGTGACGTGTCAGGCGCGGACCGCGCTCATGCCGGAGCAACAGGTGCGCTCCGAGTTGGACGTCCTCGATCCGTCCGGGCGTCTCTGGGCGCGGCTCATCGGGTGGGAGAACCGTCGCTTCCCGCTGCCACCATCCTTCTACCGGTATCTGCTGACGACGCGCGATCTCTTCTTGAGTGAGCCGTGGGCGACTCCCGCGCAGGCCGGACTCACCGGGTGCCGCGCGTACCGGCTGGGCGTTCAGCATTTCCTCGACGGGTGGTTCACGACGCACGGCGGCTTCTGGCGCCGGGTGTTCGCGCATCTCGTGCTGAGCCGCCGCGAGCGCGAGATGTGGTACGCGATGCGGGGGCCGGAGTCGCGCCGTGTCGAGTGGCTGCTCGGCCGCATGGCGGCGAAAGACGGCGTGCGCCACCTGCTGCGCGATCAGCATGGACTCGAGCTCTGTCCGGCCGACGTCGAGATCCTCCCGGACGCGAACGGGAAGCCTGTGGTGGGCGGCCGGTGGACCGACCGTGTGCCATCGGTGCCCGTCGTGTCGATCTCCCACGCCGAAGGCCTCGCCGTCGCGCTGGTGGGATCGGGCGCCGACGGGTTCGGCCTCGGTGTGGATCTGGAGCGCATCGGACGATTGACCCCGGAAGCGGAGGCGCTGGCGTTCACGCCGGAGGAGCAGCATCTGCTGTCCGGCCTTCGGCAGCAGGACGCCGGCGAATGGCCGCTCCGCTTCTGGTGCGCCAAGGAAGCCGTGGCCAAGGCCGTCGGCGAAGGGATGCGTTGGGGCCCGCGAGCGCTGGCCATCCGCCGCGTGGATTCGACGAGCGGCGTCATGGAGGTGTCGGTCGCGGGCGACGGCGTCGCGATGGCGGCCTTCACGGCCCGTGACGGCGATCTCGTGGTGGCCGTCTCGGCGATCGGGGAGCCGAGGAGCATGTGCGAATGAGAACGCGTGAGCAGGTTCTGGCGGACGTCCTGGTTCTGCTGGGGAAGGTGGCCCGCGAGTGGGAGGTCGAAGGCGGGCTCGGAGAGAGCACGCGACTCTTCGAGGACCTGAATTTCGAGTCGCTCGACCTGGTCGTGCTCGGCGCCGCCGTGCAGGAACACTTCGGGCGGAGCTTTCCGTTCGCCGAGTTCTTCGCGGAAGTCGGCCAGCGTCAGCAGAAGGACCTGTCGGTCCGCGAATGGGTCGATTTCATCTACAAGCACCTGGAGCCCGACTTCGCGCGGGCCGGCGAACCGAGGTAACCCATGATCACCCGGACCGTGTTGATCGGCGTGGACGGCGCCTCCTTCTCGATTCTGGACGCGCTCGCGGCCGACGGCGTGATGCCGTTTCTCAGGCGGTTCATCGAGGAAGGCGTCAGAGCGCCGTTGCGCTCGGTCGTGCCGGCCCTGACGCCGCCCGCGTGGACGTCGCTCATGACGGGACGCGCACCCGGGCGCCACGGTATCTTCGACTTCTTCCGCAAGGACTCGGCCGCGAGCCCGCAGATCCGGTTCCTCACGTCGCGTGACATCGGCTGTCCCACGATCTGGGAGCACGTGAGCGCACAGGGGCTTCGGGCGACCGTGCTGAATTTCCCGCTGACGTTCCCGGCGCCACCCATCAACGGGCACGTCGTGCCGGGAGGCTGGATGCCCTGGCGGCAGCTCCCGCTCGGTTGCCATCCGTCGAACCTCTACGACCGCCTGGCGGCGCTCCCCGGATTCAACCCCCGTGAGCTCGCCATGGACATGTCGCACGAGGAAAAGGCGATCGAGGGCTGCCGGCGGGACGAATACGAGGAGTGGATCGCCCTGCACGTCCGGCGGGAGCAGCAGTGGTTCAACGTCCTGCGCCACCTGATGCAGGAGGAGCCGTCCCATCTCGTCGCGGTGCTGTTCGACGGGGTCGACAAACTGCAGCATCTGTGCTGGCGGTTCATCGATCCCGCGTACGCGCACACGCTCACGTCGCCGTGGGAGCGCCGGGTGCGCGAGTGCTGCCTCGGCTACTTCCGCACGCTCGATGGATTGATGGAGGAGATCGCGACGCTCGCGGGCCCGCGCGCGTCGGTCGTGGTCGCCTCCGATCACGGCTTCGGCCCGCAGGTCCGGACCTTCTTCGTCAACACCTGGCTGCAGCGTCAGGGCCACCTCACCTGGACCGACGGCAAGGCGCCGAAGGCCTCCGCCGCGAAGACACTCGGCATCGGCCAGCTCGCGCGTCATGTGGGTGCGCTCGACTGGACGAAGACCAGGGCGTACGCCCCGATGCCGAGCGGGAACGGGATCCACATCGTGCGCGCCAACGGCAACGCGCCGGGCGGCGTTCCGGCGTCGGAGTACGAGGCATTCCGCGAGCGTTTGATCGACGGGCTGCGCGCGCTCCGGGATCCGGGCACCGAAGAGCCCGTGGTCTCCCGCGTCTGGACCCGCGAGGAGATCTTCGAAGGACCATTCATCGAGTTGGCCCCGGATCTGACGCTCGAACTACAGGACGGCGGCCTCGTGTCGATCCTCTCCTCGGACGAGGTGGTCGTGCCGCGACCCGAGCCGAGCGGCACGCACCGTCCGCTGGGCGTGTTCATCGCCCGGGGCCCGGGGATCCGCCGCCACGCGGAGATCGCCGAGCTCTCGATCCTCGATGTCGCGCCGCTGCTCCTGCTCTGTCTGGGTCTGCCGATTCCCGCTGAACTCGATGGACGCCTGCCCGCCGAGGTGCTGGAAGCCGGGGCGCTGCAGCAGCCGGTGCACAGCGACGCGCCGGTCGCGGCGGTCGCGGTGGCTGACGCGGCGGCGGGTGCGGTCGTGCTCGATGAGGAAGCCGAGGCGGAGATCATGAAGCGGCTCCAGGCGCTGGGCTACGTCGAATAGGAACCAGATAGGGGAACAGGGACACGATGCCTCACGTTCAGGCTCACGGAATCAGTCTTCACTACCTGCAGGTTGGCAGCGGGCCGCACACGGTCATGCTGCACGGTCTGACCGGCAACCAGGCCGTGTGGCACCTCAAGATGGTGCCGCTTCTGAGGGACGCGCATCGCATCACGACGTACGACCTGCGCGGCCATGGCCGGAGCGATATGCCGCCGACGGGCTATACGACCGGGCACATGGCTGAGGATCTCCTGGGCCTGATGGACGCGCTCAAGATCGACCGGGCGCACCTGGTCGGCCACAGCCTCGGGGCCGACGTGGCGCTGCACTTCGCCCTGCGCCACCCGGATCGCGTCCGCCGGCTCGTGCTGGTCGAGGCGGGCATTCCCGCGCTGGCGGGGCATCGCAAGAACCCGGAGTGGGAGGGCTGGGCGTACTGGGCCAAGATGCTCGAGGAGTTCGCCGGCGTGCAGGTCCCCCGCGAGCGGTGGACTGACATCGCGTACATGGTGAGGCAGAGTCTGCAGGTCCCGATCATCTACGGCCCGGCGAGCGGGCTGCCGCGCAAGCAGGACAGGACCTTGCGCCTGGTGGAAGAGACGACCATCGTGCACGACTACGAGGTCGTCGGGGAGCTCACGCTCGACAACCTGGCGACGATTCCGCACCCGAAGCTGCTCGTGTACGACCAGTCGTCGCCCTATCTCGGCACGTATCACGCGCTGCGCAAGATCCTGAAGAACGCCACCGCGGTGCTGCTGCCGGCGACGAAGTACCGGCATTTCGGGCCGCTCGAAGCGCCCGAGATGCTCGTGGAACACATGACCGGTTTTCTGGAGCCGGAGGTGGAGACCTCGCGCGCCTCCGCCCCGCAAGCCTCATGGTCGGGAACGTAATCATCACCGGCGCCGGGAGCGGGCTTGGACTGGCGGCGGCCCTGTATCTGGCCGAGCGCGGATTCCGTGTCTACGCGACCGTGCCCGATCTCGGACAGCAGCCCGCGGTCGACCTGGCGGCGGCCGAGAACGGCGTGACGTTACGCGTGCTGCAGCTCGACGTGACCGACCAGGCGAGCGTGAACGCGGCGGTCGACGGCGTCGCGCGCGACGGCGGCATCTACGCCGTGATTCACAGCGCCGGGCTGGGGCTGCGCGGGTGTTTCGAGGACCTGGCGCCCGCGGAGATCCGGCGGCTGTTCGAGGTGAACGTGTTCGGTGTGATGAAGGTGACGCGGGCCGTGCTGCCCCACATGCGCGCCGCGCGCCGTGGCCGCGTGCTCATCATCACGTCGGCCGGTGGACGGCTGGCCTCGATGACGCTCAGCGCCTACTGTGCCGCGAAGTTCGCGCTCGAGGGGTTTGGCGAGTCGCTCGCGATCGAGGTGGCGCCCTTCGGCATTCAGGTGTCGCTCATCGCGCCGGGCATCGTGATGACCCCGCACTTCACGGTGCGCCGCGGTCGGGCTTCGCGCGCCGTCGATCCGCACAGCCCGTACTACAGGCGGTTTCTGCAGCACGAGCGGCTCGTCGATGAGATTCTGCAGACGAACCGGCTCACCCCGGCCGATGTCGCGAAGGTGCTGTACCGAGCGCTCACGGCCGTGCGCCCTCGCCTCCGGTACGTCGTGGGATGGCGGGTCGCGCTGCTGTCGGCGCTCAAGCGGCGGCTGCCGGACGAGCTCTTCATGCGCGCCTACTTCCGGCAGCATGAGCGGCGCGTGCAGCGCCAGCCCATCCCATCCGAAGCGCTGAGCAACCTGGAAGTGCCGGGCGTTTCATCGACGGAGTATCTGGGCCTCCGGCCCGTCAGAAAGGTCAAAGGTCAGTGAGGGAACTCGTGCGGACCGCGAAGATCGTGGGCTTGGGACAGCTCAGGCGGCTCAATCAGGCCCATCGTGTGGGCTGGATGGGGATTCTGAGCGGGTTCTACACAGCGCGGACGATCGAAGCGCTCTTCAACGTGGGGTTCTTCGACGAAGTGCAGGCCAAGGGCTCGGTCGACCCGGACGCCTTCGCCAGGGGGAAGGGGCTCGACGCGAGCATCCTGCGATCGCTGTGCGACTCGCTCTTCGCACTCAGGGTGCTCAGGAAGAACGGCAAGGGATACGCGCTCGACCGCAAGGGGGAAGTCGTCGTCGAGATGGCGCGCGGCTGGTTCGACATCTCCTACGGGTACGAGGATGTCTTCCACAACCTGGAAGCGCTGCTCAGGGGCGAGAAGCGCTACGGGCGCGACGTGCATCGGCGATCGGTCTGGGTGGCCGCCGGCAGCGGCGAGATCGAGCGCCTGGTCTACTTCCCGCTGGCCATCGAGATGGCCCGCGCGCGCGGCGCCCGGCGGGTGCTCGACCTGGGGTGCGGCGACGGGACCTTCCTGCGCGATCTGTGTCAGAAGGCCCCTGAGGTCACCGGCTACGGCCTCGACCTGGCTCCGGACGCCATCGAGGACGGGAAGGTCAAGGCGCAGGCGGCGGGCCTGGGCGACCGGATCCACCTGCTGGCCGAGGACATCTGTCAGGTCGCGCAACTTCCTGAAAGCTGGCGCCACGTCGACGTCGCGTTCACGTTCTTCGTGCTGCACGAGCTGCGTTACATCGGCGTCGACTGCGTCGTCGAGTTCCTGCGTGCGTTCAGGAAGCTGTTCCCGAAGGTGCCGCTGGTCGTGTTCGAGGCGATCAGGCCGACGCTGGAGGCGATGCGCAAGCGGCCCGGCATGAGCGTGCACTACTTCCTGTATCACGACCTGACGCACCAGAAGCCGGTCGGTCGTGACGAGTGGCGGACGCTGTTCCAGGACGCGGGGTTCACCACCATCGAGGAACGGTGGCTGGGCTTCGCGCAGACGTCCATCTTCACGTGTCTGTAGCTGCCGCTTGTCATGCCTTACACCACAGTTCGCGGAATCCGTACGCATCATCTGACTGAGGGCCGAGGGCCCGACGTGGTCATGATCCACGGGTTCCTCGAGAACCTGGCGGTCTGGCACCTGGGCCTGGCGCCGGTGTTGCGCGACGAGTTTCGCATCACGACCTACGACCTCCGGGGCCACGGCCGCTCGGACCTGACGCCGAACGGCTACACGCCAGCCGGGCTGGCGGCCGACCTCGAGGCCCTGATGGACGCGCTGAACGTCGGCCGGGCCACGCTGGTCGGACGGAGTTTCGGAGCCGACGTGGCGCTGCGCTTCTGCGCCCGCTGTCCGGATCGGGTCGCGCAGCTCGTGGCGATCGAACCGGCGCTCGTCGGCGGGCTGGCTCACCGCGGCGACGAGGCGTGGGGCGGCTGGAGTTATTGGGGCGGACAACTCGAGCGTGTGGGCGTCACGCTGCCACCGGAGAAGCGGACGGATCTGCAGTTCCTGCTCGAGCAGACGGTGCGGACGCCCGCGTTCGACGGACCGTTTGGACTGGGGCCGCGCCACCGCGACCAGCTGTTGCGGCTCATAGGCGACACCGCGCTCCTCACCGAGTGCGGCGAGGTGCTGGATATGACCCGCGACCTGGTGCGCGGGATTCGCACGCCGACGCTGCTCGTCTACGGTGCCCGGTCGCCGTTCCTGGCGTCGTTCGACTTCCTGCGGGCGTCGCTCCCGCGGTGCCGGACGCTCATCGTGCCCGACGCCGGGCACCTGAAGCCGTGGGAGCGCACGCGGATGCTGGGTGACGAGATTCGCCGGTTTCTCCGCGAAGGCGAGCGCGCGTCGGCGCCGGCCATCGCCGATCGCTCGACAGCGGGCGCGATGCCCGTGGAGCTTCCAGGCAGGTGACCCCGATGTCCGACGTGAAGCCTGCAGGCCGGGACGTCGTGCTCGTGACCGGGTGCTCCTCCGGGCTCGGCCTGGAGACCGCGGTGCACCTGGCTGAGCGCGGGTTCCACGTCTGCGCGACGATGCGCGATCTCGGCCGGCGCGGACGCCTGGATGTGGAGGCCGCCCGCCGCGGCGTCGGGATCGAAGTGCTGCCGCTCGACGTGACCGACGAGGCGGCGGCGCCGCGCGTTGTCGGCGCCATCGTGGAGCGTCACGGCGGACTCTACGGCCTGGTGAACAACGCGGGGGTCATCCTCCGCGGCTTTTTCGAGGACCTGGCCGAAGACGAGATTCGACGCGTCTTCGACACCAACGTGTTCGGCACGATGGCGGTCACGCGCGCCGCGCTGCCCCACATGCGGGAGCGCGGCCGGGGGCGCGTGGTCATCGTGACGTCGATCGGCGGCCGGCTGGGATCCCCGGCGGTGAGCGCGTATTGCGCGAGCAAGTTCGCGCTCGAAGGGTTCGGCGAGGCGCTTGCGCAGGAAGTCGAGCCGCTGGGCGTGCACGTGTCTCTGGTCGCGCCGGCGATGATCGAGACCGACGTCTGGAGCACGAATCGCGGGGTCGCGCGGGGCAGCTCGAACCCCGACAGTCCCTACCACCGCGCGTTTCTCCAGGAGGAGCGGTGGGCCGACGAGTGGATGATGTCGTCGCCGACGCGCCCGGCAGACGTCGCCCGCGCCGTGGAGTGCGCGCTGACCGACGCGCACCCGCGGCTCCGGTACCTGGTGGGGAAGCGAGCGGGCCGTGTGCTGGCCCTGCGGCGCCTACTGCCGGGTGAGTTGTTCGAGCGGATCTACTTCAACCTGGTCCGGCGGCACGCCATGGGCGGCGTGGACGCCCGGCGCGCGTGAGGCGAGCGGAATGGCGACGTTTCTCTTCACGTCTTGGCCTTTCGCGGGGCACCTCTATCCGCTCATCGCGGTTGCCCATGCCCTGCGAGCGCGCGGTCACGCGTGCGTGTTCTATACCGGTCCGGGCGCCTGCCGGACCGTGCGTGACGAGCAGTTCGAGTGCCACGCCTTCACGCGCGTCGACGAGGACCAAGCCCGGCGGACGATGCTCTCGACGGCCTCTGGAGCGTCGCCGACGCGCGACCTGCTGTCGATGCGCGGCAGGATGCGCCGCTGGCTCGTGGACACGATCCCGCAGCAGCTCGACGATCTGCGGCCGCTCATCGCGAGGACCCACCCGGACGTGATCGTCACCGAGCCCACGATGTGGAGTCCCATCCTGATCCTGCACGAGTCGACGGGCATCCCCGTCGCGGTCTCGTCGTTCGTTCCGGGCTGCATGATTCCCGGGCGCGACGCGCCGCCATTCGGCCTCGGACTGCCGCCGCCGCGGAGCGCGTCGACGCGCCTGCTCTCGCGTCTGGCGACCGTCGGCAACGATCTGTTCGCGCTCGACGTGCGCCGCGGGGTCAACGCGCTGCGCGCGCGGCACGGCCTGGCGCCGATCACCGGGTCCGTCACCGAGCATATGGGTGGCCTGCCGCTCTATCTGGTGCCGAGCGTGCGGGAGTTCGACTACAACCGTCGGGATCTGCCGCCCTCGGTGCACTACGTGGGTCCGTGCCTCTGGAACCGGCCCCGCGCGGCGGACGCGCCGGGCTGGCTGGACCGGATTCCCCGCGGCCGGCCCTGGGTGCACGTGACCGAGGGGACCTTCCACGGCGGCGAGCCGTTCCTGCTGAAGACCGCCATCCGCGGGCTGGCCGATCTGCCCGTCGAAGTGATCATCACGACGGGCACCGATCGGGACCCGCGCGAAGTCGTGCCGGACGTCTCGGCGCCCAACCTGCACGTCACGCGCTGGGTGTCCCACGGCGATCTGTTCCCGCTGACGTCAGCGGTCGTGACGACCGGCGGTGCCGGCACGGTGCTGGCGTCGCTCGCAGCAGGGTGCCCGCTGGTGATCGTGCCGACCGAGTTCGACAAGCCCGACAACGCGCGGCGCGTGGAAGCCTCCGGTGCCGGGCTGAGCCTCGCGCCGCGGCGCTGCACGCCACGCCGCCTGCGCGCGGCGGTGGAGCGGATCCTGAGCCATCCGGCGTTTCGACAGAACGCAGAGCGCCTGGCGACGGCGCTTGCGCGGCCGGGCGGCGCCCGCCGGGCGGCCGAGCTGCTCGAGCGGCTCGCGTCGCGCGACGTTGCGGACGGCGACCTACGGAGCGGCCAGTTTGCCGAGGTGGTGAGATGACGGCGAGACCGAATGTCCTGGTGCTGGCGATCGATACCTTGAGAGCCGATCATCTGAGCTGCTACGGGTATCGGCATCCGACCAGCCCCAACATCGACGCGATGGCGAGCCAGGGCGTCCTGGCCGAGCACATGTACTGCGCCGCGCTGCCGACCTACCCGTCGTTCACGACGTTCTACACGGGGCAGCATCCGATCACCCACGGGATCGTGGCGCACGGCGGCAAGGCCCAGCTCGCCAAGGAGGCGCCGTTCGTCACGCAGGCGTTCCTCGAAGCGGGGTACACGACGTGCGCGGTCGACAATCTGAACCGCGCGCGCCAGTGGTTCGCGCGCGGCTACGAGTACTACATCGACCCTAGCCTGCGGCGGACGCTGCTGCTCGGCGTGACCTGCGAGGAGCTGAACCACCGGGCGATTCCGTGGCTCCGCGCGCACGCCGACGAGCCGTTCTTCATGTTCATCCACTACTGGGATCCGCACTGGCCGTACACGCCACCGGCCAAGTTCCGGAACCTCTTCTACGACGGCGGCAACCCGACCGATCGCACGAACCGCGCGCTCGAGGCCTGGTGGAAGACGCCGCTCGGCGCGATGGCGCGCGACACGTGGCTTCGCACGCCCGCCGGCCTCATCACCGACCCGGCCTACGTGTCGGCGATGTACGACCAGGAGATCCGCCACGTGGACGAGGGCATCGGCGAGATCCTGGGCGCCCTCGACGAGTTCGGTCTGAGCGATCGCACCCTGACGGTGCTCTTCGGCGATCACGGCGAGAGCCTCACCGAGCACGGCATCTTCTTCGATCACCACGGGCTCTACGACACCTGTCTGCACGTGCCGTTCATTGCGCGGTGGCCGGGCCATCTCCCCGCCGGCGCGCGGGTCTCGCCGATGTTCCAGCATCTCGACGTCGCGCCGACCCTGCTCCAGGCCGCCGGCATTCCGGCGTCTCCGGCTATGGACGGGCGCAGCCTCTGGCCCCTCCTCACCGGCGATCACGAGCAGGGCGGCCGGGACCGACTCTACAGCGCCGAGAGCACGCGCATGGCGAAGTGGAGTCTGCGGACGCGCGAGCACAAGTTCATCCTGGCGCGCGAGCTCGACGCGTACGGCAGCCCGCCCCGCGAGCTGTACGACCTCGTGACCGATCCCGAGGAGACGCAGAACCTCGTGGACATCAGGCCCGACCTGGCCGCGGCGATGGAGGCCGAGCTCGAGGACTGGATCGCCCAGCGGCTGCGCGAGCAGGGCAAACGCGAGGATCCGGTGCGCGAAGCGGGCGTCAGCCTTGGATGGGAGGCGATGGCATGAAGGGCTCTTCCGAATCCGGATACCCGGCAGCGGGCGCGGGCGCCGTGTCGAGCCTGCAGGCCGCGGTCGAGGGATATCTCTCGGCACTCAGCGAACGCGAGCTCGAGAAGTGTCTCGGCTTCTTCGCCGACGACGCGACGATTGAGTTCCAGTCGGGGGTCTTCACCGGACCCCAGGCGATTGAGGAATGGCATCGGGAGCGCTTCGCGGCGGAGTTCCAGATCCTCGATGTCGAGCGCGTCACCGTCGACGGCAACACGGTCGTCGTTGAGGCAGCGATCACCAGCAGCCGCCTGCGCGCCTGGAAGATCGGCAAGCTGAGCGGGAAAGCCACCATCTCGTTCGAGAACGGGCGGATCAAGGAAGCGAAGCTGGCACCGCGGATGTACAACCCGTTTGAGGCCTGGTAGCCAATCGGGTTCACATTGGCGGCGGAGACGAGCCGGGGCTGTGGCCTCGTGCGCGGTTGCTGAGAAGTGTCTACAACTCTGATCGCAGGCATCGAGAACGCGTCGAAGAGCGTCGCCCGGTCCGCCGGGCTCGCGCGCGAGGACCAGGGTCGACCTGCGCTCGGCCTGTGGGTGCAGCTCGTCTACGGGGCGGGCGAAATCCCGAACGCCGTCAAGACGATCGCCTTCGGGCTGTTCACCCTGTACTTCTACACGACCGTGCTGGGCCTGTCGGGCACGCTGGTCGGAATCGCCTCGGCGATCGGGCTGCTCTGGGACGCGGCGATCGATCCGTACATCGGCTACGTGTCGGACAGGTCTCGCGTCCGCTTCGGACGACGTCACACGTTCATGCTGGCGGGCGCGCTGACGATGGGCGCGACCTTCTGGGCGTTCTTCCATCCGCCCGCCGGGCTGTCCACGACCGGACTGTTCGTGTGGCTGCTCGTGACGAGCCTGCTCGTGCGGACGGCGACCTCGGTCTACGGCATCCCGTACTTCGCCCTCGGCGCCGAGCTGAGCTCGGACTATCAAGAACGCACGTCGATCACCGGCATCCGCGGCGCGATGGCTCTCGTCGGCACCCTCACGGCGGCGTCGCTGGCGTTCGTCGTGTTCTTTCCCGACGCCACGCCCGGCGTCGATCCCAAGCTGAACCGGGACGGCTATGCCCAGATGGGCCTGGTCTTCGGGGTCCTGATGACGCTGCTGGGCGTGTTGGTGACCTGGCACACCTTGCCGTGGCGCCGCGTGCCGCCGGCGCCGTCTGCGGGCTGCACTGCGCACCCGCCGGCCAGCTTCGTCGCCAGCTTCGTGCAGTCGATGGCGAACCGGTCGTTTCGGGCGCTCTTCGCGTCGTACTCGCTGTTCTTCCTCGCGATGGTGATCAACAGCGCGCTGTCGATTCACTACCTGACTCACTACGCGAAGGTCACCGCGAGCACGGCGCTGAGCAGCTTCCAGCTCGCGTTCTACCTGGGGGCGCTCGTGGGCGTCGCCGTCTGGTTCCTGGCCTCGCGCTGGATCGAGAAGCAGCGGCTGTACCTGCTGGCCTTGTTCTGCGTCGCCGGCGTCATGCTGATGGCGGTCTTCCTGGTCGGCGAGGGACGTTGGCTCGGCGCCGGCAACATCCGGGCCGTGGCCATCGGCCATGGCCTCGGCGGGTTCTTCGGCAGCGTGCTCTGGTTCATTCCCGGGTCGATGATTGCCGACGTGGCCGACGAGGACGAGCTGACCACCGGCGCGCGGCGCGAAGGCGCGTTCTTCGGGCTCTTCTACTTCGGCCAGCAGATTGCAGCGGGCGTGTCGCTTCTGGCGGCCGGGGCGCTCGTGGAGGGATACGCGGGCCTCCAGCCCGGGCAATCCGATCCGTCGCCGCTCACGGTGTCCCGGATGGGGGTGCTGTACGGCATCCTGCCCGCGCTGCTGGTCTCTCTCGCAGCGGTCCCCGTTCTGCGGTATTCTCTGACGCGATCCCGGGTGCACTCCATACAGGCTGAACTCTCTGCGCTGCGCGGATCGGCCAGTGGACCATCCGCAAGAGGAGCCCATCATGGTGGCTAGAGGCCTGCACGCGGCGATAGGGACTGCTGTGCTGCTCTCGGGCCTGTCCCTCCCTTCTGCCGCACAGGACCGCGACTACGAGGGGCTGAAGTACATCGGGCCGGGCTCTCGCCTGGACTGGTGTCAGGCCACGGGCCAGGTCGTCTTCGATCGGCTCAACGCCACCGAGGGGCATTACGACCTGCACATCGGACTCGCGTCGGCGAACGCGCGATGCCTGACCTGCGCCGATGCGCGATGGCCTGCTCACAGCGGCAACCCGGCCTGCCATCCGTCCGGGCAGTACGTCGTGTTCCAGTCCCTGGACGTGACGCTGCCGTTCCTGCCGGTAGAGCGGCAATCAATCGAATGGCTGATGACCAGCCCCGGCTGGGGGACGAACAACAACCTGTGGCTCATCACCCGTGACGGGACGGCCGCGTGGCTGCTGCGGCAGATCGGCGCCGGCCAGGCGACGCTCCATCCACAGTTCAGTGGTAACGGCGGCCGGTTGCTCTGGGCCGAGAGAATCGGGCTGAACGGGATCGACGAGCTGTGGACCATGAAGCTGGCCGACTTCGTTTGGGAGGAGAGCCAGCCTCAGCTCCGGAACATCGTCGACATCGCGCCGTTCGGTAACGGGACGCTCTACGAAACGTTCGGCTTCAGCCGCGACGACAGCACGTTCTTCTTCGCCGCCGGCGATCCGGTGACGCGGTCGCTCGACATCTACTCGTACGACCTGTCGACCGGCGGCGCGCAGAACCTGACCAACACGCCGGACGAATGGGACGAGCACGCCCACATGTCGCCAGACGGAACGAAGATCCTCTGGGCCTCGTCACGCGACATCACGATCCTACGGGACTATTTCGTGCCGTTTCTGGACTACTGGACGATGAACGCCGACGGATCGAATCCGCGACGGCTGACGTACTTCAACGATCCCACGGCAGCCGAGTACTACGACGGGGGAGTCGTGACCGCC
>Ga0214473_10006217_pt1 | contig 14287 bp, 13 predicted proteins | sample RVTome_7_FD_203509 | JGI IMG/M metagenome (GOLD analysis project Ga0214473, IMG submission 203509) | Soil microbial communities from uranium-contaminated site in the Upper Colorado River Basin, Wyoming, United States - RVT98D197 | ecosystem: Environmental > Terrestrial > Soil > Contaminated >... | reverse complement strand
AATGCCGCGCGAGATCATCTTCAAGGACTCCCTGCCCAAGACGCTGATCGGCAAGCTCTCCAAGAAAGAGCTGCGCGAAGAATACAGCGAAATGAAAGTACGCAAGAGTGAACCGGCCTGAGCCCGAAAACCGTGACCTCTTTGCGATCGCCGATCTCGCCCGCGAGTTCGGCATCTCGACGCGCGCTATTCGCTTCTATGAATCGAAGGGCCTTCTCAACCCCGAACGGGTCGGGGGCACCCGCGTCTTTCGCCGCCGCGACCGCGCCCGGCTGATCCTCATTCTGCGCGGCAAGCGGCTGGGCTTCTCGCTACGCGACATCTCCGACTACCTGAGCCTCTACGATGCCCATTCGCACACCGCCCAGGTCACCCTCCTGATCGACATGGTGGATCAGCGCCTGGGCCTGCTCGAACGGCAGATGACCGACCTCCAGACCACCGTCTCCGAACTCCGCGAAATTCGCAAACTCGCCGCCGAGCGCGTCGCCCGGAACGGCTGAACCATAGGCATGTTCAGGAAAGGCCGCTTGCCTGGACTTGCAATTATGTACGTGTTTACGTATATGAATTGCCATGCGTGCAACTTCAGCAACCGACCTTCGGAAGAACCTCGCGGCCGAACTGGACAAGGTCCACGATGACCACGAGCCGGTGATTATTGTCCGTAGCGGCGGCAAGCCGGCTGGCGTACTGATGTCGCTCGAGGATTTCTCTTCGTGGCAGGAAACTGAACACCTGCTTCGCAGTCCTGCCAACGCAGAAAGGCTGCGCAAGGCGATCAGCGAGTTGAACGCGGGCAAAGGTAAGGCACGCGAGCTGCTGGATTGAGCATCGTCTTCCATGACGATGCCTGGGACGACTACCTCTATTGGCATGGCCAGGACCGTCAGACGCTGAAGCGCCTCAACAAGCTCATCGTCGAATGTGTTCGCTCGCCATTTTCAGGAACCGGCAAACCCGAGCCGTTGCGCGGCGAGTTTTCAGGCTGGTGGTCTCGACGCATCGATGAGGAGCATCGTTTGGTCTACCGTATGGACGAAGGAAACCTCGTCATCGCGCAATGCCGCTACCACTACGGGCGCTGAACTGGGCTGCCCCGCAACCTACTAGGCCGCCGAGGCCGCTCCCATCACCTCGTCGCCCTGCGCAGCTCCGTTCCCATAGGCCGCGAACCACGCCTCGAATTCGGCGGGCGGCAATGCCTTGGAGAACAGGAAGCCCTGTAGCACGTCGCATTCGAGCGCCTGCAGGAACCGCCGCTGCGAGTCGGTCTCCACCCCTTCGGCCACCACGGTCAGCCCCAGGCTCTGGCCGATCCGGATCACCGCTGTCACCAGCGTCTGGGCGTTCTCGCTCTGCTCGAGTTCGGTGATGAAGCTGCGGTCGATCTTGAGCTCGGTGACCGGCAGCTTCGCCAGGTGGCTGAGGCTCGAATAGCCCGTGCCGAAATCGTCCATCGAGAGCCGGATCCCCAGCGCTTGAAGCGCCCGCGTGTTTTCCAGCGCGATCGGGCAATCGTCCATCACCACGCCCTCGGTGATCTCGAGCAACAGCCGGTCCGGCGACAGGCTGTGCCGCTGGAGCGCCGCGGCGACCACCGGCAACAGCTCCCGGTTCCGGAAGTGCATCGGCGAGATGTTGACCGAGACGCAGGGAACCTTCAGCTCCTGCACGTCCCAGGCCCGCAGCTGTGCGCAGGCCTCCTCCAGCGCCCATTCGCCGATCGCGTCGATCAGGCCCGATTGCTCCGCCAGCCGGATGAAGCGGTCGGGGACGATCTCCCCCAGCGTCGGATGGGTCCAGCGCGCCAGGGCCTCGACCCCGAGCAGCTTGCCGTCCCGCGCCGAGATCTGCGGTTGATAGCGCAGATGCAGGCCGCGCTCGGCGATGGCCTCGCGCAGCGCTCCGCCCAGTAGCAGCCGGTCCTGTCCCACCTGGTTCATCTGCCGGTTGAAGAACCGGTGCGTGGCACGCCGTTCCGATTTGGCCTGGTACATTGCCGCATCGGCATTCTTGAGCAGCGCGTCGCCGTCGGTGCCGTCTTCGGGATAAAGGCTGATGCCGATGCTGGCGGTCACCGGCAGCGACAGGCCGCTGATGTGGACTGGCCGCAGCAAAGCGTCGAGAATGCCGTCCGCCGTTATTGCGGCCTGATCGGCGTCGCAATCGTTCAGCATCATCACGAACTCGTCGCCGCCATGCCGGCTCACCACGTCGCCCGGCCGCAATTGCTCGCACAGCCGCTTGGCGATCTCGATCAGCAGTTCGTCGCCCACCGAGTGCCCGAGGGTGTCGTTGACGTCCTTGAAATTGTCGACGTCGAGGAACAGGAACGCCACCTTGCGGTCCGCTCGCGCATTGCCGAAGGCGTCGTCGATCTGGTCGCGCAGCATGGCCCGGTTGGGCAGGCCGGTGAGCGCGTCGTAATAGGCGAGCTTGTTGATCCGAGCCTTTGCCTCATGGCGCTCGAAGGCCACCACGCACAGATGCAGGCAGGCCGCGACGACCAGTTCGTGCCAGGCGCTCGGGCCCCGCTTCTGGCGGAAATAGAAGGCGAAGGTCCCGGCCACCCGCCCGTCCCGCAGCTTGATCGGGCTCGACCAGCAGGCCCTGAGCCCCAGCGGCAGCGCCAGCCCGCTGAAGTCGGCCCAGAGCGCGTCGGTGGCGATGTCTTCGCAGATCACCGGTTCGCCCCGATAGGCCGACGTACCGCACGACCCGGTCGTGGGGCCGATCGGCAGGCCATCGATGGCCTGCGCGTAGTAGTCGGGGAGCGATGGACCCGCCAGCGTCCGCAGGCGCTTGTCGGGATCGATGGCCAGGACCGACGAGACCACTTCGGGAAAGATCACCTCCACCCGCCTGCAGATCAGGTTCATGATCTCCTTGAGCGGCAGGTCCTGCGCCACCGCCTCCAGCACATCGCGCTGCAACGCGTGGATCTGCCGGCTCTCGGTGGTGTTCTCGAGCACGCAGACCAGGTTCTCGACCCGGCCGTCGCCGCCCAGCACCGGCCGCACGGTGGCCAGGAGCCAAAGCTCGTTGCCGCGCTTATCGCAGGCCCAGACCTCCTCGTGAAAGGTCTTGCCCTGCTGCACCTGGGCGGTCAGGCGCGAGCGCGCCTGCGCATCGTAGCGGTTCTGTCCGAGCAGCTCCATGACCGGGCGGCCCAGCGCCTCATCGGCGCTGAAGCCAAAGATCTCGGTGAACGCGCGATTCACATAAAGCAGGACGCCCCGCCCGTCGGTCACATAGACGGCGCGTTCGGTCTCGTTTGCAGCCAATTGAAGCAAGCGCAACTCATCGTGAGCGGTTGCGTCGACAGCCCCTGCCCTCTCGCTCATATGCGTTCTCGCAATAGTTCCGGATGAGCGCCCTCTACTGGCTACCGGATAGATACTAGACTTGCCGCTCCAATCGTGAAGAAACCCGATATTTGCTCATTGCAATGGTAGACAACTCGGGGGCGACCCGAACATGGTTGAAGAATCCTTTCCCGCCAATTGGTTAGTGCCTGCCGCGCGAACCTGGCTTGCTCCTGCGGCTGGTCATCGGGTCCGGTTTTTTGGGCTTCCTCCAGCCCTCCGGTGGGGCGGCGACGGGGATGTGCGTACCAAGCCCCATCTGCCCCGGCGGCGGCTGCCGCACCAGCTGCGATTTGGCCTCCGATGCGCTCTCCCCCTTGAGCTCGGCGATCTGGTTGCGCAGCCGTGCCGCCGCTTCGAAGTCCTCGGCCTCGGCCGCCAGCCGCATCTGCTTCTCCAGCGCCGCAATCTTCCGCTCGATGGCCATCAGGGACATTTCAGGTCTGGCTCCGCCACTAGGTCGCTTCCAGGAACACCTGCATGTCCTCGAGCGTCGCCGCCTCGGCCGCCGGCTTGTCCCACCTGATCCGGTTGATGCGCGGGAAGCGCAGCGCCACGCCGGATTTGTGTCGGCTCGATTCCTGCGCCGAGTCGAACGCCACCTCGAACACCAGTTCCTTGCGCACCTCGCGCACCGGCCCGAAGCTGGCGACCGTATTCTGCCGCACCCATTTGTCGAGCTGCTTCAGCTCCTCGTCGGTGAAGCCGAAATAGGCCTTGCCGATGGGGACGATCTCGTTCCCCTTCCACACACCGAATGTATAGTCCGAGTAGAACGACGAGCGCTTGCCGTGCCCGCGCTGCGCATACATCAGCACCGCGTCGACCACATTGGGATCGCGCTTCCATTTGAACCACAGCCCCTTGGGCCGCCCCGGCACATAGGGCGAAGTCCGGAGCTTGACCATCACCCCCTCGTGCCCGTGCTCGTCGGCGCCGCGCCGGCGCATCTCGGCCAGGTCCTCCCAGCCCGAGAACTCCAGCACTTCGGAAAGGTCCAGCCGCGTCTGCGGATGCCGTCCGAACCAGCCTTCCAGCCGCGCCCGCCGTTCCGTCCACGGCAGCGCGCGGATGTCCTCGCTCTCGTCGAACAGCAGGTCGTAGACCCGGATGAAAGCCGGGTACTCCGCCAGATGCCTGGCCATGGCGACCTTGCGGTTGAGCCGCTGCTGCAGGTCGTTGAACGAGGCCGGATCGAAATCGTGCCCAACCAGCAGTTCGCCGTCGAGCACCCCGTCGCCGAAAACGCTGTCCACAACGTCCGGAAACGCCGCGGCGATATCGTCCCCGGTGCGCGAGAACATCGACACCCGGCCCTTCGACGCGATCAGCTGCACCCGGATGCCATCCCACTTCCATTCCGCCACGAAATCCCGGGGATCGAGCTTCTCGATGTCCTTTTCCTCATCGATCGGATTGCTCAGCATCAGCGGGTGGAACCGCGCCGCATGGTCGATGTCGGGCCGCTCCGCCTTGCCGTCGAGCCAGGCGAAAAGCTCGGTGTAGGGCACCACCAGCCCATGCCAGATCTCCTCGATCTGCTGCAGATCCTTGCCGCTCATCTCCGCCAGCGCGGTCTTGGCCAGCCGCGCCGAGAGCCCGATGCGCAACGCTCCGGTCGCCAGCTTGACCAGCGCCCAGCGCTCGTTGATCTGCGCCCGCGTCAGGAGCGAACCGATGAGCCTGGGCAGCTCTGCCTTGCTCGTTGTGTTGAAGAGCTCGATCAGATCGGTGAGCCTGGGCAGTTCCTCGGTGCCGCCATGATGCGGCCAGATCAGCGCGATGGTCTCTCCCAGGTCCCCCACATAGTCATAGGAAAGCCCGAAGAGATAAGGGTCGACCTCCCGCGTCACCACGTCGCGCAGGATCGCCGGCTTGACGTTCTTGAAGGTCAGGGCGCCGGTGAGAATGGCGAGCGCAAAGCCGCGGTCGGGGTCGGGCGTCCGGGCGAAATAGGCGCTCAGCGCCTCGATCTTGCGGTTGCGCGAGGGCGTCAGCGCCAGTAGTTCGAGGAGCTGGGCGAAGGCCTTCAATCCTCGTCCTCCTCGCCTTCCTCGTAGGCCTGGATGCTGAGCGGCTCGGCCTCCAGCCCCTGCTGGTGACAGTGGTAGACCAGCGCATCCTCGCGCCCATGCGTCACCCAGATCTTGTGCGCGCCAGTTTCGGCGATGGTCTGGCGCAGCTCGTTCCAGTCGGCATGGTCCGAGATCACCAGCGGCAGCTCCACCCCGCTCTGCCGCGCCCGCTGCTTGACGCTCATCCAGCCCGAGGCGACGCAGAGCACCGGGTCGGGCAGCCGCCGGCTCCAGCGATCCTGGATCGCCGAGGGCGGCGCTATCACGATCTGTCCCGCGAGGTCGGCCTTGGCCGTATCCAGCGCCAGCCGCAATTCTCCCAGCGCAATGCCGCGCTCTACGTAGAGTTCGCAGAGCCTTACCATGGCGCCGTGCAGGTAGATCGGCGCATCGTATCCCGCTTCGCGCAGCAGCGAGATCATCCGCTGCGCCTTGCCCAGCGCATAGCAGCCGATGACGTGGGCCCGATCGGGAAAGTCCCGCACCGAACGCAGCAACCGGGCGATTTCGGCCTGCGGCTCGGGATGCTGGAACACCGGCAGCCCGAAGGTCGCCTCGGTGACGAGGAGATCGCACTCAACCAGTTCGAACGCCTGCGCCGTGCGGTCGTAGAGCCGCTTGTAGTCACCGGTGACGACGATCCGCTGTCCCTCGAATTCGAGCAGCACCTGCGCCGAACCCAGGATATGCCCGGCCGGTACCAGCGTTACCGTCACCCCATCGATCTCCAGCGGTGTATCGAACTCCAGCGGCTGGAAGCTGCCGGCGCAATCGGGTCCATATCGCGCCTGCATGATGGCGATGGTATCGGGCGTCGCCAGCACCGCCCCGTGGCCCGCCCGCGCATGGTCCGAATGCCCATGCGTGATGATCGCCCGCGCCCGCGGCCGCGGCGGATCGATATAGGCGTCAATCGGTTTGACCCTCAAATCGCGGTCGAGGAACGGCTGTGCCATGGCGCCACTATAACGCAACCTCTGCGTTTGCGTTCATAGGGTCCCCGAGCCGGAGAGCCACCGGTCCCATCTCTCCCACTTGTGGGAGAGAAAGGATTTGCGCGGTTTGGCGCTTGCCAAATCGCCCTGCAAATCCCAGAGAGGGCTCCCTCCCCCCGCACCAGCCCAATCTAGGTGCCGTACTGCGCCAGCCACCCCTTGAGACTATTCCTGTCTTGCACCCCCGCCCGCTGCGCCAGCACCTTGCCGCCCTTGAACACCATCAGCGTCGGGATGCCGCGGATGTTGTAGCGCGAGGCAATGCCCGGCTCGGCCTCGGTATCGAGCTTCAGGAACCTGAACTGCGGCTCCAGCTCATGGGCGACCTGCTCGTATATCGGCGCCATGGCGTGGCAGGGCCCGCACCAGTCGGCCCAGAAGTCGACCACGACGGGCACGTCGCTGCGGGTGATCTGTTTTTCGAATTGCGCCGCATTGGCCGGAGCGGGGCGGCCTGAAAACAGCGCCTCCCCGCACCGCCCGCACTTGGCCTCGCGCGCATCCTTGCCGGCCGGCACCCGGTTCGTGCCGCCGCAATGGGGACAGACGATGTGCATGTCGTTGTCACTCATGGTTTCACCATGCATTTGTGCGCGAGGGATGTTTTGACTCCGGTCAAACCGGCTCAGAGCACCTTGGTCACTTCGAGGAACTTGCCGCGCTCGTCATTGGCCGCCTTGATCGCCGTCTCCGAACCCAAGACGACGATCTGGCCGTGCTGCGCCACCTGCTCGATCGCATCGGCCAGTGCGACAAAGTCCCGATGGGTTGCACCCAGCACCTGCTCGCGCCGCTCCTGCCGCGCCTCGTCGGTATCGTCCATCAGCTCGTAGAGCATCGAAACGAATCCCTTGGCGTCCGGCAGCCGGTAGGTGTCGATCGCCCCGATCACCCCGATGATCGAGCGCGTCAGTTCCTGCTCGCCGATCGGTAGCCTGAGGAACCCCGCGGCCTTGTCGTAGTTCTCGATGGTGCCCAGCAGGTTGGGGTCGCGATACGATGTGAAGGCGAAGCCGCCCGAGAACGGATCAAAGCTCGACGATCCGCCATAGGCGCCGCCCTGCACCCGGATCTTGTCCCAGAGATATGTGGTGTTGAGGTGCTTGAGTGCCACGGCCACGCCGCCGACCGGCTTCAACCCGAATTCGATCAGGTTGGCCCCCTTGGCGACATAGTTGACCTGCCCCGGGAAGGTCAGGCCTTCCGACTTGCGCCGCTCGACGAAGCCCCAGCCACCAGCGCTGCCGCTCCCAACTGGCAGTCCGCGCAGGAAGCTCGTAAGTTGCGGCCGGAACGCATCGATGATCCCGGCGTCCGCGGTGACATTGGCCACCATGTTCGCCCGGTTGAGCAGGATCTCGCGGATCGCTTCGAGCTTGCCCTGCACCGCCGGCCAGTCACTATCGATCTCCTTGGCCAGGTCGCGCAGGAAGAAGTAGTGGGTGACCCCGCCCAGCTGCTCGTTGAGCCAGTCGCTCTCGGAGAATTGCGCGCGTAGCCGCATCGAGACGATGCCGTTGCCCATGCCGGCGAGCGAACTCTCGAATCCGGCCTTGGATTCGAGCACCATCTGGCGGATGCGCTCGCGATTGTCGAGCTGCGCACTGGCCAGCACATCGGTGAGGATCGCCAGCAATTCCTCGGCCTTCTCGGGCACCGATTTGCCGCGCAGGAACAGCCAGGCAGCCGTCTCCTTGCTGTCGCGCTTGGTCGAATTCCACCGCTGCGGCCCAATGCCGCCGGTCGACCGCCCGATCCGCTGCGTCAGTGAGACGAAGTCTTCCTTGGCCGTGCCGGTCTGCAGCAGCGCCCGCGAGAACAGCGGCAAGAGCGGCAACAGTTCGCCCGGAACGCTCCGCAAATCGAACCCAAGATCGAGGTAGAGCACGCCGCTGGTCGCCAGCTTATGCGTGAACAGCCGCACGCCCTCGATCATCTCCCGCTCGATCGGGATCGGCTTGTTGGTCCGCGGCAGGTCCTCCACGGTCAGCGACGGGATCCGGGCCAGTGCTTCGGGCGGATCGGTCTGTTCTTGCAGCTCCTTGAGGTTGCGCGTGGTCTCGGCCACCCCGGCCAGTTCCGCCGGGCTCATTGCCGCCTGCGCCGCATCAAGCCGCGCCCGCTCCTCGGCTGCCTCGCGCGCCGCTTGCGTCGTATCGGCCTTGAGCAGCACGGTCGTCCGGTGCTGGTTCTCGACCAGATGCTGGCTGATCAGCGTCTCGAACACGCGCGCGCCTGCCGCGAGATGCCCCTTGAGCGCCGCCAGGGTCTCCTCGAAGGCCAGCGGCTCAAGCGGATCGCCGCCATGGAGCCACGTCCGCATGGCGCGGAACATCAGCGCGATGCCGCGTGGGAACGAACCGGTATTGTTCTCCCGCATCTGGAATTCGGCGGTGTTTACCGCCGCTTCGATGGTCTGCTTGTCGATCCCGTCCCTGCTGAGCTTTTCGAGCGTCGCAAGGATCAGCACCTCGACCTTGTCGGCATCCGCCTCGTCGATGCCCTTCAGACCCACGGTGAAGTACGGCTGCCGGAAGTCTTCGGCCAGCCCGCTCCCGGTCAGTCCCTCGCCCAGCCCCGAGTCGATCAGTGCCTTGCGCAACGGCGCCGCCGAGGTGCCCACGAGGATGAATTCGAGCACCCCCAACGCCAGCATGATCTGGGGGTCCGCGATCTCGTCCAGCATCCAGTTGACCGTCACCATCGAGGTCTTCTTGCCCGCCTCGGCCTCATTGGCTGCATAGGTCTCGACGAGCTTTTTGGGCGCCGCAAACCGGGGCTGCAGCGTCACGTCGGCCTTGACCTCAATGCGGTCGAACTGCCCGAGGAACTTGTCGAGGATGGAGAGCCGCTGCTCCGGATCGTCATCGCCATAAAAGACGATGCGCGAATTGGAGGGATGGTAGTACTTGGCGTGGAAGTTCTTGAAATACTCGTAAGTGAGGTCCGGGATCGCCTTGGGATCACCGCCCGAATTCACCCCATAGGTCGAGTCCGGATAGAGCGACAGCTGGCTGACCTTGCCCAAGACCGCAGAGGCCGAGGAATAGGCCCCCTTCATCTCGTTGAACACCACGCCCTTGTAGGTGATCGGCGCCTGGCTGGCCTCGAGCTCGTAGTGCCACCCCTCCTGCCGGAAGGTATCCTCGCTGATCAGCGGGAAGAACACCGCGTCGAGATAGACGTCCACCAAATTGTAGAAATCCTGAAGATTCTGGCTCGCCACCGGATAGGCGGTCTTGTCGGCGAAGGTCATGGCGTTGAGGAAGGTATGGAGCGAGCCCTTGAGCAGCTCCACGAACGGCTTTTTGACCGGGTAGTTCTTGCTCCCGCACAGCACCGAATGTTCGAGGATATGTGCCACCCCGGTCGAATCCTCGGGCGGCGTCTTGAAGGTGATGCCGAACACCTTGTTCTCGTCGTCGTTGACCAGGCTGAGCACTTCGGCGCCGGATTTCCTGTGCCGGTAGAGCCGCGCCAGCGAGTTCACTTCCGGGATCTGCTGCTCGCGAACCAGTTCAAAGGCGTCCGACATAGGGATACTCGTCTATTGGTGGGGTCCCAGATTTAGGGATGATCGACGCGCTCCGCTAGGGGGCATGCCGATCCTTGACTTCGCTCCTGCTGCGCTTCACCAATCTGCGGCAATCCGGAGATCCTTGATGCGCGACGACGAAGCCCTCCTGCGCCGGGCCTTTGAGGTGGCCCGCCGCTCCCGTGAGGCCGGCGACCACCCCTTTGGCTCCATCCTCGCCGACGCCGACGGCAATGTCCTGATGGAGCAAGGGAACGGCTTTTCCAGCGAAGGCGGCGACCGCACCGCCCATGCCGAACGGCTCCTCGCATCGCGCGCGGCCAGGGCCTATTCGCTTGAAACCCTCGCCGGCTGCACGCTCTACACCTCCGCCGAGCCGTGTGCCATGTGCTCGGGCGCCATCTACTGGGCCGGCATCGGCCGCGTCGTCTACGGCCAGACCGAAAAGTCGCTCAAGGCCCAGACCGGCAACCACGAGGACAACCCCACCCTCGACCTCCCCTGCCAAACCGTCTTCGCCGCCGGCCAGCGCCCGACCGAGGTGGTCGGGCCGATGCTGGAGGAGGAAGCCGCCTGGCTCCAGGCGGATTTCTGGGCCAAGCACTAGATATCCACAGAACTCGCAACCCCAAAGGCGTCATCCCGGCGAAAGCCGGGACCCACTGCTCAGAACGTCCCAGCGTTCCGATCCCTCCGATCTTGCATCAGTGCAAGATCGGTGAACTCACCTGTCTTGTGCTCCACGGAGCACTGGGTTCCGGCTTTCGCCGGAATGACGCCGGTGGATGAACGTGACCGCGCGAAGGCGCATTGGCAGCCATCTCTCCAGCGTCCTAAATATGCCCCCGCACATGCGGCCGAACTTTGCGCTCATACCAATCCCGCAGCTCCTCGATCAGTTCCGGCTCCAGCGGATCGCGCCTGGTCGCCTCGACATTGTCCTCGAGCTGCGCCGGCTTGGTCACCCCGGCGATGATCGTGGACACCGCCGGCTGGTCCAGCAGCCAGCGCAGCGCGAACTGGCTCAGCGGCATGCCCTTGGGCACCAGGTTCCTGAGCTCGCCCACCAGTTCCACGCCCTTCTCGAACGGCAGCCCCGAGAACGTCTCGCCCACGAAGAACGCCTTGCCCTCCCGGTTGTAGGTCCTGTGATCCTGCGCCGAAAACTGCGTCCCCTTGCTGTATTTGCCCGAAAGCAGCCCGCTCGCCAGCGGCAGTCGCACGATGATGCCCACGTTCTGGCTCTGCGCCTTGGGCAGCAACTCGGTCACCGCGTCCTGGCGGAACAGGTTAAAGATGATCTGCAGCGTCGCCACGCCCGCGTGCCTCAAACAGATCATCCCCTCCTCGACGCTTTCGACGCTGGCGCCGTAATGGCGCATCAGCCCCTCGTCGCGCAGATCGTCCATGATGTTGAAGATCTCGCCATCCGCCATCACAGCCGTGGGAATGGTGTGGAGCTGCGCCAGGTCGAGCGTATCCACCCCTAGGCGCTTCAGCGATCCGGTAAGGCTCTCTTTGACGTTCTTACGCGAATAGCCCTTGGGGAACAGCGGGCTCGCCCGCCCAACCTTGGTGGCAACGATCACGCCCTTCTTGTCCTTGAAGGCGCCGATCCGGCTTTCGCTCTCCCCGCCGCCATAGACGTCGGCGGTGTCCCAGAAATTGACGTCGAGCGAGCGAGCCTTCGAAAGGATATGCCGCGCCGTCTCATCCCCCACCGGCCCGAAATCTCCGCCCAGCTGCCAGCAGCCCAGCCCGATTTCCGAAACCTCGTATCCGGTTTTTCCAAGTAGTCTGTGCTGCATTTCTCGCTCTCCTTGCGTTCAAGACTAGATAGTGTCCAAGCCAATTGGCCGAAATATTGTTCATCACCCGTTCACGCACACCGGATCACCTGTTGCGCGTCGCTCGCAGGCGTGCAGATAATCGCGCTGCCGCGATGAAAGGGAGAAGATGATATGGATCGTCGTAGCTTCGTAACCGGTTTAGTGCTGGCCGCCACTGGCGGCCTTGTTGCCACCCAGGCCCAGGCCGCAACGTGGTATTCCTTGGGTACCCGCCGGGTCAACGGCCTGCTCGATGTTGACCAGATCAACGTCGGCGCCGGCGCCGGCGTATTTGACAAGATTCGCCTCAAGGTCACCGGCAACGACCTTATGATCTATGACCTCGATGTGCGCTACGGTAATGGCGCGAGGGACGACATCCCGGTGCGCTTGCTGATCCCTGAGGGCGGCTCGACCCGCGTCATCGACCTGCGCTATCACGACCGCTACATCCGCTACGTCCGCTTCACCTACGGCAAGTTTGCCAATGGCGGTGGCGCGACCTACGTCGAGCTGCTGGGCCGCAGATAAGGGCATTCGGGGCGTCGCTTCCGCCAATGGTATTGAGCTGACGCCCCGGCGGCATCGCTCGGCGGGAACGGCGCTGCGCAGCGCGGCGAGCTAGTGTCGTTCCTTCGTCGCGAAGAACTGTATCTTCGGCCAGTCCTTCTGCGTGCGCTGTAGCCACCAAGCGCTTTGCGCCAAGTACACCGGGTCGCCGTCCTTGTCCTCGGCCAGCTCCATCTTGGTGGCGGCGATGAACCGGTCGAGTTCCTTGCGGTCCTCGCAGCCGACCCAGCGCGCCATCTCGAAATTGATGCTCTCGAAGGTGATGGGCACGTTGTATTCCTTGGCGATCCGCGCCGCGAGCACCTCGAGCTGCAGCGGCCCGACCACGCCCACGATCCAGTCCGCGCCGACCATGCGGCGGAACACCTGCGCCACGCCCTCCTCGGCGAGGTCGCTGAGTGCCTTGGACAGCTGCTTGGCCTTGATCGGGTCGACCAGCCGCACGCGGCGAATGATTTCGGGCGCAAAGTTCGGGATGCCCGTCACCTTGATCGCCGCGCCCTCGGTGAGCGTATCGCCCACGCTCAGTGTCCCGTGGTTGGGGATGCCGACGATGTCGCCCGCCACTGCCTCCTCGGCCAGTTCCCGGTCGTGCCCGAAAAAGAACATCGGGTTGGTGACCGCCAGATCCTTGCCGGTCCGCACGTTTCTGAGCTTCATGCCGCGCTTGAAGCTGCCCGAGCTCAGCCGCACGAAGGCGATGCGGTCGCGGTGGTTGGCGTCCATGTTCGCCTGCACCTTGAACACGAATCCGGTGACCTTGGGCTCGGCCGGGTCGATCGGCCTGGGCTCGGCCGGCTGCGGCCGCGGCTCGGGCGCCCAGCTTCCGAGCGCCAGCAGCAGTTCCGGCACGCTCACCGATTTGAGCGCCGAGCCAAAGATCACCGGCGTCAGGTGTCCGGCCCGATAGGTCTCGAGGTCGAACGCCGGCAGCCCCGCCCGCACCAGCTCGAGGTTTTCCAGCGATGCCCTGGTCACCGGATCGCTGGTCAGCGCCTCATCGAGCAGCAGATCGTCGAGATCGCCGAACTCGCGCACCAGCGCGCCCCTGTTGTCCAGCACCCGCTTGCCGACGAGGTCCACCGTACCTCTGAAATCCACGCCTTGCCCCAGCGGCCAGACGATCGGCGTCACGTCCAGCGCCAGCGTGTCGGCGATCTCGTCCAGGATTTCGAGCGGGTCCTTGCCCTCACGGTCCACCTTGTTGGCAAAGGTGATGATCGGGATGTCGCGCAGGCGGCACACCTCGAACAGTTTCAGCGTCTGCGCCTCGATGCCCTTGGCGACGTCGATCACCATCACGGCCGCGTCCACCGCCGTCAGCGTCCGGTAGGTATCTTCGGAAAAGTCCGAGTGGCCGGGCGTGTCGAGCAGGTTGAAGGTCAGCCCAAGGTGCTCGAACGTCATCACCGACGAGGTGATCGAAATCCCGCGCTGCTGCTCGATCTCCATCCAGTCCGAGCGCGTGGCCCGCTGGTTCGCCCGCCCCCGCACCGCCCCAGCCTGCTGGATGGCCCCGGAAGACGCCAGGAGCTTTTCGGTCAGCGTGGTCTTCCCCGCATCCGGGTGCGAAATGATCGCAAACGTCCGGCGGGACTGGTAGGGCAGCAATTTTTCGGCTGGCGCCGCGGCGACGAGGGCGTTCATGCAATGCTCGGCAAGAATGGGTTGGCGCGTTACATAATCGTTCGCGCCCGGGAAAGCAAAAGAAGGTATGAAACTTCTAGGAGACGCCACTGTCAGTCGTCTCCCTCCCCGGTAGGGGGAGGGGTCGGGGGTGGGGGTCCACAGCCGCCGACGCGCGCCGCCCCCCACCCTTGATCCCTCCCCCCATACGAGGCAGGGGAATCGCATATGAACGGAATTGGGCGTTTGCCCAAGTCTGGGACAGAAGTGAGCTGGCTAGGCGTGAACG
>Ga0214473_10006216_pt1 | contig 14288 bp, 6 predicted proteins | sample RVTome_7_FD_203509 | JGI IMG/M metagenome (GOLD analysis project Ga0214473, IMG submission 203509) | Soil microbial communities from uranium-contaminated site in the Upper Colorado River Basin, Wyoming, United States - RVT98D197 | ecosystem: Environmental > Terrestrial > Soil > Contaminated >... | reverse complement strand
TTTGTTAATTCCCATATTATCAACGGTAGCAAGCAATCCATCAAAAACAAATTTATTTCTTAAGCTATCTGTTCCAAATGAATTCAAACCAGTAAAGAGTGTATCGGATTTCGATACGTTTATTATAGAATAAGAGGTATCTCCAACTGCTTGCCCACCAAGAACAGATATTTCATATTCATCTCCAGTCAATGCAAGCGGATCAACAATCCAAAACTTAACATCGCCATCGCCGCTGCCGTTTACTTGTGTTGCAGAACGATAGGCTCCGCTTTCGTCGGTCAGAGCAACATCTATTGCCTGTCTTCCGGGACGAACTTCAATTATTTGAGGTGGATTTTCCAAATATTTTGGATCGCTGTTCGAAGAATATCCAAAAGCCGTAACCGCAAAATAATAAGGTCGGGCATTAACTAAAGGCACATTATTAATCTTATCCTCTCTTGTTCTATAAAAATGAGCAGCACCTTCGTTAGGTAATTCAAATATAGGTACTTCAACTTGAGTTCCTCCAATTGTTGTTATTTGAGTAACCAAGTTAACGTTGTCTTGTATGTCTGTTGATCCTAACAAAGTTGGATTCGAGCCAGCCAAATCGCTGAATTGCCATACTCTATAACCTTGGAATGTATATGTGGTATCTGGAAGTCCTCTATTAAGAATCAAAGGATCAATTTCATCATACTTTTCGCTATTTGGTTTCCAGTAAAGTGTAACTTCGCCATCGTCGCTAAACGCACTTATTTGCGGTGCATCGGGTGAAGGAGTTAACTTAAAATCAAGATCGTAAGCAATCTGAGCAGCACCATCTTTTCTTTTTAATTCTGTAACACTAGTAAGATTATTTGTACTCCTTCCAACGAGAATTCCAACAACCACTTCCTGCGTATCTCCCGGAGCCATATTAAAAGGACCGGAACACATCAAATGTCTTCTATCTCCCGGTATAGGTCCGCCAGCCCAACCCGTTCCTTCATACCAACCAGTTTTTGCAACCGGATCGCCAGAAAGAACGAATTTAACTTCATTACCGGTATTAGGATCTATGAAAGGATCTCCATTCCACAAAAATCCAGTTAAATAATTATAGAATTGGACAGAACCTGCTGCAACTCCTAAGTCGGGGTCGGCGTAGGTGGCACTTCCATTAATATAAAAAGTAAAAGCGGTCATAGGGAGGTTTCTAAAACCCTTCCTCCAAGAAGATAAAAATTTTGCACTATCATTAAGAGTTGCAGGTATAATTGGACCTTGGAAGAAATCATAACCAACTGCAGGGGGTGTCGAACCATAGTACCCAGCATCATTATTATCACCATTATAAGTATAACCGAGACTTAAAACAGTATCACACCCAGTGTAATCATCATTGGCATCTCCCATGTCAGTATCTGTCCAATAACCAAAGTACATATCTTTCAGGGTGAGAGATCCTTTATTGATGATCACATACTTTTTAAATACCATGTCACCAAGATCGCCGGTTCTATTAAATGCAAAAACGGTCATTTGCTGTTCCAATCCCATTGGAAGAGTGCCATATGTAAAGGTAGATCTTGAAGCATCCATATCGTTGGACACACACCACAAAACCATATCTCCCACAAATTGTGGTTTATCTACGCCTGGAGTAAACTGACCATTGCCATCAATATCCACATAGGGTGCGCCATCCTCCATGGGCCACTCATTATAATCTTTTTCTAATGCATCTCTTTCAGGACCGGGAGGGAGACTTTCCCATCCTTTCCTTATTTTAAAAATTCTATATCTTGAATTAGATGGGTCATCAGCAGTACCGTCCGAAAGAATTTTCCCGGCTTGAAGTCCATATCTGTAGGTTGCACCATTAACACGAATTTCACGGCCAATTTTTGCACCCCATATCAAGCCATCGGCAAAAATTGCTCCAAGAGTGGCTTCTCTGCCTCCAGGCCAAAAAAATCCTTGCCCATCTGTTATTGGCGAGTGAGAACCCATTCCATTATTACCCACCCACATAAAACATTGATTAATATCTATATAATTCGAATTATCATTAGTGGTTACTTTTGAAGTTCGTTTAGTTTTTTCCTTGTCGCTTGGTGAAAAACCTAAAGACAATATTCCACCAATCAAGATAAATAACACAAAATAAAACGTTTTGTTATTTTTCATTTTTCTCTCCATACTTATTCTATTATTAATAATCTAACCTGATGCCCAGCCGTATCTGTCTTGGAGGACCAAAGTTATCAGGGTCGTAAATTGAAGCCAGATAAAGTTGTTTGTATAGCTCAGCAGTTTCCAAACCCTTGGTAAGTTTATAACTTTCGTATCTGGCACTGCCCTCGGGGCTTGCAAGATATCCATCATCATAAGCATCGCCGCTTGTACCGAAAACCTCAACGATATTCTTAGTATCAAGAAGATTAATTATCCACAAATAAAAATTAACATTCATTGGTCCGAGAGAAAATGATTTATCAAGTCTTGCATCTAATTGAAAATTCCAAGGGGTAACAGATGAGTTCAAAGCTTCTAAAGGTTGTCTGGAATTTCCAAATCCAGTAAATTGGGTATAATTATGCCCGCTATTGAATGAAAATATTAGATTAAGGCCAAGGTTTTGCAATAATTTTGACCCCAAAATATCTGGTCCATCCTCTTCCCCAAAACGATAATCGATGTTTATAGCCCCACGGTGGGCTTGGTTAAATGTAAGTGGAGCTATTTGCTGAGGGAAATACGGTGTTGCTGTTGGTGATTGCCAAACAGCTCTTCCGGCATCGGTTGGTGTAGAGCCGGTTCCTTGTGCATCGGAATAAGTATAATTAAATGTCGCTGCAATTCTTTGAGTTCGTCTGAGATCGAGCTTAACTTCAATTCCTTTTGTGGTTGCAAAATCACCGTTAACTAAAGCATAATATTGAACATGCGCAGCCGTTGCTTCTGCATAAATAGCTCTAAGCTGAATCTGATCTTTTATATCTTTATAGAATCCAGTAATATCAAATGCAAAATTTTCACCAAGCTGCTGCTTAAATCCTATCTCGTATTGAGTAGTTCGTTCTGGTTTTAGTCCGTATCCAACAGGATTAAGTTCTGCGAAGCCACCTTTTATTACATCTGATGATCTATTAAAACCGAGGTAGACATCTCGCAACCTGGATTGCTGTATGAATTTTCCATACTGTGCGTGGAAGACAGTCTTATCCGTTACTGGAAATGAAAAACCAAGACGCGGGCTTATTTGAACTGTAGGATCAACCGTTTTTAAAAATGCTGGGTCAATAATCCCATCAGCATCAAATTTTACATTGCGAGGATTCTCAAATGTTTTTGAATCAGGATCAATATAGTCAAGTCTAAGTCCTAAATTTAATACAAGATCCGCGAATTCCATTTTATCCTGAACATAGAATGCGGCAAATACAGGGTGCTTCGGACCCTCAGGACCAGAATCAATCGGATTACCAAAGACATCATAACCATAATTATCTAAACGATCATAAACACCTCTTATGTCACCATCGGCAATTGATCTAATATTATCAGCAATTTGTACAGGGGCTATACTGTAATTTCGTATTGTGTGATAAGTGTACTCACCACCACTTTTTATTTCGTGAACTTTGCCGATTTGATATAGAAAATTTAACTTACCGCCATATGACTGATATTTATTTTTTGTATAGTTATTAAAAGGTCTATCGCTGCGATCGAAATCAAATCCAAAAGCCCGAAGAGTTGTTAAATATTCTCCATCTCTTCTTAAAGTTCTACCATATTGTGCATTTGCTATAGAATCACCGTATAAAGCTATGTTGTGTTTAAATATAGGATCCATTGTTACAGAGTAATTGTCAGAATAATTAAATATTACGTCATAAAAAGATTCCGGATTTAAAACATGCGTAACTTTTAAACCACCAATCAAAGTATATTCTTGAAATAAACCAGCACTATTAGCACGATTTATTGAATTCCAATAACTCGGAGGAACTGTGTTTGTGCCCCATACACCCCTGTTAAATATAGTGCCCCATGCACGATTTTCGTTCCATCTATGATTGGCACTTAATTTAATTGTAAATGGATTGATATTCCAAGTTAAATTACCTTGAACCTGATATGTATTAATTCCATCGTCATATACCACACCGGCAGGAGAATACACATCAAAGGTATCGGGTAAATTTGTAAAAGGATTTCTACTTGGCGTACTGGGATCAGTTAAACCCTTAAAATTATATTCTCGATAATACTGAGCCGGATTGCGTTGATAAATATTATTTCCCGCAAAAAAGAATTTCAAATTTTTGAAATCAGGGAAAAGAGGTCCACTTGCTGTAAGGGTATATTCACTATACCCGTAGGAATATCCTCCTAAGAAATTCGCCCCTGCTTTGGCAAAATTATCAGTTATTGCTTCAAAGTTAAATTTGTAAGTTTCAGCCCCTGATCTACTGGTTGAGCTGATAATACCTCCATTTGCACCGCCAAACTCAGCAGAATAACCACCAGCCTGAACCTGAATCTCTTCTATTGCATTATTAATGATTCCGGTTACTGAACCCCCTGTCACGGGGTTATTGACCAGCACACCATCAACGTAAAATGCAACTGCATCTGAACGGCTGCCGCGTATGTACAAGTTCCCGTCCTGTGATACAACACCAGCTTGATAACTTACTATAGCATTAATACCCCTTACAGGAAGATTTTCTAAATCTTCAGCGCGAAGAATACTGGTCTGGTTAGTTGTATTTTTATTAATTAGTAATTTAGGAGCCACTACAATTACGTCCTCAGTTTGATAGGTTTCAGACGGCAACCTGAAATTACACTCAGTAGTTAAGTTAACTGAGACCTTAATATTTTCATATCTCATTTCTCTATAACCAACATATCTAGCTATTATAGTATAGCTTCCTGGCGGGACATTAAGGATCAAATATTCGCCATTAATGTCTGTTGCGGCACCTAAATTAGTGCCTTGCACTAAAATGTTAGCACCAATTAGCGCTTCTCCCGATTGAGCATCTGTAACTTTACCAACAATCTTGCCGGTTTGTGCTAAAACGAAAAGGGGTGTACATAGTACTAACAGAAAAATAAATTGTAAGATTTTTGACATCATAGTCTCTCCTAAAATTTAATTAACAATAATTACTTAGGACGAACTGGCAGTGGAGTTTGTGAATCCTTCAAAATTCCCGGAGACCCAGGATTGCCAGTTATAAATACATTTTCCCGTAAACCTGCTGAAAAAGTTTCATTGAAATGAGCAAGAGTATCGTATATGGGTCTGATTGCCAATGGATTATCGGTTATATCTAACATTACCCAAATTGAATAGTCACCTGGGGGTAATTCAAGACCATAAGTTTGATTATATTCAAATAAATTTCTACGCGTTGTATCTAAAGTTGAGGAAACAAAAGCTAATGAGTAATTTATTTGGTTTTGAGTGGCAGTATTTGGAGCTGCATTGGTAGTAATAACCAATACTTTTCCTGCGTTAGGTGCATCTGGCGCATAAACATATCCATCAGTAATTGAATAAGGAGCAAAAGACATCAGAGTGTCAACTGACGGTGCATACACGCCATCAAATACTATGGACATTTCCTCATAGGAATTTATACTAATATCCCCCTTATAAATAGTATCAGCTCCGGCAAGGAGTACAAATTTTCGTTTGCCGGAAGGTAGATCAAAATAATTCGTAAATTTATTAAGGCTAACTGTACCCTTCGCCTCACCATCTATGTAAACATTAAACTGATCTATATTACCTACAAATCCAGGTTGATTGTAAGAAAAATTACCTACACGTACGCTTGAATAAGGTCTTTTGATTGGTTCAATAACTGGTTCTTCAAAACAGCTATAAAATGAAATCCCAATTAGAATTAATAACGAAAAAATTGTTTTGGCAGTAAATTTGATATGCATCACTAACCTCACACATTATTATTAAATAACTAAAAAGTATTTGAATAAAACAGAAAATTGCCTAGAATTTTATATCGCTCTCACCTGAAGCTTATCAACATAATACCGATAAGCAAGGATTGCCCCGCTGGGGGGCAATCCAAAAGATAATTTATTTTAAATCATGCCACCAGGCAACAGCTTATTTCATCAACATCATTTTTTTCGAAGATGTAAAATTACCTGCGTTCAAAGTGTAAACATAAACTCCCGAAGCATATTTTGATGCATCGAAGTTAACCTCATAATTTCCGGCCAGTTTTTCACTATTTATTAAAGTTACAACTTCTCTTCCTAAAACATCATAAACCTTAAGTAAGACTTTAGTTGCTTGCGGAATTGAAAACTTAATAGTTGTACTTGGGTTAAATGGATTAGGATAATTTTGAGTTAGCTCAAATTTATCAGGTACAAGATTATCAACCGGCTTAACATCTGTAATGATACCAAACCACTCAAGCACTTTTACCTGTGGGGCCTCGTTTGTAAAACCGTACCAGTAATATAAACTATCTTCAACATATGAATCCAAGGATAATGGATCATACCCAAAGAAAGCTATTTTATTACCAGCCGGTAATGTACGATTTCCACCAATATTATATTCTACTGTGTCAACACCTAATCCTTTCATGAAAACTTCAACATCAGCTTCAAAATCAACTCCATCCATCCAGTTGGTAACACCAATTTCATAGTAAGGATCATAGTGCATTGGAAGTGTCCAGCTGCTATCAGTGGAAACTTGAGTAAATAGATCATAAAGAGCGCCGCCTAATGTTGTATTCATTTGGGGATATACAACTGATGGTAGATTTTGATCGCCAGTCGCTCCATAATTAACATCGTTATGATCAGCATTAATTCCTAAAATATCAAACCGAAAATCGCCGGCTGCATACGTTCTATTTACCCAATCAGTTTGTGAACCTATCCATTCGTCACCGGCGAGCATATAATTACGTGTTGCATCACCTTCCAACCAAGTCCTTATTACACTACTATTAATATCATTAGGACCGTTTGAAGCAATCTCTATAATATTTTTATAATTATTTACTAATTCAGGCACCAATGCGCCGTAAGCCCAGCGATCCCTCGGAAAGGTAGTAACATTAATAACATCTGGATAATCTTTTCCAAAATAGTAGCTCTGTGGATATCCAGAAATAGCTGTGAAACCGTTGAAAACCAGCAAGGTCGGTGCCCCTGAAGGAGCAAAAACATAAAATGATTTTGTTTGGGAAATAGAAGTAAGCCCATCTAAATCCGTTGCTGTAAGATAATACTGTACAGTTTTTCCGGCAACTTGAGCAGGGATAACACCCGAAAAGTCAGGTTCAGTGCCAGTCATAGCTACGGAATCCCAGGTGGTACCAGCATCAATACTCCAGAACAACCAAGCAGAAGCCACACCGGCTTGTGAAGGATTGCCTGCATTTACGTCTGTTATATTTGCATCCACAGTAAATGGACCAAGATCAAGACCACTTGGAACTGTAGTAAATGATTCGAAACTAGGAGGTGTATTTCCGGTAATATCAACTTCAACTAAAAAGTCCCAAGAATATGTACGCGACCACCAGCCATCACCAGTGGTAACTCGACCACCAGCATAAAATTTCCATGCTGGATATCCAATTACGTCCGCCAAAACTGCTATGTAGTGTTCTGTGCCGGGAGGATTCATACTTGTTCCAGTATTCTTAAATACAATACCAAATATTTCTCCACCTAAAACTGCGGGTTCAAATAAAACATTGGTCTGTATCCATTGATAGTCAGCAAGTGCGTCATCGGGTGTAATTGGAGCTCCAAAACCGGCATCACTCCAAATATCAGCACCAAATGGTTCTGGAAGTGTGCTTCCACTTGCTGCAACCCAATCACCGGTTCTATCAGGGTTATCCAAAAATGCGGTGATATCATTATAACCATTGCCTGTAGCAGGATAAACTCCATGATTTACATCACCCTGAGCTAAAAGTTGTTCTTCTGTTAAATTAACCTTAACAATTTTACCTTCCAATGCTGCACCATTCGCAACACCTCTTGAATCATTACATATGAAGGCAAAACCTTTGATAGTTAAATCTGCGGGTGCTTTAAACCATTGCAAATAAATATCCTGTCCATAAGTAATAAATCCAGTAGTACCCGGGATTGGATATCTGAGTGTATCAATAACACCATTTGGGTTTGTAGAAGATTTAGCAAGTGGTGCCTTTATTGGCTTAACATCACTAAAATTATGTTTCACCTTCATCACTTCAATTGAAGAAGGTACCCCTTTGGATGTATAAAATTTGCCATCCGGCCTCATGAAAGTTCTTTCTTGAGCATTCATAAATGCAGTAAAAAGAACTATAATAAAAAGAACCGTAAAAAGTTTCTTGAACATAGCGCACTCCTTTAAATTATGAAATGAATTTAAGTTAATTATTTTTTTCGTTTTATTAAACTATAAATTTTAGATGAATGGCAAATATTTTATAATCAACGGTAGAAATCATAAAACCAAAGGTAAAATGTACAATTTGAATATTTTGTCAAGTTATTAAATGTTTTTTAGCCCTGATCAAATTACACTTTTTACACTTATTGTGCAAGAAGAAATTTTGCCGCTAAAATTATATCGTTACCGAATAAACATTATGGACACCATCTATCTCAGAAATTTGCTGAAGTACATTTTCATCAATTTGATTATCAACATTGATAACTGTTAGCGCCTCTTTTCCGGCTTCTAATCGTCCTAATGACAGCCCGGCAATGTTGATTTCAGCCTCGGCAAGTACCTTACCTACAGCAGCTACCATTCCCGGTTTATCTATGTTCGAATATAAAAGCAAACTGCCTTCCGGTTTAACTTCCAACAAATAATTATCAATTTTAACTATTCGTATTTCATTGCTCCCGAACACTGTTCCAGCAAAAGATCTTTTTTCTTTATCAGATAAAAATTCCACAGATAATAAATTTGCATAAATTAAATTTTCCTCTGATTTGGTTTCGTTAATTTTTATCCCCATCTCCTTAGCGAGGATTGGAGAGTTAATAAAATTTATATTATCTATCAGCAGATTTGAAAGTAAACCTTTCAGCAATGCAGCAGACAATAAGGAGGTTGAGGAATAAAGGAGTGGTCCGCTGAAAATAATATTTATTTGGTTTAAAGGATTGCGAATCATTTGGGCGTAAATTTTACCTAAACTTTCAGCTAATGTTATGAAAGGTAAAATTTCTTTTTTAGAAATGGCCTCAAGTCCGGAAGCATTCACAACACCATACATTTTTTTATATTCAAAAAAATCATGCATCTGTTCGGCAATTTGAATTGCTACTTTTTCCTGTGCCTCTTCAGTTGAGGCACCAAGATGCGGAGTGCAGATTATCTTGGGATGATTAAATATTTTGTTTGAAAGATCAGGTGGCTCCTTCTCAAAAACATCAATGGCTGCAGCGGATACTTTTCCAGAATCCAAAGCCTCTACAAGATCACTTTCATTTACAATTCCACCGCGTGCACAATTAATTATTTTAACGCCGTTTTTACATTTACGAAGTGTTTCCGCCGATATAAGATGCTTAGTTTCGGTTGAGAGTGGAACGTGCAGCGAAACGATATCAGATTTTGAGAACAGTGTCTCAAGGTCCGAAGTTTCAATTCCTAATTTTGATGCTGCTTCTTCAGAAAGAAGCGGATCATAACCAATAATTTTCATTCCGAATGATTTTGATCTTACTGCAACTTCCCTACCGATTTTTCCTAAACCGATTACACCTAAAGTTTTTCCAAATAATTCAGTTCCTTGGAATTTCTTCCGTTCCCATTTTGCATCTCTTAAAGAAATATTCGCCTGAGGGACATTCCGGCACATCGAAAGCATTAAAGCCATGGTATGTTCTGCGGCCGAAATTGTATTACCGCCGGGAGTGTTCATAACTATTATCCCGCGGCGGGTTGCGGCGCTAACATCAATGTTATCAACCCCGGTTCCGGCTCTGCCAATAATTTCCATTGCATTCATTCTGGAAATTAAATCAACATTTACTTTTGTCTCGCTTCGTACAATTAGACCGTTATAATTACTAATTTCACTATTAAGCTGATCAGCGGAGCTTCCCGGTTTATATGTAACTTCGTACCCAAAGCGCTCTAATATAGTTAAACAGTTTTTATCAATTGAATCAGAAATAAGTATTTTTTTCATATTAATTTTAGGTAGGGGTGAACGGAAAGAAATAAATTTTCTTTCCGTTAAATATTATAATGCTGCATTAATTTTTTGAACTATTTGTGCTTTTGGTACGGCGCCTATAATCATATCATTTACTTTTCCGTCTTTGAATACTAATAGAGTTGGGATGCTTCTTACCCCATATTTAATAGCCGTTTGCTGATTATTATCAACATCTAGTTTACCGACCTTCACTTTCCCTTCATATTCATTTGCTATATCCTCAATAATCGGGGCGATGGCTTTGCATGGCCCGCACCATTCCGCCCATAAGTCAATCAACACAGGAATATCTGATTTAATAACTTCAGTTTCAAAATTAGAATCGGTTATAGTAACGGGTTTCATCTGGTTCATCCTTATATAATTAATTACTCGTTTTGTTCACCCTGACCAACATAACTAACCTGATCTTCTCCGCCGTCGGCATTTATTATTCCTCCGGAAATCCACTCGGCGCCATCTTGACATAATAACGATATTACTCTGGCAACATCATGTGGGGAAGTTAAACGGTTACGTGGATTTTTTCTTCTTGCCACCTCAATCATTTCTATATTACCGGGAATTTTTCTTAGTGCCGGAGTATCGGTTACACCTGCCATGATGGCAATAACAGAAGCTTCCATAAAACCTAACTCGGCTGATAACTGACGAATATGCGATTCAAGCGATGCTTTTGCAGCCGATACAGCGCCATAGTACGGAATTGTGGAATGACTACCCGAACTTGTCATTGCAAATATTTTGGCTTGATGAGCAAGTAAATCATTTGCAACAAGATCTTGAACCCAGTACACAAGCGAATGCGCCATAACATCTAAAGTCATTTCCATTTGTGCTTTAGTTATCGGCTGTTCGTTATTTTTGCCAATGAAGGCCTTAAGAGTGCCAAACGCTAAAGAGTGCATAACAACTTTAACAATTGGTTCGCTCTGTGCTAAGGTTTTTAATTCGTTTAACACTTCTTTTCTTTTGCTTTCATCTGCTGCATTGCAATTTATAAATACTGCCTTTGAACCAGCTGATTTTATATTAGAGATTATGCGTTCAACATTATGCATGGTCGCCTGACGATCGAGATGAATTCCAATAATATTAAATCCATCTTCGGCAAGCTTTAATGCTGTGGCTTCTCCAAATCCCGATGAAGCTCCAAGTATTAATGCCCAATAATTTTGATTTTCTTTTTGTCTCATACAAGCTTAAATGATTTTTATTGTTGGTGAAAGTATACAAAATTGATTGAAGTTAAACAATTGTTTTGTGCGAGCAGCAAAGAAAAGATTAAGAGCAAGGTTATGATAAAGATAAGGATTAGGAATAAGACAAGGTAATAATTGCATTTTTTGTTTGGGCAGAAAAATGATGTTAATAAAATTATTTGGAAATTATTTTAAATCGAACAATATCGAATCTTCAGTAAGAAGATTGGTGAGAGAATTAATTAGTTCATCTGAAATTTTTATGCGAATATCCTTTAGAAAATAAAGGTGGGAACCATTTGCACCATTTCCATTTGATACATGAATATAAACAGGAATATTACCCGCATTATTTGAAAAAACATTTTTTAATGATGCGATCGTGTCGGGAGTATGTCTTTCAGAATCAAGATATACTTTTACGCTGCGCATTAATTTCTCTCTAATTTCTGCCGGCGAAAAAGCTTCTTCAATCATCAGCTTAATTGAATCACCACTGCTTTCGGGTTTACCAACAATAAATATGCATTCTTCATCTCCGACTAACTTTTGAAATTTATCGTAAGTTTTTGAAAACATAATTGCTTCACATGAGCCGGTAAAATCATCTAAGTGGAAAAATGCCATATTATTCCCGGATTTGTCCATTTTGGTTTTTAATCCAGTAATTACCCCGCCAACCCGAACAACATCTAAATTTTCAAGCTGTTCAGTCTCTCCAAGATGAATGGTTGTGAATGATTTATAGTCGAGCTCATATTTCCTCAGTGGATGTTCGGACATATAAAACCCGATTACTTCACGTTCTTTAGCAAGCTGGTATTTTTGCATCCAGGGTTTGCAAAACGGTAATTTTGGCTCGACAGTTTTAAATTCTCCCTCCATTCCACCGAACAGGCTATTTCCAACTGTTAATTTTGAGTTTTTCAATTTATTGGCAAGAGAAAGAGCATCTTCGACAACAGCATAAAGTTTTGCTCTCTCTTTATTGATGGAATCAAATGCGCCGGCAAGAATTAAGCTTTCAACGCACCTTTTGTTTATAATTCTTGTGTCAACATTCTGGCAGAAATCAAAAATGCTATTAAAATTTCTATCCATTTTTTCTTTGTTTTGGATAATGTCTTCTACAGCATTTACTCCGACATTTTTAATTGATGATAATCCAAATTTTATTGTACCACGCTCAACATCAAAATAAACTGAGGGATTGTTAACATCAGGCGGAAGAATTGGAATTTTGAGTTTTCGGCAATCTTCTAAAAAAGTGGTTACTTTGCTTGCATTACCAAATTCATTTTTTAAGTTGGCTGCAAGAAACTCAGGTGTGTAATAAGCTTTTAAATATGCTGTTTGATAAGCGACAAGACTATAAGCGACCGAATGGCTCTTATTAAATCCATAGTTTGCAAATTTATCAATTGATTCAAAAATTTCCTCAGCAATTTTACGTGAAATTTTATGGACACTTGCTCCGCTAATAAATTTTTCTTTCTGCTGTTTCATTGCAGCAAGATCTTTCTTTCCCATCGCTCTACGCAGTATATCGGCTTCTGCTAAACTCATTCCACCAACTTTATTTGCAATCTGAATCACTTGTTCCTGGTAGACAATTATACCATAAGTCTCTTTCAAAATATTTTCGAGTATTGGATGCAGATACTCAACTTTTTTCACACCTTGTTTTCTGTCTATAAAATCATCAATAAAATCCATTGGCCCCGGACGGTACAAAGCATTCATTGCCGAAAGATCATTTATACTCGTCGGCTTAAGTTTTTTGAGGTACTCTCTCATCGGGGCAGACTCAAATTGAAATATCCCTGTAGTTTGACCTTTCCAAAACAGTTGATATGTTTTTTCATCATCGAGCGGAATATCATGAATATCTATTTTCACCCCATGATTTTTTAAAACAAGCGAAATTGTATCTCTTATTATTGTTAGAGTTCGTAACCCCAAGAAATCCATCTTAAGCAAACCGGAATATTCCAGATCTTTCATGTTGAACTGAGTGACTATATCGGTTTGCGAAACTGCGTTTGCAAGCGGAACATAATTGCTGACTTCACCAGGAGTGATTACAATTCCCGCAGCATGCTTCGAAGCATTCCTATTCATACCTTCAAGAACTTTAGCATACTTAATTAAGTTTTGGATTTCTGGTTCTTTCGAATCCCGCACCCATCTAAGTTCAGGAACTTCTTTTAAAGCTTGATTAATTGTGAAAACTTTTCCAAACTTTGATGGAATCCACTTGGTAATTTTGTTTACGGTAGGAATTGGAATTTTCAGAACTCTTGCAACATCCCTGATAACCGCTTTGGATGAAAGACGATTAAAGGTGATTATCTGACTTACTGAATCCGAACCGTATTTCTGACGAACATAATCTATCACTTCACCACGCTTATCATCAGCAAAATCAACATCAATGTCCGGCATTGATTTTCTTTCGGGATTCAAAAACCTTTCGAAAAGAAGACTATACTTTAATGGATCTATTTCTGTAATTCCTAAAGTGAATGCGACAAGGCTTCCGGCAACGCTTCCTCTGCCAGGTCCAACAGGTATATCAGATTTTTTTGCCGAATTGATAAAATCCTGAACAATTAAAAAGTAGCCTGCAAAACCCATTTTTTTAATTGTATCGATCTCGAATTCAAATCTCTGAAATATTTCAGCAGTTGGATTTGCGAATTTTTTCTTTAATCCTTCACGAGCGAGCAGTTCAAAATAATCGTCGAGCGATTCTGCTTTTGAATCCTGAGGAATCGGAAATTGGGGAAAATGATAATCGTTAAAATTAAGTTCAACATTTATTTTTGATTCTATTTCAAGTGTATTTTCAACTGCGCCTTTA
>Ga0214473_10006215_pt1 | contig 14290 bp, 9 predicted proteins | sample RVTome_7_FD_203509 | JGI IMG/M metagenome (GOLD analysis project Ga0214473, IMG submission 203509) | Soil microbial communities from uranium-contaminated site in the Upper Colorado River Basin, Wyoming, United States - RVT98D197 | ecosystem: Environmental > Terrestrial > Soil > Contaminated >... | reverse complement strand
ATCAATAACCTGCATTCGAAAGTCGACGGCCTTTCGCTCTCCGGCGGCGGTACCGAACCCGAAACTTTGATAATCGCAAACAGCGTCGATACGACCCTGATTCAGGGGGCGATAGTAACGCTAAGAACGATCGATCAATCGACCGTCAAGATCAACGGCCTGAATTCGGATATCAACGGAAGGCTGATTTTGGATCTCGACGCCGATAGCTTTTTCGCGGCAGTTTTCGCCAACAATTATAATCCCGCCATGGATACATTGGTGGTAGCCCAGGGCGGAGGCACCGATACGCTCTGGCTGACCTCGTTCGATCCAGGCAATCCGCCATCGCCCGACCTCTGTCGCGTCTTTGGCTGGGTCTATGATATATCCGGACAACCGCTCTCCGAAGTTGCGGTGAACGTCGATATTCCCTCCGAATATCATCCCGTCAAATATTCCCAGACCGTAATAACGCCGTTCCGGAAAACAGTCCAGACCAACGCGGCCGGATACTGGCAAATCGACCTGTTTCCCAACTCGCTTCTCTCCGATCTCCAGTCCCGATATTTTTTCGCCATAGAGTACCCGTCAGGGGTAGTCTACAAAATTACAGTCGAAGTTCCCGATTTGAATAGCTGGCAGCTGCAATAATAGGGAGGATAATTATGCCATGTCAGGAAATACCGCAATTGTTTCAGGCCGGATTGTTCTCGTTTCTGGGAGGAATACTGACGGAACAGTCGCTGGCCGCCGTGGGAACCATACTCATGATTTATCTCGGATACATCGTGAAAAAAGAATTGGTTCCGCTTCTAAAAATCAAACGCAACATGGACGTGGCCCGGCACGTGCTGATTATTGCCGACGACGTGACCGACTATTTCCGCCTGAAATTCCCGTCGGCCCACTGGTCGGTCTGGCTCGATAGGGCGGTCGACCGCATCATGGAAATAACCGGCGTAAACCGTGACGCCGCCAGTCGGGCCGCCCAGGCTTCCATGTCGAGGAAAACCGCTCCTCCGGGGCAAAGTACCGGCGCTTGATCGGATCAATCAATATCTCTCTTCCGGGGGGCCAAAAGCCCCCTTTTCCTATATTCCCCCGGCCGGTTGCGATCATCGGCCGAATTTCCCCGTAAAGGTACCTGTCTCCTATTGTAGCTTTTCCGCGTCAGGCTCTAAAGCCGGTTTTATATTGACCGACAATTCTCCAAGAGGAATATTAATATCGAAAGAAAATAATCAGGGTATGATTACCCGGTGGAGGGAGGCTATCATGTTTCTCAAAAACGCCGTCATCCTGACGCTTGTCATCGCGATCGCTTTTGTCGCCGGCTGCGGTAGAAAAACCGTCTACCCGGATAGTCCGGCGTCAGCCACGGGCACAACCGATGCCGAGGGCATCGCCGCTATCGACGTAGGACCCTTTAAGGTGAATATCAAGGTCGTAAACGTCTACGAACAGCCCCTCGCCGGAATGACCGCGACGGCTTATCTTCTGAAAGGCTATCTGATGGCGGTTGCCAGCAGCCCGGCGAATACATACTATGCCAATTTGACCATATTGACTTATGAAGATGCCCAATCGCGCCGCAAACCGGTGGTCAATACAGAAACCGAGGAATCCAGTTCCACCCAATCGTCAGCGACCAGGGAAGTAGATATAACCGTAACTCTTACGAATGCCGGTCTCTCCGCTTACGGATATGATGTCGCAGTCGCCAATCTGGACGCTCTTCAGACCGACGAGTGGGTCACCCCGGCCGCCCAGGATTATGATATGAACGGGCTTTACGGCCTTTCGGATAGTGTCGACTATTCCGGCGGCGCCATCGTGCATCTGACCCCCGAGGTTTCGAATTCCATCGGCGCCGGACGGCAAACGGCGTCATTCCTCATCAATACCATCTCCGATCTCCCGACCTTCGCCAGCCTGATGAGCTTCGAGTTGAGAGTTTTCGATGGCGATACCATCCATACGCAGATCCTGGATTTCCAGGATAACCCGCTGCCTGTTCTGGTGATCGACGATATTGGCATGAACCGCAATTTCTTTATGCAGTTCACCCTGACCTGGGGCGAAAACCCCGGCGATCTCGATTCCCACTTGTGGACGCCGAATATCGAAGGTTCGGTCTATCACGTTTATTACGCCAGCCGGGGCAATTCCGCCGCCGCCCCCTACGTTGACCTCGATGTTGACGACGTGACCAGCTACGGGCCGGAACACATCACCATCTACGATGAATTCCCCGGAACCTATATCTATGCCATTTACCATTACTCCGGCACCGGCGATATTTCAACCTCCGGGGCCGCCGCGGGCATACTCTGGCCGGACGGTAGCGTGCAGAATTTCACCGTCCCCTCCGCCTCGGCTTCCGCCAATTGGTGGTGGCATGTTTGTACTATTGACGGCACGACAGGAGTGATCACTCCCGTCAATAGCGTTTCGGCCGATCCGCCTTCCGGGCTGGCTATGCCGCCGCTCCCGCTCAAGGTTGAAATCGATTGAGCGGTTTTTCATGATTAAGCTCAAAAGAGAATACGCCTCGGCTGTCAGGCCGGGGCGTTTTTGCTGTAACTTAATGCAATATTTAGTCTTATTCGATTTACGTTGCCTTGAAAGCGAATTAGTTTATATTTTCCTTTAAGAGATCATGATTATGAAAAAATCGCTGTCTTGCGCCCTGATTCTGGCCATAGCCGCGCCGCTCGGAGCCCAGGTTCCTTACGGCACGATACCCGATTGGTTTTCCGTCGAGGATAGCTACTACGGAACAGGCTCGTCGGTGGCCGATATCAACGGCGACGGTTTTCCCGACCTGGCTGTTTCCAACGGCAACGATATAAGCGAATCCCCGAATCTCGTTTATTTCAGCGTTAACGGCATTATGCCGGATACGGCCGGATGGGTATCCGCCAATCTTGAATATTCCGGCCATTGCGAACTCGCCGATTACGACGCCGATGGTTTTCCGGAACTGGCGGTGGCCAATTTCATCTCCGACAGCCTTTGGAATCCCAACGTGATTAATATCTACGATAACATCAATGGCTCCCTCGAAACGGAACCTTCGTGGGTTTCCTCCGACTCCAACTATTCGTTCAGGCTGGCCTGGGGCGATATTGATTCCGACGGTGATCTCGACCTGGCCCTGGCCACCGGCGAGCCGTATCACGAGTATCTGCAGCCAAATCTGGTGTATTTTAACGATAACGGTATTCTACAAGACGAACCGGGCTGGGTTTCCGCCGATTCCGACGCCTGCCTCGATATCCGCTGGGTCGATATAGATCTCGACGGCGATCTCGATCTGGCCGTTTGCGAATCTGTCGGCCCCGTAAAAATCTATTTCAATCATGGGGATTCGCTGGCCACGTTTCCCGGATGGCAGAGCGCCGATGAGGATAACTTCAATTCCTTCGATTTTGCGGATTTAAACGGCGACGGTTTTCCCGAGATGGCCGTAGCCACCAATATTCAATTATCCGGCTCCGGCTTTTTCAAAATCTATTTGAATGAAAACGGCACGTTGGAGGCTCAACCCTACTGGCAATCGGCCAGCGCCGGGTACGGCTCCGAGGCAGCCTTCTCCGATATCGACTCCGACGGCGATTTCGACCTGATTACCGGCCGATGGCGGGGGTTGGTTTATATCTATCTCAATAATAACGGACAATTCGCGGAATACCCCAATTGGAACAGTTCCGGGTCGTATCGGAGCTTTATCGAAAATATCGTATTCGGCGATTTTAACGGCGGCGCGGAGCGTGAATATGTCGAGACTTTCGAGGCCGCCGGACAGAGGTTGATTTACCTGTCCCGGCGTCAATTGGCGGCAATCGATTCGGTGAAAGTCGACGGGGCGGTTCTCGAACTGCATTCTTACTGCGTAAACTTATGGGACGGCTGGGTATCGCTCGGGGTCGACCCCGTCGATTCGGCGTCGGTTTTTTACAGATATTCCGTCTCCAAAGATATGGCCGTCACCAATTGGGACCGGGAGACATATATCTTCTACAATAATAGCCCCGGATTCATACCCGGCGACGTCAACGATTCTGGCTCCGTCAACGGGCAGGACGTTGTCTTTCTGGTTAATTACCTGAAAGGGGGAAAGGCGCCGAAGCCGCGTCTGGCCGCCGACGTCGATGGCAATTGCCAGATAGACGAAATGGACGTTGCCCGGCTTATCGATTACCTCGAAGGCGGAATTGCACCTATCGTCGGCGATTGCGATTGATTTTAAGCCCGCTCTTGACCGAAGTCCTTCTGATAAGTATATTGCCTTTTCCTGCCGACACCCGATTTCTTCGAGGTCAGGGATGGAAGCCGCGAATCGGCTGCTGGCTGTGGAAAATGAAAACGTTGCCTAATAATTAGCTGATAAGAAGGAGGAAATTTGAGAAAAACGCTGGTTCTGTTGATGGTCTTTTTGCTTTCGGGCGCAGCTCTGGCCGGCGATACCGAAAACCCGGGAAATGTCCTTACCGCCGAAAACGTGGAGATCAATAAAGGCTCTGTTTTTCCGGTTAAGGTGCTGTTGGCCAACGTCGATTCGCTGATCGCCATACAGGTCCCTTTCTACTATCGTTCCGAGGACGTCGATCTGGTTTGCGATTCCATAACCTTCCAGGGTACCCGGCTGGCCGAGCAATCGCTTAGTTTTTTCAAGATCGAGCCTGTCGGCAAAGTGGCCTTCTTCGCCTTTATGTCCATGACCCAGTTGGATCCGTCAAAGCCGATGTTAATTCCCGGCGATGGGCCGATCGCCGTCATGTGGTTCACCGCGGGCAAAGAGATCAAGTCCGGAAAGGTCATGCTTGATAGCGGCCCCCATGTCTATTATCCCCACGAATGGATCGACTATAGTTATCATTTCTGGGTCAAATCCACCGGCGAGGACGTTACCCGCGACGTGGACTGCGCCTATAAGCCGGGATATATTACTGTAAAATAGCTGATTTCACCGCGGCGCGGGCCTGCTATCCCGCGCCATCCTCCGGTTCTGTGCGCCAAGGATAGAAGCGGCTTTGATTGCAGGAATTATGATTCATGCCGCGGGCTGATCGCGGAACATAAGGTTCTTGCCGCCATATAATCTATTAAGAGAAGGAGACGATAAGACGACCGGGTCGAAGAGCGTCGATTTTCTCTCCGGTATTTCGCCGGCTTGGCCGGAAAAATCAAGCGCCTTTCCTAAAGTCCGGAGATTTCGACCCGAACTGCTCTTAAGAGCCTGATAATAGCGGCCGCTCGATCGCGAAACGGTGATAGGAAAAAATGTCGAACAAATGGATATTGATCATTCTAACGGTAATTTGCGGGGTCTCGCGGGCGGCCGATAAGGGGCAAGATATCTGCTACACAGGCAATGTAGCCGCCGAGAAAGGCGCCAGCTTCTCCGTGGGCGTTTATGTGAAAAACGCCGATACCCTGGCCGGGATGCAGATCCCGATCTATTACCGCTCCGAGAAGGTCAATCTACGTTGTGATTCCGTTTCCTTCCATAATTCCCGATGCGCCGAATTCACCATCAAAGACTATCGGATCGAACCGCTGGGGAAAACGATATATTTCGCCCTCATCGATACCAGGGGCAGACTGCTTGCGCCCGGCGACGGTCTGGTGGCGACCTTGTGGTTCACGGTCGATAGCGCCTCCCCAGGCGGCAGAGTCGAGCTATTTTCCGGCCCCAAGGCATATCTGCCCGACGAGTATATCGATTTCAGCTACCTTTTCTGGCTGCCCTCGTCACAGCAAATCGATTTCCAATACAAAGCCGGGTATATTACGGTGAAGTAGTTCTATTATCGGGCAAGGTGCAGTTCAGAAGGCCAGCGCTTACGGTAGAATAATTCATCTTACTCCCGGAAACATCGCCCCCAGGACGATTATATCCTGCAGAAAATGCGCTACGATACATGGGAAGACGCTCCTGCGGGCCGCGAAAAGCCCCGCGAAAAGCATCCCGTATAGAAATGTCAAAAATACGCCCGCGAAACCCTGGTAAAGATGGCCCATGGAAAAAGCGAACGAGCCCAAAACCGCGCCTATCCAGAAACGGCCGGTGATACGTTGCAGTCGGGTGATAACAAATCCCCGAAAAATCAATTCCTCCGACAACGCCGCCCCGGCCGAGAGAAGCGCCCAGAGCCCGCCCTCGAGAGCGGTGGCCGGCATCAGGCGCAAGAAATCCGTTTCGGGAAGATACCCCGATCTCTCGATGGAGCTCTTGATGACTACCATGAGTCCCCAGGCGCCGATAAAGAAGATCACCGCCGAAACCACGTTCGACCAGTTGATATCCCCCTCCGCAAAGCCGATCTCGGCGAAACTCGAACGGCTTCGATATAACACGTACCACAAGGCGGCCAACAGGACGATCTGCATGAACAGCGTGGGAAGATATACCTGCGTAACCTTCGACGTAACCTGGGCGGGCTCGGTATTCCCGATTATACCCATGATCGCGCTGGAGGCCGGATACCCGATCAAAACTATCAAAAGAAAGATGATTTGAATCCTCGGCGGCCCTGGGACGGACGGATCCTGATTCGATTTAACCGATTCGAGACTCATCGCTTGTAAATATAGGATATTTCGATTGTGAAAAAGAAAAATTTATTCGTCCACGCCGAGTGCGTCCAGGACCTTCTGCCAATCGGGATCTTTACTAAACTCGAGCCGCGCGGCGTAGGTCGTAAACTCCTTGCAGCGCTCGTACGATTTGCGCATATTCTTCTGGTCGCCCATCATGAGGTAAGTTTTGGCCTGGCAAACGTGCGCCTTGGGATCGGCGAAATTAAGCTCCTCGGCCGCTTTATACGCGCTCAACGCGTTGTTATAATCATGAGCGTAATAATAAGAATGCCCGAGTTTGTAAAGCACGCCGAGATTGCGCCGGTCCAGTTGAACAATAGTCTGGTAATCGCTGGCCGCCCTGGCATATTCGCCCTGGGTGAAATAGATGTCGGCCCGGCTGGAGTAGGCGGTTATGGTGTTGGGGCGAATCTCGACGATAGACGATAAAGCGTCGATCTGGCCGGCTATATCCCCTTTGGCTCCGGCCACCACGGCCGCCTGGGTGTAATAAGTAACCGCCTTATCCGTCAGCCCCTGGGCCCGGTAACACCGGGCTTTGCCGGATATAGCGCCGACGTCCTTTGGGCTTTTTTCGAGTATTTTATCATAATAGCGCATGGCCTCGTGGTAATTTCCGGCCGCCTCGTTTTCGTAGGCCAATTCGCCGTTGGTCTTTTTATCGCTTTTTTTGGCCTTCAAGAGGGCAAATTCATAAGATTGCGTCTTGCCGGACTTGATTGTAATATCGCGATACTGCGTGTCATACCCGCTTTTCTTAACCGAAAGAACATATTTACCCGGTTTGATGCTATAATTGCCCGCGCCTGCTCCCAAAGGCTTGTCGTCAAGATAAGCCGTGGCGTCGGTCGGCTTCGAGGATATCTTCAGAGTTCCCAATTCGGTCTCGGCTTTTTGCGACTTCCTTGCCTCTCCGGATTTTTCCGACGCTTTAGGGGTCGCGCCGGAGGTCGGTTTTTCTGAACCGGATTCATAAAGGGTCATGGTGGTAATCTCTTTATCAATGATGGCTATCCGTTCCTCGGCTATGGCCGTTCCGTCTCTGAGCAATTGAACCGTATAAAGCCCCGATTTCAGACCCTCGAACAGGAAAAATCCGGCCTGGTCGGTGGCTACCGTCTTGTTTGCTTCGGCTACCCGGATAACCTGCGCGGAAAGAGGATAACCGTTACTGCTGATGGCCATGCCAACGAGCCGGCCGCTGCCAAAGGAAATAAATCCCCCCAGATATAGCATTATCGCCAGGAAAACCGCCGCTCCCCCGGACGTGATTCCTATAAGTCTTGTCTTGTTTTTCAGTTTCGGCCTGACATCAAATACCCGCTCCCCGATAAGTATCTGGTCTCCGGGGAATACTTTCGTTCCGCCGGTCAAGTACAATGTCTCCCCCGATAGGAGAATCACTCCTTTGGACCTGGCTACCTTGGGCAAATCAAGCGATGGCCCCTTTTCGACGGTCTGCTTGCCGATACCGAGCGGAGGCGGAAGTTCTTCGCTGGTTTCCGCGGTAATGATCTTCCGGGTGGCCGTCACGTTTTCTTCACCCCGGGAATCGACGGTAATCTTGTTATCGGCGAAACCTCTCGATCCGCTTTGTTCGGGCTGCGCCGGGTTTATGGCTTCACTCTCTTTTTTCGTCGTGGAGACGGCCGTCTCCACCGCCAGGGACGATCCCAGCCCGGCCTCCAGTTCGATCATTCCGAAATCGAGATTTTTATTCCGCTCGACGGTGATTATCTGATCCGTCCCTCGATCCGGCGAATCCTCGTTTTCAGCCGATTCCTGCCGGCCGAAATCGTTCTGGCTTATGATGAAATCTATTGGATCGGCTACGTCCAGATTATCATCGTCGATCTCGGCTGATAAATCAGGTTCGGAAGCGTCCCGATCCAGATTCAAAAAAACTTGTTCCGATTCCGAAGAGATATCCTCGGTCTCATTTTCCAGCGGCTTCAGGCAGTTATTGCAGAATACGGCGTTGTCCGTGATAATCTCAAAACCGCAATGTTTGCATATCATCAAAACGCCCTCCGTAATTTATCATTCTCAGGATTTCTATTTGCTATCCTGATAAGACTCTGGTATTTCATCGGAAAATTTCATTGCTGACTTTAATATCGGCCACAAACGCTTGGCCCGTTTCCGGGCGAATGGGGGATATCGCCTATAGTGGATAACGTTAGTGATTATTGACATTTTTGCTTGATTTAAATCGGAATTGTAGTATCTTTTTCCCGGCGGTATAGAGATGATAGATATTAGAGGGATCTTATTGGTATTATTGACATTGCCGTTGATTCTGCTCGGCGGCGGGCTGACGCTTCAGGATTCCCGGATGTTCGGGGAATGCACCATAGGCGTTTTTTCCGGGGCGGCCACCGCCGACGGTCGTCCGATGCTCTGGAAAAACCGGGACGTTAACGGGCCGGTGCAGAAATTCTGCTATTACCGATCTTTCGATGACACCGACCGTTCTTTTTCATTTATCGGCAACTGCTATTCCAATGATACCACGAAAGTCTATATGGGTCTTAACGAGGCCGGGTTCGCCATAATCAATTCCAATTCCTATAATCTCGATGATAGTTTAATGGCGGGGGTGGATGACGGCGATCTGCTGAGAATAGCCCTGGAGAAATGCCGCACCCTCGAAGACCTCGAGGATCTGCTCGATCTGACGTCGATAAAGGGGCGTAAAGACGGCTGGAATATAGGCGCGCTCGACTCCGACGGCAAGGCCGCGTTATACGAATGCGGCAATCGAACCTACGTGAAATTCGACGCCGCTGACCCCGACGATGCCCCCGACGGCATTATTTTGCGGGCCACGTTCGGACTATCCGGGACAGAGGAAGACCGAATCGGGCTGGAACGCTATAAAAGAGCCTGCCAACTTGTTTATGGCCGGAATAACGAGGTTCCAATTGACGCGGAGTTCGTATTGCAGACGCTTTCCCGCGATTTATCCAACCCTCTGGACAATCCTTATCCGCTTCCGTACAACGGACGTCAAAATCGCAGAGCCCCGGGTTTTATCCTGGCCGAGGGTGTCACCATAAACCGAAGCGTTTCGCGTTCCTTGATGGTTATTCGAGGCGTCAGGCCCGGAGAGAACCCTCGCCTGGGGACGCTTTTCTGCTCAATCGGGCAACCCGTGCTTGCGGTCGCCTTTCCGCTCTGGGTCGAATCGAGGCAGGTGCCTGCAGTCCTTAATTTCGGAATTGAAACACCGATGTATTTCCTGGCCGCCAGGCATCGCGGATTCCTGTATCCCTATACCAAAGATCCCGACTATCTGGACAGCCACTACCTCATGGATAACGATGGCCATGGGATTTATTATTACACCCTTCCTCTGGAGAGCGAGGTCATCCGCGCAGCGGATAATTTTGTAAATGACTGGAGCCATGAATTTCCGCGTCCCGATCAGGTCGCCGCGGCACAAAACAGTCTGGCGGCTCATATTTATGAGGTTTACAGTCTCATCCCCTTCGGGAAGTCGGATACCGGCGTTCCCGAAGCGAGAGCTTTTCCGATGATCGCCAATTTTCCCAATCCCTTCAATGCCTCGACAACGATTCATCTTAATGGTTTTGATTCAGGCGAAATAGTGCGCCTCTCGATTTTCGATATTCTGGGCCGGGAAATCAAATCTGTCGAAAGCGTCGGCAGCGGCGACCGATTCGTGATCTGGGATGGAACCGATAACCGCGGACTGCCGGCCGCTTCCGGAGTATATTTGATCAAAGCGTCGAACTCCGATTACAGCGTCAATACAAAAGCGCTTTTAATGAAATAGTCGCTTTCCACCCGAAACAAGAGGATCCCAGGAGCGCATGAAGAAGCCTTTCGCCGGAAATTTTCTCAAGAAAGCCGCGGGTTTGGGCCTGATTGCTATCGTCTTCTCGGCCTGCCCCATGCTTTTTGCCGACTCGATCAAGACCGGCGATATAGGGGAGTGTACTGTCGGAATTTTCAGCGCGGCTGTTACGCCCGACGGCCGCCCTGTGCTCTGGAAGAATCGCGACGTTTCCGATTTCGACCAGAGATTCATATTTTACGACTCGTATGAGCGCGACGGCATAACCACATTTCCCTTCATCGGGGACGTTTATCGATCGGATACGACAGGCGTCTACATGGGAGCCAACGAAGCCGGATTTGCCATCATGAATTCCGATTCTTATAACCTCGGGGATTCGGTCGGCGCCGACGGCATTACCGACGGCGTTCTCATGCGCCTGGCTCTTGAAACATGCGTCAGGCTTGCCGATTTCGAAAACCTGCTCGATTCCACGAATATAACCGGGCGCCGCGACTGCTGGAATTTCGGGGTTATCGACTCCTACGGCGGGTGCGCCATGTACGAATGCGCAAATTTCAGCTACGTCAAGGCAGTCCCTGAACATGATGGAAGCCCGGCTGGCGGATTTATTATCAGGGCTAATTTTTCATTATCCGGCGGCTTGCCCTATGCCGGGGAAGATAGATATTCGAGGGCAATCTCGCTGACCCTCGAACGCCTCGATAGAGGTTATATCGATCCGGCCTTTGTTCTGGGCGAACTTGTCCGGGATCTTTTCAACGAATACGACAATCCTTACCCGTTGCCTTACGAAGGATCGCAGCTCAGCGCTCCGCCCGGATATATCTACAACGTCGGAGGCACCATTGCCAGGCGATTCACGTCAGCGGCGGTAGTGATCCGGGGAACGGCTCCCGGCGAAGATCCGGCATTAGCCACTGTTTTCGCGGTGCTTGGATCGCCCACCCTGTCGGTCGCCTACCCGCTTTGGGTTAAATCGCGGTCCGTGCCGGTTTACCTGTCGCATCCAGATGGAGCCCCGATGTATGAATATTGCCGCATGAGAAGCGCCCGCCTTTATGATAATCCCGGCTTTCCATTTCATATCAACAGCCGGGCTCTTCTTGACGAGAGTGAAAACGGCATTTACTCCTACACCCTTCCCCTGGAACTATGGGCCATCGACGAATCGGACAGACTACTGGCGCAATGGGAACGCGAATCGGCGAATAGCGCCGAGGTCGCCATTAGACAGAATCAGATCGCCGACGTTATTTTCAGGGGTTTCAGATCGGAGACAATCGATTTTCTTCCCCCGGACCCGCCGGCTCAAGACGGCCTGCCGGAACGTTTTGCTCTTTTCAACTATCCCAATCCTTTCAACGGGTCAACCACTATAGCCGCCCGGGGAATAAATCAAAATTCGCAGTTTGCGGTGAGAATTTATGATGTGCTGGGAAGGCTGGTCAGGCAAATCTACGGAACCTTTGACAACGGCGGAGTTGTTGTCTGGCGGGGAGACGATAACCTCGGTAACGAGGTGGGATCGGGGATTTATTTTTATTCCCTGCAAGGAAACGGATTTTCGGCATCGAGTAAAATGGCGGTATTGCGATAAATGATGTTCAAAAAAAATTAGAAGAGATGTTTAAACAATAAATAGTTTGAGGAGAGGTTTGATGAGACGGTTTTTTACGTATTTTTGTTTCGTCTGCATTCCCGTGATTTTTCTCGAAATGGCCGCATTCGCCGACGCAGACGCCGCCGCCCCGGCCGACCAGGCATTCGCTGAACTGAAAGCGAATTATCCTCTGGCGGCAAGATTTATGAAAGGCGATCATGTCGCCCGCGTATTCGGTCAGGCCTTCGGATCTGGTTCCAGCGCCGAGGAGACCGCCCGGCAATTCATAAACGAATACGCTCCCGTTTTCGGAGCCCTGCCGGAAGATCTGTATCCGGTCAATTATCTTCCCGACGGTCGTCAGACGCTGCCCCTGATGTATGATCGTTCCGTCGGCGAATACAAATTCGCTCTGGTTTATTATTCACAGCTCAAAAGCGGAATTCCCGTGTTCAGAGCCGATCTGCGGCTCCTTGTCAAAAACGAATCCGGGTACCCGCTTGTGCTGGCCTCTTCCGGCTTACGCAGCCTCGGCGACTATTCGGTCTCCGGCGTGCCGGTCGCTGACCCCTTATTGGCCGAGCAGGCCGTCAAATCATTCCATCCCGGTCTGGTGAATTTCGGCGAGCCGCGCCTGGTGATTTGGGCGGGGCTCGAGGATATGATCGCCGAACCGGCCCTGGCCATGGAAATTACCGCCGATAACGGTAAAATGGCCGCGCCCGATTACGACAAGTGGCTGTTTGTGATCGATGTTCATTCCGGTGAGATTCTGTATTCCGAAAACATGATTGTCGAAGTCGATGTTATCGGAAACGTGGCCGGTATGGCTACGCAGGGCAACCGGGCCGATTTTTGCGACGAGGAAGCTTCATTCCCGCTTCCCTATGCCCGCGTATATATCGACGGCGGGCAGCCGGTTTTTGCCGACGAGAACGGCGATTTCGTCATTCCCAACTCCGGCAATTCACCTGTTACGGTGCGTTCGCATCTGCGCGGACAATGGTTCCGCGTCTATAACCAGGGCGGGGGTAATTCCGAATTGGCCTTGCAGGTTACGCCCCCCGGACCGGCGAATTTCCTGCACAACGAAATCAACGACGATCAATTCAACAGGGCGGAGGTCAACGGCTACCGGCATTCCAACGTCATCCGCGATTTCGCCCTTTATTATTATCCCACTTACCCGGTTATCTGGCAACAGCAGGAATTTGCCGTCAATGTGAATATCAATGAGACCTGCAACGCCTATTACGACGGTTATTCCATTAATTTCTTCAGATCGGGGGGAGGCTGCTCCAATACCGCCTTTTCCACCGTGGTTCACCATGAATACGGCCATCACCTTGTCAACGTGGGCGGAAGCCAGCAGGGCGCTTACGGCGAGGGCATGGGCGACGTGGTCGGAATGCTGGTCACCGACGACCCCGGCCTGGCCTATGGTTTTTTCAATAACTGCAACCAGTACATGCGAACCGGCGACAACGATTTCCAATACCCCTGCAGCGGGGAAATTCACTATTGCGGTCAATTGCTTTCCGGCTGCGTCTGGTCCACGCGCAACGCCCTCCTGGAAACCTATCCCGATTCGTATTTAGATATAATTTCGAGCCTGGCCATCAACACCATTCCCCTGCATCGGGGCTCCGATATCAGCCCCGATATCACTCTCGATTACCTTACTATCGACGACGACGATAATAATATCTGGAACGGCACGCCTCACGGCGCCGAGATCATCCAGGGCTTCGTTTTCGAGCATAATATGGATTTCGGCGTGAGCCCGCAAATCGAGCACACTCCGCTTCTAGACAACGAGGATTCCACCGCCGCCTTGATCGTCAGAGCGAATGTCTATTCTTTCTTCTCGATGGAAAACGGCTCGGTTTCGACATTCTATTCTGTCGGCGGAGAATTCCAATCCCTGGCCATGGTCAATACTTCCGGCGATATCTGGGAAGCGCAAATTCCGTCGCCCCCGTACGGGACGGCTGTCAATTACTATATCCGGGCCACTGACGAGATGGGCATCACCAGTTACAGCCCCCCGGGCGCCCCGGATTCGGTATATAGTTTCTTCTTCGGGGCCGACATTATCTCCCCGTCTATGACCCTGGTTGATTTTCCCCCCAACACCGTCAACCTTTTTGGCCCATACGGCCCGTTTATCATAACAGCCTGGGATATTCATGGAGTCGATGAATCCGATGTAAAACTCCACTACAGGGTGAACAACGAAAACGAGAACGTGGCCTACCTTTCTTTAACCGGCAATG
>Ga0214473_10006214_pt1 | contig 14290 bp, 11 predicted proteins | sample RVTome_7_FD_203509 | JGI IMG/M metagenome (GOLD analysis project Ga0214473, IMG submission 203509) | Soil microbial communities from uranium-contaminated site in the Upper Colorado River Basin, Wyoming, United States - RVT98D197 | ecosystem: Environmental > Terrestrial > Soil > Contaminated >... | reverse complement strand
AGGCCGCCTCCATCAACAACGGCCGCCGCTCGCGATTCCTGGACCCCGACCCGGCGGAGCGATCCCGAGCGCTGGCCGAACTGGTGGAGGCGATCCAGATCGCCGGCCGCATCGGGGCAGCGGGGGTAGTCTTCGTCCCCCATTTCTTCGAGCCGCTGTTGCCGGATCTGTCGCCCTGGATGAGCGCGGTGGATCTGGAGCGCGGGTTGCTGCAGGCCCAGCTGGCCGGGTTGGCTGAGCAGGCCGAGCGGGCCGGGGTGCAGCTCTGGGTGGAACCGGTCAACCGCTATGAGACTCACCTGCTCAACCGCCTGGAACAGGCTGCCTCCGTGATCGAACCGCTGGGACATGCGCACCTGGGGATCGTGGCGGACGTCTTCCACATGGCCCTGGACGAGGCCGATCCCGCCGGAGCAATACGCCAACACGCCTCAACCGTCGGCCACGTCCACCTGGCGGACAGCAATCGCCGGCTCCCCGGGCAAGGCAGCACCGACTTCGCCGCCATCCTAACTGCCTTGGAAGCGATCGAATATCCAGGCTGGCTGGCTTACGAGTGCGGGGAACCGGGCCAGAACCATCGACGGGCCAAGCAGTACTCGCGTGAGTTGCCGGCGAGCCTCAAGCTGTTCCAGCGCTAGCCGGCCCTTCCAGCTCCTCCAGCACCCCCAGCAGGTCCAGCGGCCGGTGGATCGTGAACTGCGGCCGCTCACTGGCATCGGAGGGGGACTTGGCATAGCGTGGGGACCAATCCATCCACACGCTGATCATCCCCAGCTCATTGGCGCCCTTGACGTCCCGCTCCAGCCGGTTGCCAACCATCACCGTTCGCGGGTAGTCCGGAGGTTCGATCGCCAATGCCTGCAGGGCATGGGTGAACATGCGCCGATCCGGTTTGAGGGTCCCGAGCAACTCGGAGATGGCGAAGGCCTCGAACATCTCGTACAAGCCATGTTGCTGGAGAACATTGGTGTAGGTGCCTGGACGGCCGTCGGCCACCAGGGCCAGCCGGTAGGCCCGCGATCTCAACGACCGCAGCAGCTCTGCCGTGCCGGGAATGAGCTCGCCCCGCAGCGAGGTCAGGGTGGCGTCCTTGACCTCGCTGTTCTCGTCCACCAGGGTATCGCCGAAGTCGAAGCAAACGGCCAGAATGCGTGGGGGCATGCGCGGCGGGCCGGCTAGCTGAGCAGGCTGGGGACCTCATCAGGCAGGCGCAGCCTGACTTCGGTCCCCTCCGCATAGAATTGGTCCGGCCCGGGGTTGGACAGATCGACCGTCAGCTCGGTCCCGTCGCCTTCCACCACCACCCGGTAGCGGGCGATCGGCCCGACGTAGGCCAGTGTGCGCACCCGCGCCGGCACGCCGGCGTCGTGCCCGCCCACCAGTTCGAGCGCTTCCGGCCGCAGCACGATGGACACAGTTCCGCCGGGATTGCGCGGCGGGCGCCGGCTGCGGACCGTCTGGCCGAAGACCTTCACCACCGCACCCTTGGCGTTGGAGTCCACGAGCTCGACCGGCACCACGTTGGATAGGCCCACGAACTCGGCCACAAAGCGGTCCGCCGGTTGACGGTACAGCTCGCGCGGCGAGCCGAGTTGGATCAGCCTGCCCTTGTTCATCAAGGCCACCACATCGGCGATGCTGAAGGCCTCTTCCTGGTCGTGGGTGACGTACACGCTGGTGATCCCCAACCTGCGCTGAACGCCGCGGATCTCGCTGCGCATCCGCACCCGCAGCTGGGCATCCAGATTGGAGAGCGGCTCATCGAACAGCAGCACCTTGGGCCGGATCACCAAAGCCCGCGCCAACGCCACCCGCTGCTGCTGGCCCCCAGAGAGCTGAGGCGGCGATTTGCGTTCGTTGCCCTCCAGCTCCATCAGGTGGATGGCCTCATTTACCCGCTGTTCGATCTCCGCCTTGGGGCGGCGGCGGGCCTTCAGCCCATAGGCGATGTTCTCGAAGACGTTCATATGGGGGAACAAGGCGTAGCTCTGGAAGACCATGGCTGTGGGCCGGGAGTACGGAGGCATCCGTGTGATGTCCTCATCCCCAATGAGCACCTGGCCTTCGCTGGGCTCTTCGAAGCCGGCGATCATGCGCAGGGTGGTGGTCTTGCCGCATCCGCTGGGTCCGAGCAGGCACACCAGTGTGCCGGCCTCCACTTTGAGGTTGACGTCGTCCACGGCCGGCAGGTCGCCGAAGCGTTTGCTGAGATCCTTGAGGGTGATGCTGGCGGTGGCGAATTCGAGGGTCGGTTCCATGCTTAAATCCTGAACAGATCGACGAAGCTCTTGCCGGTGATGCGGCCGAGCAGCGCGAGCGCCAGCGAGATGATCACGATCAGCAGCGCGGCAAAGGCGGCCGCCTCGCTGGGCGAACCGGTGATCATCACCCGGAACATGCGCACCGTGTACAGCTGGGTGCGGCCGGCATTGAGGAACACTGCCGAGCTCAGATCGGTCATCCCACGGATGAAGATGTAGATCACCCCGGCGAAGAAGGCCCGGCTGAGCAGCGGGAACGTGATGCGGGCGAAGGTGCGGATGCGCGAGGCACCCAGGTCGAGGGAGGCCTCCTCCAGGGAGGGGTCGATCTGCTTCTGTGCCGCAACGCCGGTGCGCAGCCCGACCGGCAGCCGGCGGTAGGCGTAGGCGATGATGATGATGAAAAAGGTACCGGTCCAGAAGTACGGCGCGGCGTTGAAGGCAATGATGTAGCCGATCCCGATCACGGTGCCGGGGATGGCGTACATCAAGGTCCCGGCGAAATCCAGCGCCCCCCGGCCCGGGAACCGCTGGCGGGCCACCAGCCAGGCCATGGTGATTCCGATGGCCCCGCCCACGAGGCCCGAGCCGACCGACACGATCAGCGAGTTGCGCAGCTGGGGGATGGCCGTTCGCAGGCCCACCAGGTTCTCGGTGGTGGGGGTGTAGTCGAAGCCCCAGGTGCGCACCAGGGCGCCGACGAAGATCGAGCCATAGAGCAGGACGGTGAACCCGGCCATCAGGAAGGTCAGGGCGAACAGCGGGGCCTTAACCAGTCCCGGCAGCTTGCGGATGTGGCCGGTGCGGGCTCCGCTGGTGACCGTGACATACGAGCGGCGGTTGGAGATCCAGTGCTGGATGGCAAAGGCGACTAGCGCCGGGATCACCAGCAGCATGGCCAGGGCGGCGCCCAGCTGCAGGTCGAACAGCTCGATCAGCTGGATATAGGCCTGCGTGGCCAACACCTGGAACCCGCCCCCGATCAACATCGGGTTGCCGAAGTCGGCCACCGAGGAGATGAAGTTCAGCAGCGCGGCGGTGAGGATGGCCGGCGTTACCAGGGGGAAGGTGACGGTGCGCAGCACGCGGAAGGGACGCCCGCCCAGGTCTTCGGCGGCGTCCTCTAGATCGCGGCTGATCGAGGCGAAGACTGCCATCAGGATCAGCACCGCCAGCGGGATGTCGCTGATCAGCTGCACCAGCACAATCCCATCCGGGCCGTAGATGCTCCACTTGGTGATGTGCAGCAGATCGTAGGTGATCAGGCCGCGCCGGCCAAACAGCATGATGAAGGCATGGCTGACGGCGAAGGGGGGCGAGACTAGCGGCAGCACCACCAGCACCCGCAGCAGCCGTTTCCACGGGATATCGGTCAGGGTCAGCGTGTAGGCCACCAGGGTGCCGATGGCGGTCGACACGATCGCCGACAGGACACCGATGGTTATCGTATTCAGGAAGGCGCGGGCGACCGTCGGGGAAGCCAGCAGCCGCTCGAACTGCAGCAGCGAGAAGCCGGCTTCCCCTTGGGCGGCCCGAAAGCCCTCCAGGAAGACTTGGGCCAGCGGCCACATCACGAAGAGGATCAGGCCGACCGCGGCCAGCTGCACCGCCACCAACAGCACCGGTTCGCGCCGGATGCGGGCTGAGCTGGCGGGCAGCAGCATCCCCAGGACGATCAGGATCATCAGCGGGGGATCGCCCACCAGCTCGCGGCGGAAGTGGATGGTCTCCACCCCGCCCGCCACTTCCCGGAAGTCTTCGACCGTCTGGATCGAGAAGACTGTGTTGGCAGCCACTGCCAGGATGACCAGCTGCAGCAGCAGGACGCCCCAGCGCGACAGCCGGCGGCGCTGCCGCGTGGTCAGCCCGTGCATCCAGGTTCTGGCTGAGACCGCCACCTGCACTTCCTCCCGGGGGACTGCGGCACGGACCGCAGCGATAAGAAGGTGGGGGCGGGCGAACGCCCGCCCCCACCGAGAGCCACTGAGCTAGCGAGTGGAGCCAATCTCTTCCTGCCAGCGGGCGATCAGCGGATCGCGCTGAGCTGCCCACTCGGTCGGGTCATACCCCTCGACCAGCACCACGTCGGCCAGTCCAACCGTACCCTCGGCCAGAGCGACTCCGGAGATCACGGGGATGCGGTGGGCCACGTCGTTGTGATAGCGCTGGAAGGCGGCCGAGAACACGTAGTCCACCCAGGCCTGCGCGGCGGCCAGATTGCGGGCTCCCTTGATGATCGAGATTCCGCCGATCTCAAAGGGCGTGCCCTCGGAGGGGAAGTTGATGATCACATCCAGGCCGTTGTCCTGCTGCACCTGGATGTCGTGGGTGAAGGCGATGCCGACGGCGAATTCGCCCTGGGCCGCCAACCGGGCCGGCGCGCTGCCGGACTCGGTGAATTGCGCCACGTTGACATTAAACTGCCGATACCATTCGAACGCCTCTTCCTCACCGAGCAGCTGAACCAGTCCGCTGAGCACGGTGTAGGAGGTGCCAGAAGCAGCCGGGCTGGCGATCACGATCTCGCCGTCATAGACCGGGTCCAGCAGGTCCTGCCACGAGCCCGGGCACTCGGCGCCTAGCTCAGCCAGCCGCGCCGGACTGCAGGCGAAGCCGATCACGCCGTAGTAGAACCCGGACCAGGCGCCGTTCGGATCCTTCAGCGCCCCATCGGGCAGCTGAGCCCAGCCGACGCCCTGGTACGGCTCGAGCAGACCGTCGGCCGCCAGATTGACGTGCGACAGGTTGGTGGTGCCAAACAGCACGTCACCCTGTGGGTTGTCGGCTTCGGCGCGGATGCGCTCCAGCGCCTCACCGCTGCTCATGTCCAGGCAGGTGACATCCACGCCGTACTGTGCCTTGAAGGTCTCAAACAGCACCGCCAGCTTGTCCGGATCGAACAGGCAGGCGTACAGTGTCAGCTGGCCGCCGATCGGGGTGGGGGTGACCGCCACTTCGCGCTCGACCTCCACCTGCTCGGTGACCACTCGTTCCACCTCCACCGTCTGCACGATCGGGGTGGGCGCGGCGCACGAAGCCAGCAAGAAGGCGCTGAGCACGCCAAGGAACAACACTCGACTCTTCATGAATTCTCCTCCTCCTCATGGGAGTGTAACGGAATACGAGTGGATGAACTCGCCAACGTCAGCCTGCAGCCACCTCCTTTCCGCGATTCGCTCAGCCAGAGCGGGTTGTTCGCAGGACCAGCCCACTGAGAAGGGCGATGCTCTTCTGGATCCCCTCCCGGGGGCTCATCAGCCGGTCTTCATGTTCGATGCTCAGCACCCCATCGTAGCCCATCATCTTCAAGGTGCTGAGGAAGCTGCGCCAGAAGAACTCATCGTGGCCAAAACCCAGGGTCACGTACTCCCAGGAGCGCACCCCGGGCTCGGACATTGGCCGGGTGTCCAGCGAACCGTTGAGCGCCATCTCCTGGGTGTTGATGCGAGTGTCCTTGGCATGAACATGAAACACCGCCCCGGCGCCCAGGGCGCGCACCACGACGAGCGGGTCCATATCCTGGAAGAAGAAATGGCTGGGATCGAGATTGGCGCCGACGACTTCCTCACCGCAGATCCGTCGGAGGCGCTGCAGCGTGCGTGTATTATACACAGCCTGACCCGGGTGCATCTCAATAGCGATCCGGATCCCCAGCTGCTGCGCCCGGGCTGCGGCCTGCTCCCAGAAGGGTTGGATCTCCTGCTCCCACTGCCGCTCCAGCAGTTCCACGTATTCCCGCTGCCAGGTGCAGGTCACCCAGTTGGGAGAGGTCCCGCCTTCCAGGTCGCCGGGGCAGCCGCTCATGGTGACGACCGTCTGGATCCCCAGCAGGTGGGCGGCCTGCAGCGTGTCCTGGAAGACCTGCTGCGCCCGCTTCCGGCGATCGGGATGCGGATCCAGCAGATTGCCATTGCAGTTCAGCGCGCTGAGCTCCAGGCCCCGGCTGGCCAGCGCCCGCAGGAATTGCTGGCGGGCCTGCTGATCGTCGATCAGCTTCTGCATGTCGCAGTGCGGGGCAGGAGAAAAGTTGCCGGTGCCGATTTCCACGGCCTGGAGGCCCTGGGCGGCAGCCCAATCCAGGGCCTCCTCAAAGGAAAGGCCCGCCAGCGAATCGGTGAACAGTCCTATCTTCATGGGTTCAAGCCCCTTTTCGCCCGAGGCCCAAGAGCCCGCGGCGCTGTAAGGGGCTGCCCGGCCAAGCCTGCAGCCGGGGCAGCCCAAAGATCCCATCCCGGTACAGCGGATCTCCGGATTCGAGGGGGATCTCCACCACCTTGCCGGTGTGGGCGGAGGCGTAGCATGCCAGCGCCGCCTGCAGGGTACGCAGGCCCGCCTCGGCGGGGGCGATCGGAGGCCGGCCGGCGCGGATGGCCTGGGCAAAATCGGTGTGCAGCTCCACGAAGGTGGGGGGAGTTGTGGACTTCCAGTCCGGCTTCAGCTCCTCCACCCCGGCCGGAGTAACCACGGTCAACGTGGTGACCTCGGCGAAGGGCCCGGTCTGGAAATCGCGGTAGAAGACCAGGATGCGCCCCCGGGTCCCAGTGACCTCCACCCCGCCCGGTCCATGCCCCCAGCCCAGATGTACCGTGGCATAGGCACCGTCGAAATGCAGCCGGATGAGGGCCAAATCCTCCACCTCCCCCTCCGGGTAGCTCAGGTTGTCGATGGCGGAGCTTACCGCGAGAATCGGCCCTCCCACCAGGTACTCCGCCACGTATAGCACGTGGATCATGTCCATCAGCACGCCGCCGCCCGCCTCGCCCAGCTCGTGGCGCCAGAGCGGCCGGTAGTCGGCGTGGCCGGGCAGATCGGGTACCCCCATGAACTGCAGGCCCACATGCCGCACCTGCCCAACCGCGCCCTGCTCCAGGCGCTGGCGGACCGCCCGGTACTCGGGGAAGAACAGGTAGTTGTGCACCATGCCAAACCGCAGGTCGGCCGCGGCGGCCTGCTCGATCAGCGCCTGGGCCTCGATCGGCCGCAGTGCCAGCGGCTTCTCACTGAGTGCATGCAGACCGGCGCGGAAGCAGTCGCGCAGGATGGTCGGCCGCGTGGCGGGAGGCACGGCCACCACGACGTAGTCCAGGCCCGCCTCGGCCAACATCTGGTTGTGAGAATCAAACCCGGCCTCCGGCGGCAGCCCGGCGATTGCCCGCGCCTCGTCCCGGCGGGCCGCCACCGGATCGGCGATGGCGGCCAGCTGCACGCCCTGGAGCCGCGCCAGGGTCGGGATGTGCCGGTGCAGGGAGACGTTGCCGCAGCCGATCACCCCCACACGCAGCGCTGAATTGTCGCTCACGGATTGCCCTCCGCCCTAGGCCGCGATTTCGCTCAGGCGAACCGGGCGGTTCTCGGTGGCCGATTTGCGCGCCGCCAGACCCATGACCACCGGGATGCGCCCATCCTGGCCCGTGACCGGCGGGGTCTTGTCCTGCAGCACGCAATCCACGAAGGCCTGCATCTCCGCCCGATAGGACTCCAGGTAGCGTTCCAAGAAGAAGTACAGCGGCAGCGGCCCGTGCACACCCTCGGCGTTGCTGAAGCTGTGGCGATCAGGCGTCTCATTGGCCGCGGCGGCCATGCCGGCCGATCCGAAGACTTCCACCCGCTGGTCATAGCCGTAGACCGCCTTGCGGCTGTTGTCGATGGCCCCGATAGCACCGCTGCTGAAGCGCAGCGTGATCAGGGCGGTGTCCAGATCTCCCAGCTGGCCGATCTGCGGGTCCACCAGCACTGCCCCGGCGGCATAGATCTCCTCGACCTCGCTGCCCATCAAGAAACGGGCCATGTCGAAATCGTGGATGGTCATGTCCAGAAAGATGCCGCCGGAGGCTTTGACATACTCCGGCGGCGGGGGTCCAGGATCGCGGCTGGTGATGCGCAGCAGGTGTGGCTGCCCGACCTTGCCCTCTGCCACCAGATCGCGCACCCGCCGGAAGTTGGGGTCGAAGCGGCGATTGAAACCAACCTGGAATTTCACCCCGGACTCCTCCACCGATTGAAGGGCGGCGTCTATCCGGTCAAGGTCGAAATCGATCGGTTTCTCGCAGAAGATGTGTTTCCCGGCCTTGGCGGCCTCCTGGATGAATGGCGAGTGGGTGTCTGTCGCCGAGCAGATCGCCACCGCGTCGATGGCGGGATCGTGCAGCAGGTCCCGGTGATCCCGGCTCACCAGCGTGACCTGGTGCTGGCCGGCCAGGGATTGGGCGGCGGACAGATCCACGTCGGCCACGGCCCCCAGCCGGGCGCCGGTGATGCGGGTCGCCAGGTTGGCGGCGTGGATCTTGCCGATGCGCCCTGCCCCGATCACACCGAAGTTGAGTCTCGCGTCGCTACTCATTGGTTTGCTCCACACGGTAACGCGGGCAGATTCAAGCCGCGGCGGATTTCAGCTGGTTGGCCGTCAAGTCAAAGGCCGATAGAGGCCAGGTACTCTCGATTGCGCCGGGCGCTTTCTTTGGGCGTGCCCATCCCGGGCAGGACGTCCTGTTCCACCACGATCCAGCCCTGGTAGCCGCATTGTTTCAGGCCGGCCAGCACTCCCGGGAAATCGACCTCCCCTCGGCCCAGTTCACAGAAGACGCCCCGCCGGACTGATTCCAGGTAGTCCCATCCCAGCTCGCGGGAACGCGCCGCCAGGGTTGGCTCGTAGTCCTTGAAGTGGACGTGCCAGATGCGGCCGGCGTGCTTGCGCACGGCCTCGGCCGGGTCCCCGCCCCCGAAGCGGTAGTGTCCGGTGTCCAGGCACAACCCGAGCAGGTCGCGATCGGTCAGCTCCAGCAGCCGGTCCAACTCCCCAGGAGTCTCCACATAGCCGGCGCAGTGGTGGTGAAAAACGGTGCGCAGGCCGGTTTCTCGGCGCACGCTCTCGGCCAGCCGGGCGGCACCTTCGCCAAAAGTCTGCCAGGAACTGTCGCTCAGCCCGTGTTCGGGCAGGATGCGGCCGGCGTTTTGCATGCGCAGGGGCACGCGGCCGTTATCGTCGGCCAGGACGATGAAGGGTTGGTCCCCCACGGCCTGGACCATCAGTCGGGCCGCTCGCAGGGCCGCCTCCCGTCCCGCGGCCTGGCTGCGTGGATCCGCCAGCGCCACCGGCACGAAGGCGCCCAACAGTGCCAGGTGGCGCCGCTCAAGCTCGTTTCGCAGCTCCGTCGGATCGGTGGGCAGGAACCCCCAGTCACCCAGCTCGGTGCCGGCGTAACCAGTCTCCCGGATCTCGTCCAGCACCAGGGAGTAGCCCGCCCTGCCGTCCGTTCCCTCGAACTCGAGCACCCCCCAGGACACCGGCGCGTTGGCTACCCGGATCAAGCTGTACCTCCCTCACTCACCGCTGTGGCCGGCAGCCTGGTCCGCCACCCCCACCGGCCTAGAACTTGCGGGTCCACTCCTTGGGCCAGCGTTCCACCACCACTTTCTGTTGCGTGTAGAACTCCACCGCATCCCGGCCCTGGCCGTGCAGCACGCCGAAGAAGCTGTCCCTCCAGCCGCTGAACGGGAAGAAGGCCATCGGCGCCGCGACGCCGATGTTGATGCCGATGTTGCCGGCGTCCGCCTCGTAGCGGAATTTCCGGGCTGCGGCTCCACTGCTGGTGAACAAACTGGCCATGTTGCCGTAGCTGCCGCGGTTGACCAGGGCGATGGCCTCATCGACCGTGTCCACGTGCATCAATCCCAGCACCGGGCCGAAGATCTCGGTCTTGAAGACCTCCCCCTCCGGCGGCACCCCCCGCAGCACGGTGGGGCGCACAAACCAGCCCTTTTCGAGGCCCGGGATCTGGGCGCCGCGGCCGTCCACCACGATTTCAGCGCCCTCCTGCTCGCCGAGCTGGATCATGTGCTCGATGCGCTCCTTGCTGGCGGCGCTGATGACCGGGCCCATCTCCACCCCCTGCTCCAACCCGGAGCCGACCACCCGCTGGGTAGCGACCTGGGCAATGGCCTCCCCGAACGTCTCCCGAGCCTCCCCCACCGTGATCGCCAGCGAAGCAGCCAGACACCGCTGGCCAGCATTGCCGAATGCACTATCAGCTGCAATCCGTATTGTGGAGTCCAGGTCGGCATCCGGCAGGATGATCAGGGGATTCTTGGCCCCTCCCTGCACCTGCGAGCGCTTGCCGGCGGCCGCTGCCCGGGCATAGATCTGACGGGCGACCGAAGTTGAGCCCACGAAGCTGATCGCCCGGACGGCCGGGTGGTCCAGCAGGGCCTGGGCCGACTCGCGCGACCCGTGCACCAGGTTCACCACCCCCGGCGGGAACCCCGCTTGCTCCAGCAGCTCGAAGACGCGCTGCATGGTGAACGGAACCCGCTCGGACGGTTTCACGATGTAGGTGTTCCCGCAGGCCAGGGCGTAGGGCAGGAACCAGAACGGGATCATGCCGGGGAAGTTGAAGGGGCATATGGCCGCGCCGACTCCCAGCGGCTGCCGGATCATGCTCTCATCGATGCCGCGGGCGATATCTTCCGAGTTGTAGCCCTGCATCAAGATCGGGATGCCGCAGGCCACCTCCACATTCTCGATGGCCCGCCGCATCTCCCCGCGGGCCTCGTCCAGGATCTTGCCGTTCTCCAGCGTGATGCTGCGGGCCAGCTCCTCGAAGTGCTCCTCCATCAGGTTCTTGAGGCGGAACAAGTACTGGACCCGGTCGGTGGCCGGCGTGCGTCTCCAGTCCTGAAAGGCCCGGGCCGCCGCCTGGGCGGCCCGATCCACATCCTCGGCGGACGAGAGCGGGACTTCGCCCAGGGTCTCGCCGGTGGCGGGGTTGAACACCGGCAGCTTGTCCCGCCCTTGGACCTCGACCCACTTACCGTCGATGAAGTTCTTGGCTTGCTGCATCAAATCACCTCGAATGGACTAGTCCGCCTGGCCAGCGCGGAGAAGTGCTTCCAGCCCCCGCTGCCCGGTCGCATCGGTCTGTGACACTTCGACTACAGATGATCCCGCTCGCGGGAGCGGGCGGATTGGTACTCACGGCGGGCGGCCTTGACCTCCGCCATCTCGGAGACCTCCGCCACCGGCACATCCCACCAGGATTCGTAACCCGGGACGCGCTCTTCGGGATCGGTTTCCACCACGATCACGGTGGTGCGCGGCTCGGCCCTGGCCTGCTCCAGCGCGCTCGCCAGGGCAGGCAGGTCGGTCGCGGAGTGCACCGCTGCCCCCAGGCTGCGGGCGTTGGCGGCGAAGTCCACCAGCAGCAGGTCCCCATCCAACTGGCCGGTCTCCGGATTGCGGTAGCGGTAGCGGGTGCCGAATCCGCCGCTCCCCAGGGACTGGGATAGCCCTCCAATGCTGGAGAAACCGTGGTTATCGATCAGCACGACCGTCAGTTTATACCCCTCTTGCAGGGAGGTCACAATCTCCGAGTTCATCATCAGGTAGGACCCATCCCCCACCATGACGTACACCTCCCGGTCGGGGGCCGCCAGCTTGACCCCCAGCCCGCCGGCGATCTCGTAACCCATGCAGGAGTAGCCGTACTCCAGGTGGTAGCCCTTGGGATGGCGGGTGCGCCACAGCTTGTGCAGATCGCCCGGAAGGCTCCCGGCGGCGCAAACCACCACGTCGCGCTCGCCGGCGATCCGGTTCACCGCGCCGATCACCTCCGCCTGGCTGATCGGGGGGCCGTGCTCCAGGTTGTACAGGCGGGACACCTCGGCATCCCACTCCCGGTTGAACTTCTCCGCCCGGGCCCGGTAGTGTTCGGGGACCCGGTACCCTTTGAGCACGCCGGCCAGTGCGCCCAGCGCCGCCCGGGCGTCGGCCACCAACGGCAGGGCTGCGTGCTTGAAGGCGTCGAACTCGGCGATGTTGATATTGAGGAAGCGCACTTCCGGATTCTGGAAGGCGGTCTTGGAAGCGGTTGTGAAATCACTGTAGCGGGTGCCGACCCCGATCACCAGGTCGGCCTCCCGGCCCAGGATGTTGGCCCCCGGGGTGCCGGTCACCCCCATGGCCCCTAGTGCCAGGGGATGATCGTAGCGCAGCGCGCCCTTGCCGGCCTGGGTTTCCGCCACCGGGATCCCGGTGGCCTCGGCCAGCTCCCGCAGCGCCTCGGTCGCCTCGCTGTAGATCACACCTCCCCCGGCGATGATCAGCGGCTGTTGGCTGGCGATGATCCACTCCACCGCTCGCTCCAGCAGTGCCGGGTCGGGATGCGGCCGGGCGATAGGCCACGAGCGCTCTTCGAAGAAAGCCGCCGGATAGTCGTAGGCTTCCGCCTGCACGTCCTGGGGCAGGCTCAGGGTGACCGCGCCGGTCTCGGCCGGGGAGGTCAGCACCCGCATCGCCTCCGGCAATGCCCGGATGATCTGTTCCGGGCGGTTGATGCGATCCCAATAGCGCGAGATGGGCTTGAAGCAGTCGTTGACCGACAGATCCTGCGAATAGGGCTGCTCCAGCTGCTGCAGTACCGGAGCCACATTGCGGCGGGCGAAAATGTCGCCCGGCAGCAGCAGGACCGGGAGCCGGTTGATGGTGGCACCTGCGGCGGCCGTCAGCATGTTGGTGGCGCCGGGGCCGATGGAAGTGGTGCAGGCAAACGCCCGCAGGCGGTTGTGCATCTTGGCGAAGGCGGCCGCGGTGTGCACCATGGCCTGCTCATTGCGGGTCTGGTAGTAGCGAAACTCGGGGGTCTGCTGCAGGGCCTGGCCAATGCCGGCCACGTTGCCGTGCCCGAAGATCCCAAAGCAGCCCGCGAAGAACGGCAGCCGGGCCCCGTCTCGCTCGACCTGCTGCGCACGCAAGAAGCGAATGATCGCTTGCGCGGTGGTTAGCCGGACAGTCCGCATCGGTCACCTCTCAGCGTCGGCGCCCTCGGGGGGCAGAAAAGCTCGGCCAGGCCGATGGCTTCACCGGGCGCTTGGCTTCACATCCGGATTGGGCAGCATGAAATCTCGCACGATGGCGACCAGGTCGTGATAGGAGCCAATGAAGCCGCGCAGCGTGCGAACGGTGGCGCCGTAGGAATCGAATTCGTCGATCGACAGACCATCCTCATCATAGGCTCGGCGGAAGTCGGGAAAGTGCGAATACAGTTCATCGATGATTTCCTCATCGACCTGCTTGTCCATCCGCTCCTTCACCTCGACGTCCGAGCCGTTGAACCATTTCTGCCACTGATAGGGGATCGTCAGGATGAGGTCCCCTCCGATCAGCTCGGACCAATGCAGGACGTGCCGGTAGGCGGCGCCCAGCAGTCGAGCGCGATACCCGCGCTGCTGGAATATGCCGTAGGCCTTCTTGATGGCGGCCACACCCGCCCAGTGCAAAGCTCCCGGGTTCACGATGATCCCATCGCGTTTGGCCAGGACGTGCATCCAGTCGTCCAGCCGTCCGATCATGATCGTGCAGACCGGAGACATGGTCGCGATCGACTTGCCTGCCTGCTCGCGCCGATTCAAACCCCGCTCGACCGCCTCGGCCACCGCCAGGGATTGGGGCACCGTGAAGCAGACGGTGGCGTTGATACTCACCCCATGGAAGGTGGCTTCCTCGATGGCGCTGATGCCGGCCTTGGTCCCGGGGATCTTGACCTGCATGTTCGGCGCCAGGGTGTCGAAGTAGAGCGCCTGCTCCGTGATCGCGGGGGCATTTCGATAGAAGGCAGGGTTCGTCTGAATCGAGATGCGCCCCTTCCTTCCGCCCTCCCGGTCGTAGACCGGTTTGAGCAGTCCGGCGCCTCGGATCGCCACCTGCTCAATGAGTTTCCAGGTCAGTTGATCCTCGGACCAATTCGGGTTCTGGGCGATCATCTCCGAGATGCGAGGTTGCCAGTATTTCATGTCTTGGTGCAAGACCTCGCGCACGATCGTGGGATTGGTCGTGGCGCCGACGGCACCGTGTTCGATGGCATAGCTGAGCTCGTCCACCGCAGCGGAATCGTTCCAGAAGTCGGTGGGGGTGGTTGAGATCGTTTCATGCAATGGACTCTTGTATTTGGCAGTCATCCTGTTCACCTACCTCCTCTCAGCGGCGCCCACCCCTAATTCTCGCGCTCGCCGGTGATCAAGGCGGCGATATCGTC
>Ga0214473_10006213_pt1 | contig 14291 bp, 10 predicted proteins | sample RVTome_7_FD_203509 | JGI IMG/M metagenome (GOLD analysis project Ga0214473, IMG submission 203509) | Soil microbial communities from uranium-contaminated site in the Upper Colorado River Basin, Wyoming, United States - RVT98D197 | ecosystem: Environmental > Terrestrial > Soil > Contaminated >... | reverse complement strand
TTTAGCGGCATTCCGTAGCGCGCGCACACTTCTTCGATGAACGCTTTTGCCAGCACCGGAATATCTTCGCGCCGTTCGCGAAGCGGAGGGACGTGCAACGGAATAACGTTTAGCCGGTGGTAAAGGTCCTCACGGAAATTGCCCTTCGCAATCTCCTCGGGAAGGTTTTTGTTTGTCGCCGCGATAACGCGGACATCGACGCCGATCGTTTTCGATCCCCCGACGCGCTCAATCTTTCCTTCTTCAAGGACGCGCAGGACCTTGGCCTGCGCGGCGAGACTCATGTCGCCGACCTCATCGAGGAAAATCGTCCCGCCGTCCGCCTGCTCGAATTTCCCGATGCGCTGGGCCGTCGCCCCCGTGAACGATCCTTTTTCGTGTCCGAACAATTCCGACTCGATGAGCTCCGTGGGAATCGCCGCGCAGTTCACCTCAACGAGCGGCTTGTCCCGTCGTCGGCTCTTGCGATGAATCGCCTTCGCGGCGAGTTCTTTTCCGGTTCCGTTCTCTCCCGTGATCAGCACACGGGAATCCGCGGACGCCACCCGGTCGATCAACGCAAGGATCTCCCGCATCTTCCGGCTTTCGCCGAAGATCATTTCCTTTCCTTCAATGCGCCGTCGTATTTCCTGAACCTCGCGCGAAAGTTTTTTCTGCTCCAGAGCGTTACGGACCGTGATCAGCACGCGGTCGCGGTCGAGAGGTTTTTGGAGAAAATCGTAGGCTCCTTTCTTCGTCGCCTCAACTGCCGTTTCCACCGTGCCGTGTCCCGAAATCATGATGACGGGAAGTTCGGCGTAGTGCTCGCGAATCTTCTCCAGCACCTCCATTCCGTCCATTCCCGGCATCTTGATGTCGAGAAGCACGGCGTCCACCCCGCCCGTGGCGGGGTTCTGTTCCAGCATCCGAAGGCATTTCGAACCGTCTTCGGCGAAGAGCACGGCGAATTTCTCGTACTCGAGGATGAGCTTGAGCGAGTCGCGGACGGAATGATCGTCGTCAACGACGAGAATGGTCCTCATCACCATACTCCGCAGGGAGTTTGTTCAACGGTTACGGTCTCGAGACCTTGTGCCCCGACCACGTGCAGTTTCAGAAAATAGGAGGGGAGGAGACGCTTCGCTTCGTCCGCGGTCAGCAGGGCGAGACCGAATTCTCCCCCCTGGCGATTGGACCGCACGTCGCGCTCGTCATAAGCTCCGCTGGCAATGAAAGCATCCTCACCCCATTCGATGAAATTGCCGAGCCGATCCGCCGGACGACGGGATTCCAATACGTTAGCGACGAACGCCGAACCGAAGAAGTGCTGAAGTTTGTCGCGGTCTCCCGCGCTTCCGCCGGGACTGTCGGCGTACGGATGGCTGGGGAGGTTGTTCACCCGACTGGTAAATTCCTCAGTTGATTCATTCGTCAGGGGAAGAACAATGTTGAGGAGGGGGATCTTGATTCCGACGACCCGATGATCCATCGTCGCTAAGGCGCAGTACAATAGCGCCAGACCGGTGTTCCCCCGGGTGAGCCGGAGCGCCTTAAGGTACATCGCGTCGACAGCACGCGTGTCACCGAACTCCTTCCGGATTTCCTTGAAACGGGTGCTCCGGACGTAGGATTTCAGTTCCGTTTCGTTTGCGGTCAATTTCGACGGGAAGTACGAGATGAGAAATTCGACAGGGGCAAAATGTGGGAACTCGAGATCGTTCATAAGTTCGACGCTGTGTACCGTCTGGCCGTGCAGAAACCCCGACAGGAAGAACAGACCGCTCATGGCCGCAGTCATCCGTCGCTCCATCGCTACACCTGGATGACTCCCGGATTGAATTGCGGGACGTCGGGGTTATTGTTTGCCATGCTTATGCCGAGAGAGATGATCTCGCGTGTTTCGACGGGGTCGATGATACCGTCTACCCACAACCGCGCCGCGGCATAGTACGGGTCCGTTTCTTTCTCGTACCGGTCCTGGATTTCGTTCAGCAGCTTGTTCTGTTCATCCTCGCTTAAGTGTTTCCCACCCTTCTCCATCTGCCCGAGTTTAATGCTCAAAAGGGTTTCGCTTGCCTGTTTTCCGCCCATGACGGCAATCTGCGCGGAGGGCCAGGCGAAAATGAGGCGAGGGTCGTATGCCTTACCGCACATGGCATAATTCCCGGCGCCGTAGCTGTTCCCCACGAAAAATGTGAATTTCGGGACGACGCTGTTCGCGACCGCGTTGACCATCTTCGCGCCGTCTTTGATGATGCCGCCCTGCTCGGCCCGTTTGCCGACCATGAAGCCGGTGACGTCCTGAAAGAATACGAGAGGAATTCGTTTTTGGTTGCAGTTCAGAATAAAGCGGGCGCCCTTGTCGGCGCTGTCGCTGTAGATCACCCCGCCAACCTGCATCTCGCCTTTCGTTGTCTTGACGACGGCGCGCTGGTTGGCGACAATGCCGACCGCCCATCCGTTGATCCGCGCGTACGCGGTGATGAGCGTTTTGCCGTAACCCGCCTTGTATTCGTCAAAGTCTCCTTCGTCGACGATACGCATGAGCACGTCGCGCATGTCGAACGGTTTCGCGCGGTCGCCCGGGATCAGGTCGTAGATCTCCTTGGCATCGTGTTTTGGCGGACGCGGAGGGATGCGGTCGAATCCCGCCGTCGGGCGCTTTCCGAGTTTACCGATGATGCTGCGGATCTTCTTGAGACACGCTTCGTCGTTCGGCATCTTGTGGTCGGTGACCCCGCTGATCTCCGAATGCATTGCTGCGCCCCCGAGTTCTTCGATATCGACCTCTTCGCCGATGGCAGCCCGCACGAGATGCGGGCCGGCAAGGAACACACTCCCGGTTTTCTCCACGATCAACGCTTCGTCGCTCATGATCGGAAGATACGCTCCACCGGCTACGCACGGTCCCATGATCGCGGCAATCTGCGTTATGCCCAGGCCCGACATCACGGCGTTGTTGCGGAAGATCCGTCCGAAATGTTCCTTGTCGGGAAAGATTTCACTCTGGAGGGGAAGGAAAACGCCCGCGGAGTCCACGAGGTAAACGATCGGCAAACGATTCTCGATGGAAATCTCCTGCGCGCGGAGATTCTTCTTGCAGGTGATGGGGAACCACGCTCCGGCCTTGACCGTGGCGTCGTTCGCGACGATGACGACCTCGCGTCCATGGATGATGCCAATGCCTGCCACTGTCCCCGACGACGGAGCGCCGCCGTACTCCTCGTACATGCCGTAGGCGGCAAACAGGCCGATCTCGAGGAAGAAACTCCCGGGGTCGACGAGCTTCGCGATGCGCTCACGCGCCGTGAGTTTTCCCCGTTGATGCAACTTCTCGGTCGCGCTTTTACCTCCGCCGAGCTTGACGGTCTCTGCCCGCTCTCTCAGCGTTCGGAGAAGCTCCCCGTATCGCCCGTCAGGAGTCTTCGAGTTCATATGGTCTTCATCTTCAGAAGTTCGCGCGCGATGACGAGTTTCTGTATCTCCGAAGTCCCTTCGCCAATGGTGCACAGCTTCACGTCGCGATAGAGTTTCTCGACAGGAAAATCCTTGATGAACCCGTAGCCGCCGTGGATCTGGATGCCTTCGTTTGTCGCCTGGACTGCGACTTCGCTCGCGTAGTACTTGGCGATGGACGATTCAAGCGTAATTTCCTTGCCCTGGCTCTTCAGGAACGCCGCCCTGAATGTGAGAAGCCTTGCGGCCTCGATTTGCGTTGCCATGTCTGCGAGCTTCCACTGGATTGCCTGAAACTCCGCGATCGGTTTTCCGAATTGCTTCCGTTCCTTTGCGTATTTTATACTCGCGTCCAGAGCCCCCTGGGCGATACCCAGCGCGAGGGCGGCGATGCTGATGCGGCCGCCGTCGAGGACCGCCAGCGCCTGATTGAATCCCTCTCCTTCCTGGCCGAGAAGATTCTCCTTCGGAACACGGCAGTTATCGAACGCAAGGGCCGATGTGTCGCAACAGCGCATGCCGAGCTTGTTTTCCTTCTTGCTCACGATGAAACCGGGCGTCTTGTTGTCGACGATGAAGGCCGAGATTCCCTTTTTCCCTTTCGATTTGTCCGTAAGAGCCATGACGACGGTGACGCTGCCGACCGAGCCATGCGTGATGAAATTCTTGCTGCCGTTCAGCACGTAGGAATCGCCGTCTCGCTGGGCGGTCGTTTTCATGCTCCCTGCATCGCTTCCCGACACCGGTTCCGTCAGTGCCCACGCGCCGATGGTCTTTCCGCTCGCGAGGCCGGGCATGTACGCCCGTTTCTGACCTTCGTTTCCGAATGTATAGATGTGATTTGAACAAAGGCTGTTGTGCGCCGCGATGCTGAGCCCGACGGACGGGTCGATTTTCGAAATTTCTTCGATGACGGAAACGTATTCGAGGTAGGAGAGTCCCGCCCCTCCGTATTCTTCCGGGAAGATCACGCCCATGAAACCCAACTCACCGAGCTTGTGAATGATGTCGATCGGAAATTCTTGTGATTCGTCGTACTTCATGACGACGGGTTTGATTTCCTTTTCGGCGAAGTCGTGCGCCACTTGTTGAACCATTCTCTGGTTCTCGGTGAGTCCGAACTCGGGAGTGATCAGCGTCGTCGTTTCAGGCATGATGTCAATTCCTCATTGGTGGATGGGTGGCGAGAAGTCGCGCAGCAACGATTCCGCAAGATCGTAGGGAGTCGTTTGTTGTTGCATGATGTTCCGGACTCTTGTCTGGAGCAGTTGTTCCCGCTCGTGCGTCCAGAAATCGTTGCGGAGGTGTTCGCCGATCAGCTCGCGCACCCGGTCCGTGATGCGCCGGCGGCGTTTCTGCACGAGGAGGGAATGTTCTTCCATGTATGCCCGGTGCCGTGCGATCATTTCCGCGACGGTGTCGATTCCCTTCCCCTCCTGGGCGACAGTCTGGATGACGTCGGGAGCCCAGTCGTTCTTCGTCGACCGGAAGTTCAGGATCATTTTCACCGACATGACCGCCTGTTCCGCACCCGGTCGATCGGCTTTGTTGACCACGAAGAAATCGCCGATCTCCATCAGGCCCGCTTTCATAGCCTGAATCGAGTCTCCGGACTCCGGCACGAGAACCACGACGGTCGTATCGGCTGCGCGAACGATGTCGAGTTCTGATTGCCCCACGCCTACGGTTTCCAGGAGGATGACGTCATACCCTGCGGCGTCCAGAATATCCGCCGCTTCGCCGGCTTTCCTGCTCAGTCCGCCCAGACTTCCACGCGATGCCATACTGCGGATGAACACTCCTTCGTCGAGCTCGACGTCCGTCATCCGTATGCGATCGCCAAGGAGCGCTCCTCCCGTGAACGGACTCGTCGGGTCCACGGCGATTATTCCCACCGCCAATTTCTTGGTCCGGTAGAACTTCGCTAGTTTATTCGTAATCGTGCTTTTGCCGGCTCCGGGCGGTCCGGTAATCCCGACGCGGTAGGCGTTCCCGGTGCCGGGGTAGATCGATCGCAAAACCCTGTCCGCGTCCGCGTGTTCGTTCTCGACCAGCGAGATTGCGCGGGCAATGCTGATGCGGCTTTTTTGCCGAATGCCTTCGAGGATTCTGTCTGCGGGCTGTGACACGAACTTGAGCCGTTCGATTATCGATGAGTTTTGAAATGTTCCACGGTCAGTCGCAACCCCCGGTCCAGCGAGAACTCAGGACGCCAGGAGAGGTGCTTGCCCGCTCTGGAAGAGTCGATGACACTACGCTGTTGTTCGCCTGCCTTAGGCGGGCCGTGCCGCTCTTCGCAACGGCTGCCGCAATATTCCCGCAGCATGCCGAACAATTGATTGACGTCGGTCTCGATTCCTGTTCCGACGTTGAAGATATCGGATCCCGCGTATGTGAGGGCGGCAACGTTCGCCCTGACGACGTCCGCGACGTACACGTAATCGCGGGTTTGTTTTCCGTCGCCGTTGATGACGGGCTGTTCTCCCGCGAGCATTTTGCTGGCAAAAATGGCAACCACTCCCGCTTCCCCGTGGGGATTCTGCCGGGGTCCGTACACATTCGCGTACCGCAGGACGACCGACGGGATCTTGAACACTTCTGCATAATAATACAAATATTTCTCAGTCGCCAGCTTGGTGATGCCGTACGGGGAGAGGGGCCGAACCGCGTGGCGTTCATCGGCAGGGAAGGTATCCTGCTCGCCGTAGATCGCGCCTCCTGTCGAGGCGAAGATGATTTTCGAGACGCCGAACCGCTTCGCCTGCTCGAATATGTTCAGTCCGCCGAGAACATTGATCGACGCGTCTCCGGAGGGATCTTCCACCGAACGGCGAACGTCCATCTGCGCGGCATGGTGATTCACGACGTCGATCCGCTCTTCTTCAAAAACGGATCGGACCTCTTTGTCCCGGATGTCGAGTTCGTACAGTGTCGCCATCGGGTTGACGTTCTCCTTGCGGCCCGTGGACAGGTTGTCGATGATAACGACCTTGTGGCCGTCGGCCAGGTACGCGTCCACGACATGAGACCCGATGAACCCGGCCCCGCCCGTAACGAGAATTTTCACTTTTCCTCCAATAGACCGCTGCGTCGTAATCGTTCAACCCCCTTTTTCCCAATATCCTTCCTGTACTGGGCGCCCGTGAAGGAAATGCAACTTACGGCGCGATACGCTTGGTCAACCGTTGCCTGCAAATCCGTACCGGAGCCCACAGCCGTCACTCCCAGGACCCTTCCGCCCGATGTGACGATATCTCCGTTCGCCCGTTTCGTTCCCGCGTGAAAAACCGTGACGCCATCCTCGAAAGGAGCGTCGAGTCCGGCAATCGTCCGTCCTGATTCGGAGGAATCCGGATATCCCGCCGATGCCATGACCACGCATGCGGCGCACGCATTCTTGAGACGCACCTCCGTACGCCCCACGCCGCCAGTTACACACGCCAGAAATAATTCGACGATGTCGTTGTCAACAAGTGGCAGAACGACCTGAGCTTCAGGGTCGCCGAAGCGACAATTGTATTCAAGAACCTTGGGACCGTCTGCCGTGAGCATCAACCCCGCGTACAGGCATCCGGCGTAACGCCGGCCTTCCCGCATCATCCCGTCGATCGTCGGCTTGATGATGATTTGTTCGATTTCTCGCATCAGCGAAGGCGAACCTGCGGGCGCCGGGGCGTATGCCCCCATTCCGCCCGTATTCTTGCCGCGGTCGCCGTCGAGAATTCGTTTATGATCCTGCGCCGTGGGGAAGAGGAGGTAGTCTTTACCGTCGGTCAGGACGAAAACCGACATCTCCTCGCCTTCAAGATATTCTTCGACCACGATATGGCTTCCCGCAGCCCCGAACATGTTCCGTCCCATCATCGATTCGACGGTATGCGATGCCTCATCTTCGGTTTCGCAGATGACCACTCCCTTTCCGCCGGCGAGGCCGTCGGCTTTGACGACAACCGGAAAATTTCTTCCGTGGATGAAGCCTATCGCTTCCCCGATCTGCGTGTTCGCGAACACGCCGAACGCCGCAGTCGGAACGTTGTGTTTCTCCATGAAGCGCTTCGCAAAGGTCTTGCTTCCTTCCAGTTCGGCCGCGGCTTTTGAAGGCCCGAAGATGTGCAAACCTTCCCGTTCAAAGAGGTCGACGATTCCCTCGGTGAGCGGCTGTTCGGGCCCGACGACCGTAAGGCCGATGTCATGCGACAAGGCAAACTGCAGCAGGGCATCGATGTCCGTTGGCTTGATGTCGACGCATGCGGCCAGGCCGGCGATGCCGGCGTTCCCCGGAGCGCAGGTCACTGTCTCCACCTTCCGACTCTGGCGGATCTTCCAGACAAGGGCATGTTCACGTCCGCCCGAACCGACTACGAGGATGTTCATGATCAGCTTTCCGTGAGAAACCCGAAAATCTTCGCGAGTTCCCCCGTGAGCTCGATCCGGTTGAATCGTTCGACAACCTGTTCACGGGGTTTGGGCAGCGTGCCTTTCTGGTGCTGTCCGAAAAAATCGACGACAGCCTTTCGAATGCCATCCACATCATCCGGTTTGACGACGATGGCCGCACCCGCTTCGAGAATTGTCTGCCGGATGAATCCCTCCGGCACACAGGCGAGGATCGGTTTCCGCGCGCCGAGATATTCATAGACTTTCCCGGGCGATTGTCGGTCGTTCCCCAGCGTAAGCCAGAGAACATCGGAGGCGAGGAGTTCGCTCACGCAGGCGCGGTGGTCAAGGTATCCGTGGACGTGAACGAGATTGTCCAGTCCAAACGAGTTGATCAGTTTCTTATCGCTCTCGCGGAAGGCACCGATAAGATGAATTTCCAGGTTTGCTCCAAGCGCCGAGTTCTCCGCGATCGCCTGCCGGACGGCGGAAAGAAAATGCTCGGGGGTCCGGTCGCCATAGAACGTTCCGGCGTGCGCGATCCGCATCTTGGTTTTCTTCTGAGTGCGCGCCGGCGGAAGTTCATTCTCAAAATCGGAGGGATCGTATCCCTGCGGCAGGATGGTCACGTCGCCGTGGTTCAGGAATTTGTGCCGCAACAGCAGGAGTTCCTTCACGCGCCGGTTGGTGGTGATGATCGCCGACGCCTTCTGGAGCACACCCTTTTCAAGTCGGTGGTGGAGGTACCTATGCAACGGCGTGGGGTAGTATCTGTAGGGATATTCATGCCATACGTCCCGGTAGTCGATAACCAGCGGGAGATGATACCGCTCGTGAAGCGCTCTGCCGATAAGAAAGTCCGTAAACGGGGGAGCGGTGGCAAAGATGATGTTGAAGCGTTGCTCCCCGAGCACTCTCGCCATTTCTCGCAAGACCCGCCGCTTCCAGCCGATTTTGTTGTCGGGGATGAACAACGAATCGCTTACGAACGTGAACAACTTCCTCGTCGTCTCCGACGGCATCTTGATGACGCCTTTCTTGCGGAACAACCGATTGGGGTCGAGCGACCCGACGCGGATGATCTGAACGTTGTGGGGCAGCAACTCGTCGAGCATGGAAAAGTCCTGGGCAAAGTACCCCGTGGGTGTCACGGTCACGACGGTGGGTTGCCAGCCGAACTGCGGGAGGTATTTCACGAACTTCAGTGTTCTCTGGACTCCGCTCAATCCCATCGGAGGGAAGTAATACGCGATGACGAGAACTTTTCTGAGGTTCGAGGAGGGACTCATGGGTGGAGCTTCAGAGAATCAGCAGTTCTTTTTCCGATGTCGTTAGGACTTCGCACGATCCGTTGGTGACGAGCACATCGTCTTCGATGCGGACGCCGCCGGAATGAGGGATGTAGATGCCCGGTTCGATCGTGATGACATTTCCCGATTGAAGCCGGGCCGAGCTTCGCGTCGAGATCCGCGGCGGCTCATGAATCTGCATGCCCAGTCCGTGTCCGAGCGAATGGTTGAAATACTCATCGTATCCCATTTTCCGGATATGGTTGCGGGCGACCGCATCGAGGTCCCGCGCCGCCATTCCCGTGGCCGCGGCATCGATGGCCTTGCGCTGAGCGTCGAGCACGATCTGGTAGATGGATTTCCATTCCTGGGATGGTTTGCCGACAGAGACAGTCCGCGTGAAGTCGCTATAGTACCCTTCGTAGACGCAGCCGAAGTCGAGGGTAACGAATTCTCTGTTACGGATTTTCCTGGACGAGGCGTGCCCGTGCGGCAGCGCTCCGCGCGGACCGGACGCCACGATGCTCTCAAAAGCGTCGGCTTCGGCGCCGTGCTTCCGGTGCCGGTAGGAAATCTCTGCCGCGATGTCAAGTTCGGTCACCCCCGGACGAATGACACCGAGGATTTCGTCAAAGACTTTGTCGGTGATGGCAACTGCGCGCCGGATCTTCCGTACTTCCGTCGGTTCCTTCACAGCCGCAATTCTTTCAACAGACCCAATCTTCGAAAGGAATTGTACCCACGGGAATCTCTTCTTCAGGGAAAGACACAACGAGTACGGGAGAACGTTCCCGTCGAACCCAATCCTCAATCCCTTTCTCAGGAGGTTTGTTTTCCCAAGCTCTTCAAAGAGACTGTCCGGCGCAATACGAACGCTCCATCCCTTTGCCTGTCGGCGTGCCTGCGTTGTGTACCGTCCGTCCGTTATGAGGACAGTTAAAGTTTTCGTGATGAATCCGATACCGGACGATCCCGAGAAATTGCTGACGTAGCGGAGGTGCGGGGGATTTGTAACAAGGAAAGCGTCGATGCCGAGATGGGGAAACTGGGATCGAAGCTTGTGGAGGCGGTGGTTCATCCGTTACAGATGGTAATTCGGGGCTTCTTTGGTGATCGTGACGTCGTGGGGATGACTTTCGCGCAGGCCGGCGTCCGTTATGCGGACGAATTGCGTCCGCGTTTTCATCTCCCAGATCGTCGGGCATCCGCAGTATCCCATGGCGGCGCGCAGACCTCCGACCATCTGGTGCACCGTATCCGCGAGGGGACCTTTGTGGGGGACTCGGCCTTCTATTCCCTCCGGCACGAGTTTTGGCAGATCGTCCTCAGCGTCCTGGAAATACCGGTCGCTGCTCCCTTTCTTCATCGCCTCCAGCGAGCCCATTCCGCGATACATTTTGTAGCTTCGCCCCTCGTACAGGACCTTCTCGCCCGGCGATTCATCGACGCCGGCGAACAATCCACCGATCATCACCGAATCCGCTCCCGCGGCGATCGCTTTCGCGATGTCGCCCGTTTGTTTGATGCCGCCGTCTGCGATCACGGGGACATTGTTCCGCATCGCCACGGTGGCGCACGCGTGGATCGCCGTCACCTGCGGAACGCCGACACCCGCGATGACACGCGTCGTGCAGATGGAACCCGGGCCAATACCGACCTTGATCCCGTCGACTCCGAGTTTGATGAGAGCCCGGGCGCCTTCGGCCGTTCCGACGTTTCCGGCGATGAGCTCGAGGTCGGGAAATTCTCGTTTCAATCGTTTCACCATCTCCATCACGCCCCTGGAATGGCCGTGCGCGGTGTCAACGATGACGACATCGACATGGGCGGCAATCAAAGCGGCTACACGGTCCAGCGTGTCCCGGGTGACGCCGACGGCTGCACCGACGCGGAGCCGTCCATGATGATCCTTGCACGCATAAGGGTGCTTTTTCTTTTTCTGGATGTCTTTGAAGGTGATGAGTCCTTTCAGCGTTCCCGACTTGTCGACGACGGGCAGCTTCTCGATCTTGTGTTTTTGCAGAAGATGTTCGGCTTTTTCGAGGGTGGTCCCGACGGGCGCCGTTATGAGAGAATGGTTGGTCATGACTTCCGAAACGGCCGCGGTCCGGTTTGGCTGGAAACGCAGGTCTCTGTTCGTGACGATGCCCGCGAGTTTCCCCCCGTCGCCGACGATCGGTATGCCGGAGATCTTGTACTTGCTCATCAGGTTGAGCGCCTCGCCGACGGTCTGCTCCGCCCGCATGGTGACGGGGTTCAGGATCATGCCGCTTTCCGAGCGCTTGACCTGATCCACCTGGGCCGCCTGCTGTTCGATAGACATATTCTTGTGCAGGATGCCGATGCCTCCTTCACGGGCGAGGGCGATCGCGAACTCAGCCTCAGTCACCGTGTCCATCGCGGCGGACACCAGAGGAATGTTCAAGGGAATGTTCCGACTCAGTTTCGTCCGGACGTCCGCGTCGCGCGGAAGAACGCTCGTTTCGCGCGGGACCAGCAAAACGTCATCGTACGTTAGCGCTTCGCCGATGAATTTTTTGAAAGCCATGAAGGTCTCTGTTTAAGGCTGATGTCGTGAACAGTGAAGAGTGAATCGTGAAGCGTAAAACCTGAAACCTGAAACCTAATACCCCCCTCACTCAAACGCCGCTATCCCGGTAATATCCTCCCCCACAATCAGCGTATGCATCTCGTGGGTTCCCTCATAGGTCTTGACCGATTCGAGGTTCGCCATGTGCCGCATTACCGGATACTCGTCCAAGATACCGTTTGCTCCGAGAATCTCACGCGCGATGCGCGCGATTTCGAGCGCGTAATGGACGTTGTTTCTCTTGGCGAGAGAAACCTGTTGAAACCGTAATTTCTTCTGGTCCTTCAGTCTGCCCAGCTGGACGCACAACAATTGCGCCTTGGTGATTTCGCTGAGCATGTGCACGAGTTTCTCTTGCGTGATCTGGAAGGAAGCGATCGGCTTGCCGAACTGTATACGCGATTTCGCGTAGTTCAAAGCGGTTTCGTAGCACGCCATCGCGGCGCCGACTGCTCCCCATGCGATACCGTAACGTGCCTGGTTGAGACACATGAGGGGCGATTTCAGCCCCTCGGTGTTGGGCAATCGGTTCTCCTTCGGGATTGCGCAGTCCTGGAAGATGAGTTCGGAGGTCACGGATGCCCGGAGAGAGTGTTTGCCGGTCATCTCGGGAGCAGTGTATCCCTTCGTCCCTTTCTCGACGAGGAATCCGTGGACCGTCCCGCTTGCCCCGTTAACGGGGTGAAGTTTTGCCCAGACGACCGCGACATCGGCAATCGTGCCGTTGGTGATCCACATTTTTGCCCCGTTCAAGACGTAGGAATTACCCCTCTCTTCCGCTCGCGTGATCATTCCGCCGGGATTGGAGCCGTAATCCGGCTCGGTTAGACCGAAGCAGCCGATTTTCTCGCCGCTCGCCAGTTTCGGAAGCCAATGGTCTTTGTGCCGTTCAGAACCGAACGTGTAGATGGGGTACATGACCAGCGCGCTCTGGACGGACGCGAAGCTGCGCACGCCGCTATCACCCCGCTCGAGCTCCTGCATCACGAGGCCGTACGCGACGTTGTTCATCTCCGCGCAGCCATACTTGGCCGGAAGGGTCGAACCGAACATTCCGAGCTCGGCCATCTTCGGCACCAGGTCTTTCGGGAACGTTCCGGCGCGGTTGTGTTTTTCGATAATCGGGATTACGTTGTCGTCGACAAACTCCCGGACGGTGTTACGCACGAGAATCTCCTCTTCACTCAGAAGAGAGTCCGCGTTGAAGTAATCGACGCCCTGGAATTTCTGCATGGAGGGTTCCGTGTGCTGAAGCGCCTGTCCATAAAAGTGAACAGCGCGCGTGTAAATCATTGAATTTCTTTGAGAAACTACGAAAAAAACGAAGGAAAGTCAAGGAACGAAAGAACGAAGCGGGTGTGAAACTGACCTACTCTACCTTGATGCCATACCGTTTGATTTTCAGGTAGAGTGTTTTCTGACTGATGTGCAGCGATTGCGCAGTCTTCGTTCGGTTTCCGTTAAAGTGTCTCAGCGTCGCTTCGATGTGGCGTTTCTCCAATTCTTCAATGGGGATGATGTTGTCTTCACCGTTTCTGGCCGAGGATGCCGCATTCTGTTCAAGACGTGACGGAATCAATACGTCGTGTGGCTCAATCATATCTCCCTGAGCCATGATGAGAGCCCCTTCAAGGACGTGTTCCAATTCCCGGATATTGCCGGGCCAATCGTACTCCATCAACAATTGCATCGCGTCCTGGCTGAGAGCTTTTGGAGCTTTGGCTTTTGTTTTGAGATGGAGAAAGTGATTGGCAAGAAAAGGGATATCGTCCCTGCGCTCCTTTAATGAGGGGAGTTGAAGAGTAACGACGTTGAGTCGGTACAGCAAGTCCTCCCTGAATCGTCCTTCACGCGCCTCTTCCTGGAGGTTCTTGTTCGTGGCGGAGATGATCCGGACATCGACCTTCAACTCGTTCACGCCGCCGACTCTTCGGAAGCTTCCCGCCTCAACAAAGCGCAGCAGTTTCGGTTGTATCGCAGGACTGATGTCTCCAACTTCGTCGAGGAACAGCGTTCCGCCCTGAGCGACCTCCACCAATCCCTGTTTTGTTGCGAACGCGCTTGTGAAGGCTCCCTTCTCATGCCCAAAAAGCTCGCTTTCGAGAAGCGCGTCAGGGATGGATGCGCAGTTGACGACGACGAACGGCCTGTCCCGGCGCGGACTGTTATCGTGGATGAGATGGGCCATGAGTTCCTTGCCCGTACCGCTTGCGCCCTGGACGAGGACGATGGAGTCGCTGGGGGCTACTTTGAGACTCCGCTCCACGACGTTTCGCAGGGCCACGCTTTGGCCGACGATCTCGTACGGTCCTGCCTTGCGCGACAGCTCATTGCGCATGAGCGTATTGTCGATGAGAAGCTTCTTACGGTCAAGCGCTCGCTCAACCGTGCTCAGCAGTTCGTCGAAATCGTACGGCTTCGTGATGAAATCGTAGGCGCCCAATTTCATACTCTGAATCGCGGTCTGAATGTCGGTATGTCCCGAAAGGATGATTGTCGGGGTAGTTGGCGCGTACTCGCGGAGGAACTTCAGGACTTCGGTGCCGTCAACACGGGGGAGGCGAATATCAAGGAGGACGAGATCGTAGAGGCTTTGTTGA
>Ga0214473_10006212_pt1 | contig 14292 bp, 14 predicted proteins | sample RVTome_7_FD_203509 | JGI IMG/M metagenome (GOLD analysis project Ga0214473, IMG submission 203509) | Soil microbial communities from uranium-contaminated site in the Upper Colorado River Basin, Wyoming, United States - RVT98D197 | ecosystem: Environmental > Terrestrial > Soil > Contaminated >... | reverse complement strand
CAGGACCGGCGAGGCGGGTCCTTTGGGACGATATTCCAGGGGCAGCAGGTTCGCGCCGTAGCGCGCGCTGGCGTCGCCTTCCGCGCGCGTCACGGGCTGGCTTTCCTGCGGGTAGTCCTCCCTGAAGTGCGCCCCGAACAGGTTCGCAAACGCGGTGTCGAGGCCGTCGAGCCACACGACCGGCTCCGTTCCCAGGTTGCCGTGGTCATGCCAGGCCCAGTTTGGCGTCGTCACGAAATCGCCTGGTTTCATCATGACGCGCTCGCCGTCCACGGCGGTATACGCGCCTTCGCCTTCGACGATGAAGCGCAGCGCGTTGGGCGCGTGGCGGTGCGTGCGCGCGATCTCGCCGGGCAGGATCACCTGCAGGCCCGCGTAGAGCGTCGTGGTGGCGAACGTGGTCCCGCTCAGCGCGGGATTCTCCAGCATCAGGACGCGGCGCTCGGCTTCCTGCGTGGTAATCAGCTCGGCGGAGCGCATCAGATAGGGCCGCACCTCGGCCCAACGCCAGATCGCCGGTATCGCCGCGGTGCCGGGCTTGAGCCGCATGACCCGCTCCCACAGCGGCTTCATGTTCAGCTGCGCGATCTCGCTCGAGAGGCGCGCCCGTTTCGGATTGGTCACTGCTGAAGTCATCTGACGCCTCGTTCAGCTGGAGGAGGCTGGCACCAGTCAACGGTCACGAGCCACGCGCTATTCCGCCTTGATGTTCGCCGCCTTTGCCACCTTGATCCATTTGGCGATTTCGGTCTTGATGATACGGTCGAATTCCCTGGGCGAACTGCCGACTGCTTCGAGGCCATCGCGCAGCAGCAACGACTTGATGTCCTGGCTCTGAACCGCCTTGACGGATTCGCCATTAATTTTCGACAGAACCGGTTTGGGCAGCTTGGCCGGCGCCAGCATGCCCACCCACGACGAATGCTCGTAGCCCGGCACGCCCGCTTCGGCGATGGTGGGAAACTCGGGCGCGGCCACCGAGCGTTTCGCGGTGGTGACGCCCAACGCCCGCAGCTTGCCGCTTCGGATATGCGGGATCGCCGTGGAGATCGTCGCAAAATAAAGCTGTACCTGGCCGCCCAGCAGGGCCGTCATCCCGGGCGCGCCGCCCTTGTACGGGATGCTGACCATGTGGGTGCCCGTCAAATGCATGAACAGCTCTCCGGCCATGTGGGTGCTGGTCGCAATTCCGCTGATGCCGTAATTGAGCACGCCGGGCTTGGACTTGGCGAGGGCGATCAGCTCCTTGACGGATGCCGCAGGCACCGAGGGGTGGACCACCAGGATGTGGGGAAGCGTGACGAGCTGGCTCACCGGCGTGAAATCGCGCAGGGGATCGAACGGAAGATTCTTGCGTATCGCCGGATTGATGGTGAATGATGCCGCGACGACGAGGACGGTGTGGCCGTCGGGTGCGGCCTTCGCCACCAGCTCCGTGCCGTTGAGGCTGCCGGCGCCCGGACGGTTGTCCACGATCACGTTCTGTCCCAGCGTCTCGCTCATGCGCTGCGCGATGACGCGCGCCACGACATCCGTCGAGCCGCCCGCGCTCTGCGGCACGATCAACCGCACCGGCCGCGTCGGGTATTGCTGTGCGCCGGCTGGCATTCCTGTCGCGAACAGCGACGTGCACAACAATACCAATGATGAATGATGAATGATGAATAATGAATGGTTAGCGGGTTTCATAATCTGTGCGCATCCATGTTTATCTGGGGTTTCATTCGATCGTCAAGAGAGTCTTGCCCCTCAATCGACGCGGGCGCCCGACTCCTTGATGACCTTCGCCCATTTCGTCATTTCGGCCTTGATGTGCGCCGCGAACTGCTCGCGGGTACTGCCGACGGTGACCAGGCCCTCGCTGGTCAGGCGCTGCTTCATGTCCGCTGCCTGCATGATCTTCGCGATATGCGCATTGAGCAGGCTCAATACACCCGCCGGCGTTCCGGCTGGCGCAAGCACGCCGTACCACTGGCTCGACTCATAGCCCTTCAGGCCGGATTCGGAGATCGTCGGCAGCTCGGGCATGGCTGGCAACCGCTCGCGGCTGGTCACCGCGAGCGCGCGGAGCCGGCCGGTTTTCAGGTGCGGCCCGGCATTGATTGCGGGCAGAAACATGATGCTCGCCTCGCCGCTCAGCAGGCCGATCATGGCGGGGCCCGAGCCGCGGTACGGCACGTGCACCATCTTGACCCTGGCCATGGTGTTGAAGAGCTCGCCGGCAAGGTGCGGCGTGCTGCCGCTTCCCGACCCGGCGAATTGCACATGGCCGGGCATCGCTCTTGCGAGCGCGATCAGATCTTTCACCGATTTCACCGGCAGCGAGGGGTGGACCACCAGCACGTTGGGGCCGAGCGCCATCAGGCTGATGGGATCGAAATCCCTGATCGGGTCGTAGCTGACTTTACTGAACAGCAACGGCGTGGTGACGAAATTCGCGCCGTTGACGAGCAGCGTGTAGCCATCCTTGTTCGACCTGGCGACGGCCTCGCTACCGATCATTCCATTGGCCCCGGCGCGGTTATCGATGACGACCGGCTTGCCCAGGACCTCGCTCAATTTCTGGCCGACGCGGCGGCCCATGGCGTCGACACCGCCGCCCGGCGGAAACGGCACGATGACGCGCACCGGCCCGGCGGGATAGCCCTGTGCCATTGCTGGCCCGGTCGCGCAGATTAGGGCCAGCGCGACTGCCAGCAGCGGCAAATGATGAATGATGAATGATGAATGATGAATGGATCGAGTCATGAGTCACCCGTTACGCGGTTGAGCCAACCAGCGACGCAATCTGCTTCGCGATGTCGTTGGCGGGGAAGATGCACTTCAGCATGTCTTGCCGTCACTCATCATTCATCATTCAAAATTCATAATTGCCTTTGGGCGCGCTTCCACGCCGTCGCCAGCGCCCGGTAGGCGAATTCTACGGCCATTTCGCGCTTGTACATCGCGGAGCCGCGGACGTCCGGCATGGGATCGGCGGCAGCCCGCACGCCCTGCACGGACCCGCGCAGAATGACTTCATTCAGGCGTTGCCCGACAAGCTCCTGCAAGTCGAGCACGATCGGTTTCCAACTGACGGCTCCAATGACGGCCCGTGCATGGCTGCACGTGCCGTCGGTGTTCAGGCTCACTGTCGCCGCGGTATTGACGGTCGGGATTTCCAGTACGCCACGGGCCATGTATTTGTAAAAGCTTGATCCGGAACGAGCGGGTGGCGGGTCTACTTCGATCGCGACCACCATCTCGTCCTTGGCAAAGCGCTTCTGAAAGGCCTCCTCCAGCGTTACGCTACGCCGCCCGTTCAGTCCGGCCACGGTGACGCGCGCCCCAAGGGCGAGGAGGGCGAGCGGCAGATCGAAGCCACCGATCAGAGGCCCGACGCTCCCGCCGACCGTGAGCATGCGGCGGATGCGGGTGTGTCCCACTGATTCCATCGCGTCGTCTATGGCCTGCCAGCGTGTCTTGACCCGCGCCTCCTCGAAAAACGCCTGCTGCCGCACCGCCGCGCCCGCGCGCAACACGCCCCGCGCGTCGACGGAAAACTCGCTCAGCTCGGGGATGCGCATGATCGAAACCAGGCGCTTCGCCTGCGGGAAGCCGGTGCGCTCGCGCCGCAGCGCGTGCGACATGCCGCCTGCGACGAGCGCGGCGTCGCCCGCCGCCATTAGCCGGATCGCCTCCTCGACGCTCGTCGCTGACACGAACTCCGGGTTGAAGGGGCGCGCGCCGGAAGGCTTGCCGGCGGAAAGGCGCGTCCACATGCCGCCCTTGGGCGCGGCGGGCGGCGGGGATATCTCATTCGCGTAGAGCTGCGGGTGCAGGGCGCGGTGGATCTTCTCGGAGGTGATCGGCAGGTTGAAAATGCGCACCCCGCACGCGTCCGCGATCGCGTTGGCGATCGCCGCGGGCACCGCGTCGAGCCCGATCTCGCCCAACCCCTTCGCGCCGAACGGTCCCGACGGCTCGTAGGAATCGGCGAAACCGATGTGCAGCTTCGGCATCGTCGCGGCTCCCGGTATGGGGTAGTCCTTCAACTGCGGATCGGTCGGCTGCCCGTTCCACCAATCGAAGTACTCGATCATGGCGAGCCCGATGCCTTGCGTCACCGCGCCCTGCACCTGGCCCTCCGCGGTCGCCGGGTTGATGACCGTGCCGCAATCCACCACGGCGGCGATTTCCAGGAGCTTCACCTCGCCGGTGGCGCGGTCCACCTCGACCTCGGCTGCTTGCGCCGCGAAGTTGTACGCGCCCGACTCGTTGCCGTAGCGATTGTGGTCCGGTAATTCGGAAGGGTTGTCGAAAGTGCCCACCCCGATGATCGGCTGGCCGCCGCGTTTGTAGATGTTCGCGCGCACGATCGCGGCCACCGGCCTGAAATCGGTTTCCGACCCGTTATGCGGGCCGATCTCGCCGTTGATGATGGTGAGTTCCGAGGCTGGCCGCTGGAACTGCTGCGCGGCCGCTTCCAGCAGCTGCTTCGCAGCCGCCGTGGCGGCATTCTTGACCGCGTTGCCCGCGACGTAGGTGAGCCGGCTCGCCAGCGCGCCGAGCGAGTGGGGTTGCACGTCGGTGTCGGGCCGCGTGATGTCCACGTGCTCGTACGGCAGCCCCAGCTCTTCGGCCGCGATCTGGCGCAGCACCGTGAGGTTGCCCTGGCCGATCTCGCCCTCGCCGGTGATGACCGTGGCGCGGCCGTCTTCGTTCACGCGCACGATGGCGGAGGATCCATCCCAGTCGCCGAAGCTGCGGCGGCCGTTGACGTGGACGCTGCAGCCCATGCCCAGCCCGCGTGCGGGTTCCTTGATCTCGCGTGCGGGCTCGTTAATCTCGCGGTTGCGCTGCTTCAGCTTGCGCTTTTCCTTCCAGCGGATCAGTTCGGCGGCCTTGTCGATGCACTGCTTCAGCTCGCAGCTCGTGATCTTGTGGTTGTGCGGCGAAACGTCGCCGGGGTCCACTGCGTTCTTGCGGAGCAGCTCGACGACATCGATGCCGAGCTTCTCGGCGGCAAGGTCCCACGCCTGCTCCACCGCCCAGTCCGCGGACGGGTTGCCGAAGCCGCGGAATGCCCCGGTCGGCACCAGATTCGTATAGACAAGCGTGGAATTTCCGCGTACGGCGGGGTACTTGTAAAGCGCGTCATGACGCACGCTGGCGGCGCCGAGGATCGCCTGCGACTTGCCGGTGTAGGCGCCGTTGTCAGCCCACATCTTGATTTCTTTCGCCATGACGCGGCCGTCCTTGCGGAAGCCGAGCCGCACCCAGTAGCGCATCGGCATGCGCGGGTGGCTCGCCAGGAACTCCTCCTCGCGGGTGTGGATCAGCTTGACCGGGCGGCCGCTCAGCCGGGCGAGGAGGGCGCAGATGACGGAGGCGTTGTCGTCGCCGGACTTGCCGCCGAAGCCGCCGCCGACCTCCGTCTGGATCACGCGCACCTGGGCTTCGGGCAGGCCGAGCGCGGTGGCGTAGCGGCCGCGCGCGAGGAACGGCGTCTGCGTATTGCACCACATCGTGACGCGGCCGCTGTCCCATCGGGCGACGCAGCCGATGGTCTCGAGCGCCGTGTGCCATTGGCGCACCGATTCCCAAGTGCCTTCCACCACGACATCCGAGCCCTTGAACCCGGCCGCCACATGGCCGCGCTCGAAGGCGAACTGGTGCGCGATGTTGCCGGGCGCGTCGTCGTGCACCAGCGCCGCGCCCGGCGCGAGCGCCTGGTCGAGCGAGAGCGCCGCGGGCAGGACTTCGTAGCGGACCACGATCCTGTCCACTGCCGCGCGCGCGGCCTCGGGGTCCACCGCCGCGACCGCCGCCACTTCGTCGCCGACATAGCGCACTTTGTCGATTGCGAGCGGATAGAGATCCGGGCGGAACGCTCCCCATTTGCGCTTCGCCGTGTCGGCGCCGATTGCGACCGCTTTGACGCCGGGCACAGTCGCCGCAGCGCTGACGTCGATGGAGATGATCCTGGCGTGCGGGTGGGGGCTTCGCAACACCGCGGCGTGCAGCATGCCGGGGAAGTTCAGATCGGCGACATACTGCGCCGCGCCGGTGACCTTCGGTACGGCGTCGGTGCGCGGAACGTCCTTGCCGACGACGAGGAAACTCGCGGCCGCGCCCAACCGGGGGTCGCGCGGGGTCATCGTTTGGCCGCCTTCCGCGCAAGGGCGACCGCTTCCTTGTAGGCCTCGAGGATGCGTACGTAGCCGGTGCAGCGGCAATAGACGCTATCGGCGCTGGCGCGGATTTCCTCGTCGCTGGGGTTGGGTGTCTTTTCGAGCAGGGCGCACGCTGCCATGACGTGGCCGGGGATGCAGATGCCGCATTGCAGGGCGGACTTGTTCACAAAGGCTTGCTGCACGGGGTGCAGCGCGGAGGTGCCGGCCAACCCCTCGATTGTGCGGATGTCCGCGCCGTCGCACATCGCAGCGAGCTGCAGGCACGACGCAATGGGGTAGCCGTCCACTATTACCGTGCACGTGCCGCAGGCGCCGATGCCGCAGCCGTGCTTGGTGCCGGTCATCCGCAGGTCTTCCCGCAGCACGTCCACCAACAGCCGGTCGCCCGACTTGAGGTTCACTTCGACCGGATCACCGTTGATGCGGAACTTAACCAACATGTGCCTGCTTTCCTGCTGTCGGGATCGCCCGTCGATGGAACGCGCATTGAACGGCGCTCAGTGCGTCCGTTCCAACGCGCGGGGTTAAACCGGAGCGCAGCTTCCAGTTTAACGGGAAATTATAGGGTACTGAGCGGCCCGGGATTGCGCGCGGCGTCGGCTTCGCGAGCATGGCGCTGGTGGAAAAGCTGTTTCCCGACTACAAGGACTGAACATTCGGGGAATTGACTCGGCAGCCGATTTTCTTTATTGTCGGTCAGGAGTCTAGCGCCGAGGGAGCGATTATGCGTTTCGATATGGGTGGATCGCACATTGTGCTGGTCTGGACTGAAGTCCAGTACCGCAACGAGGTCGCCCGGCTCTTTCAGGGGATCAATTCCACGACGGTCAAGCTCGTCAGAGCCCGGCAGTTTTTCGGATTGCGTTTTGTCATCCTTCGAAGGATCAAGTCTGCGCGGCATACGGCGTCTCCGCCTGCCGTCAAGTAGGTGCGCACGGGATCAGGATAGCTCCAAGGATCCGCTTGAACCGAGCCGCTCGAGAAGCCGCGTGATGCGGTTTTTTTCGTTCATGAAGCACCTTAAGAGCGCCTAACATAATGAAACACACGCTGCGCTGTCACGGTTTTGGCGTCGCAGGAGAAGTAGCAGGGAGGCTTCCCTGGTCCTGAGCCTCCCGCAGGAGCTGAAAACGGGCCTCACCGGCGCGGCCGAGATCGTGGTGGGCACGCGCGACACCGCGCCGCACGTCGGCAGCGGCAAGATCGGAGTGCTCGCCACCCCGATCATGGTGAACCTCATGGAGTCCGCCGCGCTCCAGGCCGTTGAGCGCTTCATGCCGCCGGGATATCAGACGGTGGGCACGCACCTCGACGTCAAGCATTTCGCGGCGACCCCAGTGGGACTCCGAGTGCGCGCCGGCGCGGAGCTGGTCAGGATCGAAGGGCGCACTTTGACGTTCAGGATCCACGCGGAGGACGAGCGCGAGCGGGTCGGGGAGGGCGTGCACGAGCGGCTCATCATCAACGTCGAGCGGTTCGATCAGCGCATGCAGAAGAAGCTGGGCAGGTGATGGCGATCGCTCATGGTTCGCGCTCCTGACCACGGAGAGAAACCTTATGAAAATGGCGTTCATCGTTCACAATGAATATTTCACCCCGCGCGTGATGCAGTTGCTCAAGGACGCCGGGATCGATTATTACACCCGGTGGGAACGCGCGCAGGGTAAAGGCCGCGGCACTGAGCCACACCTCGGCACGGGCAGTTTCGCCAGCACCAACGCCGTCCTGATGATCGCATTCCAGGACGAGTCGACGCTGGAGAGCCTGATACTCAGAATCACCGAAGCCAATCACGAAATAACGCGGGCCGATGACAGGATACGACTGTTCCAGTTACCGCTCGATCGGATCGTCTAGGCTCGGCACGCGAAGGGTTGTGGATGGACCGCGCCGCTTCCATTTCATTCCGGACGGAACCCCGAAATGCGGGGCGAGATCGCCTGTGAAGGGTCTGCTGACGTTCATTTGCGGGACTGCGCTGGCTGCCGCGGCATGGGGCGCGGATGACCCGGGGGCACGCGCGCTGCAGCAGCATCAGTTGCAGCGCCAGCAGCAGCAGGAAGCGCTGCAACTGCGCATGCAGCAGCAACAGCGCAGCGTGCAGGAGCCGCCCGCTGATCCGCGGCGGCGGCAGGCTATGGAGCAGTTACAGATCAACCAGCAGCAACAGCAGCACGAGTTGCACTACCGGCAGGACATCGAACCGGCCAGCACGCAGCCGTCCGACGGCGAGGGTACGCGCAGGGCCAAGGCGCAGTTGGAGCTGGAAAAGGCACAACAACAGAGTCAACAGCAACTGCGGCGTTTCGAATCGGAGCTGCAGGTGAAACCCGGGGCCGCGACGGATCTGCCCCGGAAAATGGATTGACCGCTGCGGCCGGCCGCTCGCTACGTTTTCGGCATTCTGGACCACGGCGTATCGGCCGCGACGGAGAATGTGACGCGGTTTTTCCCGCCGGACCACGAGTAACTCACGTCCTTGCCCAGTTCCCGGACCAGCACGATGCCGAGCCCGCCCACCCGGCGGCTGGTCACGGAAACCTTGAGTGAGTCTTCGGCTCCCGCCTGGTCGAACGCGTCATGCTGCGGCGCGTCGTCCTCGTAGTGGACGGTCATGGGATGCTCGCCCGCAAAATCGACCGAGATGGTGACCGAAGCAGGCACAGTCTCCCGCCGGCCGTATTTCACGGTATTGCTGAATAATTCCTCCACCACGAGCTGGACGCGAGTGCGCTGGCCCGGGGAGCAGCCGGCCTGCTGACAGGCGCGGTCTACGAACTCCCGCAACCGTGGGTATTCCCGATTGTCGGCTGGTAGCGTCAGATGCATGGTAGGGAGGGACCTGCCATCCGAGAAAGAATACATTAATCCGGCGCGATATTTATGCCATGATAATGCCGCAGAGCCCGTTTTCGGCAAAAAGTCACATTGGCGTATCTGGAAAGGAGCAGCTCATGACCGCACCAAATTGCATCATCAGGTTCCTCGCGTATGCCGCGCTGGCAGCCGGGTTGCTTGCCGCGGGTCCGTTGGCGGCAAACGACATCGCCCAGATCAAGACGGTGAGCGGCACCGTGGTGGTCGAGCGCGGATCGCAGCGGATCCTGGGCGCCGCGGGCATGAAGCTGCAGCAGGCGGACGTCATCCGTACCGGTATTGACGGCTCGGTTGGCATCACGTTTGTCGATAACACGATCATGTCGGCCGGTCCGAACAGCGCGCTGGCGCTGGACCGGTTCTCGTTCAACTCGACCACCCACGAGGGCAAGCTCGACACCTCGATGCGCAGCGGCACGCTCTCCGTGATCTCGGGCAAGATCGCGAAGCAGTCGCCAGAGGCGATGACGGTCAGGACGCCGGCCGCGATCCTGGGGGCGCGCGGCACGGAATTTTTCGTTCAGGTCGTTCCGCTGAATTAGAGCTACTCGCGCATGGGCTACACGCTGCGCGCGGGACTGATTGCGGCGGCTGCCGTAATCCTCGGCGCATGTGTGGCCGCGCCAAATACGCGGGAACTGGTGGTTCTCGTGCCCGACGCGGATGGCACGACGGGGGCGGTGGTGGTTACCAACCCCCGAGGCGGCACTTCGATGTTGAGCAAGCCCTACGCCACGGCGCTCCTCGAGAGGGGCGACCGGGTCGACGCGCCTCCCGTAGCGCGTGATGAGGTGACGAAGCTTTTTTCGTACGCCATCGCAGCGCAGCCGCAGCGCCCGATCTCGTTCCTGCTCTATTTCCTGCAGGATACCGATGAGTACACGCCGGAATCGAAGGACGCGTTTGAGAAGGTATTCGCGGAAGTCGCGCGACGGAAGGTGGCGGAAATCGCCGTGATCGGCCACACCGACCGTGTCGGTGCTGTCGAGTACAACGACACGCTGTCGCTCAGACGCGCCGAGCGCGTGCGCAGGGATTTCGCGGACCGCGGTATTCCGACCAGCGCCATCAACGTCGCCGGTCGCGGCGAGCGCGAACCCGTCGTGGCGACCGCCGACGACGTCAGCGAGCCCCGCAACCGGCGGGTGGAGATCAACGTCCGCTAGCTTTCGCGGTGATTGAGTGATTGGGTGATTAAGTGATTTAGTCAAGTTCGGTTTGGTTGCTTGGCAACTTAATCACTCAGTCACCTAGTCACTTAATCACTGGTTCCCGCGCCAGCGCACCACCAGTATCGTTACGTCGTCGGCCATGTCGGCACCCGCGGCGAACCTGCCGACCTCGTCGTTCACGGTCTTGACCCGTTCCTCGGCGCTCAGCCCCGCTGGCATCGTCGCCAGCAGTCGGGTGAGTCGCGCCCGCCCGAACAGTTCCCCGGCGGGATTCATCGCCTCCGGCACGCCGTCGCTCACCAGGACCAGCGATTCACCCGGCTCCATGCGGGTGTGCGCGGTCTGATACGGGAAGTTCTCCAGCGTGCACAGCGGCGGTCCGCCGCCTTCGAGCTGCCTGACTCTCTTTCCATCCGCGGCGATGGCGTGGGGCGGCTCGTGCCCGGCGTTGCAGTAAGCAAGTTCACCTGTCTCCGCGTCGAGCATGCAGGCGACCACGGTCACAAAGAGAAATTCGGGATTCTCGCGCGTGATCTCGACGTTGGCTTCCGCCATCGTCCGCCCGAGGTCAGGCAGGCTGCGCAGTGCGGCGCTCTTGTAGAGCGCCTTCGACAGCGCCATGAAGATGCTGGCGGGCATCCCCTTGCCGGAGACGTCGCCCACCACGAAGAACAAGCGTGATCTTCCCACCATGAAGAAGTCGTAGAGATCCCCGCCGACCTCCCTCGCCGGCTCCATGCTCGCGTGCAAGTCGAAGCGCTTCTCGCCCTGGAATGCAAGGGCTGCAACCGGCAGCATGCCGATCTGAACGCGGCGCGCAGCCTCGAGCTCCCCGGCCATCCGAGCCGCGGCCTCCCGCTGGACCTGGAGTTCGCGCTTCAGCCGCTCCTGCTGCCGCGCGGACTCCGCGAGCGTCGCGCGCAGCAGCCCCCCGAACAGGACGTTGAGGTCGATCACCGGCGCCGCCGCGTCGAGCAGCATGCCGGTGTAGCGGAAAAGAGCCATGCCGAGCAGGAGCAGCCCGCCCGTCACCGCGACCAGGACGAGCGAGGAGCGCACTGGCGAGAGCACCGGCACGGCAAGCACGAGCAGGGCGCCGAGAACCGCTATCAGCGCGGTCTCCGCCCAGCGCATCCAGTGCGGGCGCGTGAGCAGATTGCCGTCGAATATGTTCTCCAGGACCTGGGCGTGGACCTCCATGCCGGACATCCGTTCGCCGAGGGGCGTCGCCTGCTGGTCGAGGAGCCCGATGCCGGTGACGCCGAACAGCACCAGCTTGCCCGCGATGTGCTCGCGGTCGACCGTGCCGGCGATGACATCCGTTGCGGAGACGAAGCGGGCGGGGTCGTGGCGGCCAAACCGGACCCACAGATGGCCGTCGGCCTGGCTGCGGATCAGGACGTCCCCGATTCCAATCGACTCGATGCCGTGCGCGCCGGTGCGGACCGAAAACGCCGGAGCCCTCACGGCAACGCGCAGCGTCTCCAGGCTGAGCGATGGGAAAGGCGCGTTGCCGACGGCGGCGAGCAGCGGGACGCGGCGCACCACGCCGTGGCGTAGGTCCGCGCTCAGCAGGGCACGGCTCGCCGCGGCAGCGTCGATCTGTTTCAGGCTCGTCAGCGCCGAGGGAAAATGCCACAGGTAAGGCAGAGGATCACCCTGCAGCTGGAACACCGCCGCCGAGCGCGGCGGGGCTTCCTTGCCGCGCTCATTGAGCCCCGCAACGCCGAGCACCACCGGCAGGCGCTTGATGGCGGCGGCAAGCACGTCGTCGTTGCTCAACAGGCGCTTCAGTTGAAGCGCGAGGGCGGGCCCGACATGCGGGTTGTTCTCGGCGATCGCACCCGGGGAAAGCCGGTCGGGTTCGGCGAAGATCACGTCCACGCCCACCGCGAGCGGACGGTACTCGGCCAGCCGGTCGAACACCCGCGCGATCAGGGTGCGCGGCCACGGCCATTGCCCGAGCTGTGCGAGGCTCTTCTCGTCCACCTCGACGATCACCGCCGGCGCCGACACGCGGCTCCGCGGCATCATGATCTGGTAAGCGTCGAACCAGGCGTTGCGCAGCCAGGACTGGATGGGCGTGTCGGCGAGCAGGTGCAGGGCGGCGAGAGCGACCACGAGAACGGCGCCGAGGAACCGCGGGCGCAGCAGCCACCCGCGCCATGCCATGCCGGCCGGTGCTCGCTGCGGCTGGGCGCTCACGCCGTCACCCGCTCACGCGCGCATCGCGGGGATCAGACCGCGATCTCCAGGCCGTCGTAGGCGCTGGAGATGCGCAGCGTGTGATCCTCGCGCGTGATCTCCTCGAGGCGGAGGGTCTCCTGCAGCACCGAGGCGATCTTCAGGTCGTTGTAGACGGGCTCGTGGTGATAGATGCAGAGGTGCTTCGCGCGCGCGAGCTGGCACAGTTCGACGCCCACGACGTTGCTCGAGTGTCCCCAGTCCTCCTTGACCGAGACGGTGTCCGCCAGCGAGTACATGGCGTCGAAGATCACGAGGTCCGCGTCGCGGAAGAACTTGACCACGTCACGGGTGGACCCGGCGTCGTCGGTCTTGTGCTCCGAGTCCGTCGAGTAGACGACGACCTTGCCGCCGTGCTCGAAGCGGTAGCCGTAGGAGTCCCCGCTGTGCTGCTGGCGCTTGGGCGTGACGTCGAAACCGGCATGGCGTGAGCGCTTGCCGGGCTCGAGCTTCACGAACTCGATCTTCGCGGGGAGCCCGGAGAAATCCACGGGGAAGCACGGCGCGGCATGCTGCTTGCGCAAGGCCTCCTCAATGCCGTCGTGGCACCCGTAGATCACGATGCGGTTGCCCGGAATGTAGGCGTGGGGGAAAAACGGAAACCCCATGATGTGGTCCCAGTGCAGGTGGGACAGGAAGACATGAAAGGTGCACCGCGTTCGCGGCCCCTTGCGCGCGAGCACCTGAAGGCCGAATGGACGCACGCCGGTGCCCAGGTCGCACAGCACGTACTCCTCCGTGCCGATGTCGAGCTCGACGCAGGAAGAGTTGCCGCCGTAGGTGTGCGAGATGGCGAAGGGCAGGTCGCGCTCGACGAACGCCTCGACGTCGGCACGGGTTTTCAGGTTCCGGCCCGCGGCCGCGAGCAGCGCCTCGACGATCTTGTTCTTGATGTCCTCAGCGGTGAGGGAGACCGGCAGCGAGCCGCGCGTGCCCCAGAAACGAACGCGCATCGCCGGCTATCCGGAGCGGGACGCGGCGGCCGCCGCCGGGGAGATGGCGCGCAAGGCGTCCTGCACGGAGTCGAAGATGTCGAATACCAGCGTGAAGCGGCTGATCTCGAAGATTTCGCGCACCACGGGTTGCAGCGACACGGCGACGAGCGTGCCCTTCCGGGCGCGGACATCCTTTGCCGCGATCATGAGCACGCGCAGCCCGGCGCTGCTGACGTACTCGAGCCGCGACAGGTCGAGCACCACCCGGTCGCCGCCCGCGGCGCAATTCGCGAGATGGGGCTGCAGAGCCGACTTGAAATCCTCAGCGTTCATGTAGTCGATCCGTCCCGTGACGGCGACTACGAGGACGTCCGCATGGCGCACCGCGGTGACTTGCACTCCGTGTTCTCCTGGCTGGCGGCGCGAGAGGAGCCGGTATGGGGCCCGCGGGCGCACCCGATGGTTGGCGTGATTGTAGCCGATCAGCGAGTATTGGCAGCAGGGTCGTGGTTCACGCGCCGGGCGGCAAGCGGGGATTCGAGAGTCCCTAACACCATGAAACACGCGCGCGTTTCATGGTGTTAGGGACTCTTTGGGCGCTCGCGGTCGACGACCGTGTACTCGGTGGTCAGGTAGCGGGCTTCCTCCGCCTTCCTGATTTTTCGCTGCAGCCACCATAAGCGGATCAACATGACCCCGGCCAGCACCGCACCCGCGACGAGCGCCGCGGCCAGAAAAAAGAAACCCAGCACGACAAGGGCCAGCGCGGCGGCGGCGAGCACGATGCGCCCCGCGATCGCGGCCACTGCCGGGAGCGCGTGTTTCGGGCCGGCATCCGGATCATCTCTGGTCATCGGGACCGGCTTGACGGAAAAGAAGATGCGGGCG
>Ga0214473_10006211_pt1 | contig 14293 bp, 11 predicted proteins | sample RVTome_7_FD_203509 | JGI IMG/M metagenome (GOLD analysis project Ga0214473, IMG submission 203509) | Soil microbial communities from uranium-contaminated site in the Upper Colorado River Basin, Wyoming, United States - RVT98D197 | ecosystem: Environmental > Terrestrial > Soil > Contaminated >... | reverse complement strand
GGGCTTCGTAGTGCTCCCACGTGTTGCCGCCGATCCAGGCCGCCGCGGCACCGCCATCGCTCTCCGCGCCGGGTGGAACGACGTCCGCGACCGTACCGGCGACGGCGCGATCACCGAGGGCGGCGAGCCGGGCGCGCGCCGCCCGGTGGCTTGCCCGGGCGGCGTTCAGGACCTCGGTCAGCGGCCGGTGCCGGTGGCGGGTGAAGATCGCGGCGTTCACGGTGTCCTCGTCCTGGGCGAGCGTGGCCTCGTCGAGACCGAGCGCCTCGTGAGTCGGCCGCCCCGCGAGACGGGTCAGGAACGCATCCTCCCAGGCGGCCACGTGCATGACGTGGTCCTTTACCGCCCATCCCGCCGGATCGCGGATATCGGTGAGCTGCGCCTGGGTGAGACGGCCCAGGGTGCTCTCGAGGGCCTCCCAGGCCCGGTCCAGCCGGGACAGGAGCTCCGCCGTCGTCTTCGGGGTCGAGTCGCTCATCGTCCACCTCCCTGGAAAGTGTCAGCAAGTGAACTGCCTCGATGAGCTGAGACCCCGGACCTGGCCGCGCGTGAAAATCCGTCCGCCCAGCGGGGTCCGGCGCGGCGGCGGCCCGGCCCGCGCCTTCCCGGCTCACGGTGGAGGAGCTATCCTGTCACGCGGATGGCAACCTTCGGGCTCGTTCACGGCGCGGGGCACGGTGCCTGGTGCTGGGAACGCCTGATTCCGATCCTCGAGGCGCTCGGGCACCGGGCGTTCGCCATGGACCTCCCGTGCGAGGATCCCACCGCTGGCCCCGAGCGCTACGCCGAGGTCGTCGATCGGGCGCTACCTCCCGCGAGCGACCTGGTGCTGGTCGGCCACTCCCTGGCCGGGTTGACCGTTCCCCTGGTCGCGGCGCGCCGTCCGGTGCGGCGGCTCGTCTTCCTGTGCGCGCTGGTTCCCGAGTTCAAGCGAAGCCTGGCGGACCAGGTTGCGGCCGACGCCGAGCTCTACCACCCGGTGCTGCGTTCGCATCCCGGCCGCGTGACCGACCCGGACGGCGCCGTCCGGTTCCGGGACGAGGCGGCGGCGCGCGACGTCTTCTGCCAGGACTGCCCCCCCGAGGACGTCGCCTGGGTGTTTGCGCGGCTGCGGCCCCAGGCTGCCGCACCCCGGCGTGAGCCGTGCCCTCTGTCGGCCTGGCCCACGGGCGAGAGGGCGTACATCCTCTGCCGGGAGGACCGGGCCATCTCACCCGCCTGGTCGCGCCGCGTCGCGCGCGAGCGCCTGGGTGTCGAGCCGATCGAGCTCGACGGGAGCCACTCGCCCTTCATCTCCCGACCCTCGATCCTCGCCGGCGTGCTCGACCGCCTTGCGCGTTGATCCTCGCGCGAGCCGGTAAAGCCGCGATGCTAAGATGCTCGCGCTCGGCATCCGGCCGGCACGGTCCGAGATTTCTGACACGGGAGGCGCGCGCATGACGTCCGACGAGCTCTGCTGGCTGTCCGCCACCGACCTGGCGGCCCTCATCCGCCGCCGCAAGGTCTCGCCCGTCGAGGTCATCGACGCGGTGCTGGACCGGATCGGACGCCTGAACCCGCAGATCAACGCGTACGTCACGGTCACCGCCGACGAGGCCCGGCGGGCGGCGCGCGCAGCCGAGCGAGCGCTCGGGGGTCGCCGGGCCGCGCTCGGGCCGCTCCACGGGGTGCCGTTCTCGGTCAAGGATCTCGTCATCACCAAGGGAGTGCGGACGACCTTCGGCACCCCCCTCTTCGCCGACAACGTCCCGACCGAGGACGCTCCCATGGTCGCCCGTCTGAAGGCGGCCGGCGCCATCATGGTCGGCAAGACCAACACGCCGACCATGGGCTGGCTGGGAGCGACCCACAACCTGCTCTTCGGGGCGACCCGGAACCCGTGGCGCCTGGATCGCACCCCGGGCGGTTCGAGCGGCGGCGCCTCCGCCGCGGTCGCGGCCGGCCTCGCCCCGATCGCCATCGGGACGGACGGGGGCGGCTCGATCCGGATCCCGGCCTCGTTCGCGGGTATCTTCGGCCACAAGCCCTCCTACGGCCGGATCCCGACGTATCCCGCGAGCGCGGCGTGGAGCCTCTCCCACATCGGCCCGATGACGCGGACCGTGGCTGACGCCGCCCTGGCCATGCAGATCTGCGCGGGGCCCGACGAGCGCGACCCGTACTCGCTCCCCCGGAGCGGGGTGAACTACGTCCGGGCGACCCGCGGTGGGGTCAAGGGGCTCCGGGTCGCCTATGCCGAGGACCTGGGCAACGTGACGGCGCTGGATCCCGAGGTGCGACAGGCCGCGGCCCGGGCGGCTCGCACGTTCCGCGAGCTCGGCTGCCGGGTGGAGACGGTGGCCCCGCGCTGGCCGTCGCCGGCCGAATGCTGGCACGAGATCTTCTGCGGGGGGCTCGCGACGCGGCTCCTCCCGTATCGAGACCGCCGCAACGACATCGAGCCTGGCCTCCAGGCGATCATCGAGGCAACCGCCGCGAACCCGCCGAGCCGGTACGTGCAGGCCTGGTTCGATCGGCTGGCGTGGTGGCAACACCCGCGTGCGTTCTTCGAGCGCTACGACCTCCTGCTGACGCCGACGGTCGCGTGCCCGCCGTTCCGGCTCGGTCTCGACTATCCGGGCGAGGTCGCGGGCAAGACGGTCGTGCCGTACGGGTGGCTCCCCTACACGTATCCGTTCAACCTGACGGGGCAGCCCGCGGCGTCGGTCCCGTGCGGCTTCACCCGGGACGGGCTGCCGATCGGGCTCCAGATCGTGGGCCGCCGCTTCGACGACCCGACGGTGCTTCGCGCGGCGGCGGCGTTCGAGCAGGCCCGGCCCTGGGCCAACGCGCGTCCCGGCCTGTAGCAGTGGCGGGCTGGCTCTTCGCGGCGGCCGTTGCCATCCGGCTGGCGGCCCTCGCGATCCTGGGCCTCGCGCCGGAAACCTTCGAGTACGAGGATCAGGCGAGAAGCCTCCTGGCCGGCCAGGGCTATCGACGTGTCTATCTGGGGACTCCGCACCTCGCCCAGGGGCCCCCGCTCTTCGGGTTTCTCTGCGCGGGTCTCTACTGGCTGTTCGGCGACAGCCCCCTATCCGTCATCCTGGTCCAGGTCGCCGCGTCGTCGCTGATCCCGGTCGTGATCGCGCGCCTCGCGACAGAGGTCGGGCTCGGCCGAGAACTCGGCCTCGTGGCCGGGGTGCTCGCCGTCGTGCATCCGGGGCTGATCATCTATGCGGTCCGCAAGCTGCACCCACTATCTCTCGATGCGCTCTTCATCAGTCTGACCGTGCTGATGGTGATGCGGCTTCGCGCCGCCAGCGGTCCGGGACCCGCCCTCCGAGCGGGCGGTGTGCTCGGCCTCGCGGCCCTGTCCCGACCCACCGTCGCCCTGTTCGCGCTCCCGGCGGCCGCCTGGCGCCTGTGGGTCGCGCCGGAGCGGGGACGGCCACGGGCCGCGGCCGGCGTGGCGCTCTTCCTCGCCGCCGCGGCGGCCGTCGTGCTTCCGTGGACGGCTCGAAACTATTTGGTCTTCCATCGCTTCGTGTTCATCACGACCGACACGGCGGAGCTGTTCTGGCGCGGGAGCAATCCGGTCGCGACGGGCTCTGCTTTCCTTCCCGATGGTCGATGGATCGTCATGGGTGCCCCCGATGCATTCCAGAAGGCGATCCGCGAGCGCGACGAGCTGGGGCGGGCGGATCTCTTCCGGGAGACGGCCCGTGCGTTCGTGCGTGAGCATCCGACCGCGTTCGTCCGGCTCGTCGTGAGAAAGTGGGTGTCCTTCTGGTGGTTCCCCGCGACGGCCGGCATGAACTATCCCGCCCGGTGGATGGTCATTTACAAGACCCTCTACGCGGTCGTCCTCACGGTGTCGGTGCTCGGGCTGATCGCGGCGTGGATCCTGGTCGATCGCCACCGGCGGCAGGGGTTGCTCCTCGTGCTCGCGATGCTCGCGTGCGTGTCGGTCGCTCAGAGCCTGTACTACGTGGACGTCCGTCACCGCTGGGGCGTCGAGCCGCTTCTCGGGATCTTCCTGGCGTTCGCCGTGGGGTGGTGGCGGCAGCCGCCGGGCGAGCGGCAAGGACGTGCCCTTGACGGGCCCGCCGCCGCTGCCTGAGGATACTCTCAAGCACTCCGGTCGCGTCGCCGGCCGTGGCCTCGTGGTTCCCGGATGGGGCAGGCCGGGCATCTCACCTTGGTGAACCGTGGCCAGGTAAACGGCCACGCGGAGGTGGCACATGGGGGTCCTGCGCAAGCTTCGCCTGCTTGGTGTCGCCCTCCTGCCGGTGCTGGCCCTCGGCATCGCCGCCGATGCGCAAGCACCCCGGAAGGGAGGGATCCTGCGCGTCGCCAACCTCGGAGAGCCGCCGACGCTCGACGCCCACTGGACCACAGCGACGCTGACGGAGGTCCTGACCAACCACCTGTACGAGGGCCTGTACGCGCTCGACGAAGGCTACCGTCCCATCCCCATGCTCGCCGAGGCCTTGCCGGCGGTGTCCTCGGACGGCCTCACCTACGCGATCCGGCTCCGCCAGGGGATCAAGTTCCACAACGGCAAGGAGATGACGTCAGACGACGTCGTGGCCTCGCTCAAGCGGTGGATGCAGCAGGGCGTGTACGGGCGTGCGCTCGCCACCGTGCTGGCTGAGATTCGAGCCACCGGCCGCCATGCCATCGAGCTTCGGCTGAAGCAGAAATATGCGGCGGTCGAGGTGAACCTCGCGGCCCCCAACAATTTCGGCGCAATCTACCCGAAGGAGATCGCGGAGAAATTCCCGCCGTCCGAGAAGGTCACCGAGTTCGTCGGCACCGGGCCGTTCAAGCTCGCGGAGTGGAAGCCGGACCAGTACATCCGGATGGTCCGCTTCGACGACTACAAGTCACGGAGCGAGTCAACGAACGGGTACGGCGGGGCGAAGACCGTCCACGTCGACGAGGTCCGCTGGATCCCCGTCCCCGACGTCGCCACCCGCGTGGCCCAGATGGAGACGGGCGAGCTCGAGTTCGCCGACGATCTCAACATCGACGCGTACGACCGCCTGCAGAAGAGCGCGAACGTCCGGCCGGTCGTGGCCAAGCCGTACTACTGGCTCGTCGCCGTCCTCAACAAGAAGGAAGGCCTGATGACGAACCAGAAGCTCCGCCAGGCCTGGCAGGCGGCGCTGGACATCGAGCCCATCATGAAGGCCGTCGCCGGGGGCCGGGCGGAGTTCTACCGGATGGACGCCAGCCTCGCGTTCGTGGAGAATAAGCCCTGGTACGTGAAGCAGCAGCCGAGCTGGGGCTGGAACGAGCACAACAAGGACAAGGCCAAGCGGCTCCTGCAGGAGGCGGGCTACAAGGGCGAGCCGGTCCGCTTCGTGACGACCCAGGAGTACAAGTGGATGTACGACTTCGCGCTCCTCAGCAAGCAGCAGCTCGAGGACGCGGGGTTCAACATCGATCTCCAGGTGGTGGACTGGGCGACGCTGGTCAAGCGCCGCAACAACCCCAAGGAGTACGAGGCGTTCACGACCGGCACCGGCAACATCTTCGAGCCGACGGCCTTCACCGTGCTCTCGTGCACGTGGCCGGGCTGGACGTGCGACGCGGACATCCAGGGGCTGCTCCAGGAGATGGGGCGGGAGACGGACCAGCGGAAGCGGTTCGCCCTCTGGGAGCAGATGCACCGGCTCTGGTACGAGAAGGTGCCGTCGGTCCGCTACGGAGACCTCCACGGCCTCCGGGCGGCGTCGAGGAAGCTTCAGGGCTTCAACGAGAAGACCGAGCGGCCGCGGTTCTACAACGTCTGGATGGAGCGCTAGTACAGCGTTCGGTCGTCGACCCCCTTGACGGAGCGGGGCGGGCACCGGACCATGAAGCACCTGCCGTGGGCGGGTCGGGCAACCATGCCTGGCGTCGCGGGAGGGGTGCTCCGCCGGACACATCCAACCACTGAAGGCCGATGGGGAGGTAGCGCATGACGGGACGGACCTACCGAAGCTTCGCCACGGCCGTGGCGGTGATCGCGCTGATCATCGCCGGGGCTGCGGACGTGCACGCTCAGAAGAAGGGCGGCGTCATCCGCGTCGGGAACCTGGGTGAGCCGCCGACGCTGGACGCCCACTGGACCACCGCCAGCATCACGGAGACCCTGACGAACCACATCTACGAGGGCCTCCTCACGCTGGACGACGACAACAAACCCATCCCGATGCTTGCGGAGACGCTGCCGGCCGTGTCGCCGGACGGGCTCACCTACACGTTCAAGCTCCGCCGAGGCATCAAGTTCCACAACGGCAAGGAGATGACGTCGGACGACGTGGTCGCGTCGCTCATGCGGTGGAGCAAGCAGTCGATCTACGGCAAGGATCTCTTCAACTACGTCGCCGAGGGCGGCCTCCGGGCCGTGGACAAGTACACCGTCGAGCTGAAGCTCAAGGAGAAGGTGGCGATCGTCCAGATCAACCTGGCGGTGGCCAACAACTTCGCCGCCATCTATCCGAAGGAGATCGCCGAGAAGTTCCCGCCGGCCGAGAAGGTCACCGAGTACATCGGGACGGGCCCCTTCAAGCTTGCCGAGTGGAAGCCGGACCAGTACATCCGGATGGTGCGGTTCGACGACTACAAGTCACGGAGCGAGAAGCCCAACGGCTACGGCGGCGCGAAAGTCGCCTACGTGGACGAGATTCGCTGGATTCCGGTCCCGGACGTCGCCACGCGCGTCGCCCAGATGGAGACCGGCGAGCTGGAGCTGGCGGACGACCTGAACGCCGACGCCTTTGACCGGTTGAAGGCGAGCGCCAACGCGCGGCCGATCGTGTCGAAGATGTACTATTGGCTCGTCGCGGTCCTCAACAAGAAAGAGGGTCTGATGACGAACCAGAAGCTCCGCCAGGCCTGGCAGGCGGCGCTCGACATCGAGCCCATCATGAAGACGGTCGCCGCGGGGCGCGGCGAGTTCTACCGGATGGACTACAACCTGATCCACCAGGAGCTGGCCGCCTGGCACGTGAAGATGCAGGGGCTCCCGTGGAACGAGCACAACAAGGACAAGGCGAAGAAGCTCCTCCAGGAGGCCGGCTACAAGGGCGAGCCGATCCGATTCATGACGACGCAGGAGTACAAGTGGATGTACGACTTCGCGCTCGTCTCGAAGCAGCAGCTCGAGGACGCCGGGTTCAACATCGACCTCCAGGTGGTCGACTGGGCGACCTTGGTGAAGCGGCGCAACAACTCCAAGGAGTACGACGTCTTCACCACGGGCATCGGTCCTCAGTACGATCCGACGAACTCCAACGTGCTGAGCTGCAGCTGGCCGGGCTGGACGTGCGACGAGCAGATCCAGAGCATCAAGACCGCCATGATCCGCGAGACGGACTACAAGAAGCGGTTCGCGCTCTGGGAGCAGATGCACAAGGTGTTCTACGAGAAGGTCCCGGTCATCCGCTACGGCGACCTGTTCGGCCTGCGGGCGGCCTCGAAGAAGCTCAAGGACCTGAACGAGAAGACCGAGCGCGTGCGGCTCTACAACGTCTGGCTGGACAAGTAGCTCGCGGCTGACCGTGTGACGCGGCGGGGGCCGGCCGTCCGGCGGCCCCCGCCGTCCTCGTCATGACTGCCTACCTCATTCGCCGCCTCCTCGCCGTGATCCCGGTGATGGTCGTCGTCGTCACCGTGGTCTTCCTGCTGATCCACCTGATCCCCGGCGACCCCGTCGGCGTCATGCTCGGCCCCGACGCGACGCCGGCCCAGATCGACGGAGTCCGGCAGGCGCTCGGGCTCGACCGTCCGCTCCTCGAGCAGCTCCTCCTCTTCTACAAGCGCATCCTGCGGGGCGACCTGGGCCGCTCCTATTTCCTCGACCGGCCCGTGACCCAGGCACTCTGGGAGCGCGCGGAGCCGACGCTCGTCCTGACGGCGACCTCGCTCTTCGTCGCGCTCCTGATCGGCGTGCCGTCCGGGATCGTGGCCGGCGCCAACCAGGGCTCCTGGTGGGACCGCCTGCTCATGCTGGGGGCCCTCCTGGGGGTCTGCATTCCCGGCTTCTGGCTGAGCCTGAACTTCATCTACCTCTTCGCGGTCCGGCTGGGATGGCTGCCGGCGGCGGGGTACGCGTCGATCTTCACCGACCCGTGGATGGCGCTCCGATACATGGTCCTGCCGGCGGTGTCCCTCGGCTTCAACCAGTCCGCCCTGATCGCGCGGATCGCCCGCTCGTGCATGGTCGAGGTCCTCCAGCAGGACTACATCCGGACGGCTCGAGCGAAGGGTCTCTCGCAGCGTGTGGTCGCCTACGTCCACGGGTTCCGCAACGCCCTCGTCCCCGTCGTGACGGTCATCGGCGTCACGATCGCGATTCTCGTCGGTGGCGCCGTCGTGACGGAGATCGGCTTCAACATTCCCGGGATGGGCCGCCTCATCATCTCGGCGATCCTGCGGCGCGACTATCCCGTGGTGCAGGGGGTCGTGCTGGTGACGGCCGCGTCCTACGTCCTCATCAACCTGGCGGTCGACATGGTCTACGCGTTCATCGATCCCCGCATCCGCTACGACTAGCATGACGCCGACGACGGACGCCGCGGTCGAGAAGGCGGTGACCGGGGCTCCTTCCGCGATCGTGGTGGCGGAGCCGACCGCGCTCCGGATCCGCTGGTTCCGGCGGCTGCTCCGCAACCGGAGCGTGGTCGTGGGCGCGACGATCTTCCTCGTCTTCCTCATGACCGCGCTTCTCGCGGGCCAGATCTCGACCCACATCCCCACGCGCCTCGACCCGCCCCAGCGCCTGAAGCCCCCGAGCGCGGCGAATTTCCTCGGGACCGACGAGTTCGGCCGGGACGTCTACAGCCTGGTTGTCCACGGAAGCCGGGTCTCGCTCCTCGTCGGCGGCGTCACCATGCTCATCACCTCGATCGGGGGGACGCTGATCGGGCTCATCGCGGGCTACTATCGGCGCCTCGACCTGATCGTCATGCGCCTCATGGACGGGCTGATGGCCTTCCCCGCGATCATCCTGGCCATCGCCTTCATGGCCGCGCGGGGCCCCGGCGTCTGGAACGTCATCCTGGCCCTGTCGCTCGTCTACCTGCCGCGGACGGCCCTCCTGGTCCGGAGCACCGTGCTGAGCCTCCGGGAGCTCGACTACGTCGCGGCGGCCCGGGCGCTCGGGCGGCGCGATCTGGCGGTGGCCGTCCGGCACATCCTGCCGAACTGTCTGGCGCCGCTCCTCGTCCAGGGGACGTTCATCTTCGCGTACGCCGTGCTGGCGGAGGCGATCCTGGGGTTCCTGGGTGTGGGCGTGCCGCCCTACGTTCCCTCCTGGGGCAACGTCATCGCGAGCGGGAAGAACGTGATCCGCGAGGCGTTCTGGGTCAGTCTCTTCCCCGGCATCACCTTGACAGTGGCCGGTCTCAGCCTGAACCTCCTGGGCGACGGCCTTCGTGACACCCTCGACCCCCGCCTCCGCGGGTCGGTCGGCACCGGTACAGGGAGACAAGGCGCATGAAGCTCTTCGATCTGACGGGCAAGGTTGCGATCGTCACGGGCGGCAACGGCGGCATCGGGCTCGGCATGGCCCGGGGGCTCGCCCAGGCGGGTGCCGCCGTCGCCGTCGCCGGGCGCCAGGCGGGCAAGAGCGCCGCGGCCGTCAAGGAGCTCGAGGCGCTTGGCGCCCGCGCGATGGCCGTCGAGGTCGACGTCCGGAAGGAGGCCTCCTGCCGGGCGATGGTGCAGGCCGTCGTCGACCGCTTCGGCCGGCTCGACATCCTGGTGAACAACGCCGGGACCAACATCCGGAAGCGCCCGGAGGAGTACACGCTGGAGGAGTGGCACACCGTCCTCGACACCAACCTCACCAGCGCGTTCATGTGCTCCCACGCGGCGTACCCTCACATGGTCCGGGCCGGTGGCGGGAAGGTGATCAACATCGGCTCGATGATGTCGATCTTCGGCGCGCCCTTCACGGCGCCCTACGCCGCCAGCAAGGGTGGCATCGTCCAGATGACCAAGGCGATGGCGACCGCCTGGGCACGGGAGAACATCCAGGTGAACTCGGTGCTCCCGGGCTGGATCGACACCGACCTCACGCGCAAGGCCAGAGAGCAGGTCGCAGGCCTCCACGACAAGGTGGTCGCGCGGACGCCCGCCGGGCGATGGGGCTCGCCGGAGGACCACGCAGGGATCGCCGTGTTCCTCGCGAGCGCGGCGTCCGACTTCGTCACGGGCACCGCCATCCCCGTCGACGGCGGCTACTCCGTCCAGGGCGTGTGAGCCCGGCGTCTCTGGCGACGCCGGGCGCTCGGCTTCGCCGGGGATTCGCAGGGAGCGCGCTCGGGCTCGCCTGCCTGGCCCTCGCGGCGGCGGCCGCGGGGCAGGGAGGCGACCCGCGGGCCGAGATGACCCGTACCGTGCTCGACCAGCTCGCTGCGTTCCGCCGGGACGACTGGGCCACCGCGTACGCCTACGCGTCCTCGGCCATCCAGGCCCGCTTCGGGCTCGGGGCCTTCCGCCAGATGGTCACGAGCGGCTACGCCCCGATCGCGCGCTCGGCCAGGGCCGCCGTGTCCAAGGTCGACGTGGTCGGTGCCGGCCGCGGGCTGGTGGAGGTGCGGGTCGAGGGCGCGAACGGCGAGACGGTCGACGCGCTCTACGAGCTGGTCGACGAGCAAGGCAGCTGGCGGATCAACGGGGTGCTGACGCGGCCCGTGGACGGCCCCACCGCGGCGTTGCCCGGCGGGGCGCGTCAGCGGCGCGTCGCGACCGGGTGAATCCCGGCGCCCCGGGGGCGAGGAGAGGGCTCGCCCCGCTTCCCCTCCTCACGGCTCTCGCGTTCCTCGTCCAGGTCGACGTCCGGATGATGACGCCCCTCCTGCCGACGATCGCGCACTCGCTCGGGACGAGCGTGACCGCGATGGGTCTGGCGATGATGCTCTACATGCTGCCGTACGGTCTCTGCCAGTTCCTCTACGGCCCGCTGGGTGATCGACTGGGGGCGATCCGGGTCATCCGGGGGGCGGCGATCGGCTTCGGCGTGGGGACGTTCCTGACGGGCCAGGCCCACCACATCGCCGTGCTCGACGCCGTGCGGTTCATCACGGGAGTCTTCGCGGCGGCGGTGGTCCCCCTCACGTTCGCCTACATCGGCGCGACCGTGCCCTACGCGGAGCGCCAGGGAACGCTCGGGCGGTTCGCCGCCGTGACCTCGCTCGCCCAGAGCCTCTCGGCGGCGATCGGGGGCACGGTGGCCCACTTCGTGTCCTGGCGGGTCCTGTACGTCGGCGTGGGGTGCCTGACCCTCGTTCCTGCGGTCCTCCTCTTTCACACGGACACTCGCCACGCGCCCCCGAGCGCCACCGGCGGCGGGCTCCACTACGGCCTCGTCCTCCGCCGGCGCGCGGCGCGGATCCTCTACGGGATCGTCGGCTTCGAGGGGCTGTTCCTGTGGGGCGGCTTCACGTACCTCGGCGTCGTCGCGGTGGCGCGGTTCGGGCTCAACGAGCTCGAGGTGGGATTACTGCTCGCGTGCTACGGCGTCGCGACGCTCGTCGGCGGAGTCTCGCTGGTGCGAATCCGGACCCGCCTGCCCGAGCGCTACCTGGCCGCGCTCGGCGGCGGGTTGAAGGGCGGCGCCTATCTTCTGATGAGCGCCAGCGGATCCCTCGTGCTGTTCGCGATCGCGATCGTGATGCTCGGATTCGGCTACATCGCGCTCCACACGACGCTCCAGACCCGCGCGACCGAGCTGGCGCCGGAGGCGCGCGGCACGGCGGTGGCCCTGTTCGCGTTCTTCCTCTTCCTGGGCGGCGCGCTCGGGTCCGCGATCTTCGGCCCGCTCGTGGACCACGGGTGGCACCGGCTGTTCCTCATGATCTGCGGGCTGAGCTTGCTCGTGCTGGGAGCGCTCGCCGTCCGCCTGCTCGGGATCTCGCCCGACGACGTGTGATCCGCTCCGGCGGTGGTGTGCGGCCCTCTGCTGACGAGGCTCAGGGAGCCGGGCGCCGGCTGCTCGCGGCGCGCGTCACCAGGAAGTCGAAGTCGCAGCCCTCGGGCGCCTGGAGGACCCGCTCGCCGAACAGCCGCCGGTAGCCCCGGGCCGGCAGGGAGGCCGGCGCCCGCCACGCCGCGCGGCGGCGCGCGAGCTCGGCGTCGGTCACCAGGAGATCGAGGCGGCGGGCCTCCGTGTCGAGCAGGATCTCGTCCCCGTCCCGCACGTGCGCCAGCGGGCCGCCCACCGCCGCTTCGGGCGCGACGTGGAGCACCACGGTCCCGCCGGCGGTCCCGCTCATCCGCGCGTCCGAGACGCGCACCATGTCCCGGACTCCGGCCGCGAGCAGCTTCTTCGGGATCGGGAGCGAGCCCGCCTCGGGCATCCCGGGTCCGCCCACGGGGCCGGCGTTCTGGAGCACGAGGACGCTCGCCGGCGTGACGGGAAGCGCCGGGTCGTCGACCCGGGCCGCGAGGTCGGCGAGGTCGCGGAAGACGCACGCGGGGCCGCGGTGACGGAGGAGGGACGGGGTGGCGGCCGACACCTTGAGCACCGCGCCGTCGGGCGCGAGGCTCCCGCGAAGGATGGCGAGCCCGCCTTCCGCCTTGAAGGGTCGGTCGAGAGTCGTGACCACGTCCTGCCAGTCGCCGGGGGCCGGCACGTCATCCAGCGTGGCGCCGAGCGATCGCCCGGTCACCGTCGGCGCGTCCAGGTGGAGGAGCGAGGCGAGCGCCTTCATCACCGCCGGGATGCCGCCCGCCTCGGCGAGATCCTCCATGTGGTACTTCCCCGACGGCCGGATGCTCGCCACCATGGGAGTGGTGCGGGCGAACCGGTCGAAGTCGTCGAGCCCGAGGGGGACGCCGGCCCGACCGGCGATCGCCGGCAGGTGGACGACGGCGTTCGTCGAGCCGCCGACCGCCATGAGGACCCGCATGGCGTTCTCGAACGCCGCGCGGGTGAGGATCCGGGAGGGCCGGAGGTCCTCCCGGGCCATCTCGACGATCCGCCGGCCGGCCGCTTCCGCCAGGCGCAGGCGACGGGAGAGCGGAGCGGGAATGGCCGCCATGCCCGGAAGCGTCATTCCCAGGGCCTCCGTCATCGCCGCCATCGTGCTGGCGGTCCCCATGACCATGCACGTGCCAGTCGAGGGAAACAGCTCGCCCTGGATCGCCTCCATGCGGAGCGCGTCGATCTCCCCCGCGCGATGCTCGGTCCAGAGCCGGCGGCAATCCGTGCACGCCCCGAGCCGCATCCCCTCGTAGCGACCGGTGAGCATCGGGCCCGCCGTCACGACGATCGCCGGCCGATCCGCGCTCGCCGCGCCCATCAGCTGGGCCGGCAGGGTCTTGTCGCAGCCGCCCAGCAGCACCACCCCGTCCATCGGCTGGCCGAGGATCATCTCCTCGGTGTCCATCGCCATGAGGTTCCGGAACAGCATGCTCGTTGGCGACAGGAAGATCTCGCCCAGCGAGATCGTCGGGAACTCGAGGGGCAGGCCGCCCGCCTGCCACACGCCCCGCTTCACGGCCTCGGCGACCTCCCGCAGGTGACGGTGGCACGGATTGAACTCGCTCCACGTCTGGGCGAGGCCGATGACCGGGCGCGAGAGATCCTCTCCGGTCAGGCCCATCCCGCGGGCGAAGGCGCCCCGGACGAACAGGCTGAACTCGGGATCGCCGTAGTTCGTCAGGCCGCGGCGGACACCGGTGGGCGGGACGGGTTCCTGGGCATCGGGCATGGGCAACGCTCCTTTCAGCCGGCCGGCGCGCCTCGCGCCTGCGGCGCTCGTGACGCGGCGGCCTCTGGTCCACCCGGCCGGCGCGCCTCGCGCCTGCGGCGCTCGTGACGCGGCGGCCTCTGGTTCACCCGGCCGGCGCGCCTCGCGCCTGCGGCGCTCGTGACGCGGCGGCCTCTGGTCCACCCGGCCGGCGCGCCTCGCGCCTGCGGCCGGTTAGGACGGCCTTGGACGGCCTTCGGCCTGTGGCGGCCTTCGGCGTGACGCGGCGGCCTCCGGTCCGTCGGTCCCGCGGTGCGGCGATGATACCGCCGACCGGGGTAAGATAGCGGGCGGTGGAGGCCCCCGTGCTGCGTCTCCGGCTGACCGACGAGGAGCGCCGGCTCCTGCTGAGCATCCAGGACCGGCTGCTCTGGCTCACCACCAACACCATCCATCACGCGAACAGCCGGCGCGCGAATCCGTCGCCGGAGCGGGTGGGTGGCCATCAGTCGAGCTCGACGTCCTCGCTCACGCTCCTCACCGCGCTCTACTTCAAGCTCCTGCGCCCGGGCGACCGGATCGCGGTCAAGCCCACGGCGGCGCCCGTGTTCTACGCGATCCAGGTC
>Ga0214473_10006210_pt1 | contig 14293 bp, 13 predicted proteins | sample RVTome_7_FD_203509 | JGI IMG/M metagenome (GOLD analysis project Ga0214473, IMG submission 203509) | Soil microbial communities from uranium-contaminated site in the Upper Colorado River Basin, Wyoming, United States - RVT98D197 | ecosystem: Environmental > Terrestrial > Soil > Contaminated >... | reverse complement strand
TCTGGGAATGGAAAGATGTCCTGCGCGTGTCATGCCTCTGCACACAAACAGGCTTGGGTTCCATAGCGCCGTACCGGCTGCCCAGTGCCGGTGGACACCAGATTTGATGTCCGTGCCGGGTCTATATCGCAGCTGCCAACTGCTTTCTCAGGAAAGAAGAACAGGATCCCGCGCTCAGGAGAAACTACGAGCAGGCGGTTGAGCCTGACTGAGAGGCGTTACGCGCTTGCTGTTCCGATTCTAGCCATCGTGCGCCAGACTAGTGAAATTACCCATCCTAGCCATCGCGACCGCCGCCGCCGTCAATGTGGTGGTGCTGGCGGTTCTGGCGGGCGCTGTGGAGCTTGCCCTGGGAAAGTGGTTCGAGCGCCCGGTCTATTGTGTCGACCTCCTCTTACATCACGCGTACTGCCCTGGCATCGTCAAATACACCTTGCTGAGCGCGGAGGACGGCGGCGGGCGCGTCGAGAACGTGATCGACCGGTCGCGAGTGCGGGTGCCCGATCGCAGCCTCAAGGACGGGATAACCAACCTGTCGTATTACGATATCATTAATATCGGGGACTCCTTCATCGAGGCCGATGAGATTGCGTACGATGATACCCTCAGCCCTGTCTGGATCCGTCTTTCGGGCAAGCGCATCCTGCAATTCGGCTACAGCAGCTGGGCACCGGTCATCTACTACAACTGGCTGCTCCAGCAAAAGCTGAAGCCGGGCGTCATCGTGAATCTCTTCGTCATGGCGAACGACGTGACCCCGGCTGGAGGGACCTCCAACGCTAGCTACCATAAGGAGGCCGTCAGGGTCACTGGCGGCGCGTTCGTCTTCCCTAGGCAAGACGAACACTCGCTCAAGAACCTTATCAAACAGAGCTCCTGGTTCTATGAGCGGGTCTATTCGCGACGCTATGAGCTTAATTACTACCTCTCTCCGATGCCACAAAAGTGGCTAGACGGCGATTTTTCACATCCGAGCAGCGACTGTACCAAGCTCGACGCGCTTCGCAAATGGTTCAAACGTCTGTCGCGCTACCTGACTATAGATTACCTCGCGTTTGCATTCACGCCGGAATGTTGGGACGCGCCTCAGAAGCGTGACGTAGAGAGCGCCATCGAGGACGTCAACCGGATCGTGGAGCTGGTGACCCAGGTGGACGGCAAGGTGAATGTCCTCTTCGTTCCGCCGGGCTGGTCGTTTCCCGGGGAGAATCTGATCGGCAAGGCCGACCGCGCGTACTTGATGAAGGAAAACACGGTCATCACCACCGAGCCGCTCGTCGAATACATGCGCGGACGAATTCACGCCCGCGTGATCTCGCTCGAAGCGGTGATCAAGAAGCTGAAGACCCACTATCCGGGCGCGTGGTACTTTCCCAAGGACGGGCACTGGACGCCCCACGCTCACCGGCATCTCGGCACGTGGCTGCACGAGAATCTGCGGTAGGCACGATCGTAACGGGGTGGGACTGTGTGTACTATGATGAAGAAAAAGATCTATATCGTCTCCCATTCATCAATAGATCTGGTATCGGTCCTGAATCTCTATGAGAGATACAGGAGACAATGCGACGTCACCATTGTCATAAGTGGGACCGAGGAAAACCTGCGATTCCTTCAAAGCGTAGACGTGCCGGAGTCGGCGCTGAGATTCTTGAATTTCGAATCGAGAAATAACAAGAACAAAAAGCGATTGGCAAGATATCTGCGCCAACTGCTTGCCGAAAAGCGGATGCTGGATGAATTGATCACGGAAATCAGTGTAAACAGCGGCGTCGAGCTGTTCTTTCATTCCTACGACAACGATCCTCAAGCCGGATACCTGGCCGCCCGGGTGGCAGAAACCAATAGAGTGACCCTGGTTGACGTTCTGGGGATGAAACCAAAGCCGTTGAACGCCCGTGGTTTATTGAGCTGCATCGGCATCAAAAACATGCTGTACCTCGTAATCATCAATTTCGTTTTTGGACGCTTGTTCATGCTCTCGGGGACGAGGAGTTGTCCTCTTCTTTCGCTGAATCTGGGGCGGGTAAAGATTGCCAATGAGTTGAAGAGTGTCAGGACGCCCGCAAGTCACCTCGCCGAATACCGATACCCGATTTCGGGGAATGGCAGGAAGGCCGTTTTCTTATATGCGGACAGCTTCGGAGTTTCCGAGCAGCAGCATGCTTCCATTAACCGCGAGGTTGTTGATTGCCTAGTGAGAATCGGCCTCAACATCCACGTCAAGATCCATCCGCAAAGCCGGCCACCGGACTTTCTTGATGACTGTAATGTGCGCTACATTCCGCAATACGTCCCCTTCGAATTCGTTGACTTGACGAACGTGTCTCTTGTGATCGGGCTCGCGGGCGCTTCCCTGCTTTGCACGGAGGGCGTTCCGACCGTATCCCTACTGAGACTGATGTACCCGATGGACTCGGATCTCTACGTATCGGCAATGACGCAAACCAGTCAGAATCCAGCCATCGTGTACGTTTCTTCAGTTGATGAATTGGAGAACGTCGTTGCAGGGCTGGGGTGAGGCGCGGATTCATGTCTAGAATCCATCCTGGTCCGAGTGTCGTGTCTGAGGCCCTACGGCCTTCGTCGACCATAGATGCATCCTCATCCTGCCCCGAAGGCATGCTTGAGACCGGTCGCAGGCACTACCAGGTGTGCACGCGGTGCGTGATGGACACCTCCGACCCTGATATCGTTTTTGATGATCGGGGCGTCTGCAACCATTGCCATACGTTCGACCGCGTTACGTCAAAGCATTGGCATCCCGGGCCGGAGGGCAGGGTTCTGCTGGACGGACTAGTGGCGAGGGTCCGAGAAAGCGGACAAAATCAGGAATACGACTGTATTTTGGGCCTCAGCGGTGGAGTGGACAGTTCCTACCTGGCTCTCAAAGTCAAGAAACTGGGGTTGCGGCCGCTGGTGATGCATGTGGATGCCGGCTGGAACAGTGAGCTTGCGGTCAGCAATATTGAAAAGATCGTCAAGTACTGCGAATACGAGTTGTACACGCACGTGATGGACTGGGAGGAGATGCGTGATTTGCAGCTGGCCTATCTTCGTGCCGGAGTCGCCAACCAGGATGTCCCTCAGGATCATGCATTCTCTTCCAGCCTCTACCATTTTGCGGTCATGAATAACATCAAAACTGTGTTGAGCGGCGGCAATATTGCCACCGAGGGGATATTTCCTGTCGCCTGGCACGGAAGCGCGATGGATGCCATCAACTTGAAGGCTATTCACCGATCGTATGGATGTCTGTCTCTCAGGAAGTTCAAGACCATCAGTTTCACCCAGTACTATCTGTGGTATCCGCTGGTCAAGAAGATGAAGACGCTGCGTCCCTTGAATTACATACCGTACAACAGAGCGGATGCGATGGCCGAACTGGAACGTGCAGTGGGCTGGCGCTCCTATGGCAGGAAACACGGGGAGTCTCTATTCACAAGGTTCTTTCAAAACTACTACCTGCCAACCAAGTTTGGCTATGACAAACGCCGGCCGCACCTGTCGAGCATGATCAACTCGGGTCAGATTTCCCGTGCCGGCGCCATGAAATCGTTGGAGGAGCCACTCTATCCTCCGAGGGAACTCGAGACTGATCTCCATTATTTCTGCAAGAAAGTCGGCATCAATCGGGATGAATTCGAAAACATCGTGGCACAGCCAAATCGCCATTACCGGGATTTCCCGACTTGGGATCGCAAATATCAGCTGTTGAAAAAGACGCAGGCGCTGGTTGAACGCCTGACTGGCAGAACATATAACGTTTATTCGTGAGAAACCTGTTCCGGTTTCATCGGGTGTCGGGGGAGCCGAATTGCCATGACGGAAGGCTCGGAACAAATCATCTCGATCATCGATTACGGCGTCTCCAATCTTGGCTCGATCAGGAACATGTTGCACAAGTTGGGGCTCAGGAGCGAGTTGGTTGCCACGCCTGAGGCGGTCGCGGGAGCGAGAAAGATCATCCTTCCCGGCGTGGGCGCTTTCGACCATGGCGTGGCTGCATTGGCAGGGCGAAGGCTGATTGCACCGTTAAGAGCCAAAGCTCTTGAAGACAGGATCCCGATTCTGGGAATCTGCCTCGGCATGCAGCTGCTGGGCATGGGAAGCGAGGAAGGAACGTCGGGCGGGCTTGGCTTGATCAAAGGCGCCTGTGTCCGCTTTCGCTTTGCCGAGGGCAGCCCCCTGAAGGTGCCTCATATGGGCTGGAACGAAACCGCTCCCAAACGGCTCAATCCCTTGCTGAGCGGGCTTGGCGCCGGTGCGCGGTTCTATTTCACTCATTCTTACCATCTGATGTGTGAAGATCCCGCGGATGTGCTGGCAACTGCAACTCATGGCATCGAGTTCACGGCCATGGTGCAGCGGGATAATGTAGCGGGCGTGCAATTTCACCCTGAAAAGAGTCATCGCTTCGGCATGACGCTGCTTCGGAATTTCGGGGCGATTTGAGTGCTGAGAACCCGCGTCATTCCCTGTCTGTTGCTGCAAAACAGCGGGCTGGTCAAAACCGTCAAATTCAAAGACCCGAAATATGTCGGCGACCCCATCAACGCGGTGCGGATTTTCAACGAGAAGGAAGTCGACGAACTGGTGTTCCTCGACACCAGCGCGACCCCCGCGGGCAGGGGGCCGAACTTCGAGCTGCTGGCCGCCATTGCCAGCGAGGCCTTCATGCCCTTCGGCTATGGGGGCGGTATTACCCGCCTCGACCAGATCAAGCGGCTCTATGCCCTGGGGGTCGAGAAAGTCATCCTCAACACCGCGGCGGCACGCACGCCTGATCTGGTTTCCGAGGCGGCTTGCATCGCCGGCAGCTCCAGCGTAGTCGTCTCGGTCGATGTGCGCCGCGGCTGCTTAGGCGGATACACCGTGTTCACTCATTGTGGACAGCAGGATACCAGGCGCGATCCTGTCGAGTATGTGCAGGAGATGGGACGCCATGGCGCGGGCGAAATCCTGGTGAATTCCATCGACCGCGACGGCACCATGGCCGGCTACGATCTGGAACTGATCGGACGGGTGGCTGAAGCGGTCAGCGTGCCCGTGGTGGCTGTCGGCGGCGCCGGCGAACTGAACCATTTCCGCCAGGCAGTGGACAAGGGGGCCTCGGCGGTGAGTGCCGGCAGCCTGTTCGTATTTCATGGCAAGCATCGAGCGGTTTTGATTACCTATCCGGAGTATGCGCGATTAGAAAAGGTGTTCATGAAGTAGCATTGCCGCAAATGCAAAAAACAATCGTCCATCTGACCACCGTTCATCCACGCAACGACGCCAGGATTCTGTTGAAACAGGTTCTGACTCTTGCCCAGGCCAAGCAGTGGTCAACGACGCTCGTGGTGGCGGATGGCAAAGGCGCCGCGGTCCATGAGAGAGATGGTATCACGGTGCCGATCCGGGACGTCGGCAGGCCGCCTTGGGGCCGTCTCGGCCGCGCAATCCTCGGTACATGGCGGGCATTTCGGGAGGTTCACCGGCTGCAGGCTGATGTAGTGCACTTCCACGACCCTGAACTGATCCCCGTCGGTATCTTACTGAGGTTGCTTGGACACAAAGTTACCTACGATGTACACGAAGATGCACCGCGCCAGATCCTGAGCAAGCACTGGTTACCACGCATACTGCGACACCCCACCGCTTGGATCCTGAGCTTGCTTGAGTGGGTCGGAGCGAAAGTATTCGATGCGATTGTGCCTGCGACGCCCAAAATCGCTGAGCGTTTTCCGCCGAACAAGACGGTGATAGTGCAAAACTTTCCAGTTCTCGCGGAACTGGCGGCACCAGATAACGTGTTCTATCCACGGCGCCCCCCAGCATTTGTCTATGTCGGTGGCATTTCGGTGCTGCGGGGCGCTTGGGAGATGGTTCAGTCCCTGGAATACTTGCACGAAGCCACGAATGTTCGCCTGGAGCTTGCCGGGTATTTTAGTCCGGCGGGACTGGAGGCTGAGCTGCAGTCCTTGCCTCGTTGGGTGGCTGTGAAATTCCATGGATATGTGTCGCGATCGCAAGTTGCCGAGCTGCTCGGTGGTGTAAGAGCCGGGCTTGTGGTACTCCACCCTACACCAAATCATTCCGATGCCTATCCAGTAAAAATGTTCGAATACATGGCAGCCGGTCTTCCGGTCATTGCCTCAGACTTTCCTCTTTGGCGGGACATTATCGAGGACGCGGGCTGCGGGTTGCTCGTGAACCCGCTTGACCCGAAGGCGATAGCCGTAGCCATGCAGTGGTTACTTGACCATCCTGAAGAGGCGGAGAACATGGGGCGGCGGGGTCGGAGGGCAGTGGAGCGAACATACAACTGGGAGCGTGAGTCCATCAAACTCCTGGCGCTCTATGATCGGCTGCTTGGCGAGAAACAGTTAGTCGCCGCGAGATGATCGAGTGGGATTGTCACTGCCCTCGGCGTCTCCCCGAGTTTGATCAAGACCCCCGAGGTGGCTGAAGAGTCGACTTCAATGTGGGAGATGTTTGGCTGCGTGTGATTAGCCGCTGCTTCTACGCCGTAGCCAAAGTACCCAAAGAGGGGCTATGAGAATCTGGCTGATCGAATCTGGGGAGCCCCTACCGATCGACAGCGCTCCAGGGAGACTCTGGCGTGTCGGCTTACTCGCAGAGAACCTTTGGAAGCGAGGCCATGATATTACGTGGTGGGCAGGGACATTCGACCATACCCACAAGATTCATCGCGCGAGCGGGTTTAAGCGCATAGATTATCGAGAAAGATTGTCCTTCCGCCTTCTCCACGGTGCGTCATACGAGCGAAATGTTTCGGTCGCGCGCTTATGGAATCACTACCAGGTCGCAAGTGGATTCGCTCGCAAAGCAATGGAGGAAAGCCGGCCCGATGGCATCCTGTGTTGCGTACCCACGCTTGAACTGGCGGAAGCCGCAGTGGATTATGGACAGCGCCAAGGTGTTCCCGTCATTGTCGATTATCGAGATCTGTGGCCAGACGTATTTGTCGAGCCTTTTCCCCGAGCACTGCATCCTTTTGTGCGCGCGCTCGCTCGGCCCTGGTTTCGCATGGCGCGTAAAGTCTTTTCCGGGGCGGCGGTGATTACCGGGATAACAGATGCATTTGTTCAGCGGGCCCTCACGCATGCTCGACGTACAAGGCGGGCAAGCCTCGACCAGAGTTTCCCACACGGCTATTCAGCCGAGCCGGTGGAGCACGGACGACTTGAAGAAGCGTTTCGCTTTTGGGCTGATCGAGGCATTGTTCCGAACCACGGGCAATTCATAGTTACCTTTTTTGGGCAGATGGGCAGACGAATTCAGCTCAAGACCGCAGTTCTGGCGGTCCAACAGCTTGCGGGAGCGGGGCACCCGATTAAGCTTGTTCTGTGCGGCAAAGGAGAACTTGAAGAGGCATGTCGGCGCTGGGCGGCGGGCTCTGACGCCGTCATTCTGGCGGGATTCGTGGGGCTTCCTGAGATTCAGGCCCTCATGAAGCTCAGCCAAGTCGGAATCCTTCCATACCCATCCACCACAGACTTTGCTGCTTCCATTCCGAACAAGGTCATCGAATACTTCTCCGGAGGTTTGCCGGTTCTGTCAAGTGTTCAGGGGATAGTACGCGACATGCTAGATTCGGAAGGGGCGGGCCTGACCTACGCCAACAATAGTCCGACCTCCCTCGCCGAAGCTATTTGCAAATACCTTGCCGACCCGAATCTACGCAAGTTACACGCCGCGAACGCAGCTCGGCTATTCGAACGCAAGTTTTCCGCAGACAGGGTATACTCGTCGATGGCTGACCATGTCGAGGGGATCATTCTTGCTACCATACCGGCTATTACCACCTAATCTTGCTGTATTTGAATTAGTAATTTGGTATCCCTCCGACCACAATACGGACAGCGTGCAAGTGGATCGATCAAGCCTGCGGCGAGTTGCAGTCGTAGTGCTGCGATCGAGTCTGAACGGAGTTCAATCCAACCGCAATCCATCTGATCACGGCGAGGGGTATTGCCCGATGGTCGGTGCCAGCTCTCACCTGTAGCAGTGGTGCCAGGAGTCCTGCGATGGTGAAGCGCTTGTGCGACATCGTTGTCTCGGCGGTTGCGCTTCTGCTCCTGTTACCCGTGTTCACTGTCGTTGGGATCTTGATCAAGCTCGACTCCCCTGGGCCGGTGTTCCACAGGGGCACACGGATCGGGCGCCACGGCCGGCCCTTCCACATTTTCAAGTTCCGTACGATGGTTGTGGGCGCGGACACGAAGGGACCTTCGTCGACGACGGCGGACGACCCCCGCATCACGCCGATCGGCCGCTTCATCCGGCGCTTTAACCTCGATGAGCTGCCGCAGTTCATCAACGTCTTTAAGGGGGAGATGAGCATTGTTGGCCCGCGCCCCCAGGTGTCGTGGGCGGTTGAGCTCTATACCGAGGAGGAACGGACGATCCTATCGGTGCGCCCGGGGATTACCGACTGGGCGACCATCTGGATTCGCGACGAGGGCGAGCTCCTGCGCGGGAGCACAGATCCGGACAAGGACTATCTGGAGAAGATCTGGCCCGAGAAAAGGCGTCTGCAGCTTGAGTACGTTCGGAATCATTCGGTCTGGGTGGACCTCCAAATCATGTTCAAGACGTTCCAGACCCATCTTCTGGATCGGATTCTCAAGAAAGGACTGTAAGCGTGAGTGAGCACCTGACGCCCGAGGCACCATTGCGAACCCCTGCCGAACGGGAAGCGGGGATGCGCTACGCGAAGGTGTTCGCCGAATCGCTGGACAGTGTTGACCTTCGTCTGGGGAGTTTCCCTAAGTACGTTCGGCGACAGGATTTGACCAGATTGCTTGCCCGGTACGAAATCTTCAAGAAAGTGTTGGATGTTAAGGGCTCCATCATCGAGTGTGGCGTGTTTCGCGGCTTTGGCCTGATGGCCTGGGCCAATTTCAGCGCGATCCTTGAGCCGATCAATTTGACGCGCCGGATCTACGGTTTCGACAGTTTTGCTGGATTCATGTCCCCTGGAGAGAAGGATCGAAACCGGTTGCGCAGTGTTCAGTCCGGGGACCTGACCGCGAACTCCTACGAGGAACTCTTGGAGATCATTCGGATCTATGACGACAACCGGCCGTTAGGTCATATTCCGAAGGTTCACCTGATCAGGGGCGATGCGAAGGAAACAATTCCCAGCTTTCTAAAGGAGAATCCACACTTGGTCGTCAGCCTTCTCTTCTTGGACTTTGATCTGTATGAGCCAACCAAGGTCGCAATCGAGCATTTTGTTCCCCGGATGCCCAAGGGGGCCGCCATCGCCTTTGACGAATTGGACAATCCCATGTGGCCGGGCGAGACGTTGGCTCTCCTGGAAACCCTGGGTATCAACAAGCTGAAGCTGGCGCGAGTAGAGTGGGACCCGTATATCAGCTACGCAGTGTTGGAGTGATGCGGGAGGCATGGGAGTGGCGGAGAAGACCCTGACGGTCGAACATCGAGAGCGATGCCAGGTTCTGGCGCGGCGCATTCGGTATCACGTGGTCAGGATGACCCATCGCGCCAAGAGTGCTCACGTGGCAACGTCGCTCTCGATGGCGGACCTCCTGGCGGTCCTCTATGGGTCCACGCTCCGTGTCCGCCCCCAGGAGCCGTGCTGGCCCGACCGGGACCGCTTCATCCTCAGCAAGGGCCATGGGTGCGCCGGCCTGTATGCCGCGTTGGCGGAGTGCGGCTTTTTCCCCCTGACGTGGCTTGAGGACTTCTGCCAGAACGGGTCCCGGCTGGCCGGGCACATCACGCACACCGGAGTGCCGGGCGTCGAGGCCTCCACCGGGGCTCTGGGCCATGGTCTGTCCATCGCCTGCGGGATGGCCCTGGCCGGCATGCGGGACCGGCGCCCCTATCGGGTGGTCGTGCTCCTCAGCGACGGGGAGTGTGACGAAGGCTCGATCTGGGAGGCGGCCTTGTTCGCGCCGCATCACCGTCTGGAGAACCTCGTGGCAATTGTGGATTACAACAAGATCCAGAGCCTGGGATCGGTAAAGGAAGTTCTGGACCTTGACCCGCTCGCCGGTAAATGGGAAGCTTTTGGCTGGGCAACGCGCGAGATTGACGGGCACAAGGTCGAGGAGATCGCGAGCGCTCTCGGCGACATTCCATTCAATCCGGGGCGGCCCAGCTGCATTATCGCTCATACGGTTAAGGGTAAAGGGGTGAGTTTCATGGAGAACCAGCTGCTCTGGCACTACCGGTCGCCCGATGGTGAGGAGCTTCGCGAGGCGCTGGCCAAGCTGGCGGGGGACGCGTGAGAAGCGCCTTCTTTCGGTCCCTATTCGACCTTGCTGAGCAAGACGAGCGCATCCACCTCGTCGTGGGGGATCTCGGATTCGGTGTCGTAGAGCCGTTCGCAAAACGCTTCCCCGACAGGTTCCTCAACGTGGGCGTGGCCGAGCAAAACATGACGGGGATCGCCGCGGGGCTGGCCCTGTGTGGCAAGATCGTCTTCACCTATTCGATTGCGAATTTTCCCACGATACGGTGCCTGGAGCAGATCCGGAACGACGTCTGCTACCACCGGGCAGACGTCAAAGTTGTCGCCGTTGGCGGAGGGTTCGCCTACGGGTCACTGGGCATGACCCATCATGCCACGGAGGACCTGGCTGTCATGCGGGCTCTTCCCGGGATGGTGGTGGTGGCGCCCGGAGATCCCATCGAAGCCGCACTGGCCACCCGCGCTATTGCCGCCCTTCCGGGCCCGTGCTATCTCCGACTTGGCCGCGCGGGAGAGGCGACAGTGCACAGGCCGGACATCGCGTTTCATCTCGGCAAGGCCGTCCGAGTGCGGGGCGGCCGCGACATCACCCTCATCTCAACCGGTGGTCTCTTGCAGACTGCCGTCCAAGTCGCGGAGCGACTGGAGAGCAACGGCGTACAGGCACGCGTGCTGAGCATGCACACAGTGAAGCCGCTGGATGTGAACGCGGTGCTGGCGGCCGCCCGCGAGACGGGGGCTATCGTGACGATGGAGGAACACAGCATCATTGGAGGCATGGGGAGTGCGGTTGCGGAGGTGCTGGCGGAATCTCAGGAGTCTCGTGTGCCGTTTAAGCGCCTGGGCCTGCCGTCCGATTTCTCCCATGAAGTGGGCGACCAAGAATACCTGCGGGCCGTCCACGGACTCTCTGAAAATGAGGTTCTGAAGTCGCTGAAGCCAATCCTGGATCTGATCGAGAAGTAAGGTGATCTCTCCCCGAGGGTCTGCATACCGTAGTACGCTGCTTGAGGAGGAACAGGTCTGATGGATTGGAAGGTTCGGTTCATCGATTACCCTGCGCAATTTCAGAAGATGGAAGCCGAGCTGATGGGCACGATCCGGACAGTGCTGTCCCAGGGCGATCTGATCCTTCGCCAGCACCTCAGGACTTTCGAGTCCAATCTCGCAGCATTTGTCAGGACAAGACACGCCGTCGGCCTGAGCAACTGCACGGACGCCCTGCACCTGACCTTGCGCGCGGCCGGCGTGGGCCCCGGGGATGAGGTCATCACGGTGTCCCACACCTTTGTAGCCACGGCTGCCGCGATTCATCACACCGGCGCCACGCCGGTGCTCGTGGACATCGGCGATGACCACAACATGAGCGTGGAACTCGTGGAGGCGGCCGTCACCCGCCGGACCAAGGCGATAGTCCCAGTCCACCTGAACGGGCGCCTCTGTGACATGAGGAGGGTGATGGCACTGGCGGAGAGACACGGGCTCATCGTCATCGAGGACTCGGCACAGGCTCTCGGCGCCTCCTTCGAGGGAAAGCGGGGCGGCAGCTTTGGCCGGGCGGGATGTTTCAGCTTCTACCCAGCAAAGCTCCTGGGGGCTTTTGGTGACGCGGGAGCCATGGTGACAAACGACGAAGACATGGCGGAGAAGGTGAGGTTACTTCGGGATCACGGACGGACCCGGGACGGAGACGTTGCCGGCTGGTCGTTTAACTGCCGTTTGGACAATCTGCATGCCGCCCTTCTGGATCTCAAGCTGAAGCGGATTCCCGAATGGATTGCTCGTCGGCGAGAGCTTTCGTGGCTGTACCAGGAGCACCTGTCGCCCCTCTCTCAGCTCCGTCTGCCTCCAGCTCCTGGGACGAAGGGCCCGTATTTTGACATCTTCCAGAACTACGAGGTGGAGGCGCAAGATCGAGACCGCCTCGTCGCCTACTTGCGGGAGAAGGGCATCGAGATCCTGATCCCCTGGGGAGGGAGGGGCGTGCATCAATTCAAGACATTGGGGCTGACCCATTTCCGGCTCCCCCGGACGGAACAATTGTTCCGCGACGTGCTCATGCTGCCACTCCACACTGAATTGGCTGATGAACAAGTCGGGTACGTTGCGAGCGTCATCCTGGACTTCTACGCGATGTGAACACGCCTTGATGTTGGGTCTTCGGGGTGTGTGTCCATGACTGAGGACTACACAACTGTCACGGAGGTGCCGGGAATTAGTGCCAGCCGTGAACAGCTGTCCATGCTTTACACGCGGTATCAGATGGCAGCAGCGCTCTCCGACGGCAAAGATGCGCTGGAGGTTGCCTGCGGCTGTGGCCTGGGCCTGGGCTACCTTGCCAAGAGAACAAAGCGGCTCGTTGGCGGTGACTATACCGAGGCCCTCCTGCGGAAGGCGCGTTGTCACTACGGTGACCGGGTGCCACTGGTCCGACTGGATGGGCATGTGTTGCCGTTCCGGGACCAGAGCTTCGACGTGGTTATCCTGTATGAGGCGATCTACTATCTTGCACAGCCGCACAAGTTCCTCGCTGAGTGTCGTCGCGTGCTGCGGGATGGTGGTGTCGTGCTGATCTGCACGGTCAACAGACAGTGGGCGGATTTTAATCCAAGCTCCTTCAGCATGAAGTACTTCGCCGCGAGGGAACTGAGGGAGCTGATAAGGCAAGAAGGGTTCGATGTTGAACTCTATGGCGGGTTCGCAGTTTCAATGCAATCGGCGCGGGATCGAATTGTCTCGCTCATCAAGCGGGCTGCCGTTACGCTTCGCCTGATCCCGGGGACAATGAAGGGAAAGCAGTTGCTCAAGCGGCTGTTCTTTGGGAAACTCACGCCGCTTCCCTCCGAGGTCACGGAGGGAATGGCGGAGATCTACCCGCTTGTTCCAATCGACGGAAATTCCATCGTTGCTTGCTACAAGGTTCTCTACACCGTCGGGCGGCTTTGAATCCGACGAAGGCAGGTTTCCTCGTCCTATGGCCCTGATCGCGGATCTGCTCGAACGTATTCTTCCCAATCGACGCTGGGTGATCGCGGGAATCCATGTCGCTCTGGTCACTCTTGCGTATCTCCTGGCGTTCCTGGTCCGCTTCGAATTCCATCTCGCTCGAGAGCAGTGGGAGCTTTTCCTTCACAACCTCCCCATCCTCTTGGCGGCCCGACTGGCCGCGTTTGCCTGGTTCCATCTATACGAGGGGCTGTGGCGCTACGTCAGCATGCGGGATATTGTGATGATCCTCAAGGCCGTGACGCTAAGCTCCTTGGTCTTTTCCGCTGGCGTTTTGACGGTGTTTCGGCAGGGCTTTCCTGGGTCAGTTCTAATCCTGGACTGGGTGCTGTGTCTGGCCCTGGTGGGTGGCATCCGTTTAAGTTTCCGAGCCATCCGAGAGTCCAGCAAGGATGGTCGGGGCCGGGGTCGGCGGGCCCTTGTCGTAGGGGCCGGCGATGCAGGGGAGATGCTTGTGCGGGAGATCGAGAGGAACCCCACCCTGCAATATGAGGTGGTGGGCTTCGTGGACGACGACCCAGGCAAGCGGAGTCGGCGCCTCCACGGTAGGGAGGTGCTGGGGGCAATCGGTGAGCTGCCGGGCATCTGCCTTGATAAGGAGGTGCAGGAGCTTCTCATCGCGATCCCCTCGGCCAGCGGCCAGCAGATGCGGCGAATTATCGGGGCCTGTCGCGCCACCGGGGTGGAGTTCAAGACGATCCCCAACATGCGCGAGCTCCTGGACAGCCCTGTCCAGCACGTCAAGGTGCGGCGGGTGAACATCGAGGATCTGCTCCGTCGCGAGCCGGTGCGGATCGCCCATGCGGAGATCGAGAAGTTCCTCTGCGGCAAGCGGGTCCTGGTGACCGGCGGCGGCGGTTCCATCGGTGCGGAACTGTGTCGGCAAGTGGCCCGTTTCGCTCCAGCCGCCCTGATCCTCCTGGACCAGTCCGAGAATGGCCTCTTCTTCGTGGAGATGGAATTGAGGGACAAGTTCCCTCAGCTTGGGCTGCACCCGGTGATCGGAGACGTGACTGACAAGAGCCGGATGACGGCGGTCTTCGACGAGCACAGGCCGCA
>Ga0214473_10006209_pt1 | contig 14296 bp, 18 predicted proteins | sample RVTome_7_FD_203509 | JGI IMG/M metagenome (GOLD analysis project Ga0214473, IMG submission 203509) | Soil microbial communities from uranium-contaminated site in the Upper Colorado River Basin, Wyoming, United States - RVT98D197 | ecosystem: Environmental > Terrestrial > Soil > Contaminated >... | reverse complement strand
GCCATACCTTGCTCAGACTGTCCCCTTGTCGAGGTACACCCCATGGCCATGGCCGCCAGCGAGATCGAACGCCGCATCAAGGCAGCGCTCCCCGATGCCACGGTCGAAATCCGCGATCTGGCCGGTGACGGCGACCACTACGCGGCGACGGTGATCTCGGAGGCCTTCCGCGGCAAGTCGCGCGTCCAGCAGCATCAGATGGTCAACGCCGCCTTCGGCGCCGACATGGGCACCGTGTTGCACTCGCTCGCCCTGCAGACCCGGACGCCGGACTAGGTGACCCGCGCTGTCTTCTTCGACGTCGACGGCGTCCTCGTCCACGGCTACCACGCCCGGCCGGAGCGCCAGATTCGCTGGGACGAGAACCTCTTGGCCGATCTGGGTGTCGATCCCGACCGGTTCAGCACCGAGTTCATTTACGACATCTTCATCAACAAGGTGATCATCGGCCAGATGTCGCTGGTCGAGGCGCTCGAACGCGTCCTGCCGGGCCTGGGCTACAAGGGCTCGGCGATGAACTTCGCCTCCTACTGGCTGCGCCACGACAGCAACGTCAACCAGCCGCTGCTCGACGTCATCGAGCAGTTGAAGCAGTTCGGCGGTGCCAACCTCTACGTGGCCACCAATCAGGACCACATGCGCGCCCAGTGGCTGTGGCTGACGCTGGGGTTCAGCGAACTCTTCGACGACATCTTCTACTCCGCCCGGCTGCGCGTGATGAAGCCCGATCCCGGCTACTTCGACGCAATCGCTTCTCGCATCGGCCCGCAGACCGAGCCGCCACTGTTCTTTGACGACCGTCCCAAGGTCATCGACGGCGCGCGCAAGCATGGCTGGGAAGCAGTGCTGTTCGACACGGTCGAGGATTGCACCGGCCATCCCTGGATAGCGGAGCGGCTCAAGTGACCGAGTACACGCTCGTCGCCAGGATACCGACGATCACTGAATACGGCGCGCTGCGGCGCCTTTCAGGCCTCAGCGAAAAGACCCAGGAGGCAGCGGCCCGAGGCCTGCCGAACACGCTCTTTGCCGTGGTGATCGAGAACGGCGGCGACGCCATGAGCATGGGCCGGGTCACCGGCGACGGCGGCACGGCCTATCAGCTGATCGACATCGCCGTGCTGCCGGAGCACCAGGGCAAGGGATTGGGGAAGCGCATCGTCGGCGCGCTGGTCGACTGGCTGCATGCCAATGCGCCCAAATCCGCCTATGTCAGCCTAATCGCCGACGGCCCGGCCAAGGACCTTTACGCCCAGTTTGGCTTCGAGCCGACCGCCCCCGCGTCTATCGGCATGGCACTCTGGATCACCTGAGGCGGCCTTCATCGTGTCGTGACGATGAACAGCCTCGACAGCGCCCCATTGCTGTCCTATCTAGTCAACAAATGCTCCGGCCCCTCCCCGGATGACGAAAGGCACCGCAATGACCGACATCAACGCTTTCATCGACGACAAGGTGAAGAACAACGACGTGTTCCTGTTCATGAAGGGCTCGCCGGATTTCCCGCAATGCGGCTTCTCCGGTCGCGTCGTGCAGATCCTCAATTACCTTGGCGTCGAATACGACAGCGCCAACGTGCTCGAGAACCAGGAACTGCGCGAGGGCATCAAGGCCTATGCTAACTGGCCGACCATTCCCCAGCTCTACGTGAAGGGCGAATTCGTCGGCGGCGCCGATATCGTCACCGAGATGTTCCAGGCCGGGGAGCTGCAGAAGCACCTCGAGGAAAAGGGCGTCCCGGTCAAGCAGACCGCCTGAGCCATCAGCGTCGCTGATCGCTGCCATAACGCAAATGCGCTTTGCGCCGGCAGTAGCCGGGCGTAGATAGAGCATCCCAGCCGGGGTCGATCCAAAACGGATTGGCCCCTGACTTTTTGCCCAAAGGGATGCTCGTCATGTCCGCGATCACGGCCACCGTCTCGTCCCACCGGGCAATTCCGTTGCCGCTGATCATCCTTTGCGGCTGCATCATCGCAGCCATCGGCTTCGGCACGCGTGGCACGATGGGCCTGTTCACCCTGCCCATGACCGCCGACCTCGGCTTGAGCCGCGAGGAATGGGGCATGGCCATGGCCATCCAGAACCTCGCCTGGGGCATCGCCCAGCCTTTTGCGGGCGGCCTGGCCGACCGCTACGGCACCGCCCGGGTGCTTTCCGCCGGCGCCGTCATTTATGGCGGCGGCATCGTTCTGATGGCCTTCTCCCCAACCGCGCCGCTGCTCTACGTGACAGCCGGCATCATCACCGGCGTCGGCATTGCGGTCGCCTCGTTCTCCGTGGTGATGGCCGCCTTCGGCCGTTCGGTGCCGCTGGAAAAGCGCAGCTTCATCTTCGGCATTGCTACCGCCGCGTCCTCGCTGGGCCAGTTCATCTTCGCCCCGCTCGGCCAGGGCTTCATCGCCAACTTCGGCTGGCAAATGGCGCTCGTCTACATGGGCTGCCTGCTGCTCCTGTTCATTCCGCTGTCGGTGGCGCTCCGGGGCCGGACGGAGAACCCTGTCGGCCACGCCGACCTTCCCTTCATGCGGGCGCTGGCCCGCGCCTGGGGGCACGGCTCCTATCGGCTGCTGGTCATCGGCTTTTTCGTCTGTGGCTTCCACCTGGCATTCGTGAACGTCCATATGCCCGCCTATCTGGTGCAGTGCGGGCTCTCCCCCGACGTGGGTAGCTGGTCGATCGCGGTGATCGGGCTCTTCAACGTCGTCGGCTCGCTGCTCTCGGGCTACCTCGGCGGCCGGCTGCCCAAGCAATTGCTGCTCGCGACGATCTACTTCTCCCGCGCGGTGGTGATCGGGCTGTTCGTGCTGTTCCCGGTGACTGAGCTTAGCGCCTACATGTTTGCAGCCGCCATGGGCCTGCTCTGGCTCTCGACCGTGCCGCTCACGGCCGGACTGGTCGCGCTGTTCTTTGGCGCGCGCTATATGGGCATGCTCTATGGCGTCGCCTTCCTCAGTCACCAGGTCGGTTCCTTCGTCGGCGTCTGGTTGGGCGGCTTCGTCTATGATCAGACCGGCTCGTACAGCCTGGTCTGGTACCTGGGCATCCTGCTCGGGCTCGGTTCGGCCATCGTGCACTTGCCCATCCGCGAGCACGGCGCTCCCAGCTTCCAGCCGCTTCCCGCCTGAACCTGCTACCTGATCGCAACCCTGCCCTTGCCATCGGCATTGGGGAGGATCATGGTCCCGGCCCCGCTTGGGGCGCCTGTTTCACAGTTACCTGGACGCATCCTATGACGTCGACAACCCATTCGGCGCGGAACCTTCCCCGCGTGGAGTTCATCGCTTTGGTGGCCGCGTTGATGGCGCTCAATGCGCTGGCGATCGACATCATGCTCCCGGCCCTTCCCTACATGGGCGAGGCGCTGGGCGTCGCCAACGAGAACGAGCGCCAGTTCGTCATTGCAGCCTACATGCTGGGCTTCGGCGCGGCGCAACTGGTCTTCGGACCGTTGTCCGATCGCTTCGGCCGCCGCGGCCCGCTGTTGGTCGGCCTCGCGATCTACGTCGCCTGCGCCTTTGCCGCGATCTTCGCGCCCAACTTCGCGGTGCTGCTCGGCCTGCGCTTCGTTCAAGGGCTGGGCGCCGCCGGAACGCGCGTCATTGCCACATCGGTGGTTCGCGACCGCTTCTCCGGCCGGGCTATGGCCGAAGTGATGTCGCTGATCTTCATGGTATTCATGGCGATCCCCGTTCTAGCACCGGGGATCGGCCAGATCCTGCTGCTCACCGGTCCTTGGCATACAATCTTCGTCTTCATGGGCGGCCTCGCCACTCTGTTCAGCCTGTGGGCCTTCTTCCGGCTGCCCGAAACGCTCGATCCCGCCAAGCGGAGACCGCTGACTATTGCGGCCGTGACCGAAGGTTTCCGCCTGGTCTTTACCAATCGCATGGCCCTCTCCTACGGGCTTGCGGGGATGTTCCTGTTCGGCGCCCTGTTCGGCTTCATCAGCACCAGCCAGCAGATCTACGTGGAAATCTACGGGCTGGGGGTCTATTTCCCCGTCGCCTTTGCCGCGGTGGCCTTGCTGATGGCGATCGCGTCCTTCCTCAACGCGCGCATCGTTGGGCGGTTCGGCATGCGCCGGCTGAGCCATTTCGCAGTATTGGTCTTCGTGGGCGTGAGCGCCGTCTGGCTGACGCTGAGCCTGCTCGGCTTCATGCCGCTCTGGCTGTTCTTTCCGCTACTTTCCACCATCATGTTCATGTTCGGCTGGGCCGCCTCGAACATGAACTCGCTCTCGATGGAGCCGCTCGGCGCCGTCGCCGGCACCGCCTCATCGGTCTTCGGCTTCATCCAGACCGTCGGCGGCGCCCTGCTCGGCGGTTTCATCGGCCAGCAGTTCGATGGCACGGTGGTGCCGGTAGCCGCCGGCTACGTGGTCATGGGCACCATCGCGCTGATCTGCGTGCTCGTTGCCGAGAACGGCAGGCTGTTTGGGGTCGGCAAGGAGTACGAGCACCCGACACCTGGCGACCACTAGATTGGCGCTGCGCGCTTACTTTTTCTCCTTCAGCTTGCGCAGCCCCAGCCGCTCCAGAATGAAGGTTTCATAGAACGGCTCGCTCTTGCCGCTCCTGATCTTGCGCAGGAAGTACTTTTCGAAGGCGATCTTGGCGAGGTGGACCCACTTGCCCTCGGCGGCCCAGTTGAGGTTGCGCGGCGGAATCTGCGGTTCGGCAACGAAAGCGACACCGGAATCGCCGAAGTCGGCGAGGCAGACCGCGTTCCAGGTTCCTTCCGCGGTAGCCTCCTTGCCGCCGAGCAGCGCGCCGATGTTCTGGGCTGTCGCGGTCACCATGGATTCGATCATGAAGCCGGTTTTGGGGACACCCACCGGGACGGGCGTCGGGCCGGTCGGCGGGATGGCGACACAGACCCCTACGGCGAATATGTTCGGGAAGGCCGGGTTGCGTTGTTTCTTGTCGATAAGCACGAACCCGCGCGGATTGGTGAGCCCCTCGATCCCGCGGATCGCGGAAACTCCGCGGAAGGCCGGTAGCATCATGGCAAACTTGTAGGGCACTTCGTGCGTCTTCTTGACGGCGCCGTCCTCGCCGATTTCCTCGACGTTGACCTTGCCATCCGCAACGCCGGTCACCTTGGCATTGGTGATCCACTTGATGTGCCGGTCGCGGAATTCGCTTTCGAGCAGTCCCTTGGTATCGCCCACCCCATCCAGGCCCAGATGGCCGACATAGGGCTCGGACGTAACGAAGGTCATCGGTACCCGGTCGCGGAGCTTGCGGCGTTTGAGCTCGGTATCCAGAATCATGGCGAATTCGTAGGCCGGCCCGAAGCAGGAGGCGCCCTGCACCGCGCCGACCACGATCGGGCCAGGATCGGCCGCCAGCGCCTCGAAGCTTTCATGGGTGAGTTCGGCGTGAGCGACATGGCAGATCGAGCTGGTCGCCCCGTTCGGCCCCAGCCCCGGGATCTCGTCGAAGGCGAGTTCGGGTCCGGTCGCCACCACCAGGTAGTCGTAGCTGATCGACGTCCCGTCGTTGAGTTCGACACGCTGCTCGGCCGGATGCAGGCGCTTTGCACCAACCGTCACGTAATCGACCTTTCGCCGCTCCAACACCTCGTGCAGGTCGATCTCGATATCGGGCCGCTTCCGCCACCCGATCGCCACCCAGGGGTTTGAGGGCACGAAATGATAGCGGCTCTCCTCCCCGATTAGCGTGAGCTTATCCTCGGGCCGGAGCTGGTCCAGCAGTTCGTAGATCATCAACGTCCCGCTCAGGCCGGCTCCCAAAACGACGATGTGCGACATGCGCGCCTCCTCCAGGTGGGCGGCACGAAGATGCGCCCGTCAAGGAACGCTAGGTGAACATCTGCATCCGGTCTTTGATACGGATCAACCCTGCGCAGATGCCGGCGGCGACCTCAGTCCCGGCGCGCGAGGAAGATCGTCCATCCCAGATGGGGCCGGATGGTCTTGAGGTAGAACATCCAGTCCGTGCGGCTCTGCGCCAGCGCGCCGGTCCGGTCCGGATGATCTGGGTTCTCTCGCGCCCATCTGATCACGGCATGCCGATGGTGGCTGACATAGCGCTCGAAATCGGCGTCCGACGCGCTGATCAGCGCCGAAACTTCGGCGCCGTGCCGCTCGATCACCCCGATCGTATCGAGCGCATCGTGGGGCAGATGGAGATCGTGCCGCGGCACGGCTGGCCTGTGCTTGAGCGTGAGATCACCGATCACCAGGATGCCGCCGGGCTTGACCGCTGCCGCCATCCAGTCAACGGCTTGCACGAAACCGCCGAGCGCAAAGCTTGCGCCGAGGCACATGACGATGTCGTAAGACGCAGGTTCGGGAGAAAAATCGCGGGCTGCGCCTTCGATGAACGTCAGCTTGTCCGAGTGTCCGCGCTCTGCCGACCTCCGCCGCGCCGCCTCGATGAACCGCGGGTTGATGTCGAGGCCGGTGCCGCTGATCGCGAACCGTTCGACCCATTGGCGCATCACCCAAGCCTTGCCGCAGCCGATGTCGAGCACCCTGAGGCCGTCGCGGATATCGCAGTAATCGTCGAGCAGGCGCAGCTTGCGGTCGGTGATCGGGTTCTGGATCTCGATATCGCGCTCGGCGATCGCCCAATAATCCTTGCTATCCACCCTCGCCTCCTCCGCGCCGATTTGGACTACACCGTGAAAACCTCGCGTCGCAGCAGCTTCCAGCTCGATTCGTCGGTGGCGAGCAGCAACCCGCCGTCCCGGTGAACGGGGAGGTACGGCGAGCCGTCGAAACGCGCCGCATAGCCGCCGGCTTCCTGCGCGATCAGCACGCCGGCCAAGTGGTCCCAGGGCATCAGCTTGTTGAAGGCGACGAACTGCGTATGCCCGCTGGCGAACAGCCGGTAATCGTGCCCGGCAACGCGATAGTTCGCCGCCACCCGAACCTTGGCGAGGTTGGCAAGGATCTGCGGCTTGTTCGCCATCGGCATGAAAGCGATCGACACTGTGCCCACCATCTCGTCGAGCGGCAGCGGCTTGGCCACCGCCAGACGGATGTCCCTGTCGCTGTCGGGGAATCGCATCCAGGCGCCGCTGCCTTTCTCGGCCATGAAGAAATCGTCGCCCATGGGGTCATAGATGATCCCGGCAACCGTTTCCCCGTTCCGCACCACTGCGGCCATCACCGCAAAGAGCGGCAGGCCGGCGGCAAAATTGGCGGTTCCATCCACCGGATCGACGACCACCGCGAGCGGCGCTTCGTTGAGCGCATCGAGCAGTTGTGGATGCTGGGCCACCGATTCCTCGCCGACGAAAAGCGCGTCCGGCATGAGCTTTTCGACCTCGGCCTTGATGAAGCGCTCCGCTTCCTCGTCGGCCTCGGTGACAAGGTCGATCGCCTCGCTCTTCTGGCGCACCATGCCCTCGTCGAGCCGCCGGAACCGCGGCAGGATTTCGCGCTGCGCCGCCTGGCGCAGGATACCGGCCAGCAGCGGCACGTCGACCGAAGACATCAGGATTTCCCCTCAGAGAGCGCCGAAAAGTCGAAGAGCTTGGGATCGAGCAAGTGGCTCGGCCGCACGTTGCCGAGAGCGCGGATCATCACGTCCTTGCGGCCCGGCATGCGCTTTTCGATGTCGTTCAGCATAGCCTTCATCGCATTGCGCTCGAGCCCCTCCTGCGAACCGCAAAGATCGCACGGGATGATCGGGAACGCCATCGCCTCGGCGAACCTGGCGAGGTCGTCCTCGGCGCAATAGATCAGCGGCCTGAGCACCTCGACGTCGCCCTCGTCGTTGAGAAGCCGCGGCGGCATGGCGGCGAGCTTGCCGCCATGGAACAGGTTCATGAAGAACGTCTCGAGGCTGTCCTCGCGGTGATGGCCGAGCACCAGCGCCGAGCAGCCCTCCTCGCGCGCGATGCGATAGAGATGGCCGCGCCTGAGCCGCGAGCAGAGCGAGCAATAGGTGGCACCCTCCGGCAGCTTGTCGGTGACGATCGAATAGGTGTCCTGGTACTCGATCCGGTGTTCGATGCCGTGGCGATCGAGGAACTCAGGCAGGATGTGCTTGGGAAAGCTCGGCTGCCCCTGATCGAGATTGCAGGCCAAAAGCTCGACTGGCAGCAGCCCCCGCCACTTGAGGTCGAGCAGCAGCGCCAAAAGCCCGTAGCTGTCCTTGCCGCCCGAGATCGCCACCAGCCAGCGCTCCCCGGGCCGCACCATGGCGAACTTCTCGATCGCCTCGCGCATCAGCCGGATCAGCCGCTTCCTGAGCTTGTTGAACTCCACCGTCCGCGGCGCCGCGCGGAACAAGGGATGCGCCCCGGAAACGTCGTCGGCACCCTCGAGTAGCTTCTCGATCACCAAATCGTCGATCATGTCTATCCGTCAAAACGCGAGAGGGTGGCAGCGCCGCCCTCTCATAGTCCAGATTCACCCGCGCACTCTACCGTGCTGGCCCGACCTCGGCCACGGCGAGCCCAACATCGGCGCCGGTGTTGTACCTGTCGAGATTGCCCTCGAATTCGTGCAAACGCTTCCAGATCGAGCGCAACTCGGTCAGCGTAGTCCAGTTGTCGAGGATGATGGCAAACGAGCCATCGACGCGGCCATAAGCATTGGACACCTGGGTCAACAGCCCGATCGTAACCGCTCCGGTGAACATTCCCGGTCCCATCATCAGCAGTGGGGTTAGAGACGTCACCTGGCTATAAAGGTTCGACCACATGTCGAAGTAGCCATAGTGCAGGTAAAGCCGGAAAAAGTTGACTCGTATGCCGGTGAACAACGAGAAAAGCGTCTCGGGCTGCGAGTGGCTGGTCTTGTCGTCTTCGCCAAGTACCAACTCCTTGCGAAAGGCAGCCTCCACCTTTTGGTTGTTGTATTCGAGCCCCGGCAGGAAATAGCCGACGAACCACGAAACGACCATGCCGCCGACGCTGACCAGCAGCGCTGCCCAGACAAGCGATCCAGGAACATCACGCAGTATCGGCAGGTCCACCTGGTCGCTGAGCGACCATAGGATCGGGAGGAACGCAATCAGCGTCATTACCGCCCGGAACGCCTGCAGGCCCAGACTCTCCACGATTCTTGCGAACCTGTTCGTATCTTCCTGAATTCGCTGTGAGGCGCCTTCGATCTCGTGTTGGACGTTCCGCCAGCGCGGGATGTAGTCATGGGTAATAGCCTGCCGCCACCTGAAGCCATAGTGCCGGGTGACGAAATTGGTTGCCGTCACCACCACAACATACGGAATGGCAATCCACATGAAGGTGTTGGGCATCGGGACCGTGATGAAGCCCAGAAAGGCGTACGGCGCCGTGGTGAAGCCAAAGAGCATGGCCCAGAATTCGGAAATGTCTCGTGTCGCTGCCGTTTGCAGAAGATCATAGAACTCGCGATACCACTCGTTGAGGATCACCGTGAGCTGCACCTGCAGATAGATCGAAGCGAAGATTGCAGCACCGACCCCATAGGCCCAGGCGGCCCATTTGCGGTTCTGGAAAAAGGCGCTGATCATATGAGTCTCCGGCTGGAAGATGGGGTGGGTGGCGCATTGACTAATCCGTCACAAATAAACAGGGCCCATGCAAGGCCCCGTTTCGGCGCTCGCGGAAAAGTAAAGGGCCGCCCCGAGGGGCGGCCCTTTGCATTCCTGAGAACCCGGTTCGCTTAGCGCGAATAGAATTCGACGACCAGGTTCGGTTCCATCTGCACCGGATAGGGCACGTCGCCCAAGGCCGGCACGCGCACGAAGTTCGCGGTCATCTTGTTGTGATCGACTTCGACATAGTCGGGGACGTCACGCTCGGCGAGCTGGACGGCCTCGAGCACGACGCCGAGCTGCCGGGACCTTTCCTTGAGCTCGATCTTGTCGCCGATCTTGACCTGATAGGAGGGGATCGTGACGCGCTTGCCGTTGACCAGGATATGGCCGTGGCTGACGAACTGGCGAGCCGCAAATGGCGTCGCCACGAACTTGGCGCGGTAGACGATCGAAGCCAGACGGCTCTCGAGCAGGCCGATCAGCCGCTCACCGGTGTCGCCCTTGCCGCGGGCGGCTTCGATATAGAGCTTCTTGAAGGCCTTCTCGGTCATCGTGCCGTAGTAGCCCTTGAGCTTCTGCTTGGCGCGCAGCTGCAGACCGTAGTCGGAGGTCTTGCCCTTGCGGCGCTGGCCGTGCTGACCCGGCCCATAGGCACGAGCGTTGAGCGGGCTTTTCGGCCGGCCCCACAGATTTTCGCCCAAACGGCGATCGATTTTGTGTTTGCTTTCCTGGCGCTTCGACATCGCGTGTCCCTTTGAATTGCGAAAGAATGGACCGCGCCCTCCTCTGTCCTTCCTTTGGGAAGAACCGACAGATCCTTGGATTTCCAAACGATCCCGGGTGCGCTCGTGAGCCAAAAGGCCCGACAAGTGCGCGGGTGATAGAGGGCCAGGCCCCGGAAGTCAAGCGCCGGAGGCCCGGCCGGCTCGCCCTACTCCACCTGCAGCGTCTCGATGTAGTCGACAAGGGCCACGATCTTGGCGCGGATCAGCAGCTCGCTGCCGAAGGGCCCGGCAGACTCGCCGATCTCGCTTGCGAAGGCATCCCCCCAGATCGGCATGATCGCAGGGCCATGCGAACGGATCGTGGTGCGCCCGTCGATCGCATGAAAGACCTTCAGGTAGGGGAAAACCCCGTCATTGTTGGCGCTGAGCCTGGTAAGGTTGATGGGCTTGACGGTCAGCACGTCGCCAAACTCGCCATCGCCCTTGCCGTCGGCGCCATGGCACACCGCGCACGACGCGTTGAACGCATCGGCACCGACGGTATTGTCCTGCGCGAGCGCTGCGGAAGACGCGGCGAAAACCATCGCCGTGGCAGTCATGAGAACGGCAAGCCGATTGCTGTAAGACATTGATTCCTCCACTGATTCGTGACGCCTCGAACCAATCGCGGTGCGTTCTGCATGATCGCGCCAGCCCGGTGCAGTGACATCATCCCTTAGGCGGGCCGGTCAGGCATTGATGGCCGTCAATTCGCGCGGCCGCCCAGCCGTGAGCAGGGCGGGACTAGGAAACCCGGCCTGGCTTCTGCGGCTTCTGGCGATTGGGATTGGGACGCTCGTGCTTGCGGTCGATCGAGGAGATGACCCCGCGCAGGGTCCGCACTTCCTGCGAAGAGAGATTGCCCCGGCTAAGCATGGCCCTGAGGTTGTTGACGACCGTCGGCCGCTTGTCCGGCGCCGTGAAAAACCCGGAGCGATCGAGCGCTTCCTCCAGATGCGAGAACAGCCCCAGCAGTTCCTCTTTGGTGGCGAGTTCCGCAAGCATGTCGCCAAACGGAAGCGCCGCCCCCGGGTCGGACTGCCGCCGCCATTCATAGGCCAGCACCAGCACCGCCTGGGCGATGTTGAGCGAGGCGAAAGCGGCCTCCACCGGCAGCGTCACGATGGCATCGGCGAGCGCCACCTCCTCGTTGTAAAGGCCCCAGCGCTCGCGCCCGAACAACAGCCCTGCCCCATTGCCACCCGCGATGTGGGAAATCAGCCGCTGCGACGCTTCCTCCGGCCCCATCACCGGCTTCTGCAAGTCACGCCGGCGGGCCGTCGTGGCAAAGACCAGCGACAGGTCGGCGATCGCCGCCTCGGTCGTCTCGAATACCCGGACCTTGGAGATCACATGATCGGCCCGCGACGCCGCCGCGATTGCCCGCTCGTTCGGCCAGCCATCGCGTGGATTGACCAGCCGCAGGTCCCAGAGCCCGAAATTGGCCATGGCGCGCGCGGCGGTGCCGATGTTCTCGCCGAGCTGGGGTTCGCAAAGGATGATCGCCGGGCTCGGCCGGAACACGATCTCCTGCGATTTGTCGGTGCCGGCCATGAACTAGGATCCCGTTTGCGCCGCAGATAGTGCGCAACGGGCTCAAAGATCAAGCAGTGCGATACTCAGGCGACCAGATGGGTGGAGATTTCCTCGACCTTGGTGCCGCGCCGCCATTCCCGGTCGAGGATGGCGAAATGCAGTTCCTCGTCCCATTCTCCCTGGAACAGCGCGTGCTCTCGGTAGTGCGCCTCGAGTCGCATCCCCAGCTTCTTCATCAGCCGCGCCGACGCCTGGTTCTTGGCGCCGCAGCGCGCAAAGATCCGGTGAAACCCATACTGGTCGAAGCCCATGTCCAACGCGGCCCTCACCGCCTCGCTGGCGTAGCCCTGCCGGCGATAGAGCGTATTGAAGACGAAACGCACCTCGGCCTGCGCGGCGGTGGCATCCGTCCAGCGCAGTGAGACATGCCCGATCAGCAGGCCATCGGCCTGCCGCTCGACCGCAAGGGCAACCGTATCTCCCGGACGGTTGAGGCGGCGTTGGGCAATCATTCCATCGAGCGCCGCCACGCACTCGCCCTTGTCGCGGACCCTCCACTCGAGATAGCGCTGCACCTCGGGGAGCGAGTGGTAGGACATCACGGCATCGAGATCGGCTCTTTCGAAGTAGCGCAGGAGGAGACGGCCAGTTTCGATTGGCAAATCGAGTGCGCTCATAGCCGTCGTGTCCTCCGCTCACACTGGTTCAGCCAATAGGCCGTGAACGTGACGGTACGATGTTCGGTTCCGGTTGTGTTTTGGTCAAAACCGATCGAATTTGCCGGAAGACGGCGCAGCAACCGCGGAATTCCAATGGCTTAGGCTGTGCGCGCCCGCCACTCGCCTTCGAGCATGGCGTAGATCAATTCTTCGTCCCAGTCGCCTTTGACCAGCGCGTGCTCGCGGAAATGCGCCTCGCGCCGCATGCTCAACCGCTCCATCACCTTTGCGGAGGCACTGTTGCGCGCGTCGCAGCGGGCGTAGATGCGATGCATGCCTGCGCCGTCGAACCCCAGCGCCAGCAGGGCCCGGCCCGCCTCGGTGGCGTAGCCCAAGCCATGGAAATCCGGATGCACGATATAGCCGAGTTCGGCCTGTCGGGATTCCAGGCTGCGCAGGATCAGCGATACCTCGCCCACCATCGCCAAATCCTCCTTGCGCTCGACGGCGAGCAGGATCTTGTCGCCCTCCTTCTCGAAGCCGATTTGCCCCACCCGGGCCTGCACCGCCTCGGCGCAACTCTCCCGGCTCATCGGCTCGTCGAAGAGGAAGCGCGCCACATCCTCGCGCTGGCGATAGGCAAAGACCGCGTCCACATCGCCACGGGTGAACGGCCGCAGCCGAAGGCGGGACGTTTCAATGGGATAGGTGGGGACAAATGCCATTGCGCGCTCCAGTGCCCCGGGCTTAGGACGGCGGCGCCGTGCGATCAAGCCCATCGATCGTCTTGCTTGCCGCCAATGCCCATGCCAGCCTGCGGCGATGGAAAAACGCCCACGGCCCCGCGTCGATCTCAAGGCCCGCTGCGCCTGCGGCGCGGTCTCGGTCGCCGTCCGCGGCCCGATCCATTCGATGTTCATGTGCTCCTGCGAGGACTGCCAGAAGGCGACGGGCACCGGCCATTCCACCGTCGCCATTGCCAATCCGGCCGACGTCGAGATCGTCGGTCCGGCCAAATCCTTCGCGAGGCCAGCCGATTCCGGGGCGACCTTCACGCGATACTTCTGCCCGGAATGCGGCACGCCGCTCTATGGCAAGTCCAGCCGGGCGCCCGACGCGATCATGCTGCCGGTGGGCCTCTTTGGGCGCGACGCGCAATGGTTCGCGCCCAGTCAGTTGATCTTCTCGCGCAGCCACCGCGAATGGGACAGGATCGCCGACGACCTGCCGCGCCACCAGACCTACCGCGAGAGAGCCAGGATTGAGGATGTCTGAAGCTTCCGACGAACTTGCCGACCGCGTCCGCGCCCTGATCGGCCACAAGCCCGGCATCACCGAAACGAAGATGTTCGGCGGCGTTGGCTTCATGCTCTACGGCAACATGGTGGCCGGCACGATGAAATCGGGCGCGCTTTTGGTGCGCGTCGGACCCGAGCGGCGCGAAGAAGCCAAACTCCGCCCGGGCGCCACCGCCATGGTCCAGGGCGGCAAGGAGATGAAAGGCTTCATCGAAGTGACCGACGAGGGCATCGAGACCGACGAGGCGCTCAAGGACTGGCTCGACTATTCCGAAAGCTTCGTCAAAACGCTGCCGCCGAAATAGCTCGCCTGCTCACGCCGCCGAAAAGATCAGCGACGCATTGACCCCGCCGAAGCCGAACCCGTTCGACAGCACGTGGCGAAGCGCCTTGGCCTTCGCCACCTTGGGCACTAGGTCGAAGCGTTCGCCGACGTCTGGATCGTCGAGATTACGGGTCGGGGGCAGCATGGCGTGGCGGATGGCCTCGACCGAATAGACCGCCTCGATGGCGCCGGCCGCGCCCATCAGATGCCCTGT
>Ga0214473_10006208_pt1 | contig 14296 bp, 15 predicted proteins | sample RVTome_7_FD_203509 | JGI IMG/M metagenome (GOLD analysis project Ga0214473, IMG submission 203509) | Soil microbial communities from uranium-contaminated site in the Upper Colorado River Basin, Wyoming, United States - RVT98D197 | ecosystem: Environmental > Terrestrial > Soil > Contaminated >... | reverse complement strand
AAGTATAAAAAACCCGAAGATTTTGCAAATGCTAACCTTTTTGAACTTGAAGAAGATATCAGGTCCACTGGTTTTTATCACAACAAGGCGAAAAATATTGTTGCTTGTTCAAAAGAAATTGTGCTCAGATTTAATTCAAAAGTTCCCGGCAACATGGAGGAGCTAACTTCGCTTGCCGGTGTAGGAAGAAAAACTGCAAATGTTGTGCTTGCAAATATTTATGGAAAGCAGGCAATAATTGTTGATACTCATGTTCAGAGAATAACGCAGAGAATTGGATTAACTACAAATTCAGACCCAACCAAAATTGAATTTGATATTATGAAAATAGTTCCTGAAAACAGATGGACTACTTTCTCGGACGAGATTATAGCCCATGGAAGGACTATTTGTGACGCAAAAAAACCCAAATGCGGCATCTGCAATCTTCTTAAGTTTTGTATGTATGGACAGGAGCATGCATAGTTAATTATGCAGAAGTGCGTAAAGGCTTATGTCAGTGTTTTTATTGAACTCCCCTAATCCGCCAGTTCCTAAAAGTTCAATCTTTTTAAATCCTGAATTGGCCGCCATTTTTAAGAAAAGATTTTTTCTTAAAGTGCAAAAGTATGATGTATGGACAAAGAAATTTTCGATTTTGTCATCACTGCTTAGCTGGGTTATCAAAAAATCCGCCCTTGTTTTAATTTTACCAAATTCGAAATGCTTCATGAAAATATATTTTTTATCATCTTTACTTAATATTTTAGGAGCATAAAACCTGTTTTTCTCCATTATCTTTGGTTCGAAATTTAAGAACTGGAAAATTGCAAGACCACCGGCAACAAGCTTTTTACGGGTAATTTTTAACGCAAGCTTAACATTCCTTCTATTTCCAAGAATTGGAAGTGTGTTACCCAGGCAGACTATTAAGTCAAACTGTCCAGGCACCAGTGTGCCCAAATTTTCAAAACCTCCTTCCATCAGTTTAATTTTGCCTGATCTTATTACATGTTCCTTTGCATAATTTATCATATCCCTGGATGGATCCATGGCGGTTATGCTAGCGGCATAATCAGAAAAAAACTCAGCGTGCCTTCCAGTCCCACAGCCAATATCGAGCATGTTGGTGACTTTTTTTTGGGCAAAAATCTTCTCAAAGAATTCTTTTTCTTTAGACAATCTCTGCTGCCAGTTGACCTGAAGGTCATAAAGTTCCGGAGTATAATCAAAATTACTCATATTTTAGTATTTATATAATTTTACAGAAAAGGCAATTTTTCGTTTTTTAAATATGCCACGGTCTGGGCAGAAGCAATTATTTCACCCGAAGTTTCATTTTTAACTGTAATGCTGTAAGAAGCAATTTTGTTGCTTCGGCTCACTTCTCTTGCTTCGGCTATTAAAATATCACCTGCACAGGCTGACTTTAAATAATTGATGCTTATGTTTAACGCAACCGCCACAGTCCCATAAGAATTTACTGCAGATCCAAAAGCAACATCCAGTAATGAAAAAATAGCTCCTCCATGTGTGATTTTAAAAATATTATCATAGTCTTTTTTAGACTTCATCCTAACCAGCGAATAGCCTTTTTTAAGATCGATTATCTTTATACCGAAAAGCCTGGCATATGGCTCGTCTTCAATGTTTTTTTTGATTAAGGCTAAAGTTGATTCTTCCATTTATAATCCTTTTTTTGATTTTTCGGCGATTTCTAATTATATTATAAAAAACATATTATATTATAACCCACTTTTCGACCAAAAGGTTATAATTTCAAATGAAAAGGAGAGAAATGAACATTTTAGAGAAAATAGAACTTGATATTCCTGAAGATATCGGCCAGGATTTCTTAACTAAACTCATGGGAGGAAGATTAAATCCTAAATTTGAACAGCTGCTGATCGAAAAAAGGGGAATATGTGTTAAGGATATTTCTCCAAAAGCAATATTCCAGGACTATGAAATAGAAAAGATTGATGGAGATTCTGTTTATTTTAAATCAGGCAATATATTTAATGGGCCTAATATTTCAAAAATTTTGAAAGGTTCAAAAATTGCTATTATTTTCATATGCACTTTGGGTATTGCGACCGATCAAATAATTGCTGAAACAAGTGCAAGTGGAGATACCCTGGCTACGATTATAATGGACTCCATAACCACAGAACTGCTTGGAGTTCTGGGCGAAAATATCTCAAAAATAATCAAAAAGGAGGGTTTGAAGGAAAAAGGCTGGGCTTCAACCTGCCAGTACTCTCCAGGCCAATACAAGTGGACAATTGAAGAGCAAAAAGAGATTTTTCAAATGGTTAATGGTGAAAAAATAGGAGTGCTGTTAAATAAAAGCTATCTAATGGTGCCTTTCAAATCAATATCAGGAGTATATGGGTTTGGTCCTGAAGACAAGATTGACAAGACAAGAGTTGCATGCGATCTATGCCCAAGGGAAAACTGCATAGGAAGAAGATAGCCCTGATTTTACTGACGTGAGTTTTTTATTTACTCTGAATTATTTTGTCCTGCAATTTTCTTAGCTGCAGCAGCAGAGTATCTGAAGGAAAATCGACATCATCATATGAAATTGGCTCGCCTTTTTTTAAGCATCTTTTAAGAATGCAACCCTGAGATAATCCTATTGGCAGTAACTTCTCTTTACTTGTAGTTTCATAAAGATCTATAAGTCCATAAACCATATATCCGCCTATTCCGTCGATTATTTCTCCAGGTGCCAGGTCCTTTTTTGCAACAGTTAAAACATCGGAAACAAGGCCGCCTGACGGAACTATCCATGGTTCCTTGTCAAAATAAACTCTTGCAATTGAAAGTGGTGTTTCAATACTCGTAAGGTGGTAGGGCCTGTAAAGAAGGTAATTTGGTCCTTCCCCTAAAGCCAGGTAATTCAAAACATCTTTTATCATTTTATTTTTTGTGGCATAAACCAGGAAAACGCCAGGGGCAAGATCGCCAATAGCGAAATCCACAACTCCCGTTTTATCTAGTATTCCACCATCCTTTTTAAGGCTGAATGTCTTTGCAAGCTCCTTAATGCTTACCCTGGCTCCATGCATACCCCTGCAGTCAGGAATAAGCCCAGTAGCATTTGAAAGGCATGCCATTTCCACCATGGACTTAGTCCCATCAACAAAGGAAGTCATCATTTTGGCACTTGAACCCTTGCTTGCAGCATAATCAGCCAGTGTAGCAGGGTTTGCTTCCATATTTAAAGGATTATTCTTGCCTTTTCCTGCACAAATAACTTCAAGGCCAAGTCCATCTGCAAAATCATAGAGTTCTTTTAAGGCAGCAGGCTCATCTCCTGCAGAAAGAGTATAAACTACGCCGTAGTCTTTAGACATTTTCTTAAGTATGGGACCAACAGTAATATCTGTTTCGACATTCAAAGTAACTACATGTTTTCTGCCTACTATTGAACTCAATGCAACAAATGCACCAACCTCCGTATACCCGGTGGCATCAACGACAATATCAATGTTTTCAATTCCAGGTAAAATTCTTACATCATCTGTAAATAGGATTCTGCCTTCTTCAAAAGCTTTTTCAATTTCAATTTTAATATTTGCATCAATTTTATTGGATATATTTATAATCTCATCAATTTTTGAATCTCTAATCATATCCCTGGCCTTGCCATTGCCTAAAATTCCAGTTTGAGGCTCATAAATGCCAGTCCATATCTTGAATATTTCACTTTCAGTTATGCCTAAAATTTCGATCATATCTGCGACCTTTTTTGAATCCTTATCAGCAACAGCAAGAATTTTAAATCCCGGGAGATCGTTAAGATGAGAAACCAGGCTCTTACCCATTTGCCCTAAACCTGCAACAGCAACATTAATGGATTTGCCTTGCCTGGCAAGCTCCTTAATTTTTTCATTTAAACCCAACAATAAAAACACTCCCTCTTATACACCAATGCTAGCTGATTCTAACATTAGTTTATCAAATGTTTTAATTTCCCTAAATATCCATATTCCTGTAACTAATAAGGATAAAAAATCTGCTACCGGTACTGATAACCACACCCCGTTAACACCAAAAAAAAATGGCAGAATAAGAACTGCAGGTATTAAAAAAAGAATTTGCCTTGAAATAGTGATTATTAGTGCAGGCAAAGCTTTCCCCATTGCCTGAAACATCCCGCCGCCAATCATCTGTATACCTATAAGTGGCAAAAATATTATTACTGCTCTTAGCGGAAACACACCCTTTGCTATAAATTCTTTATCACTCGTAAACAAATGTATAACTGCTGCAGGAAAAACCATCATAACTATAAAACCAAAACCGGCAATTATGACAGTCCATATTATGGCAAGGCGTAAAACTTTTTTCACTCTTCCATAAAGCTTCCCGCCGTAATTAAACCCGACAATTGTAGCAAAACCTTGCGTAATTCCAAGCAGGGGCATTTGAATTAAAGCTAAAAGGCGTAACCCAACTCCCATAATAGCTATATAAAGGTCACTGCCATAAAATACCAGGACTTTGTTAAAAACCAAAATTATTATTCCGCTTGCAGCTTGCCTTACAAATGAAGGAATTCCTACAAATAATATCTCCTTCATAATTTTAATTTTGATTTTAAACATGGACATGTTTAAGTGGAAAATACTTTTTTTTGACATGAAGTAAATAATTATGTAAACCGTACTTATAAACTGGGCAATGACTGTAGAAATTGCAGCACCTTTCACCCCTAGCTTCAGTCCAAATATTAGAATCGGGTCCAGTGCAATATTACAAGCAGCGCCAGTAATCATTGCATACATGCCATATTTTGGATTGCCTTCTGCTCTTATTATATCTGCAGAGCTGAGTGAAAAGGTTATAAATACTAAACCGAGAAGTATTATCCTTATGTAATCCCTTGCGTACGGCAGGACATTTGCAGAAGCGCCAAAAAAGATAAGCAGTCTGTCAGTAAAAACGTACCCCAGAACCATAAATACAGCATCCAGCATCAAGCCAAATATTATACCATTTCCAAGGGCACTTATAGCATCTTCTTTGTTACCTTTGCCTAAAGTTCTTGAAATGACTGATGAAACACCAGTCCCGACCATAACCCCAAGCGCCATCATAATCAGCTGGACTGGAAGTATGATTGAAAGTGCAGTTATTGCAAGAGCGCCTACCCCACGGCCTACAAAAATCATAGTAACAACAATGTAAAGAGCATTAACTACCATCGCAACCATAGCAGGTATGGAAAATTTAAATAGCAAGCTATTCAAATTACCTGCCAGTAGCAATTCTCTTCTATCTGGTTGCATTTTAGTTATTGTGCTGCAATATTTCCAAAAAATGCATTCTTTTCTGCTTCGTTATAGCCAACAGCGCTTGCTTTTCCAAAGCTCTGAGGCCATGCCGGGAAAGTCGTTACAACAATATTGCTTCTGTCTATTGCAAGCAGTGAAGGTAAAATCCTTGCAGCCTGGTCTATTGATATATTTGACCATACGAACTGGCTCAGGAATCCTAAGAATTCACCGAGGTTCCCGGAACTAACCATACCCCTTTTCTGAACAAGAAGATCTGCAATAAGCATTCCGGCCTGGTGTTCTCTTGCAAAAGCTCCACCGCCGTAAAGTGTCCTGCCGTGCCTTGCCCTGCTTAGAGCCAAAGCCTGTGAGCCATTTAAGGCCCATGTGCCTGGAGTCAAATAGCATCCTGAAAAGCTGTCAGCAATATTTTCTTCAACTGTAGTGGTAACTCCCCCAAGAGCATTTATCAGAGGCTCAAATCCGTCAAAATCAGTTATCACATAGAAGTCAATCTTAATACCTGTAAATTGCTCAAAAGTTCTTAAGGCAAGATCATTACCGCCAATAGCGTGAGCTGAATTTATTTTCTGCTTGCTATGGCCTGGAATTGCTGTCCAGGTATCACGAGGTATTGTTACTATGTATGCTTGGTTGGTATCCAGGTTCAAATGTACAAATAAATTCTGGTCAGTTCTTCCATTTACTCTGCCACCCGGTCTGCCCATTCCACTGTCATCACCCCAGATGATAAAGTTGACCTTATTTCCTGAAGCAAAACCGGAACCAGTTCCAGTTATTGCCCCACCGCTTGAAGTGGTTGTAGTTGTAGTAGTAGTGGTTGAAGCAGCGCCGGCAAATGGCAGAATTCCATAATTTGAACAAAGGTCCGCAAATTCCTGGGAATGAGTAAACCCGTCAACTACTTTCTGCCTTGAAGTTCCATTATTTAAGTTTGAAACCCAGGAATTAAAACCGCCGGAATCAGGTTCCCTGTCAAAAAAAGCCCTATATAAAATAGTTACAAAAGTTTCATTATTATAATTTTTTTCAGTAAACTCTGCGCTGAAAATAAACCCTTTGGCAACATCTGCTCCTGTCTTTGTGCCATCAAGCAATGTATCAACCCACTCGTTCAAGCCATCCTGGTCCGGCTGCCTGTCCAGGCAAACCTGGTAAAAACGTGATACAAATTGCTCTACTTGTGCGCTGCTTCCGGCACTAACATAAGATGGCGAAAGAAGTGCAACAAGCACCAGAATACATACAAAAACAAATATATATTTTATTTTACCTCTTATCTTGCTGCGCAACTCATTTTCCTCCTTCTATTTTTATTTTTTTAAAAATAATTTTTTTTATTATACCTGTTATTTAGAATATTTGAAAATATAAAATTTCATATCAATAGCAGTCAGGCTTGTTTGTAGCATGTATGCCAGGCCTGGTTAAGGCAAAATCATATTTAACAGGATCTTCAGGTGAAAATTTTTTAAAGGCCCTCGTTATCTCAAGGGCAGTATTGAAATCTGCCTGTTTACGTTCAGTTAACTTATATGACAACGAGATCCTGTGCATGTGTGTGTCAAGCGGGATTATAAGTTTTGATGCAGAGATGCCACTCCACACACCAGGGTCAACCTCATCTTTTCTTATCATCCATCGCAGGTATAAGTTCATTCTTTTATATGCGCATTTTCCACTTGGGATTGGAACAAGACTGTTGTAGCAATCGCATTCACCTGCCCGCAGCTTTTTTATAAAACTCAAAATGGAAGGCAGCATTTCTTTCGACTCGTCAAAGTCAGCCATAAAGCATGAATTAATAGAACCGTATTTTCGGAGTATTTTGCCTATATTGAAAAGAAAGATTGCCAGTTCTTCTCCTGTTGTAAATCTATGCTTGAAGCTTGTAAATGTCTTTTTCAACGTCAGGCCTGATGCACCGGCAAGTATTGATGCAGGACCTGGAGAAAGTTTTTCCAATACCAGAGTTACACTTTTTAGAATTTGGGTAACTTTTCCATAAGCCAGAGAGGAAGCTATTAGTCCCACGACTTCCCTATCCAGATTGCCTTCATAATTGTATAAAAATTCTAAAGGATCGGGGTGAATATATTTTTTATCATTATATTTTTCATACAGTTCTTCAAGCCTGGCCTTGTCCATTATTAAAGCAAACCGAGTCCATGATGTTTTGATCTTATCTTTTCAGCCAGTTCATCAAGAAGTACAAAATCAGAGTCTTTTGGATAACCTTTTACGATTACAGGTTCGATTATTTCAGCATTCAAGCTCCCAAGCATTTCTGCAACCTGCTGGACTACTTTAGTGCCCCATCCATACGAACCAATAAGCGACAAAAACTTTACTTTGGGTCTTAAGACTTTTACAAGATACGCTGCAAAAACTGCTTTTGGATGAGGCCCTACCAGAACTGTCGGTGTTCCGAGTACAATAGTTGCTGCATCAACAAGTGACATTGCGAGTTCACCTATATCGGCATCAGCAAGATTAAAGGACTCAACAATAATCCCCTTTTCAATAAGTGAATTTATAAAATACTGTGCAATTTTATCTGTACTTCCATGCATTGAAATATAAGGAACAACGGCAACATTCTTCACTTCCTCTGAGGCCCAGTCATTGTAGCAGCCTATGATGAAATCCTTGCTTTCATGCAGCGGGCCATGGCTTGGAGCTATAATTTCTATATCAAGATCCTTAATTTTCTCAAGATTTTTCCTGATACTTGTCCTGAAAGGCATCATGATCTCAGCAAAATAACACTTTGCAGGCTTATATATTTCCTTTATATCTTCCAAAAACAGGTTGTCGGCTGGATAATGAGCACCCAGAAAATCACAACTGAATAATATTTTGTCTTCCGTAAGGTAGGTCAGCATGGTTTCGGGCCAGTGCACCCAAGGCGCAAAAATAAATCTTAGTGTTTTATCGCCAAGAGAAACCTCCTCACCATCCTGGATAACAATAAATTTATCTTCAGGTATTAAAAGCAAATCCATCAGCTCAGACTTGCATTTTGCATTTGTCACTACTTTTGCCATAGGATATGCTTTTAAAACATCTGGAATTGATCCGGAATGATCCTGCTCTCCATGATGAGCTATGATATAATCAATACGTGAAATATTTAGATCCATAAGATTTTTAAGAATTACTTCAGGCATCGATGCATCAACAGTATCAATCAACGCTATTTTTTCACTGCCGATAATAATGTAAGAATTATAGGTGGTACCGTCAGGAAGCGGGATCAGCTGATCAAAAATCCTCCTGTCTCTATCTGCCGCTCCAACGTAAAAAATATTGTTTTTTATCTTTTTTTCTGGCATAAGTTTCCTTCCTTTAGTTGGATTTCCAGAGACCGTGAAGATTGCAATATTCTCTGGCAATTATTTTTTTAGAATCTACGCAAAATGCAGCTTCAGGCGATTGTCCCGGATTTAAAAATTGCCTGTATGATTTGTCGCCATCGACAATTTCAATCCACTCGATGTAGTGACTTTCTTCCATTGGATGAGCAATGCTTCCAATTTTTACTGAGAAGCCATCAGCGGTTTTGCTAACAACCGGAATGTGTTTCTCAACAACAGCATCGGTGGAATTTTCTTTGAAAAGTTTCATTGGCTGCCCGCCGCAGATCATCTCGCCTTTGCCCCCGTGAAGCATCTCAACAATATTACCACAAACTTCACATTTATAAACCTGTAATTTTTCAGTCATTTTTTTCTCCTTGCCTATTTTTTTACCTTATAAATATTTAAAAAGTTTTAGCTCGATTTCATTTATCCGCTTTGGCCACTTAATTCCATCAGTGCAAAAAGGACTATCAAAAAAATTTGTTCATTATAAATTAATAACCGGGAAAATAATCTTTTTTAATACTGTCATCTTCTATCCCAGCGGTGCTTAGTGCATCTTCTATTGATTTAACCATATTGATAGGGCCGGAAATATAATAAATTTTTTCTTGAAAATCAGGTATTGACTTTTTTATAAGCTCAACATTGCAAATTTCTGGGCTTATTACATATCTTACCTTTAAAACAGGGTTTTTTAAAACCAGGCTATCCAGTTCTTCTTTAAACGCAATATCGTTGTTTCTATTGCTGTAAAGTAGGAATATATCCATATTTCTAAGTTGCTTATTGAAATCCAAATCAAAAAGAATAGACATGAAGGGTGTAATACCTATACCACCGGCAATAAAAACATAGCTTTTCGCAAAATCCTTTATTACAAATTCACCCTGCGGCATTAATGCAGAAATGTTCTGTCCAATTTCCATTTTTAATAAGGCTTTCTTAAAAGTACTTGAAGCATCACTGGCAAATCTTGTTGTTATCATTATGTTTTCTTCAAAAGGTGCTGACGATATTGTAAAAAACCTGCTGGTGCCTCTGTCATCTGGGTTATCATGTGGAAGTGTGAACTGCATATACTGGCCTGCCTCCCATTTAGCGGGAATTTGGGGTTTAAAATAAAATGATGTTATATCTGCAGTTCTTGGAACTTTATTAAATAAAGTAAGAATCATCAAAGTGCCTTTCTATAAAATATTACTTAGATGGATATTTTATAACAATTTGACTCTAATATCACTAGTTGGGGCAATAGTCTGGTAAGTTTGGGTACAGCACTCTTACGGTCCATTCTTTTAAAAGGTGATTTTTTAGATAAGTTAGTTAAGCAGGGGGTCAAAACTTGGATAAATTATTTATAAATGTTGGTTATCTTCTACTTAAGTCTATGTCTTGCATTAATTTATTAAAAATTATAGCTTTCCTGAATTTTCTGTAGATTTCTTTTTTGTCCGAATATTTAACTGCGTTATTTAATGTTTTAATTAAGGATTGATAATCATTTTTTTTACTGTAGATCTCTATTAAAAGATCATAAGTCAAGGAACTGTTTGTTCCAATTTTTAGGTTTTCATTTAGACAATTCTCTGCTATGCCCATTTCATTCATCTCTAAAAGAACTAAAGCCCGGATTTCGTTCTGTTTGATAGTTTCATTTATGTCCATTTGTATTATGTTTCTAGCCAATTATATAAGTTACGCATCTGCGTCTGAATCTTTAATAATTTCTTTTGCAATATCTAATTTGACCAGTTCTTTCTCCTTGCTGGAATAGAATTTCAGCTCACCTATTATTCTATTGTATTTTGAAATATAAATTTTACTACCATTGTACTTATTAATATATTTAGATAGATTTGTCCTGATATCTCTTATGTCTTTCTGTATCATTTTACCAAACACCTTTTTTAAAATATTTAATAAATTTATTTAATCACTATTATTAATATCGGAAAAAAATTAAAAAACTAAAGCATTATTTAAATTATTTTATAAGAATTTTTTTAAAAGATTGCCTGCTACGCACTTACAGCATCAGGACAATTCAGTTCTTTTTTAAGAGTCAGTAGCATCTTTTTATTTATTTGTGATACTCTTGACTCGGTTATATACATTAATTTTCCAATTTCTTTAAAATTTTTACCCTTGAAGTAATAGAGGTAAATGACTTTTCTTTCCTTGGCAGTAAGTTTGCCTATGGCTTTCTTTAGAAATAGCTTATTCTGTACTTTTTCTGCAAAGTCAGCAGTTACAGCCGAATATATGCCACTAATGCTGCCATCAGAGCTTGAGCTGTCAGCTATTTTTTTCTCATAAAAATCAGGATCATCTATTGATAGCATGACAAACTTACCATTTTCCCAATCACTGAAATAATTTCTAACTGCATTATCTTCAAATTGATTTTCACAATTATTTTTAATTATTGACCTTTGAGATCTTGAGAGCCAATCTTGCTTTCTTACTCCATCAATGATGGCGCCCCTTATCCTGTAGGTTGCGTAGGTTTCAAATTTAATATTCCTGTTTAAATCAAATTTCTTTATTGCATCAATCAGGCCTAAGTATGCATAGTTTTCAAGATCCATGATATCTACTGTTTTGGGCAATTTTGTATAAACTCTGCTAACTATGCCCTTTAAAAAAGGAATATAGTTTGAAATTAGCCTGTCTCGATAGAAATTATCTTCTCTTTCCTTATAAGTTTTCCATAAAATTGTTAAACTGCCTTCCATAAATCTCTCTCACTTACTAATTTAATAATAAATATCATCTAAGCTAAAAACATATTTAAATAGATACGTACATTATTTTACTAAATAATTTATTAATTTGTCAATACTTTTTGTAAATTATTTTTAAATATATTTATAATTTATATTTCTAATTATATCTACATATAATTTTATATATATTATTAAGTATTAGTTTTATACAATGTGTAGTACTTCTCTGAAATTCCCTGTTAAAGGGTTAGCTGCTGGATTTGAAATATTTACTAATGAATCATATTCTCCTTAAAAACAGCACCTCTGCGCTTTGGTATACTTTGTTTTATTTAGTATTCTTTTGTTATATAATTTCAAGAGAAAGGTTAAACAGGTTAAAAAGCTTAAGAAGCTTTGGCAGCTGATTATTTATGTAATGGGAATATAAACTTGAACTGCTTGCAGATTATTTAATTTAATTTAAAAAAGGATAAAAAATGAAAATAAAGAATAAGATACCAGGACTTGCTTTAATTGCCATACTTATATTTTTACTATTTACCATGGCAGGTTGTTTTGGTACAGGAATCCCGGAAATTACAATGCCGGGTGAAACTACGGATCAGGCTTTTAAAAATACTATTTCCGTTGATGGCAACGGCACAGTAAAGGTTTTACCTGATGAAGTTGTTGTGGACGTTTCTATCGTTACTGAAAAACTTACAACAGAGGAAGCTGTAAATGAAAATACAAGCATTTTCAACAAAGTAAAAAGATCGATTGAGAAAATCAACGCAGCAAACCTGAAAATTGAAACAACAAATTTTAATCTTTCACCACTTTATGATTATTCAGTACAAAATAAACCACCAAAGATATATGCTTACCAGGTTACAAGCACAATAGAAGTAAGGACAACAGACCTGGAAAAAATGGGAGAAATTATTGCTGGTGCTATAGAATCAGGGGCTACAAATATTTCATCAATTGGTTTTGACCTCACGGAAAGCTTAAAGCAAAAAGCTGTAAATGATGCTCTTACTGCTGCGACAAATGATGCCAGCGCCAAAGCTAAAACTATAGCAGATTCCATGGGATTAACTATTGACAGAATATATGCCATAAATGAAAGCGGTACAAGCTTCCCGGAACCTTTTCGTGCAGCTATGAAAGCAGCACCCGAAGGAATGGGTGGAGATGTTTCATCACCAGAGATTTTACCTCAGGAAATTGAAATTTCGGCAAGTGTAAGCATTGTGTATTTGTTTACGGAACAGTAAGTAAATAAAATAAGTATATGTAGTAATGACCGCTGTAAATAGCAGAAGCATTATCATAGGCAGCAGGGATAAAAATTACTTACCGGAAAAACTGATACGGGTACTATATTTTTTATTTAGCAATTTAAATAATACTATCACTACCGGTATTTCTATTACTGCAGCTATAAAAATAACATAATTTATAGCAGCTTTACCAAAATATTGAGCCATATAACCGATAAGTGGCTGAAAAATAATTGTCCCTGTAATCGCCACTGATATTATTGTCCCAAGAATACTTCCCGAAGCACCCGGATTTTCATGAACAGCAAGTGCAATAAGAAGGGGGAAAAAGCTTGCATAACAAAAAGCCAGCAACATTAGAAATACTATTTTTAAATTCACTATGGGCAGGAAGGTATAAAGGACGGTGCTGGCAGCCCCAACTATACTGCCGACTACAAGCAGGCTTATTTCGTTGCTTCTTTTTATTAACTTTCCTGCGAAAAATACCCCAAGCGCTGAAAATACCCAGAAGAATGAAAGCAGTACTGAGCCAAATGATACCGGGATATTTAGAAATGTAAAATAAGTTGTAAGCCAGGTTGAAAGGCCAGTTAACATTCCAACATACAGGAATAATGATATGCAGGAAAATAATATTACAGGATTTTTAAAAATCTTAAATGTAATGTTTTCCTTTTTACCTGAACCCTGAGTATATTGAAAACTTTCAGTCTCATCTATCTTCCTGACATATAGGCGAGGACATAACTTCCAAAAAAATATTATCACAATAAGAAATAACACTGCAAAGAATATAAAAGCATACTTTGTGTCAAGTTTTAAAAAAAGCATCGCACTTATCACAATAGGACCAATTATTGCCCCGATATACCAGAAAAAATCAAGCTTTAGAAAAAGAGGGCTGTGATTTTTATAAAATAGCTGACTTGCATATGTATGTACACCTGCGTCCAGAATCCCCCCACCGATCCTGAACAAAACAACAGTCAGTATAAAAAATATAAGGTTAAGATTTATTGAGTATAAAAGAAAACCACCAAGCAGAGCTATTAACCCTATAAGTATAATTCTTTTTACATTATACCTGTCGCTTAGCTTGCCTGATATGAATGTTGAGAGCAGAGACGCAACTGAAGCAAGGAGAAGAATCAGGCCAATTTTGTCATAACCAATTTTTAACTTCTCAGATATTAAAGGGATTAAGGGATCAATTATCGTGAAGATTATTCCATAGAAAATGAATATATTCAGAAGCAGATTTACTGTCCTGTTTTTAGTTTTTTCCATTGATCTATTTTATCATTTTTTTCTTTATTTAACTTTCCAAGTTTATACTCTCTTGCCTGGTACATAAATGCTTCTAACCTGGTTTCACTAGTTCCCTGCTCAAGACCATCAAATGCAAGATTAAGCCAGGGCACACCATATTCTTCCCTAAGTCTTTTGGAAATAGCTGCTACCATAGTTCCCGGCATACAGGTAAAAGGAAGCACATTTACAATTCCGTCTATCCCTTTTTTAATCCAGGCAACCGATTTGCCTACGCTCAGGGCGGCTTCACCAAACCATTTAATTATGTATGGTTCAGCATTATCCCAGATTTCATAAATATCAGCCTCTTCCAGATCCAGCATTGAATCCTTCAA
>Ga0214473_10006207_pt1 | contig 14297 bp, 10 predicted proteins | sample RVTome_7_FD_203509 | JGI IMG/M metagenome (GOLD analysis project Ga0214473, IMG submission 203509) | Soil microbial communities from uranium-contaminated site in the Upper Colorado River Basin, Wyoming, United States - RVT98D197 | ecosystem: Environmental > Terrestrial > Soil > Contaminated >... | reverse complement strand
ACGACCCAGTCCGTTGGAAACACCTCCCACGTTTGAATTCGGAAAACTCCGGCCACATTGAACCGGTTGAGAAAGAACACGAGAAAAACCATGCAGAAGGAGATCGCACAGACGGCGGGCGTAAGCCGGTTGGTGGGGAAGGAATCGGCGAGGGCCGGACAGGCCGCCACATGGGGTTCAGCCGAGCTCATCTCGTTCTCTCGCTGCGTTAAGCGGTTACTCTGAAAATGGCACCCTCACGGGGATCGCGCTGACGTTAAAACGTCCGCGCTCCGTTTGCGAAGTCCGCCTTCGCGGACTGCCTGGTTCAGCCTCCTTCAGGAGGCTTTGCAGGCGGAGCGCGAGGCTTCAGCCTCCGCGACACAACGCTCGATTCGTTGTCATTTTCATCGCCTTTCAGAGTGTGGGGAATCCTCATGAGCGGCTTTTCTTGTGTCGCCGGCGACTCTCACTCGACTCCCCGCTCCGCCAACCAGCGCTCGGCGTCGATGGCCGCCTTACAGCCCATCCCGGCCGCGGTGATCGCCTGGCGGTAAGTGCTGTCGGCCACGTCGCCCGCTGCAAAGACTCCCTCGACACTGGTTTTCGACCGGTGGGGATCTTTGAGGACGATGTATCCCTTTTCATCCGTCTCGACCTGTCCGTTCAGGAAAGCGGTGTTTGGCGTATGGCCGATGGCCAGGAAAAAGCCGCAAATTTCGACCTCTCGAGTCTCCCCGCTCTTCGCGTCTTTCAGACGCATGCCGGTCACACCGTCCTGGTCGTTGCCCAGAACCTCGTCCACCAAGGAATTCCAGAGCACATCGATCTTCGGGTTCTCCAAAACGCGCTGCTGCATGATTTTGCTGGCGCGGAGTTCGTCTCTACGGTGAACGACGTAGACCGGGTTCGAGAACTTGGTCATGAAGGTGGCCTCTTCCGCGGCCGAGTCCCCACCGCCGATCACGGCGACCGGTTTCCCCCGATAGCGCGGAAAGGCGCCGTCGCAGGTGGCGCACGCGGTCACGCCCAGCCCCTTCTTCCGAAAGTACTGTTCGCTGTCAAGTCCGAGCCAGTTGGCGGAAGCTCCGGTGGCGATGATGAGGGCGTGTGTCTCCCAGTCGTTCCCCTGGGAATCCTTCACTTTGAAAGGCCGTGACGAAAGATCGACCGACTCGGCGCCCGTGTAATCCTGGATCCTGACCTCGAAGCGTTGGGCCTGTTCCTTGAAGGCGGCCATCATCTCCTGGCCGTCGATCCCTTTCGGAAACCCGGGGTAGTTTTCCACTTCGGTCGTGAGCATGAGCTGCCCGCCCGGCAGGTCTCCCGGAACGTGGCCCCCTTCCAGGACCACGGGGTCCAGGTTGGCCCGGGCGGCGTAGATGGCGGCCGTCCAGCCGGCCGGGCCGGAGCCGAGGATCATCACTTTTTCTGTCATCTGACAGGGCCTCCTTGATGAAAAGCCTCTTCCCTGCCCGGAGAATTCAGAAAAATAACTTCCAGTTTGCCGGGAGAGGTTGGCTGTTTTTCGGTGTGGGTGAAAACAACTCGGTCATTCTTTCAGTTGAAGCGGGAAACGGCAAGGGCCCGGAAAGGACGAGACACTCCGAGGGATCGTCTCCCTGTCAAGGCTCCACCGAGCCTATTCCGAAACCGTGCACTTCTCCAGCGAAAGATACAGAGCTTCCTGAAAGAGCCGCAGCAAGGGGGGCAGGTCGTATTCGAGGATGTCTCCGATTTCCAGGCTGTCCTCGTCTTCAAACGCGCGTTGGGTTTCCTCCAAGAGAGAGTTGATGCGGTCGAGCACTTGGCTGGCGGAGGCGGTCTCTTCCCCCTCCTTCGCCGGAAAGACGATCGCAGCAAAGTCCAGATCCAACCCCCGAAGCGCGCTCCGGACGCCTGTTTGTGTGTCCAACCAGAACGTGAGCGCCCTTTCGACTTTGCACATGCCGCCTTCGGTGTCGCCGGATTGGAGGCATCCGACGGCTTCCGAGAGACCGCCGATCAAGCGTGGAATACCGTCGGCGCACTCTTTCAGAACGTTTAGGGATACCTCTCGCACCGGAGCGGTTTGGACTTTCAGGACTTCGACCCTCGAAGCCTCAATGTCCTCAACGCCCTTCACGTCCACGCCCGTTCGAACGTCGCCGTCGACGTCGATGGAAACCACCACACGGTTCTGTCTGCCGCACTGCCGGATGATCTCGGTGCAAATTTCACGGAAGTCCAAGTTCCCAGCAATCTCATCCACTTCGTGACCGTCTATCAGGACTTTCATCGCTCTTCCCTTCATCGGAATCTTGCTGAACCGGCAGCGGTGTCGCGCGAGCGGATTCGCGACAGGGATTCCCTTCCCTTTCAAGGCAGGAAAACCGACATACCCGAAGTTCGTTGAACGGTCGGCGCTTTGAAAGGGTCGGGGCGAATCTCCCCGGCTTGCAGGCTAGTAGACCACAATGTTACTCCGGTAGAAAGCCTCTCCCTCTTCTTCGAGGATGTCGACGAGAACCTCGACAATCTCTTTGTCGAAATGAGTGCCGATATTCTCTTTCATGAAGTCGGCCACTTTGGGAATCGGCCAGGCGGGTTTATAGGCTCGTTCGGTGACAAGGGCGTCGAAAACCTCCGCGACGATGAGGGCGCGGCTCGGCTTGACCAGGTCGTCTCCGCCGATCCGTTCCGGGTACCCTTTCCCGTCAAGACGCTCGTGATGCTGGTAGACCCAGACCCGGATCTGTTCGAGGGACCTGATCGGGGAAAGGATCCTGTCGCCGATGACGGGATGAAGTCGCATCTCCTTGTACTCTTCATTGCTGAGTGGGCCGGGCTTGAGGAGGACCTCGTCCCGAATCCCGATCTTCCCGATGTCGTGAAGGATGGCCGCCACCTTCAGCTTCTCGAGGATTTCTTGATCCAGTCCGATTCTCGAACCGATCGACTGAGTGTACTTCACCACCCGGTCGCCGTGGCCTCGGGTGTAGGGGTCTTTCGCTTCGACCGCATTGGCCAGGGCCCGAATGATGGCCATGTAGTCCCGGTGGAGACTGTTGTAGAGGGCCGCGTTTTCAATCGCGTAGGTCGCTTGGGCGGCGATCATGTCCAAAGTCTGAAGATTCGCGTCGGTAAAAGAGGACGGACTCTTGTCCCGACAAACGTAAACCGTCCCGATGAAATCCCCTTTCGCACGAAGAGGAACGCTCATCGCCGATCTTCGGGTGGGACGGTCCCAGAGGGGCGCGGGGAAAGGGGGCAGCTCGCCCGTGGCCGCGAGGATGGGGTACTTGCATCCCTGTCTCCACCGTTCGTGGTTGTCCGGCGGGTAAAGCACGGAGAGATCCGGCGCGTCCCCGTTTCCGACCGAGGCCGCAAGCCGAACGCTGCGGTTTTCCCGGTTGTCGAGCAAGACGGCTCCGTAGTCGGCCTGGACCTCGGCCAGGGCGCTTCGCAAGACCACCTGGAGGACCTCGTCGAGCTCGAGTGTCGAACCGAGGGCCTCCGTGATTCTCTTCAGATTGGCCGCTTCTCGAAGCTGGATGTTCTCTCGTTGAAGGTGGAGGTGTTCGAGGCCCCGCCTGACCACGGCGCGGATCGACTCGATCGTGAAGGGCTTCGTGATGTAGTCGTACGCCCCCGATTTGAGTGCGTTGACCGCGTTCTCCAGGGTTGGAAAACCGGTCATCAGGATGACGATGATCCCCGGGTGGAGGTCGAGAGCTTGTCGCATGACCTCCATGCCGTCGACCGCTCCCAGTTTGAGATCCGTGAGGACGAGGTCGAAGGGCTCGCAGCCAAGAACCTCCAGGGCCTTCTGGCCGTCCTGTTCGGCAATGACGGTCGCGCCCTGGTCGGAGAGAAGCTCTTCAACCAGCTCGCAAATCAGGATCTCGTCATCCACCACAAGAATACGTGGCGAGCGCATCGCGCCTGTCGGCGCAATCGGGGCCAGTGCCTGTGTCATCCCACTCTTCGTCCCAAAGGTTTGAAATGCTTCAAAAGAGAGTATAAAGGAATAGATAATCAAAGTCAATTAATTTTGATTTGCCGCTTCAATGACCCCAAGTGGGCAAGGATCGCCTCTCCTCCTTCCGGTAGTTCGGAGAGAGGGGCCAGTCCGAGAAGCAAACGGCATTCAAGCAGGGGGGGGGCATCCGAGCGGCTGTTTCGGATGGATGCTTCGAATTCCACGAGGTCTTTCGATCGGTGGACCGCGGCGGCAAGAACCTCCGCTTTCTCTCCCAAGCACAACGTCTTGTGAAAGTGACTTTCGTTGACGCGGGCCAGCACGGGGAGGAAATCAATGTCATCCCTGTGCATCAGCAACGAAAGGCCGGCGGCTTGGGCGCAGAATTCGATCAGAATACCCTCCGGCACCAAGCCGCTTCCGTCGCAGAGTCCGAGATCTCTCGACCTTTCCCGTTCGAGAAAAACCAACCCCCGCAACCTTTGATCCGGGTCGAGCTCCAGGACCTCTCGAACGAAAGACCAGGCAAATCTTGGCATGTCCATCCTCTCCTATCCGCCTCAATCTCCGAAGGATAGGAAAACCGAGCGCTCAAGGGAAACCCCTGGAGTTACCGAAAAAGATCCGGACTGCCAGATAGGGAAGATTCTTAACCGGTGCAATGCCGTGGTAGGAGGAAGGACCGGTATTCCAAAGATTGGAATGGACCGTCCGTTTGAAGTGGGAGAAGGAGGGAGCAAGCATTGGAAACGCCCGCCAAACCGAGACCGTACAGATTCGACATGGGTGAGGTTGTCCACCACAAGCGATACGGTTATCGGGGAGTCGTCTACGAACGCGACCCGAGATGCCTGGCCGATGAGAAGTGGTATCAGAAAAATCAGACTCAACCCGACCGGAACCAACCTTGGTACCATGTTCTGGTCGACGGCTCCGGTCACACGACCTATGTTGCGGAATGCAATCTCGAACGGGATTCGACCCGCGGACCGGTAACGCACCCGTTGGTCGGGCATTTCTTCCGGTCTTTCGTGGCTGGGAGATACTATGCACAGAATCTGAACTAATAGATGGGACACGCTCCAATCGATTCTTCGCGCGATCGGGATCTTTTCGTTCAAGTCACACTTCTTGGACCCAAGCCCCCTCCGCCCGGCGAGGGAAGGGGGCCAGACGTTCCTTTCCTTCCGGGAGAGCGATTGGGGAAGAGGTCTTGCAGTCCGAGGCAAAGCCTCGCCCGTGCGCGGACGTTCGCCACTTGGGAGTGGGAGGACGGTTCGGACCGTGGCTCCGCCAAGGCCGGGAGCCCCTCTTGTAAGAGGGTTTGTCTCTTTCTAGCCTCGACGGGAAAGCCAGCATGGAAGGGTGGTTTTCCTGCCGAGGAGAGCGATTGCTTATGTCTGCCGGTGGCGAGTTTCATTCCGCCTGGAGCGGGGTCCATTGTATCGGTAATCGAAGTCTCCTGGAAAAAATGAAAGGATTGGTGGTGAATTCCAGCCAGAGCAGGCAACCCACGGGCGCCTGCCCGTGGGTGGTTCGGACCCTCCAAGCAGTCGAGGCTTGCAAGGTTTGCGGCCAAGTCCTTCTCACTTCCGTCGGTCTGAACACCTGGGAGCTGATCTGCTGGGCGGCCGGACATAAGGGAGCGTCACAGATCGTCGCCGTCCCGGATGACGGAGAGTCGAGCGCCGGCGACTTGTGGGAGGAGATCCGCCGCGACTTCTCGCTCCAACCGGAGAAGACCTGCCTTCTGCTCTGCCCGACCCAACCCCGCCGTCCCAAGTCTTTCTGGGGAGAGCGAGATCGGAAACTCTTCGAAGAAGCGGACACGGTGCTTCCGGTGAGTGTGCGCCCCGGAGGAAGAATCGAAACGCTTCTCAACAACAGCTGTCTCGCCAGGAACATCGACCGCTCTTATCGAACGGATTGGGAACCGGGCAAAGGCGCCCGCACCGTATTGCGGTTCCGTTGCGAGGACATCCGCCGGGAAGTCGATCCGATCGCAGAAGGACTCCTTACCCATTGGACACGCGCGAGCGATGGACCCTGGCCTGGAGAAAGCCGTTCGGAGTACTATCGCTCGGTCGTCGAAAGTTTGGACGAATACCCCCGTTCGGCCAGAAGAACCTGGGAGCGGATTCAATCGGAGAAACTCCTTCGGGCATCATCCTGGCGGATACGCGGGGGCGGCAGGGTGGTCTCATTCACCTCACTACCCCCTAGCCGAGCGACCGCAATGATGCGCTGGCGAAAGCGATACGCTCGTTACACAGTCGAGCCCTATGGGATCGCTTTGGACGCCAAGGTTGCGGAGACTTTCGGAATACGGCCCGTGCGCTACCTCGATCCAGGAGAACCCATACAACCACAGATTCCGATTCATCTCATCCACAGTCGAGGGGAAGTAGGCGAGTGGCCCCTGGAACGTGAGTTCCGGCATTTGAGCGACCTTCATCTGTCGCAGCTTCCCGAACGGAGTTGGAGGGCACTGGACCTGACTGCCTTTGGCGTGGACTGAGATTTCCTCCGCGTCCAATCGGCGCAAGATAGGGGAGTAGGCAGTACATCGACAATCCGGGGCAAGACAGCGATAGATATTCGTTGATCCCATGGAAGAGACGATAATGGTTGAAAGGGGAGCCCGGTTCTCTCATCGGGGTTTTCAGGTATAGAGTTGTCACCTTCGGAAAATGAAAGTGCATGGCGTTGACAGACGTCTCATCCAACTGATGGAGACGGAAGAGTTTTTGCGTCTTAAAGATAGGCTCAACCTTCTGTTGGCGCAGCCTGTCTGGTGGCACGCATCGGGTTCGGACTGCCCAATCCGCCTTATCGAGAGCCACGACAAGCGCGAATGTGGTTTGCTCCACGACGACAACCGGATTCGGGAAGAATGGAGAAGTTCCGCCCAAGGCGCGATCGAACGGGTCCTCGCGGAAAGGACGGGGGTGATCGCAAATTCTCCTCCCGGTTGCGTTCAGGCCGTGATCCCGGTCTTCTGCGGCCGAGAGGTCCAGGGTGTCATCGGAATGGCGCATCTGCCGGAATACGAAATCCAGCGACTCACGCCTTTGCTCCCTTTGATGGTGGACCACATTCGAAATATCGCCGAAAGAGAACGGGCCAACGAGGATTTGAAAGGCGTGCAACGTCTTTGGCGGGACGTCGTGTCGACTTTGGATCTGGAGGTGCTTCAGAGGAGAATCCTGCAGGAGATCGTCACGGTGTTAGATGCCGGAACGGGAGTGCTTCTCCTAACCGATTCGCAATTCCGGCTGATTCCCAGGATCGCGGTCGGATTCGAGGACCAGACGGCTCTGTTGGAGGGTTTCAAGATCGCCGCCGCTCCTTACGAAAACAAGATATCGGGCTGGAACCACGCCGCCCAGATACTCTCCTCGGGCGACCCCCTCAGGAAATGGTTTCTGGGGCTTGCGTCGCCCGCCGACGAATCTGTGGGTGTCTGGGCCGTACCGCTTAAAGACGGAGGAAGGCTGCTCGGATTGGCGCTGTGTCCCGGTCTCGAGGGTTCCGAACTGGAACCCCATCTCGACATGACCGTCGAAACCCTGATGCTCGGTTCGAGCGTGGCCATCCGGAACGCCAAAGAATTCGAGCAGATGCGCCAGAAGGCCGTGGCGCTCAGCACCGTTCACTCGGTTTACCGGCTCATGTCTACCACACGAGAAGTGGGAGACCTTCTCGATCGAATGGCGAACCTGACCATTCAGGTTCTCAACGTTCGCAAGTGCTCGATCATGCTGGTGGACGGCAAAGGCTGGCTGCAGCCGCGGGTGAAGATCGGCCTGGAGCCGGGCGAGATCGGAACGGGTCCCCTCCAACTGAACCACGGTCTCCCGGGTCGGGTAGCGGCCACCGCTATGAGTTTGATGGTCGACCGCCCGTCTTCGGACCCGAACTTCGCCGACGATCCGGCTGCATTCTACCCTTCCCAGTCCTATCTGTCGGTTCCGCTCTTCGAAGAAGACGTGGTGGGAGTCATTACCGTCGCGGACCGGATCGGGAATTCAGCCCGGTTTGCCGAAGGGGATCGCGAGGTTCTCAACACCCTTGCGGAACAGGCGGTCATCGCCCTCCTGAATATCCAGTTCTTCGAGAAGCAGGAGAGAATTGCCCTACGGACAATGGAAACCTTCGAAAACCTGTATGAAACGGGAGATCCCGACAAAGAGGGAGGAGCCCAAAGGCTTGCCGACCTTGTCGGCGGCTTGGCTCGATACCTCAAAATCGAAGGGCAAACGCGTCAGGTTTTCCGAATGGCTGCCTATATCCACCACGTTTCCCACTTGATCCTCTCCCATCGCGCAACTCCTGGGTCGGCGGGAAAACCCGATCCTGAGACACCTCTCCAACTTTCCGTGCGGATGGCCCGAAGGCTCGAACTGCCCGAGAGTGTCATACCGATTCTCCGACATCGATATGAAAACTTCGACGGTTCCGGAGTACCCAGGAGACTGAAAGGCGAGGAGATTCCACTCGGCGCGAGACTCCTGTCGCTGGCCAATGCTTTCCTGGACCTTCTCCCGGAGGGGCAGGATCCGCTCGGCGGTCCACAGGTACCGACTGCATTGTCCCGGGTTGCTGACGAGGCGGGCAAGAGATTCGATCCCAACCTGGTGGAAGCGCTCCGGGGATACTTCAAGTCGAAGCAACCCTGACTCAAGTCGGCAATGCCCATTCACTTTTGGGAGAGAATCTTCCGATAACCTTTTTCCGAGGGAGACCGTTTCTCGATCCGGCTGGACAACGCAGAGGTTTGGGATTCCATAGACGCCGATGTCGCGTTGACCTGGCGGTGCGAGACTTGCCGACAGCATCCTGAAGGGGCGTGCTGCGAAACGCCTCTCGAGGATCTTGCACGATCGATCCTGCAAAGCACCAGGCGCGGAGGCCAAAGTCACCCAGCGCCTTCTAGGAGGGTTGCCATCGAATGACGTCAAAGCAGTCGGACGCTGTTGCGCGGGTCCTTTTCAAGCGGTCCTGTCTATTCCTGCTCCTCGTGGCGGGATTCGGGCGTGCGGCTTCGTGCGAACCCAATCCGATCCAGTTGGAGCGGAAGTTCCAGGAAGCGTACACCATCATCGAAGAGCGCTTCATCGACCGTGTCTCGACCAACTCCCTCCTCATTGCCGGGTTTCAGCGGATGCGGGAAGTTCCCGGGATGCAGGAGGTCAAGTATTCCGACTTAGTCAGCCCGACCCAGCGACTGGGCGCCCGGACGGACGACTTCGAAGCCTTTCGGCGAGCCCTGCGGGCGATTCGTCAGAACGCCGACGGTCAAGTCGATCTGGATGCTCTCATTTCCGCCATGATCAAGGGGATGGTGAGTGCGCTCAAGGTGGACGGGAAGGACGATGCCTACAGCGCTTATCTCGAACCGGAGAAGAACCGGGAACTTCAAGCCACTCTAAGAGGCGAGAGGAGAAGCTACGCGGGAATCGGGATCCAGTTCGAGTTCCGCAACTCCTCCTGCCACGTTGTGGCTCCCATCCCGGATTCCCCGGCTTATCGTGCCGGCATTCGACCGGGCGACACCATCACCTTCGTGGACGGAGTCAAACTCACAAGCGAGGACGACGCGACCGGCCGGATTTCGGGAGAGCCGGGAACCCGGGTCGTTCTCACCGTGGAGAGAAAAGGAGTCCCGGAGCCATTGAGCTACGAGCTCATCCGGGAAACGATCGTTCAACCGGAGCTGGAAAAGATTCTCCTGCCGGAGGGGATCGGTTACATCCGAGTCAACAGCTTCAACGAACACAGCGCCAGAGTCCTTCACGAAAACCTGCGCTACCTGGACGGTTTGGGGATGAAGAAGTGTATCCTCGACCTTCGCATGAACGCGGGCGGACTTCTGAAAGCGGCCGTGGACGTTGCCGACATCTTCCTCCCGAGAGGGAGCCTCGTGGTCCGGATCGAGGGAAGGGCCCAAGACACGCGTCGTGAGGAACGGACCCGCCGGGACCTTCCTTACACGCGCATTCCTCTTGTCTTGCTCGTCGACGGTTACACGGCGAGTGCCGCGGAGATCGTCACCGGCGCCATCCGAGACAACCGCCGAGGAGTCGCCGTCGGCGCCAGGACCTTCGGAAAAGGGACCGTCCAGGAGGTCAAACAGTTGGACGACAACTCCGCCTTGAAGCTGACCGTCGCTCGATACCTGACCCCGAGCGGCGCGAGCATCAACGGAAAAGGGATCCAACCGGACCACGTTGTGGAAATGGATCCCAACGAGGCGGTGTTCCCCACCAAGTTCTCCGACCCGGCCTCGGTCGACCTGTCCCAGCTGGCCGAGGACAAACAGCTGAAAAAGGGGCTGGAACTCCTTGGCCTCCAGATCCCCGTCTTGCCACTCGCCGCAACCGGGACGTGACCGGTCGTTGACCGAATGGACCGCCGAACCAGGAAGATCGGATTGTCTCTGACCGCTCTCGGCAACCGTAGCGGAACGGGTTTCTACACCGAACGGCTGCTTGAAGTTCTTGTGTCGAATCCGGACAGGGATTTCGACCTGATTCCACTGCTCCCCAAAGGTCTTCGGGCCGACCGTCTCGGAGATTGCCCCTCGGGTAGAATCGCCTCCTCCCTTCGCCTCCGGTGGCCGTTCCGATTGGGTGGCAACCGGGTGACAGGCGGTCTGTTTCGCGACCTGGACCTGGTTCACTACCCGAACGGAGTGGGTCCCCCGCAGTCGGCCACCCCGGTCGTGGCGACGATTCATGACGTGTCCCCCTTCCTCTGTCGCGAGACTTTTCCCGTGGTGCGATCGATCTATCTCAGGAAAGCTTTGCGTGAGGTCGCACTCGCGGCAAAGGTCGTCCTCACGGACAGCCGCTGGCAGGAGGAAAGACTCGGACACGTGTTCCCAGCCTGCCGAGAAAAGGTCCGTGTGGTCTACCCCATTGCAGACTCTCTTTTTGGAGAGGATCTTCCCAACTCGGAACCCGTTGCGGACCTTCCAACCGATCGGGTTTTCCTTCTCATGGTTGGCGCGCTCGAACCCCGGAAACGCGTGGCTGCGGTGGTCGAGGCATGGCGGAGGAGCGATTTCGACGCCGACTTGGTCCTGGTGGGGCGATGGGGCTGGAAAAATAGACGGCTTTCGGTCACCCTGGATGCACTGGGACACAAGAAGCGGGTGAAGGAGGGGGCTGTTTCGTGGAGGCTCCCCGACGGGAGGCGGCTACGCCACCTCGGGTACGTTCCCAAGCGGCAACTTGCGGTTTGTTACCGGCGCGCATTCTGCCTGGTCTACGCATCGAGCTTCGAGGGCTTCGGTCTTCCCGTTTTGGAGGCGATGATGTCAGGCTGTCCGGTCGTCACACGTCCGGACAGTGCGATGGAAGAAGTGGCGCAGAAGGCGGCCTGGTATTTCGACCCCGAGGGCGACCCGGGCTCGCTGGGAACGGTTCTCCGGTCCATGTCGCTCGACCCGTCGCAGCTTCGCAGCCGAGTCATGGCGGGGAAGGCCCGCGCGAGAGATTTCAATGAAAAGGCGTTCTATTCCGGTGTCGCCGCCGCTTACGATGCGGCGCTGCGCTGAAAATGACACCGGCGAAGAGGTCGCGCTGACGCTCAAGCGTCGCGCTCCGTTTGCGAAGTCCGCCTTCGCGGACTGCCTATCCTCAGCCTCCTTCAGGAGGCTTCGCAGCCGGAGCGCGAGGCTTCAGCCTCCGCGACCCCCCGCTTGGCGGCCCGGGGCCGGCGAGATGTCGGCGTTACGACCTAACCCCATTTTCATTGCTCTTCAAGGGTTGGGCATCGTGCATGAGCAAACGCTCCGAGAATCAATAATCGAACGGAGACTAAAGGATGTCAGGCAAATCTGTTTGTGGTCTCTACGGATTTACATTCGTCACTCTCCTCGTAGGAATCATGTCGGTCTGTTCCATTGGGCCGGCGGACGCGGGGCCGGAGCTCGAGTGGAAGCTCCAACTGGAAAGCCGGATTTATTCCTCGCCGGTGGTCGCACAGCTGGCCGGGGATCCGGGGCTCGAAATCCTTGTGTCCCCGAGCGCGGATCGGAAGCTGTTGTGCTTTAGCGCGGCAAGAAAGCTGCTCTGGACTTACGACCGGTTTACCTTGCGAGTGACCTCCACCTCAACCGTCGCCGATCTCGACCGCGACGGCGCCCCCGAGATCCTCATGACCAGTCGCGAAGACGGGGTCGTTTGCCTGGGACCCGACGGATCTCGAATCTGGACGTCTCCTTTGGAGAAGGGAATCCCGTGGGCAAACGCCTGCGCGGCCGACGTGGACGGAAACGGTTCATTGGAGGTTGTCTGGGTCACCCCCGCCGGCCTCCTCGCATGCCACGGGCCAGACGGCGCCAAGATCTGGGAAACGCGGATCGCCGAGAAGGGACCCATGGGGCCGCCGGCTGTGGGAGATCTGAATGGGGACGGCAGGTCCGAGATCGTCGCCGGCGACGGAATTGACGCGGTGGTTTGCCTCGACTCGCAGGGACGACAAGTGTGGCGGTTCGAGGCGGTGGCGCCCTTTCATGCCGGTCCGGTCATCGCCCATCTCCTTGGAGACGAGAACCCGGAGGTACTGACCGCCTCGAACGACGGCATTCTGTACTGCCTGGATGGGCAGCACGGAAACGTCCTCTGGAATCACCGGACTCTTCCCGGACGCGTCGACACAACCATTGCGGTGGGAGATGTCAGCGGCGACGGAAAGCCGGATGTGGTCTACGGGGACTATTTCGGGAATCTTTACTGCCTGACCGGCACGGGAGAGGAGATCTGGTCCTTCAAATCGGGGGACTGGATCGAAGGCGCCCCGGCTCTTGGCGACGTTGACGGAGATGACGAGGTGGAAGTCCTTTTCGGATCCGCGGACGGGAAGCTTTACTGTCTCTCCCCTCGGGGCGAAGAGGAATGGTCGTTTTCCACCGGCAAACGGATCTCCGCATCGCCAACGCTTTGCGACTACGACGAGGACGGAATGGTCGAGATTCTAATCCCTTCACATGACGGCGCACTCTACTGCCTCTGCGCGGGCGGTCGTTGGGCGCCTGAAAAGATCGTTTGGCCTTCCAGGCGCTACAATCTGGAACAAACTGCATTTGTACCGTCGAGGTGAAATCTTGCTGCGAGAATTTTGGATTTTCCCCCTGTGGTTTTTCTCATTCACCTTTCTGATACCGGTGTGGACCTCCGAAGCGCAAACCGTTTTCAACTTCTCGACTGACTGGAACAAGGCGCTCGTGGCCGGGAACCGGCCGCAAATGGAGATCGAGCCGACAACGGGTCGGTATGGCGGCCCGGCTCTCAGCGTTTCCGCCGCTTCCGAAGTGCAGGCAGCAACGCGCGTCCTGTTTGAAGAACCGCAGGCGCTCTATGCGCCCGATCGGTACCGAGCCGAAGCTTGGGTCAATATGACGCACGGAGGGTGCCGTCTTTCGCTGATTCTCCTGGACCGCAGCGCCAAGACCGAAACCCGGCGGTTTCCGCTTGCCGGGCTCGGCAGACCCCTGCCGAACGGTTGGGAGTACGTCGCCTGCGACGTCCCGGTCCCTCACGCGACCGAGACTCCCCAATACAACATCGAGATCGCCCTTTCCGGAGGCCCCGTCCGCGTGAGCGACCTCAAAGTGACCGGTCTCGATTCGATCCTCGGCAACGGGGAGTTCAGAGAAAGAGAGGACCTTCCGGGGACCGAAGAGATGGCGATCCCACGCGGATGGCGAAGGGCTTTCCTGAGCCGTGACCTTGGGAGGCAATCGGAAGGAACGTATCAAATCGAGGAAAAAGAAGGCCGAAACGTTCTCCTCGTTCGGAAAGGTGCGGGAGAATTCGTGCTTTCAACGCCTCCCTTGGTTGCACCGGCAACGGAAGGAAGCCTTGTCGTGCGACTCCACACCGAATCCGCCACCGACCAACCTCCGATTCTGGAAGTGTCCCAAGTCGGAACGAAGGGGCTCCTGGGTGAAAGCCGAACCGAGCAAACCACCCAGTACGGTGAGGAGACCGTCGCCACAACCCGCCCCGTAGAAATCCTCCCCCAGACCAAGCGGGTTCATGTCCGAATTCGTTTCCCGTCTCCAGCAGGGGAATACAGAGTGCGCGCCGCAAAGGTTTCTCTTCTGCCGTCCTCCGCTCGCAGGATTCAGATCCTCTACGACCAGGTGGGATACGACACCAAGCAGCCGTTGCGGTTCATCGCGGCAACCGACTTTTTCCCCACCGATGCCATCGGGGCTTTCACTCTCTCCTCTTCCGGAACCCTTTGCCACCAAGGCGATCTCGTCGCGCTGGGTCGATGCGTCGGGCAGAGAGAAAGCGACTGGGGCTCCTACTCCTTCGAAGGTCGAGTCCCAGACCCTGTGCCT
>Ga0214473_10006206_pt1 | contig 14297 bp, 9 predicted proteins | sample RVTome_7_FD_203509 | JGI IMG/M metagenome (GOLD analysis project Ga0214473, IMG submission 203509) | Soil microbial communities from uranium-contaminated site in the Upper Colorado River Basin, Wyoming, United States - RVT98D197 | ecosystem: Environmental > Terrestrial > Soil > Contaminated >... | reverse complement strand
GCCACCAGCGCGGCCGCTCGCGCTCCTCGTCGGTGGGGGCGCCGAAGGCGTGGGTGTCGAGCCCGCGCGTGTCGAGCCACTCCAGGACGCGCGCCACCGTCTCGCCTTTGCCGGCCCCGTCGGCCCCAGCCAGGAGCACGATCACGGGTACCCCGGCCTTCTGCAGCTCGCGCTGCGCCTCCAACAGCTCGAGGCGCAGCTTCGGCACCTCGGCCTCGAACTCCTCCTTGCCGACGGAGCGCCCGAGCTCGGCGGTCTCGAACACGCCGGGATTCTAAGCCGTTCTCAGTTCGCCGGAGGCTTCACCGCCAGCGCGGCCTTGAGGTCAGCCGCGTTGCCGAGCCTGCCGTGACCCGGGGCGATCGTGTCGACGACGAGGCCCTGCTTCTGGATCTTGTCGGCGAAGTCGACGAGCGCCGGGCTCGCGGGCGGGAAGGGTCCCGCGACCGGGATCGTGAATAGGTCGGAGACGAAGACCGCCTTCTCCTTCGGCAGGTAGGCGATCACGGCCTCGCTCACGTGTGGATTGGGCCCGATGTCGCGCACTTCGAGCGTGCGGACACCGTCGTCGAAGACGCGATTGCCGGTGAAGGTCTCGATCACGGGCGCGCGTGGCTCGCGCGACAGGCTGTCGGGCCGGATCGTCTTCGGAGCCTTCGCCAGCCGCTCGATGAACGCACGGTTGCCGGGCGTCGTCACGATCGTGACGCCCTTCGCGATGTAGGTGCGCAGGCCGCCGGTGTGGTCGGAGTGGTAGTGCGTCGGCACCAGGTAGCGGACCGGCTTGCCGGGGGCGGTCTCCGCGATCTTCGCAAGCACCGCGAGCGAGCGCTCCTCGTTGAGCGGCGCTTCGACCACCACCACGTGGTCCTTGAACACCACGAACAGGCTGTGGTGTGAGCCCCCGCCCGCGAAGTACACGTCCTCCCCCAGCTTTGTGAGGGTGACTCCCGAGCCCGGGGGGGCCGCCGGCACGGTCTCGGCATCGCTCGGCGGGTCCAAGAGCCCCGCCGGCGGGCCCGCGTTCAGGGCGACGGCTCCGTACTTCAGCTCCTGGGTCGTCTCGCCCGCCACGATCGTCGTGACCGCGTACGGCAGCTTCACGCGGCGAGTGCCGATCGCGACCTCGCGGTAGTCGGACAGCACGATCTCGGTGAGCGCGTCGCCGAGCACGGCGTTGTCAGCGAGCGTCTGCACGCGGGAGAGCAGTCCGGTCGCGGCGTCGAACGCGAGGGCGACCTGGGCGCCGTCGGCGGTCGAGAAGGTGATCACGCTATGGCGACGGCCGTCGAATTGCTGGTCGCCGAGCGAGCGCAGTGTCTCCGCGCGCTCGTTCGCCTGCAGCAGCAGCACGGCCGGGTCGCGGCGCATGTTGGCGCGCGAGGCGTTGAGTGCGCCCGGCGTCATGGGCGTCATCAGCTTCGCGACCATGTTGTAGGTGAAGCCGCTGTCGGTGGCGACGGCCTTCACCTTGCCAGGCAGGATCCCCGCGCCCGTCGTGGCCGTCATCGCGGCGCTCCGGTTTCCCGCGAAATCCTGGAAGGCCTTGATCTCGATCGCGCGCGCGAGGAGCGGGCCGTCGGGCTTCAGGCCCTGGCCCTGCGCGTAGGCCGTGCCGCTGCCCTCGCGCGAGACGTCCTTGACCTCGAGCAGCGCCTCGAGGCCGCCCATCGCCTGGATGCCGGCGTCCAGCAGCTTTCGCGCTTCCTGATAGGACTGGACCGGTGAGCCGGCGAAGATCGGACCGGCGACGAACACGAATGTCACTGCCCACGCCATCACACGCCGTTCCATGAGCCCCCTCCCGTCGCGCGAGCTCGCGCGAGCCTCCGGCTCCCCGACCGACCTCGGACCCGAGGTTCCGGATTGTAGACCCATTGCCAACTCAGTGGCGGCGCTCGAAGATCCCGAGCTCCCGGTTCTTCACCACGTCGTCCCACGCGAAGCAGCGGCCGTTCATGGCGACGTAGACCCCGCGCGGCAGCGCCTGCACGAACGAGAGCGCGCTCCCCAGATTGAAGAGGCCGTCCGAGCTGCCGAAGGCGTAGGGCACCATCGCGCCCGTGATCACGATCGTCTTCGACAGGGCCGCCTCGCCCAGGACCCGCGCCGTGTCGGTCATGGTGTCGGTGCCGTGCGTGATCAGGATGCGCTCCTCGGCGGCGCTCCGACAGTTCTGGAGGATCAGCTGGCGATCGGCGTCCGTCATCTCCAGGCTGTCGAGCATCATCAGCGTGCGCACCTCGACCGGCAGCCGGCAGCGGCCGAGCCGCAGCATCTCCTGGATGTGAGTGTCCTTGAAGTCGAGCTTGCCCGTGATCTCGTCGTAGCTCTTGTCGAAGGTACCGCCCGTGATGAAGATCCGGATCGTCATGGCTGCTATGGCTGCTTGGGCGGCTCGGCGGGCTTCGGGGCCGGGGCCGGCATCGTGAAGCGCGCGTCCTCGATTGCCGGGTTCAACTCGATCGACTCGAAGGCGAACGACTGCTTCTCCGGGCGGCCCTTGGCGCCCGACTGGATCGAGTGCGGCCACAGCAGCCCGCCCACTTCCTTGTAGTCGCCAATCGTGTTCTCGAGCTCGACCTCGCTGCCGCGGATCGTCCGCTTCGCCTCGTTGCGGATCTCGAGGTGGGAAAGGGCGTCGAGGTAGATGTACTGGACGTCGCCGCTCTTGAGCGTGAGCTTGAGCTTCCAGGCGTCGCTGCCTTCGACTTTCTGCTTGCCGACGAGCTCGACCTGGTGCCCCTTGGCCTTGTAGTCGACGAGCGGGCCGTCGATGTCGGCCTGGTTGTCGAGGTCCTTGGCCATCTCCGTGGGCAACAGCTCGGGCTTCTGGCTGCCCATCGGAGGGATGCCCCAGGCCTGCTGGCCGTCGTAGGCCTGGACGCCCGTCATACCCTGGATCGTGAACTCCATGCGCGCTTTCTTGGGCCGCTTCATCTCGATCGTGATCGGGGCCTCGAGCCCCGGACCCATCGTCATCTTGCCCTTCATGCGGACCGACTGGACGGCCTTCATCTTCTCGAGACCGCCGCGGGCATCGTTGGCCTTGGCGATGATTTCGTCGACGGTCTGGGAGGACGCCGGGGCGACCAGCGTCGCGCCCGCGAGGAGACCTACGAGGGTCTTGCGCTGCATTGGGTTAGCCTCCTGTAGCGGAGCGAAGTTCGGAATCGCAGCGCCGATAGTATCGCAGGGGTCAGGTCTTGAACCGAGGCGTCCCCTCACGGCCATGCGCTAGTTCAAGACCTGACCCCGGCCGCCCGGCCGCCGGCTCGGGCTTGACTTGGTCCCTTTGGCTTCGGGGTGGCAGAATTGGCGACTGCCAGGCCATGGCCACCACACCCGCCGAGATCCGCCTCACCCTGAACCCGAGCCGCCGCTTCGAAGCGATCGACGTCAACGCGCGCGTCTCGGCCGAGGCCGGTGACGTGCTGCAGCGCTACAGCCGCACGCTCTACTGCTCGCTGCACACGACTGCGGGCTACCTGGACCAGAGCCTGGCCGGGCGCATGCACCACCACCACGGACGCCTGGCGCAGTTCTTCGACGCGTGGCACGCGCTCTTCCCGCCCGACGCCGACTACCACCACGACCAGATGGACCTGCGCAGCGAGCTCAGCGACGAGCAGAAGGAGACCGAGCCGAAGAACGCCGACTCGCACCTCACCTTCATCGGCTCGGGAATGCGCAACTGCGTCACCTACCGCAACCGGCCGCTCGCGCCCGTCTACTTCATCGACCTCGACGGCACCAACGGTGCTTCCTGCCGCGAGCGCAAGACCACGATCGTGGCCTACGACCAGGAGCGCGTCGTCGCGCGCGAGCCCTTCGTGGTCCCGGTTTCGCACCACCCGATCGACTCGGTCAACCTCGGCGATCCGCGGATCGGGCTCGTCGAGCGGATCAACCAGCTGCTCGCTGCTTCCGGGCTGGAGAAGGGCCGCGTCGACATCTCGCTCCGGCCGAGCGAGCGCAACGTCGGGCTCACGGTCAACGAGTACGAAACGATGCTGATGCGCCACGACCTGGTCGAGGTGCTCAAGGACCCGCTCAAGTTCGCGGCGCAGCGCGGCCGGCACATGATCGACGACCCGCTCGCGATCCCGACCAAGACCCTCAACTACGCCAAGTACGACTTCCCACGCCTGCTCAACTCCCTGATGGAGGCGCTGCGCTGGGATCGCTCGGTGCTCGAGCGCACGATGGCCAAGCTGATGGCCGTTCCCGCACGCCGGCTGCTGCGCTCGCGCCGGGTGACTTTCCTCGCCGCACACGACGCGGCGGAAGGCCGGCCGCTGCTCGTCCGCGGCACCTACCAGAGCCCGATCCTGGTGCAGTGGCAGCCGGCCGACGCACAGGCCCGCAGCGTCGAGATCGCGATCGTCGGCCTGAGCTGACCCCGGCGGAACCGGGACAGCACGCCATGGCCAGTGAACCCTTCGATCTGATCGTGATCGGCTCCGGCCCGGCCGGCGAAAAAGGCGCTGCGCAGGCGGCCTATTTCGGAAGGCGCGTCGCACTCGTCGAACGGGAGCGGCGCCTGGGCGGGGCCGGCGTCAACACCGGGACGCTGCCGAGCAAGACGCTGCGCGAGACGGCGCTCTACTTCTCCGGCCTGCGCCAGCGCGGGCTCTACGGCATCGACTACAGCATCAAGCGCGAGCTGACGGTGCCCGACTTCATGTACCGCAAGGACCAGGTGGTGCGCAGCCTGTGGGCGCTGATCGAAGCCAACCTCGGGCGCCACCGCATCGAGCTGGTGCAGGGCTACGGCGAGTTCGAGGACCCGCACACGCTGTGCGTCACGGACATGGACGGCGGCGTGCGCCGCTTGAGCGCGCCGGTGATCCTGATCGCGACCGGCTCCTATCCCAACTGGCCCGCGGGCGTGCTGCGCGACCCCGAGCGACTCTACGACAGCGACAGTGTCCTGCAGATGGACCGCATCCCGAGCTCGCTGGCCGTGGTCGGGGCCGGGGTGATCGGCTGCGAGTACGCGACGATGTTCCGCGCCATGGGCGTCGAGGTGACGCTCGTGTGCGGCCAGGACCGGCTGCTGCCCTTCCTGGACGAGGAGCTCAGCGAGGCGCTGCGTGTGCAGGTGTCGCGGCTCGGCCTTTCGGTCCTGCTGAACGAGAGCGCGGACGCGGTCGATGTCTCGGGCACCGGCGTGCGACTCCGGTTGAAGGGCGGCGGCACGCTCGAGGTGGAGCGGGTGCTGTTCGCCACGGGTCGCATGGGTGCGACGAACGGTCTCGGGCTCGAGCGCGTGGGCCTGGGCGTCGGTCCGCGCGGCCACCTGAAGGTGAACGAGCACTACCAGACCGAGGTGCCGCACATCTACGCCGCGGGCGACGTGATCGGCTTCCCCGCGCTCGCCTCGACCTCGATGGAGCAGGCGCGCGTGGCCATGTGCCATGCCTTCGACCTGAAGTACAAGTCCTCGGTCTCGACGCTGCTGCCGATGGCCGTCTACACGATCCCTGAGATCGCCGCGGTGGGAGAGACCGAAGCGAGCTGCCGGCAGAAGGGGATCGCCTGCTGCGTCGGCCGCGCGCGCTACCAGGACATGAGCCGCGGGCAGATCGTCGGGGACGTGTCCGGCCTGGTCAAGCTGGTGTTCGCGTCCGACGACCTTCGGCTGCTGGGCGTGCACATCGTGGGTGAGCAGGCCTCGGAGCTGGTCCACGTCGGCCAGGGCTGCCTGCATTTTGGCGGGACGATCGACTACTTCATCCAGGCGGTGTTCAACCATCCCACGCTTGCCGAGGCGTACAAGTACGCGGCGTACGACGGCCTTGGCAACCTGGCTCGCCTGAAGAAGCTACAGGCCCCTTAATCGGCCGGGGCGGACGACGCGGCACCTTGCAGGAAGGAAATGTAAGAGTTGCCATTGGCACCCGGACCACCCGGAGCCTCGGACGCTCCGGCTCCGGCGAAGATGGCCGCTGCCGCGGCTCTAACTCCTCCTGTTTCTTTGTGTTGCCTCCACACGGCCGCGGGCCGTCTTGAGGAGCGCACGAAGCCCAGGGCGTCGGCACGGCGGTTGCTCCAGGCCTGCCCCGGGGACAGGAGGCAGCGATGAGTACGTCGACGGCAAGCACGAATCACGATTCGTGGGGCGAGCAGCATGCGGCCCTCCAGCGGCTCCTTCGCGCGCACCAGGAGGTCCTGAGAGATGAGCGCCGCTCGCTCCGGGAGATGCCGCCGTGCGAAACGACCATCGGCGCCGACGATGAGGAGCGCGCCGCCCAGGAGCTCGAGGTCGGGCTCGACATCGCCCTCATCGAGATGCACTCCCGGCAAGTCCGGGAGATCGAGATGGCGCTGGAGTTCTTGGAGGCCGGCCATTACGGACGCTGCGTCGACTGCGACCAGCGGATCCTGGCCTCGCGGCTGCAGGCTCGCCCTTTCGCGGTCCGCTGCGGCAACTGCCAGAAGGCGCTCGAGGAGGACGGCCACGCGCCGCGAGGCACCGCAAGCTTCACGCCCTCGAGCTCGGACTGGGGGCTCCTCGATCCGGTTCCCTGGCCCAGGAGCCGGCGTGGCCCGACCACGCCGAAGGCTCGCCGGCGGCATAGAGCGACGGCCGTACCCGTGTCGCGCCCGCTGTCGTTCGGGGGCGTCAGCCTTTGAGGAAGAGGGAGGAGAGAGCCATGGGCAGAGTGCACGCGTGCGTTCTGGGTGCGGCGATCGTGGCCGGCTCGTGCCTGCTCGCGCCGCCCGTCGGCGCCGATGACCTGATGTTCGGGCTGCGCGGCGGCTACTACACCAAGGTCGAAGAGCCTTTCGTGGGAGCGGAGCTGCTCGTGCCCATGGCCCACCGCTTCTACTTCAACCCGAACGTCGAGTACGTGTTCGTGAGCAGCGGCTCTTACGTCACCTACAACGCCGATTTCCACTACGACATCGGCGTCGACAGGAAGACCTTTTTCTGGCTGGGAGGAGGCCTCGGCGTGGTGCGGGTGAATCCCGAGGGACCGGACAATAGCCAGACGGACGCCGCCGCGAACTTCCTCGGCGGGATCGGGGTCCGTGCCGGCTCGGCCATCCCCTACTTCCAGGCCAAGGTCATCGCCAAGAGCGGAACGGAGTTCGTGCTGGCCTTCGGCGTCAGGTTCTGAAGGCAAGAGCCTCGAGTCCGCTCCCGGAGCCCCGGGATCGAGAATCGGTGCCTCAACCGGACGGAAGAGCCGAGGCAGATCCTCGCACGGGGCGGAGTGCGCTGAGCTGGCGCGTTGCAGAGCCGGCGCTCGTTCGGAAGCGCGCGTCGATCCATGCCCAGAAGGCATCGTCGGGGCGTGGCTCCGGTCGAGCCCGCGCCTCGGCGGCGAGCGCCACGACCTCCGCCCGGCGGCCGGCGAGGGCGAGCGCGTACGCGCGGCGATAGACGTTGGCGTCCCCCGGGGCCCGGGCGAACGCTTCGGCAGCCGCCGGATAGTCGCGTTGAGCGAGGCTGCCGAGACCGAGGAGCTCTTCGAGACGCTCGCCGCGGGATGCGAGGCCCGCCACCTGAGCCTGCTCGGCGGGACTCGTGCCGAGTGACCAGAGCGCGAGCGTGTTGAGCGAGGTGCGGTTGAGGATGCCGTCGAGCTCGACCAGGCCGACCGTCGACGGCGGTTGCCACAGCGCCAGGGTCAGGAAGCCTTCGTCGATCCGGTATTGCCACTCGAAGTAGGCGAGCGTGCGCTCGCGCAGAGCCTCGGGCCAGATCGAGGCGACGAAGCGGCTCGCCGCGAATCGCCCGCGCGCCTGGCGCGCATCCATCACACGTCGATAGAAGGCCCTCGGCACGGATGCCGAGCGGTGCGCGCCTCCCGCCAGGATCCGCTGCGGGAAGTCGTCCACGAGCGGCGGCTCGCCGCCCGCGAGCCCGCGCAGGTAGTTGGCGTCGCCGATGAAGAGCGCCCCGAGCTGTTCCGGGATCTCGACGCCGACCTCGCTGAGCGCGGTTTTCAGGCGGGGGTCGCTCCAGGGTCGGGAGAAGCGCCCCTCGGGCACCGGATGCAGGGTCCCGTTGGTGCCCGCGAGCATCCAGTCGAGGCCGCTCCCGGCCCACAGCGAGCAGTCGGCGAACGCGCCGCAGAAAGCGCCCAGGATCGCCCGCGTGTCGCCGGCGAGAAGCTGGGTTACGGGCAGCCAGTAGGTGACGATTCCGCCCGGCGCGAGCCGCGAGCGCAGCAGCTCGAAGTACTCGAGCGTGTAGAGGCTCACCACCCCGGCCGCGTGGGGCGGCGGGGGCTCTCCGGTGATCAGGTCGTAGCGGGCGGCGGTCGTCTGCAGGTACTGGCGGCCGTCCTCCACGTGGACGCGCACGCGCCGATCGGCCAGCGGATCGCCGTGAGCAGCCGTCGCGATCCGGCTCATCTCGAGCACGTCGCGCGAGATGTCGACGACGTCGATCCGCTCGAGGCCGGGCAGGCTGGTGAGCGCCCGCGCGGTGACGCCGACGCCGTAGCTGATGAGCAGCGCCCGCCGCAGGTCCGGGTGCACGGCGGCCGGCCACCAGGCGTACAGGCTCATGTAGCGTCGCGACGCGAGAGCGGTGCCCGACATCGAGTAGCCGTTGGTGACCAGGCGGAAGACTGGGGGCTCCGTGGGCAGATCGCGGCGCATGTAGACGACCGTCTCCGTCGCTCCTTCGCGCACGGCGACGATGCGGCTGCCGTCGGCCCCGAAGCGCTGGCCGATCGCGGCGAAGTAGTGTCGCTGCATGAGGCCGAACGGGAACAGCACCAGCGCGAGCGCGTAGAGTGCGATCAGCGACGCCTGCGTCACGCGCCCGGCCGTGGCGAGTCGGCCGGGACCGGGAACGAGCAGGGCGGCCGCGCCGTAGGCCACGGCGAGGATCGCGAACGAGCGCTCCATGCCGAGCACCGGCAGCAGCAGGAACCCGGCGGCGAGCGAGCCGGCGAGCGCCCCGAGCGTGTTGGCGAGCGTCAAGCGTCCGACCGTGCGCGCCTCGCTGCCGCGACCCGTGTGCGAGCTGTGGCCGAGCAAGGTGAAAGCGACGCCGGAGACGAGCGGCACGGGCAGCATCAAGCGCAGTCCCAGCTCGAGGACGCGCCCGGGCGCGAGCGCGAGCTTCTGCAGCCCCTCGACACCCGCGAACGTCGCGTAGGTCGCGACCGTGAGGGCGCCTGCGGCGAGAAGCGTCGGCTGCAGGAAACGGGCGGCGCCCGGGTCGGCGCGCAGCCAGGCGGAGGCGACGAAGCCGCCGGCGCCGATGCCGAGCAGAACCACCGCCAGCATCAGTACGAAGCTCAGGCTGGTGCCTACCAGGAACATGCTCAGGAAGCGGAACCACACCACCTCGAGCGCCAGGAGCGCAGCGCCACAAAGAAAGGCGGCGCCCAGCGGACGCCAGGGAACGGGCGGGGCAGCGAGCGGCGGGTCGGGCTCGGCGAGCTCCGGGACGGGCGTGCGCCGCGACGACGCGAGCGCGAGGCCTGCGGCCACCAGGTTGAGCCCGCCGGCGAAGAGCGCCGTGCCCCGGATGCCGAGCGCACCGACGAGCAGCACCTCGCCGAGGACCGCGCCAAAGACGGCGCCGAGCGTGTTCCAGCCGTAGAGCCGGCCCAGCAGGCGGCCGAACGTCGCCTCGAACGGGCCGAGGGCGCGCGCCAGCAGCGGCAAGGTCGCGCCCATCGCGGCCGCCGGCACGAGCATGAGCAGGAAAGCGACGGCGAGCCGCGCGGCGTTCAGGGCCAGAGGTGCGCCCAGGATCAACCGGAAGAAGGGCACGAGCAGCGTCCCGAGCGCCGGCCAGGCGAATACCAGGCCGACGCCGGTCGCGGCGACGAGCACCTCGAGCGAGGCATAGGCGACGAGCGGCCGCCCGGCCCGCCGGCCGTAGCGGGCGGCGAGGGCATTGCCGAGCGCGAGCCCTGCCATGAAGCTCGCCAGCACGACGCTCGTCGACCAGACTCCGTTGCCCAGCGCGAGGCCCGCCTGGCGGAACCACAGCGTCTCGAGGACGAGGGCCGAGGCCCCCGAAAGGAAGACCGCGACGGATATGTAAGTGGCCAGCTACAGGAACCGTAGGCCCGTCACCCGGGCGCTGTCAATGCCGCGGGGGGCGGTCGAGCCAGCGTGCCACGAGCGCGTCGAGACTGACGGAGCCAGGGCCAGCCAGGAACAGCCATGCCAGGAACAGCAGGTAGACGAAGGACACCACGTCGGTAAGCCCGGCGTCGCCCGTTCCACGCAGGGCGTCCAGGAACGTCGCGCGGTCGGCGGTCGCGAGGGCCACGACCATCGTGGACGCGAGCCCGACGGCCAAAAGCCGCGTGGCGAGCCCCACCACCAGCAGCAGCCCGCCCCAGAACTCGAGCCGCGAGACGAAGAACGCGTTCGCCTCCGGGAGCGGAATCCCGAGCTCGCCGAAGAAGCCCACCGTGTTCGCGAAGTTCTCGATCTTGCCGGAGCCGGTCTGGTAGAAGGCCTGGCCCAGGACGAGCCGGGTGGCGAGAGGAGCCAGAAACGCGAGCGCGGCGGCCAGCTTCAGCGCGCGCGCCCGGCCGCGCCGCAGGTAATCGATGCTCGACATGGGGTCAGTCCTCCGTTCGGCCGCGCCCGGCGAAGGGAGGCGGCACGTCCATTGGATACCACGGGCTTGCCCGAGCAAAATCTAAAGTGTTACTTTAGGCCTGACTGGAATGCGGCAACCCGGAGAGATCTAGAAGACTGAAACCATTTAGAATCAATAGCTTGTAATTCTGGCGTGGCTCTTGCTTCCGCCAGGCCAGTTGGGATGACTGTGGGTTCGTGGCGGAGAACGCGACAGGGCCACTACCGGCGACTGCCAGGGATCTGGACCGCCGTCAGGCGGCTCACTCCATGGGCGGCACTGGCCGCCCTGATGGTGGCGGCTCCTTGTGGGGCTGCCACTCCCCTCATCGGGACCAGCACTGCGAGCGAACCCATCAACACGGCGCACAAGTACTTCACCCACTATGCGAGCGGCCACTACTGGGTCGCCTACGACACCGGCGCCGCCGGAGGTTCGTTCAACAGCTCGCCAGACGGCGTGACCTGGACTCCCCAAGGCACGATCTTCCCTGGGCCACCCGCCATCAATCCCAACAGCAGCGCCAACCAATGGGCCATGCGCTATCAGGGCAACACGGTGATCGCCGCCGTGTTCAATGCGACCAACAACCTGCGGTACTACCGCAGTGGGACCCTCAACAGCAACGGCACCGTGGCCTGGAGCGTCATGGCGGCGGCGGGAGCGGCCGACGCCAGTTTCAACGCCTTGAACCTTCTCATCGCCAACGGCCGGCCGATCATGTGGCGCGACGACGCCACGGCCGGAGGGGCGGGAGCCATCTGGCGCGGCAGCGCGATCGTCGGCCCGACCTGGACCAAGACAACCGCCGACGCTCCGGCGATGAGCGTGGGCGGAGCGTCGAACGGGATCTTCACCGCCGGGGCGCTCTTCCCGACCGGTGGAGCGAGTCCGGACGACCTGATCGTCTTGCGTGCGACCACGGCGCCGGTACCAGCCGTGCCGGGCAACCACCGTCTGGTGGCAATGAAGTGGAACGCGGCAACGGACACTTACGACGGCACCTGGTACAACGTCTCGACGCTGGGCGGCACGCTGACCGAGGACCTGACGACCGAGGTTCAGGTGGGCCAGGACAACACCAACCAGAAGCGCTTCGCCGCGGTGCGGGACTCGAGCGGCAACATCCACGCCGTGTACGTGAACCGCAACGGCGACATGGTCCACTACAAGAAGGCTGTCGGCTTCAACGACTCCTGGACCCGCCCGACGGGGGGGCCGCCGATCAACCCCACCGCGGAAACCATCGACATGGTGGGGCTCACCGCTTTGGCGGGCGACAACCTCTATCTCGTCTACTCCAAGAGCGACGACCGCATCTACTACCGCCGATTCGACGGAGCGACCTGGGGGGCGGAGAGCCAGCTCCTGGACCTCAGCGCCACGGCCTCCCTCGAGCGCGTGCTGGCGCCGCCCGAGTCGGCCATCAACTGCTCGCTGGGCCTCGCCTTCGTCGAGGGCACGGCTTCGCCCTGGAACGTCCGCTTCACCCTCGGCGTCGGAAGCTGCGGGAGCCTCACGACCGGCCAGGGAACGGGCACTGTCACCGTGACCGGCCCCGGCAGCTTCGAGATGACCTTCGACGAGAAGCGCGGCGGGGGCCTCGCCAAGTTCTTCGACCTGGCCGAGGATCCCGTCCGGGCCTTCGACCTCGCCGGCAAACCTTCCTCGAACTTCCACGGCCTCTTCCACACCAGCATGACGAGCGGCGGGGTCTTGTACACCACCGGCACCAACAGCGCGGGGGCCAAGCTGGACCTGCTGGAAGCGACTTCGACGCGGGTGCGCGTCCGGCAGGAAGCCTTCTACCAGAGGGTTGCCAACACGCCCATTCTGGCGGGCGTGAAGGGGATCGGGGACTACAGCGTCTACCCCGAGCGGGTGGCGCTGCGGTGGAACCGCAAGACCACGGCGGACGTGCCCCAGACCGACCATCCCCTGGAGATCGGCGTGCACTGGGAACCCGGCCCAGATCCGCGCAACAGCGTGAACCTCTACAGCCAGACCGACAACACGTTCCCGAACCTGGGCAGCGAGGACTTCGTGCTGGCGCAACACGACGTGCCCGGTGTGCGGACCGATTTCCTCGCCATCCTGCATGCGGACTGGCCCGCGGCCGACAACCTGACCGTGGCCACGTCCGTGGATTTTTTCAGCTGGAGGGACAACCCCGCCGTGACCCCGGTGCCCGCGGGCAGCGGGCCCTACAGCCAGCAGCCGGGCGAGAGCTGGGACTTCCTGATCTACTACAAGCCCACGAGCTTCCTGAGCAACATAGACACCGAGGTCATGTCGCGGAGCGAGGACTACCGCCGCATGTCGCCAAACACCGTCTCGACGCTCTGGGGGGGGCCCTGGCTGCTCCCGAGCGAGAACACGAGCGGCTTGGACCACTTCAACGAGGCGGAGGCGGCCTACCCGCTGACCCTGGATCCGGCGCTGGGCCTCAAGTTCCAGATCGACGGCAGCGTCGGGACGCCCCGCTATCACCCGTTCTTCAAGATCCGTCAGTGGCGTTCCCTGGCGGGACCGCCCTCGGTCACGCTACAGGGGACGCCGCTGGTCAGGAGCGTGGACTACCGGGCCGACGTGAAGCCGGTCTCGCGCGCCCACTTCGCCCAGGACCTGATGTGGCATTCCACGCTCGAGAGCGGGGGCCAGGTGACGGCGCCGGACGTGGGTAGCCCGGGCGCGACCAGCGGGGGCAGCTTCGTCGCCGCGCGCTACGGCAGCGGGTTCCAGGTCGCCGTCAACGGCGACTACGTCAGCTTTCCCACCCCGCTCAACTTCAACAAATCCTTGGGAGCGCTGGAGTTCTGGTACCAGCCCGCCTACGCCAGCGCGGACGGAAGCTCCCACGACCTGGCCGGATTCCGCACGGACGCGCAGAACGAGTGGCTGATTCAGAAGGACGTGGGCGACAACCTCGTCTTTGCCATCAAGGCGTCAAACACTACCTCCCAGCTCACAATCACGGCCGCGAACTACGCTTGGCGTGCCTTCGACTGGGTGCACATCCGCATCGAATGGGACCAGGCCGCGCCCCTCGCCACGCAGCAGCGGCTCTTCCTGAACGGGGTGGAGCCGCCCCACACCGACCCGACGAATGATTACGCTTCGGTCGGCCTGACCCTCACGCCCGACTTTCTCGTCGGGGCGCAGCGAACCAGCGGACCTGCGTCGTTTTCGCCCGGAATCTACGACGAGGTCCATGTCTACGGGGCCTCGTCCACCACGCCGACGTTGCTCGCCTACGGGGGCCTCACCGCTCATGCAAGCGAGTACCTGGGGGATGCGGGCAAGAACTTCCCGTTCAGCTTCTTCAACAGGGATCCCGATCGCCGCGGCGAGTACCTATACCTCGGCTCCGACTCGCAGTTCAGGGGCCTCAACCTGAGCCTCCAGACCCCTGGCGTGGCCGGGACCAGCCCGGACCTGCAGTGGGAGTACTGGGATGGCACCAAGTGGGCGGACTTCGAGTCGGGCTTCGGCTTCACGGACCTGACGAACCAGCTCACGAAGAGCGGCAACGTCTACTGGACGGGAGATCTCTTTAACTGGGCGCCCTACTCGGTCAATGGCGGCCCGGATCTCTACTACGTGCGAGCCTCGCTCGCCGCCGGCTCCTACACTACGAGCCCCGTGGAGGGTGTGATCAAGACGGACATCCTGCTGTTCCAGTACTGCGGGGACATCACCGAACTCGCGCGGGAGTTCGTGTTCG
>Ga0214473_10006205_pt1 | contig 14298 bp, 10 predicted proteins | sample RVTome_7_FD_203509 | JGI IMG/M metagenome (GOLD analysis project Ga0214473, IMG submission 203509) | Soil microbial communities from uranium-contaminated site in the Upper Colorado River Basin, Wyoming, United States - RVT98D197 | ecosystem: Environmental > Terrestrial > Soil > Contaminated >... | reverse complement strand
AGTGACCGCGTCGACCACCAGGTGGTTGTGGAAGAGTCGGTAGCCCGTCAGGCGCGAAAGCTCCCGGCCCACGGTGAGCTTTCCGGAGGCGGCAGGGCCGTGGAGAAAGACGAGCTTCATGCCGGGTCCTCGGGGAAGCCGCGCCAGAGCCAGACTCCAGTCAGGAAGCGCCCGGCGGGCTGGATCGTGGGATAGAGCACCGCCATGACGCTCGCCGGAAGGACACCTCCGCCGAACGAGGTCAGAAGGCTCACGAGCCCCAGCCCCGCCGCGAGCGCGAAAAAGACGGAGATGGCCGGTGACAGACAAAGTGTCGTGACGCTCGAGACCATCCAGCAAGCCGCGCTCACGCGAAGGAAAGGCCGGCTCACGCGCGTTCGCCGAGGACCTTTTCGATTCGCCGGTCCGGTATGAGCCACAGGACCGCAATCAGGACGTAGATTGCGCAGGCGATCCACGGGCGGACGAAAGCGAACGGGACCGCCACCGCGTAGCAGAGGACGGAGGCCTTCCCCTTGAAGTCATCTCCGAGGGCGCTCGCGAGGGCCGAATCCGAGCCATGGAAGGCCACGAGCACCCGGCTGAGGATGAAGTAAGCGAGTCCCGCGAGGAACATCACCACCCCGTAAAGCGCGACCGGCCCTGCGGCGAAATGGTTCTCTCCCATCCAAGCGGTGACGAACGGGATCAAAGAGAGCCAGAACAGCAGGTGGAGGTTGGCCCAGAGGACACGGCCATCCACCTTTCGGGCCGCCTGCAAGAGGTGATGGTGATTGTTCCAGTAGATTCCAAGAAAGACGAAGCTGAGAACGTAGCTCAGGAAAACGGGGATCAACGGGCGGAGCGAGAGGAGATCGACGCCGTGGGGTACCTTCAGTTCCAGCACCATGATGGTAATGATGATGGCGATGACCCCATCGCTGAACGCTTCCAATCGGCCTTTGCTCATCGCGCCTTCACGATTACCACAGATCCCGTCGACTTTGCAGGCCGCCGCTGTTAGAGTCCGTGGCGTCTGATGCGGCGGCTCCTGGTTCTCGCGCTCGCCCTCCTTCCGGATATCGCCCTCTCGCAAGAAGCTCGCTACGACAGACTCCGCATCATGGCCCCCGCGTCGCCGGGAGGAGGATGGGATCAAACCGCGCGTGCCCTTGCCGAAGTCCTGCGCGAAGAGAGCCTCGCGCGCGTCGTCGAGGTCGAGAACGTGTCCGGCGCCGCGGGAACCATCGGGCTCGCGAGATTCGCGAGCGCCTATCGCGGGGAGGGAGACGCCCTCCTCGTCACCGGCCTGGTCATGGTGAGCGCCATCGTCATGAACGAGTCCCCGGTTTCACTCGCGGAAGTGACTCCCATCGCGCGACTGACGGGAGAGTACGAGGTACTCGTGGTTCCGGCGGCATCCCCTTTTCGGTCGCTCGCGGACCTCACGGCCGCGCTCCGTCGCGACCCGGGAGCGGTCTCGTTCGCCGGCGGATCGGCGGGAGGCACCGATCAACTTCTTCTCGGGCTCCTCGCCCGGGAGGTCGGCGTCGATCCCGCGAGGACGAACTACATCGCCTTCTCCGGCGGGGGAGACTCTCTTGCGGCGCTCCTCGGAAACCAGGTCGCGGCCGGAATCAGCGGCCTCTTCGAGTACGCTCCGCATATCGAGTCGGGAAGTCTGAGGGCGCTCGCGATTTCTTCGCCCGACCCGGTGCCGGGGGTCGACATCCTCACGTTCCGCCAGCAAGGGCTCGATCTCTCGCTCTCCAACTGGCGCGGCATCGTCGCTCCTCCGGGTATTCGTGGATCGGCACGGGAATCTCTGGTGAATGCGATCGAGCGTCTGGTGCGAACGCGGGCGTGGCAGGAGTTGCTGGAGCGCAACGGGTGGGTCGATCTCTACCTCCCGGGGGACGGCTTCGGGCAGTTCCTGAGGTCGGAACAGAGGCGAGTCGCGTCCGTAGTTCGCGATCTGGGTGCGGGGCCGAGCAAGTCGGCTGCCGGCTCCGGCGAGGTCGCGGAGATGGTGTTTCCCGGCATCGTCGGAGTCGGTCTCCTGGTTTCGGGCAGCCTCCTCCTCGCTCGCCGCGGCTCCGAAGCTCGGGCTCCCGCCAACCGGCGCGCTTTGGGACTCGTCTGCCTGGGGGCGGTGGCCGACGTGGTCCTTCTGGAGCCCGCCGGCTTCATCGTGGCCTCGAGCATCCTTTTCTGCTGCGCCGCCCGCGGCTTCGGCAGCCGCCGGTGGGCGCGAGACGCGATCCTCGGGATCGCCTTCTCGACCGGAGCCTACCTTCTCTTCACTCGCGCGCTCACGCTTTCACTCCCCGCCGGACGACTCTTCCCGTGAGCACCTGGGAATCCCTGGTGATGGGGTTCTCCGTTGCGGCGGCGCCTACGAATCTCCTTTGGGCGTTCGCAGGCGTGACCCTCGGAACGGCGGTGGGTGTGCTCCCCGGCATCGGCCCCGCGCTCACCGTCGCTCTCCTCCTTCCCGTGACCCTGACCCTTGCTCCTACGAGCGCTTTCATCATGTTCGCCGGGATCTACTACGGCGCGATGTACGGGGGCTCGACGACCTCGATCCTTCTCAACACGCCCGGCGAGAGCGCTTCGATCGCGACTGCGCTCGAGGGAAACCTCATGGCGCGGCGAGGCCGGGGTGCCGCGGCCCTGGCGACGTCGGCGCTCGGCTCGTTCGTTGCCGGGACGCTCGCGACGATCGCGCTCACGTTCTCTGCGCCTGCGATGGTTCGGGTGGCGCTCCACTTCGGGCCCGCGGAGTATTTCGCTCTGGTCGTGCTCGCATTCACTTCGGTTTCCGCCGTGCTCGGGGGATCGCTTCTGAAGGGGCTCTTCAGCCTATTCATCGGACTCGGACTCGGCCTCGTGGGCATCGATCCCCTGACCGGGAAAGCGCGTTTCGCTCTCGGCGTCTCTCAACTCCTCGACGGCATCGACGTGGTGATCCTGGTCATGGGCCTCTTCGCCGTGGGGGAGACGCTCTACCTCGCCTGGTGCTGGACCCCAGGCGAGGAAGACGTCGTCAGCCCAGCGGCCGGAAAAGGTTGGATGGGTCTGACACAGGAGGACTGGTCCCGATCGTGGCCGGCGTGGCTGAGAGGTACGGCGATCGGTTTTCCGCTCGGTGTGCTTCCCGCGGGCGGCGCCGAAATCCCCACGTTTCTCTCTTACATGATCGAGAAGCGTCTGGCCCGCAAGCCGGAGGAGTTCGGCCAGGGGGCGATCGAAGGCGTTGCGGGTCCCGAGGCGGCGAACAATGCGGCCGCTGCGGGTGTCCTCGTCCCGCTCTTGACGCTGGGCCTCCCGACGTCCGCGACGGCAGCCGTGCTTCTCGCCGCCTTTCAGCAGTATGGTCTGAGGCCGGGGCCGCTCCTATTCGACTCCCAGCCGGAGCTCGTCTGGAGCCTGATCGCGAGCCTCTACCTCGGAAACGTGATGCTCCTCGTGCTGAACCTTCCGCTCGTGGGCCTCTGGGTGCGCGTCCTTCTCATGCCGAAGCCCCTTCTCTACGGAGGAATTCTGGTGCTCGCGAGCCTCGGCGCCTATTCTCTGAACGGCTCGATCGTGGACGTTATGCTTCTGTACGTCATCGGGGCTCTGGGGGCGGTTCTTCGGCGATTCGATTTCCCCGTCGCGCCGGCGGTGCTGGGGTTGATCCTCGGGCCTCTCGCGGAGCAGCAAGCCCGGCGTGCTCTCGCCATCAGCCAGGGAGACTGGACGGTCTTCATAACCCGCCCAATCTCGGCCGCGGTTCTCGCCGCGGCCCTCCTCGCTCTCCTTCTGCCACGCTGGTTTCGCCGCCGCGCTTGACCTCACTCCCGGAGCCGGTTGTATTTTTTCAGCACCTCACGCAGACGCTCGTGAGGAAGGGCGTAGACGGTGTTTCCGTCGATGCCCGTCGTCGTCTCGGCTGCCACCAGCACGTTCAGGATCGACTCCTCGGTGGCCTCCACCGTTGCCTCGAAGAGTGGGTCGATGAGGTCGTTGGAAAGCATCACCGGACTCGATTTTCCGTTCCTCCGAAACGCTCCGCGGTTCGCGGTCGAGAAGGCGATAAAGATGTCCCCCGAGCTGTTGCCGCCGTAGCCGCCCACTCGCCCGATGCCGAGCGGCACGCGGTGCGCGAGCCGCTCGAGCTGATGGGGAAGGAGCGGTGCGTCGGTTGCCACCACGACGATGATGGAGCCTTGCTCCTGGCCCGGCCTTCCGGTGCGAATCACGGGCATCATGTCGGTTATCTCCTGCCCGACAGGGACACCGGCGACGGTGAACCCGGGCCGTCCGCCGTGGTTGGCCTGAACCAGGACGCCAACGGTGAAATCGGAATCTTCGACGCGGACGCGGCGGGACGACGTACCGATGCCTCCCTTGAACTCGTGGCAGACCATCCCCGTGCCTCCTCCGACGTTTCCTTCCGCGACCGATCCGCTGCGCGCCGTGTCGAGCGCCGAAACCGCGTGCTCTTTCTTGACGTGGAACCCCAGGACGTCGTTCAGCACCCCGTCCCAGGTTTCCGCCACCAGCGGGTACGCGAACCAGAAGTCGGCCTCGATGGGGGAGTAATAATGATGCTCGGCCATCCAGGCGAGCGCGGCGTCGCGCACCACACCCACGCTGAAGGTGTTGGTGATCAGGATGGGGGTCTCCAGGAAACCGGACTCCTTCACCCAGGTCGTCCCGGTCATCTCGCCGTTGCCGTTCAGCGTGTACCACCCCGCGAACACTGGATCGAAGGTGCGCCCTCGCGGGAGGATTGCGGTGACGCCGGTGCGCGCCGGCCCCTGGCCCACGCGGAGCGGTCCCTCCCCCTCGACGATCGTGGAGTGGCCTACTTCAACGCCGCTGACATCAGTGATGGCATTCAAGGGACCCGGTGTGCCTCCGAGCGGGATCCCGAGATCCCGCGCCCGTGGTCGCGCTTGCCCCAGGGCGATGGGTGGCAGAGCTGCGAAAACAGAAACTAAGAAAACAGCGAGAGCTACTAACCGGCTTACATCTTTAATCGGGGTCATGCTGATTGCTCCTACCCATTCTGTCGTCGCGCGGCCTCTCGGCGAGGTTCTCGATCAGGTAGCGCGCGATCAGACTGTAGATGTGCAGGCTCGTCCCCTCCGCCTCCGAGATCGCGTGGCTCCGATTGGGATAGACCATGAGGTCGAAGCGCTTGCCGAGTTGGACGAGACGGTTCACGAGCCGCTCCGTTCCCTGGTAGTGCACGTTGTCGTCGCCGCTGCCGTGAACGATTAGAAGACGCCCGTTCAACCCCTCGGCGAAATGAATGGGGGAGCCGAGCTTGTAGCCCGCCTCGTTTTCCTGGGGCAGCCCCATATATCGTTCCTGATAGATCGTGTCGTAGAGCGTCTGATCCGGAACCGGTGCGACGGAAACGCCGACCTTGTAGACGTCGGGAAAACGAAACATGGCGTTCAGCGTGTTCGATCCGCCTCCGCTCCAGCCCCAGATCGCCACCCGTTCGGGATCGACATACGGACGGCCCTTTACCAGGGCGCGGACGGCGGCGGCTTGGTCTCTCGAAGAAAGATCTCCCACCGTCCCGTAGATGATCTTTCGCCAGGCGGCTCCTTTGGGCGCCGGCGTTCCGCGGTTGTCGAAGCTCGCGACCACGTAGCCTTCGCGGGCGAGCGCGCGGTGAAAGAGGGCCTGATTGCCGCCCCAACGATCGAGGACCGTCTGCCCCGCGGGCTCTCCGTAGACGTGGACGATCAGAGGATAACGCCGAGAGGGATCGAAGCCGGGCGGCTTGAGCATCCAGGAATCGAGAACGACATCCGGCTCGATCGGGAGGCGAAAAAACTCCACCGGCTCGGAGAGAAGCGTCGTCAGCTTCGTCGTGAGCGACTGGTTGTCGACGAGAATCCGAACCGCATTGTGGTCAGGCAACCGTACGAGCTCCACGCGCGGAGGCTGGTCAAACCTGGAATACGTGTGGAAAGCCCATTTTCGGTCGGGTGACAGATCGTAGCCGTGGGTGCCCGGCTGGGATCGCGGCGTCAATCTCTCCGGCGGTTCGCTTCCCTCGAGAGACGCTCGATAGAGGTACTCCTGGGTGGCGTCGTCGGGAGAGGCGGTGAAATAGAACCAGCGTTCCCCGGGATCTACCCCGAGAGGACGGATCACGTCGGCGTCGAAGCGGGTCATAAGGCGCGGTTCGCCGTCGCTTCTTCCCACTCGATAGGCGTGCCGAAACCCGTCCTTCTCGCTCAACCACAGGTATTCGCCCGTCGTCTTCAGCCACGTGAGCTCGTCGACGACTTCGACCCAGGTGTCGGATTGGTCGCGAAAGAGGCTCTCGACTTCGCCGGACGTGGCGTCGGCGCGCAGGAGGTCGTTCGTGTTCTGGAGGCGGTTCAGGTGCTGCAGCAGGACGTGATCGTCTTTCGCCCAATCCAGGCTGGCCACGTACGTGTTCCGGGGATCTCCCGGTACCTTGATCCAGCTCGTCTCGCCACCGTTCGAGCTCACGACACCAATCCGCACCGCGGAGTTCGTCGTTCCGACTTTCGGATAGGGAATACGGGTGAGGGTAGGGTAGAGGCTGTCGGTATCGTTGATAAGAGTGAACTCGCCAACTCCCGTCGAATCGAAGCTCCAATAAGCGATGCGCCGTCCGTCCGGGCTCCATCGGAATCCATCGCGGACCCCGAGCTCCTCTTCGTAGACCCAGTCGGACGTGCCGCGGATCGATGTGGGGGAGCCGTCTTGCGTCAGGCGGGTGACCGCGCCCGTGGCGACCGCCTCCACATAGATGTCGTTCTCGTGCACGTAGGCGACGCGCGTGCCGTCGGGGGAGAACTTCGCGAACATCAACGTGGCGGCAGGCGCCACTCCGCCGAGGTTTCGAAGCGCGCGGCTCTCGAGGTCGAGCACCCAGTAGTCCCCCCGGGTGTCTCGACGCCAGACGCGCTTGGAGTTGGTGAAGACGAGGAGCCGGGTCCGATTCTCGGACCAGGCGTAATCCTTGATTTCGAGCGGTTTCGTTTCTCCTGGAGGCACGAGGCTCTTCGCATCGACGAGCACCTCGCGTTTCCCGGAACCGCTCTCGTAGCGAACGATGTCCTTGGACCCCTCGATCGACGCGGAAGGTTCGAGCGTGGTGTAGGCCTCGCCGCCCAGGAGCCACCGCGCCGGCCCGAAAGCCTCCGGCTCGTAGTGTTTCTCCGGACCGAAGATCCGCGCGAGCTCGTCTCGGAGCGAATCGGTCTCGACGGCCGCCGCGAGGGACGCGAGAGAGAGAAGGAGTACCGCTACGCAGTGGACACGATGTCTACTCACCTGAAAGAGCTCCGGTCTACTCCTCGACCAGGTAGAGGTCGGAGAGAACGCGCGCATAAGTGTAGGCGTAGGACCTGCCGTCGGGCGTCAGACAGACCCAAGCGATTCCGGGAACCCCTGCGGGATCCGCTGGCGTCAGATCCTTCCAGGGCTCGCGGACGCCCGTCTCGAGGTCGAGGCGGAAAATGGACAGCGCTCCGCCGCGTTCCCCCTCGGTGACGAATAGGTGCAGCGCGTCGGGACTCCAACGGAGCACGTAGTCCTTCGGGGACAAACCGGGGATGGCCCGAACGTCTCCCTCCTCGACGGGATAGAGGGACATCGGAGCTCCCTCGTCGCGAGCGCCCGCGGCAACCCACTTGGCGTCCGGAGAAATGGCGTTCTCGAGGGTCCAAACACCCTCGGGTGTGAACGGCTTCGGATCCCCGCCCGAAAGATCCTGGACGAAGAGTCTCCGGGGACGGTTCTCCTCGTTTCCCGCGATGAGAAGGCGGCGACCGTCGGGAAACCACCAGGCATCATAGTACTGACGAACGGTGCCCGCCGGTAGCTCTCGAGAGTCCCCCGCGCCGGTGGGGTAGAGCGCCAGGCGGGCTTTCGCCTCGTCGGTGACGAGAACCACCCACTTGCCATCGGGCGAAAGCGCGAGGGGCTGGCCAACGCCGAGACGCACCGCTGGAGAGCCGTCCGTTCCGCGAAGAAAGGCCGTACCTTGGGATCCTGCAATCATCGTCCCCCCGATGCCGGCCTCGTGAAAGACGATCGTCCGGCCTTCGGGGGTGATGTCCTCGACGTAGGTCCGGTCCAACCAGGTCAGGTCCTTCTCCTTCGAATCCCCGGGAGCGAGGCCCATGGTCTCGAAACGCGCTTTGTCCTGGGAGACCAGGAGGCGCCCGTCCCTCGAGATGTCGTGAAGGCTGAGAGAGCCGGGAGAGCGGAGGACTTCACGAGAGCCGCCGGAGAACGAGAGTGCATAGACGGCGTGCTCTCTCCCTGGCTCCTGCGCCGCGTACCAGACGTCTCCATCGTCCCGCCAGGCGACACCCGAGAGATCCCCATATTCATCGGAGCTCGTAACGAGGTTGCCTTCGAGGTTTACGATCCGAACCCTGCCGTTCGTATAGCCCGCCATGGGCTGCTCGACGAAAGCCACCCATTCTCCCGAAGGCGAGATGCGGAGGAAGCGGAGAGCGCCCACGGTTTCGTAGAGGCTCTTACCTATGGGAAACTCCAGCCGCGTTCGTCCCTCGACTCTACGCACCACGGCGAAGTTCGAGCCGTCCGCTGCCCAGTCGGCCGCGAGAACATCCGCGAGAACTTCGCGGGGCGCACCGACACCCACCGGAGCTCGAGCGAGAGTCCCGTTCGAAAGCAGGAGCGCGACCTCTCCTCGCGCGACTCCTACGATGAGTCCCGAAGGCAGATCTAGTAGGGACGATTCGGGAGCATCCAGGCGTGCCGAGAACAGCTCGAGCGGACGGCCGTCCCACGCGGCGGAATAGAGAACGGTTCCGCCCTCGGGCGCGAAGCGAGCGGCGCCCAACGTGCCGCGACGAAAGGTGAGCTGGCGAAACGAGGGAAGAGACGCTTCGTCCGCCGTGCGCCGGCCGAGCTCATAGGCGAGAGCGCCTCCGAGCAGGACGGACACGAGAGCCACGGCCGCCCAACGGAGTCGATTCCGCTTCGGGGCCGCCTCAACGACGGCGTCCGGAGAAGCACCCGGTACGAGATCGGAAAGCGCATCGGCAATGTCACGGAGGCGTTTCTTCGGGTCGCGCTGGAGCAACCGCGCAAGAAGTCGCCGGGTCGAGCCCGGCGTTTCCGTGGGAAGCCGGCCGAAGTCCAGGTCTCGGGTCAGCACCGCCGCCAGAGTGTCGGTGACCGTCTCCCCCTCGAAGAGCGGCGCTCCCGACAGCATCTCGTAGAGGATCACCCCGAACGCCCAGATGTCGGCGCGCTTGTCCACGTTTCTTCCGCGCGCCTGCTCGGGAGCCATGTAGCCCGCCGTTCCCAGGATGACACCCGCTTCGGTCCCCTTCATCATGGTCGGCGATCGCGACAGGGAGGAGGCATCACCCCCGGACGTAGTTTCCAGGAGCGGCCTGGCGAGGCCGAAGTCGAGTATCTTGACCTGACCTTCCTGAGTCAGCTTCACGTTCGCCGGTTTCAGATCCCGGTGCACGATTCCTTTCTCATGCGCGACGTCCAGGGCTTCGGCCATCTGCCTCGAGATGCCGAGAGCTTCGGCGACCGGTATCGGCCCTTCGGCGATCCTCTCGGCGAGGGTCGGACCTTCCACCAGCTCGAGCACCAGGCCGCGCGCGGCCTCCGCCTCTTCCAGGCCGTAGATCGCTTCGATGTTCGGATGGTTGAGCGATGCAAGGACGTGGGCTTCCCGCTCGAAGCGCTTCATCCGCTCTTCGTCGCGGGCGAAGAGCTCGGGAAGAATCTTGATGGCGACGTCGCGCTTGAGCTTCGTATCGTGGGCGCGATAGACCTCGCCCATTCCGCCCGTGCCGAGGAGGCTCAGGATCCGGTAAGCGCCAAAGGACTGACCGGGCTCGAGCTTCAAGGTGCCGTAGTATAAGCCGGACGGGGAAGGCTACGCTCGAAGTCGCAGCCTGGACAACGGTGACAGTTGGACGTCTTGGATGCGCGCGATCCGATGCCACCGGCGCCACCTGCGAAAGATACCTACTCGATTGGGGGATCTCGGGAGGTGATGTTCGACGGTTTCATCATCGGGACGTTCACGATGCTTGTTTCTTCCGGATCGCGGACCCGGCAACTGATGAAACGCGCGAGACCATCAAACCTGAAATCCCGATCCCGCGGGGAGCGGGGTGATTCCCCTGCGCTCGAATCGTCCTACGGAAAGAGGCCGCCGTGCCCTCAGCGAATTGCGGGCGGCGCCCCTCTGGCACGCCCCTTGTATGAAAAGAGCTCATGGGACAGGCGGCGCCAAACAGCGTGCCCTTGGGAATGAAGGGAGGGGCGATAGGTCTCCTCGTCATGGCCATGGGTGGGCTCATCCTCGGCGTCGGGCTCGGATTCGTCCCGGTTCCGGAGGAGTCGATCCACGCTCCGCGATGGGTTATCGCCGCGGCCGGACTCGCCTTTCTCTTCGCGGGCGTGTCGGTGGTGCAGCAGGCATTCCAGATCGAGAAACTCAAGTACGTGCCGGGATTCGCGATCGTTCTGGCTCTCGCCGCCGTGGCCAATTGGGTGGCCTTCGGGCCCGGAGACAGGAGCGGCGAGGGAACTCTCACCGTCGTCGGAATCTCGATTCCGGTATCTTCCGATATCGCCGGGCGCATCGTCTTCGGCTTCGGCGCGGTTGCGATCGACGTCCTCCTGGTCGTGGGGCTCGTCCACTGGTTCCGAGACAAAGGCAAGACCGGGACGAACACGGCGCGCCCCAACACGCGGGAGAGTCTGAGGGCGAAGCAGCGTCCGAGCCCTCGCAGAGACGCATCTCGGCGCGCCGCCCATTAACCCGGTTTCTGCGGTTCTGTTTCGCGACGCAATCGGACTCGAGCTCAGCGGCGATACTTTCCCATAACCGCGCGGCCCGGATAGACACCGGCGACACTCTTACCTTCGCGGACGACGAACGTGCCGTTCACCAGCACGTGCTGAATGCCCCTGGATTCCGAGAGCCCGCCTTCGAACGTCGCGGTATCGAGGACGGTCTCGGGGTCGAAGACCGTGATGTCGGCATCGCAGCCGACCTGGATTCGGCCCTTCGTTCGCATCGCTGGCGCCATGCCTTCCAAACGCCGGGCCGGCATGAGCGACATCTTGGCCAGGGCCTCCATGAGCCCCAGCGTCTTCCGCTCGCGCACGTATCGGCCCAGAACCCGGGAGTATGTACCCGCGGAGCGCGGGTGCGCCTTGGGGTGGTACGGCATCCCGTCCGATCCGATCATCGTGAAGGGCGCCTTCAAGGCCTGGTCGATCCACTCCTCCTTCATCATGTGAATGATGACCGTGCCGCCCTGTTTGCGATATTTCTCGAAGGTCTCTTTCGTCAACCGCTCACCCGTTGCCTCCCACTGAATGTCTCCGTAGTCCATGCCCCAGACCTCTTGCCAGCCCTCATCGAAGAGGGTCGACTCCAGGCTGGTGGAGCCCGCGGTGTAGGGGTAGAGCTCGGTCGTGATGTCCAGGCCCTGCTTCTGGGCCGAGCCCACCATGTCGAGAGCAACTCCGATGCGCCCGAGCGCCATGCTGTTCAGGTGAACGATATGGACGGAAGCCCCGGTAGCGGCGGCGTTGGCGATGGCCTCCTGAATGGCGGGGATGTCGGGATCGCGCACATGGGTGTATACCGGCGCATTCATCTTCGCCGCGAACTCGTACACGCGAAAGATCTCTTCCCGTGTCGCGCCCGGGTAATAACCCACGGGAACGCCGATTCCGAGGGCTCCGTCGGCGAGCTCCGCCGACAGGCCTTCGCCCATGGCGTCGATCTCCGCCGTGGAGAGCGACTCGTAGCGCGCCGAGAATCCCTCCCCGAGCACTTCCCGAAGCCGCGGGTCGTCGAATCCCCGGGTCTCGACGATTTCACGAGCCTCGCGAGCGACGTCTCGATACTTCTCCATCGCCATCCAGCGAAGGGCACTCTGCGCCATCGTGGCGCCGTAATTGATGAGAGTCTTTCCCTCTTTCGTCTCGAGCCACTGCCGCAAGAACGGACGACCGGATTCCAGCTCGAGCGCGGTGGTGACACCGTCGTGCGCCTGGAAGCGGTGAGACTCGTTCGTTTGCCCGTGCGCATGAGGGTCGATGAAGCCGGCCGCGACCACGAGGCCGGAGACGTCGACGACGGTCTTCCCACGAAGGGGTGCCGAAGAGATCTCGACGATGCGATCTCCGCGTATGCCCACGTAGCGCTGGGCATCGAGCCCCGTTTCCGGATCAATCGCCCGGCCCCCGGCGAGGACGAGATCGAGATCGTTCGTCTGGGCCTTCGCCGCTACGTTCCCGATCAGGAGGGCACAGAAGGCGAGTGCGATTCCTGTCCGCGGTTTCATCGTGACTTCACTCCTTGGTGTACGCTGTGAGGTGACCCGGGCAAGAGTGTACCGACCTGAGATACGATTTCCTAATTCGTCATCCCTGGAGGGACGCCCATGACTCGCCGCCTGCTCTTATTTGCTCTCTCTGTCCTGCTGCTCGTCTCCCCCGTGTTCCCGGCCGAAGCACCTCCCGAGATCCGGGCGGAGTCGGTCGGTCTCTCGAGCGAGCGCCTCGAGCGGCTCCGCGCGACGATGCAGCAGTACGTCGACGAGGGACGCGTGTCGGGCCTCGTGACCTACATCGCCCGAAGCGGCCGCGTGGTGCACCTCGAAGCCTTCGGCAAGGCCGACGTCGAGGCCGGAATGCCGATGAAGACGGATTCGATCTTCCGGATCGCCTCGCAGACGAAGGCGCTCACGAGCGTCGCCGTCATGATGCTCGTCGAAGAGGGGAAGATCGGCCTCGCCGACCCCGTCTCGCGGTTCATCCCGGCCTTCAAGAAGACGACGGTGGCCGTAGCCCCGCCGGAGGGCGCGGTGGCCGAGACACCGGTGAGCGCCGTCTCGGCGAAGCGCGAGATCACCATCCGCGACCTGCTCACGCACACGGCGGGGATCGGCTACGGCTTTGGCCCGGCTGCGGCGCAATGGAAGACGGCAGGTATCCAGCACTGGTACTTCGCCGACCGCACGGAGCCGGTTGCGGCCGTCGTCGAGCGGATGGCGGCGCTTCCGATGGACGCGCAGCCGGGCGAGAAGTACGTCTACGGCTACAACACCGACATCCTGGGTGTCGTGGTCGAGAAGGTGTCGGGGATGACGCTCGCCGACTTCTTCCAGAAACGCATTACCGGTCCGCTCGGCATGGCGGACAGCGAGTTCTACCTGTCTCCTTCCCAGAAGGCCCGCCTCACTGCCGTTTATGCCGCGAAGGACGACGGCTGGATCGAGCGCGCCCCGGACGGCATGCCCGGCCAGGGCCACTACGTCGACGGGCCGCGCCTCGCCTTCTCGGGCGGGGCGGGGTTGCTGTCGACGGCGCGCGACTACGGGCGCTTCCTACAGATGATGCTGAACGGCGGCGAGATCGACGGCGTGCGGCTGCTCAGCCCGAAGACCGTCGAGCTCATGACCGTGAACCACGTCGGGACGCTCTTCGCCGAGCGCGACGCGGGAGGGGCCGGCATGGGCTTCGGGCTCGGCTTCGACGTGGTCGAGGACCTGGGGAAAAACGGCCGCTACGGATCGCCGGGCGCGTTCGGGTGGGGCGGCGCCTACCACACGAATTACTGGGTCGATCCGGAGGAGAAGCTGGTGGCGCTCGTGATGGTGCAGCTGCTGCCGGCTGGCAACTCGGACCTGCAACGCAAGTTCCGCACGCTCGTCTACCAGTCGATCGTGGGCCCGCCGACGTCGCCGACCGCCCAACGCTAGCTCAGGTACCTTTGTGGGTTCGCTCGCGTTTTGGGCCACGCTCCTTTGCCGGGCGGCGGCTTCCGGGGCTCAGACGGCTCCCGATGCGCTCTCGCACGACACGGAATCAGGATGCTCTGGAAGTCCAAGGGATTCACTCTGGTCGCCGTCGTCTCGCTCGCCCTCGGGATCGGTTTCAACACCACCATCTTCAGCGCCGTCGATGCGCTTCTTCTCCGACCCAAAGCGGGCTCCCGGCTCGAGTCCATGGTCGAGGTCTACCTGAGCGACTCTTCCGGCTATCCCTATGGGGCCTCCTCATATCCGGACTTTCGCGACTACCGGGATCGCACGGACGTCTTCTCCGACGTCGCCAGCTATCAAACGACCATCGCTCGTTATCAGACGAACGGCTCGAGCGAGTACCTGCTGGGGGAGATCGTCTCGGGAAACCTGTTTCGGCTTCTCGGGATCCGGGCGCTCATCGGTCGGACGCTCGAGCCCGGCGATAACGTGAGCCCGGGCGGAGACCCGGTGATGGTGGTGAGCGAGAGGTTCTGGCGAACGA
>Ga0214473_10006204_pt1 | contig 14299 bp, 8 predicted proteins | sample RVTome_7_FD_203509 | JGI IMG/M metagenome (GOLD analysis project Ga0214473, IMG submission 203509) | Soil microbial communities from uranium-contaminated site in the Upper Colorado River Basin, Wyoming, United States - RVT98D197 | ecosystem: Environmental > Terrestrial > Soil > Contaminated >... | reverse complement strand
TTAAATAGGAAGACGTCACTGTTTTAGCCCTTTCGGAAGAACCGGTCCGGACTCCCTCGATCAACCTCATTTTCATCGCCCAGCCGACCGGCTTGAGAGCGTCTCCCATAACGATATAAGCCCGCCCGACGTCGGTCTTCCAGCCCGGTGTCGTCTCCGTCCGGAAATGAGTGTTGGCAAAGGTCAAACGGCGATAGTGTTCCTCCTTGAACTCGTTCTGCGGCGTAGCCGGATTCGGATCGCGCTGTTTCCAGAATGACCCCATGAAGACGTCTCGTTCCTTGTCGGTTACAAGCTTGAGAAAAACGTCTCTTTCCTTGTTGGTGATGATATAGCCAACTTCTTCGGCAAGCCATGTTTCGTATTTCGGCGCTAATCCCGCGCCTCCGGAAGGCTTGGTCTGAGACAAACCTGGCGGAACGATGGCCGTCGCCAGGATCAAGACGATTCCCGCGATCAACGCCGTTTTTGTCATGAAATTCATGATGCACCTCCTCTATTCTTGATTTCGTTCGGCCCAGACAATCACCAGACGAGAATCAGCGGGCTTGAAGACGACCGTCCGGGCGGGCTCGTTATCGATGTTCACATAATGAACCTGGAATTCCGGCGAGCGGTATTCGACCGGATCGCCGCCGTAAGCCGACGGCGTTCGGAAACTCCGGATGAGAGCAAAGATCAAGAAAGCCGCGCCCAGAAATCCCGCCGCGGCGGCGCCCCAGCGCCAGACCGGGAATGCGACAGGCCTCCGCGGAGCGATTTTATCAGGCACAGCCCCCCGAATTTTCCGGCAGACGGCGGACCACAACCCGCCGACATCGCCGAGATCGCCGGCCTGGACAAGAATCCGTCGGGCTTCTTCGCGGCTGGCGAGTCGGGCCCCGCACTCCGGGCATTTCTCCACGTGGCCGCTGAGAAGGCCATCCTTCCAGCGATGCAAGGGTAGAAAGGCGTAGATGAAGCTAATCCATCTCGAATGCCGCATGGCTTTTCTCCAAAAGAGCTTTAATTTTTTTCCGGGCGTTGAAAAGGAAAACCCGGGCCGTCGAGGCCGAGCAATGAAGGACTTCGGAGATCTCCGCCGCCGTGAATCCTTCGTTGGCCCAGAGGGTCAGCGCCGTCCGTTCTTTTGGACTTAGCTGCTCGAGGAATTTTCGGGAGAGGCCGGCTTTGCCGCCGGGGTTGCCCGGGACGGCGGCCCCTTTGTGATTAGCTTCGTTCCGGACCCGGGCGAACGCGTTCCGAAAACGCCTCTTTTTCTTGAGAACATCGAGCGAGCGGCGATAGAGGATAGTGAAAATCCAATTTTTAAAGCTCCGGTCCGGGTCGAAACGGTTGAGATTCCGGTAGACCTGAACGAACGTTTCCTGGCAGACATCTTCCGCGTCTTCGCGGTTGCCCAGGATGTTCAGCGCGGCGGCCAATAGCGATCCTTGATAAAAATCCACGATGGATTTTAAATCCTCCTCCGTTCCATGCAGACAGGTAGCGATGATCTCGCTCTCGTTCATCAATGGTCTCAAACCGGTTTTCAATTACTATTACGACACAGGCCGGCCGAGTGTTTAGGCCCGTGGGGGCAGGTCGAGACCTGAATCCTTAAAATGGCGGGTCACCGGATTTTTTTGATAAGGTCGTCCGCCCTTTCCTTGAATTGGGGATGGTCGGCCGCCCGGGTGGCCATCTCGAGCGCCTTTGCTTTCGATCCGGAGTTCAAATAGCTCGCCCCGGCATTATAAAAGGCATTCGCCTTCGCCGCTTGAGCGGCTTTGAGCTGCTGTTCTTTCTTGGCTGAAAGCTTCGTCTTGCGCTCCTCCGAGAGACTCGAAGCTTTGATCTCGGCGATTTTCGCCGCAAAGGCCTGTTCATTTTGCTCAAAAACAAAAGCGGCCGTTTCGAAATATTTCGCCGATTCCGGCCATCTCTCCCTTTGACCATAGAGTCTGCCGAGGTTGAAGAGGGCTTCGGTGTTTCGTCCGTTATATCTCAGGGCTTCCAGATATTCTTTTTCCGCGCGGTCGAGCTGCCCTTTTTCGAGCGCGATCGTCCCGGCCAAGCCAAACACTTCGGAATTCGTAGGGAGGCGGCCTTTGGACTCCTCGATATGGGCTTGGGCCTCGTCGTTGTCTTTCAGCTCGTGATAGTTCCAGGCCAGCCAGTAATGGCTTTCGCCGAGCATATAAAAGCCGAGTTCGACGATCCTGTTCAAGGTCCCGACCGCCTCGACATATTTGCCCAGGGAGCTGAGACAGATGGCCTTACCCAGAAGGGCGTCGCGGTACTCGGGCGAGAGAGCCAGGGTTCGCTCGAAGAAGTCGAGCCCTTTATCGAACTCTTCGGTCGCGGTATAGATGCTGGCCAAATAAATGGTGACCTGAGGAGATTCAGGTAGGCCGTCAAGGGCTTTCAGAAAATTCTTTTCGGCCTCAAGGAGCTCGCCCGAGCGCAGGGCCAGCTCGCCCAGGTTGTAGTTGGCTTCAAGAAAATCCGGCTCTGCTTGAAGAAGGGCCTGAAGGCGCCCGGGATTTTCTTCGGGATAGATCGCGTTTTTATATTTGAGAAGGACCGATTCCGGATAGCGGGCAAGGATCTCGACGGCGAACGGGTCCTTTTTTTCAGCATAGAGGGCATACCCTGTAAAGAAAGCCGCATACACATAGGCATGGTAATCGTCGGCAAGGGCTTTCGATTGCAGGTCAGCCTGGGTTTTTTTCAGGACCTCGTCGTAGATCTGCTTGACGACGACAACGCTGATGTCCTGCATGATGCCCCGAGTCCTCGGCGACAGGGATTCGGCGATCTCGAAATAGGACTCGAACGTTTTGAGAGGCGGGTTCTCCTTAATGACCTGGATTCCCTTTTGGTAACAAGCATGATTGAGGATACCGACTTCGCGCTCCCGGATAAGCTTCAGTAAAAGGGCCCGGACATAGGGATAGGCGACACGCCTTTTTGCGGTTCTCTGGCCATAGAGCCGTTCATAAATCTCGACGGCTTTTTTAAATCCAACATAGCAGCCTCGGTTGAATTGGGCCTGCGCCTCGCTCAGGTTTTTCTCCAGTTCGTCGGCCGGCACCGGACCGGCCTCGACCCGGGTCTTGGGCGCGCAGGAGAAAGAAAGGCAGACGAAAAGCGCGAGGCAGGCGGCCGCGGCTCTCCCGACCGGCAAAGGTTTCATGATTCGCCTCATTCCATCACGCTCATCCAGCCTTGTCCGGCCGATCGTCGCTGAAGCGGGGCGCGGCAGGCTTTATTCTCTTAATACGTCGAACTTCTAAAAAACATTTATTCTCGGCTCGGGGAGGACTCGTCAAGGCTTTCTCGTCCGTCCCCGTTCGCGTCAGAGGCGGGAGGCGACGAAATCCCAGTTCACGAGGTGGTCGAGAAACGCCTCGACAAAATCCTTGCGCCGGTTTTGATAATCCAGGTAATAGGCGTGCTCCCAGACATCCGCAACGAGAAGGCACTTCTGGCCGCGGGCCAGGGGGGTGTCGGCGTTGGCCGTTTTCGTCACCTTGAGCTTCCCTCCCTCCTCCATGAGCCAGACCCATCCGCTTCCGAACTGGGCCAATGCCGCGTCGACGAACTCCTTCCGGAAATTTTCGAAGCTTCCGAACGACGCCTTGATCTTATCCGCCAAGGGCCCGCTCGGCTGTCCGCCGCCGTTCGCTTTCATGCCCTTCCAGAAAAAAGCATGGTTCCAGGCCTGGGCGGCGTTATTGAATACGGCCGTTTTTTCGGCGATCCCGGCCGTAGCCCTGATGATTTCCTCCCCCGTCATCTTCTCCAGGTCGGTGCCTTTGATCAGTTCGTTGGCCTTGTCCACATACGCTTTGTGGTGTTTGCCGTAGTGAAAACCGATCGTCTTCGCCGAGATATAGGGCTCCAAGGCCGCGTCAGCATAGGGCAAAGGATCCTGGACGAAGACCGATTTCGGCGCCACCGTCTGGTTGGCTTCCTTCCCCGATAGGGGCGCCAATAAAAAGACCACGACGGCGATCCACGCCGCGACCGCGCCCCCATGTTTCGGCGCCACCGTCTGGTTGGCTTCCTTCCCTGACAGGGGTGCTAATGAAAAGACCACGACGGCGATCCACGCCGCGACCGCGCCCCGATTCCTCTGGCCTCGTTTTCTCCGTATAGCATTCATATGATCCCTCCTCTGTCCCAAAAACGTTTCCCAAGTCATATCCCTGGATCCTTAGCGTCGCCGCGAGAGTCACGATGATTTTTCATTATGTCTTGACGATATTATCATTTCTGTATCGCCGTTTCATCTATAGACTCCGGCAATGTCCCATTTACGGATCGTCTCCCGGACGAGATCCGCCACCTTGTCGTTTACTTTTCGGAAATACTCCTTGGCTTGATCGGCCCGGAAAGTCGGATACCCCTGGCCTTTTTCGTAGAGCCCGATGGATGACGTCACGGGAACGGCGAAATACGCTCCGGGGGGAGGATTGGGAGAGGCCATATCCTTGACGTATCGTTCGGGATGAATATAGCCCGGGACTATCGCCTGGACGTAGGCGGTTTCGTTGTTGCCGGCGTGGCCGCCGTTCTCGCCGAAAACCGATTTTGTCAGGTCGTCGGCCAGCGTCCACCAATTGACCACTAAAATACGGACTTTGCGCCTGTTGGCCACGCGGGTCGCCGCCTGGTTGAGCGCGGCCGTGTTTCCCCCATGTCCGTTCAAAACGATGATGTTCTTAAACAGGTCGTCGGCAAGGTTTTCGAGAAGGCTTTCGACGAATGGCGCGTAAGCCTCTTCGGGAATCGAAACCGTGCCGGGAAAGGCCTTCATGGACGCGGTCATGCCATAGTTCAGCGTCGGAGCGACGAGCGCGTTCAGCCCTTCGGCGATATCCCGGGCCATCGCTTCGGGAGCGAGATTGTCCGTTCCGTTGGGGATGACGCCGTGGGGCTCGAGTGACCCGGTCGGCACGAGCACGGTGTTGATCCTGGCCGGAACAAGCTCCCCGAATTCCTGCCAGCAGAGCAGGTTCATCTCCCTCGTCGTGGGACCGGATTGAGGTTTCTGGGCCGCGACTGAAATGACGGCGATTACGGCCACGAGCAGGCTGAAATTGATTTTTTTCATTGGTCTTTTCTCCTTTATAAGAAAATCTCCATAAGGGTGATCGCCTGGCGGCGCCGGAAGGAATTATGCGAGCGGAAATGCCTATGAGCCCAATGTTCCGCTGACCTATTATATGAGAAGAGGTGCAACCCTCACACTTAATACAGAAGCTCGATCCGCGCATCATTTCATATCATAGAGCATAACCGAATCAAATGTCATGGGCCCAAGGGAGCCGGGGGCGATTCCGCTGCCAAGATAAAATCAGATAAATCGAGGTTCCGGAATCACCTCCACGGCTCCCATCGCGGAGGGGGGGCCGAAGCAGGGAACCGACGGGACTGGTTCCCAAGGGAACCGGGGGTGATTCCGGTACCGAGACAGGATTTCGTTCATGTCCCGGAATTCCGGTAATGGATTGTCTGGCACCGAATTCCATGCTATAAAAATGATTCCGCTCACACCAAGGAGGCTTCATGAGACCAAAACTCGCTTTAACCATCGCTCTCGTCCTTCTTTGTTGTTTCTCTCCGGCTTTGGCCCAGAATCCGCCCCAGGCGAAAGCCGAACCGGCGGCGCCAAAAACGCCGCGTCCGATCGGTCTCCTCGACATCCTGGCCTGGAAATCGATCACGAGCACCGCCCTCTCGCCGGACGGCCAGTGGTTCGCCTATCGGCTCTCGCCCGCCGAGGGAGATTCCGATGTCATCGTCAGACAGACCAACGGGACCAAGGAATATAAGTTTCCGGCCGGCGAATCGCGCTTCGGCGAGATCGCCTTTTCCGACGATGCGAAATACACGGCGTTCATGATTTATCCCACGGCGAAAGAAAGCAAGGCGCTCCGGAAGGAAAGGAAGCCGGTAACCACCAAAGCCGCCGTCCTCAATCTTGCTTCGGGCGAAAAAGTCGAATACGAAAAGATCCGGAGTTTTGCCTTTGCCAAAGAGAACGCGGCTTGGATCGCCCTCCTCAAGGCGCCGGCCGAAAGCCAGGCCCGGGACAAGGACAAATGGTCGGGGTCGGACCTCGTTCTCCGGGAGCTGGTCACGGGAAAAGAGCTCCTGTTCGGAAATGTCGCTGAGTTCGCCTTCGATAAGAAAGGCCAGTGGCTGGCCATCCTCATCGACGCCATCGGATTGACCGGCAATGGACTTGAGCTGCGCAACATGGCTTCCGGGGCTGTCCTGTCTCTCGACAACGATAAAGCAAACTACAAGAGCCTGACCTGGAACGAGGCCGGGACGGCGCTGGCTTGCCTCAAGGGCAAGGAGGACAAAGCCTATGAGGACAAGCTCTACAGCGTCGTCGGGTTGAGCGGACTCGCCGCACCGGGCGGCCCCCAAAAAACCGTCTACAACCCCAAGGACGACAAGAGTTTTCCGCCGGGATGGACGATCAGCGGGAACCGCGCCCCGCAGTGGACGGACGACCTCGACGCTCTTCTCTTCGGAATCATCGAACCCAGGAAGAAAGACGAAGGAGCGAAGCCGCAAGGGGCGGCCGACGCGTCGGCGGCTCCCGCGCCCGGCGCGCCTCCGGCCGCGGCGGAAGCCGACGAAGACATGCCCGACCTCGTCCTCTGGCATTATCTGGACAAACGCCTCCAGTCCCAGCAGCAGGTCGAGTCCAACCGCGACCAGAACTTCAGCTTTCTCTCCGAGTTCCGGGTCAAGGAAAAGAAATTCATCCGCCTCGCCGACGAAGACGTCCGCCAGGTCGATGCCGCACCCAAGCATCGCTTTGCCGTCGGCGTCGACGTCAAAGGCTACGAGCTCGAGGCCAATCTCATGGGCACCCGCTACCAGGATATCTACGTCATCGACATGAAAACGGGCGCGCGCTCGCTCGCCCTGAAGAAAAACCGCAACTTTTACAGCTCGTCACCCGACGGGACGCATTTTCTCATCTACGACGACGGACATTTTTCCACGTATGACATGGCCGCGGGCAAGGCGTACAACATCACCAAGGATGTCCCGGCCTCGTTCATCAACGAGGACGACGACCACAACATCGCCAAGCCGCCCGATTTTCCGATCGGTTGGGCCAAAGACGGCCTCTCGATTCTGTTGTCCGACGGCTGGGACATCTGGAATGTTTCCGTCCATGGCGGCAAGGGCGTGAATTTAACCGGCAACGGGCTGAAGGATCAGATCCGGTACCGGCAACGCTACAGACTCGACCCGGAAGAAAAAGGGATCGACCTCTCCCAGCCCGTCTACGTCGGCGCCTACGGCGAATGGACAAAAAAAGCGGGAGTCGTCCGGATCGAAAAAGGGAAGCCGGTTCCGGCTGTCCTCCTCTGGGATGACGCAGGCTTCGGCGGCATCCAAAAAGCGAAGAAAGCCGAGATCTTTCTCTATTCCCGCGACACATATCGAGACTATGCCGACATCTATGTCGCCGACGCCCTCCTTCAAAAGGGGCGGAAGCTCACGGAGGCCAATCCGCAGCAGAAGGATTTCCTCTGGTCGAGCGGGTCGGTTCTTCTTGACTACAAAAGCGCCAAAGGCGATAAGCTCCAGGCGGCCCTTTTCCTCCCGGCCGACTACGAGAAGGGCAAGCGCTATCCGACGATCGTCTACTATTATGAAAAGATGTCCCAGCAGCTCAACCGCTATCAGCAGCCCATGGCTAACGGATTCAACAAGTCCGTTTACACGAGCAACGGCTACGCCGTCCTGATGCCCGACATCGTCTATAAAATCAACGATCCCGGGATGTCAGCCGTTTGGTGCGTCCTTCCGGCGCTCGACGCGGCCGTTTCCGCAGGAGTCGTGGACCGGGCCAGAGTCGGTCTCCACGGCCATTCCTGGGGCGGGTATCAGACCGCATTCCTCGTCACCCAGGCCAACTTCGCCGCGGCCGTGGCCGGGGCTCCGCTCACCAACATGATCTCGATGTACAGCTCGATCTATTTCAATACGGGCTCGGCCAACCAGCCGATTTTCGAGAGCAGCCAGGGGAGATTCAAAGGCGGCTATTGGGACAACCTCGAAGCCTATCAGCGCAATTCGCCCGTTTACTACGCCCAGAATGTCCGCACCCCGCTTATCATTCTCCACAACGACAAGGACGGCGCGGTCGTCTGGAACCAGGGCATTGAGTATTTCAACACGCTCCGCCGCCTCAAGAAGCCGGTCGTTATGTTCCAGTACGTCGGCGAAAACCACGGCCTGGCCAAGGCGGCCAACCAGAAAGATTACACGGTCCGGATGAAGGAATTCTTCGACCACTACCTCAAGGGAAAGCCCGCGCCGAAGTGGCTCGAGGAAGGCATCCCCCACCTCAAGATGAAGGACCATCTCAAGGACCGGGTCAAGGAGATGAAGCCTCCGGAAAAGAAAGAAGAGAAGAAAGAAGAAAAAAAAGAAGAGAAAAAGTAAGCAATAAAATTTCTCGCGTCTCTCTAAGATTGCATTCCAACATTCGGCTGAGAGGCGACCAAAAAACGGATTTATCCGCGAAATATTTCCGGGTTATTCCCAACCTATTTCATCATAATTTGTTTAAATTCAGTATCTTATGAATAAGGTTAAAAGGCGCTGGCTGTTGAGGCGCCAAGGTTTGAAAAGGAAAAGGAAGCGGGGCTAAGGAGGATCCTCTCCAGCCAGCATCATCTCTATATATAATCAAAAAAAAACAAAAGTCAAAGGAAATCTCATTATTTTTTCCGCTCGATTTCTTGAAGGAGTTTTTTCGCCGCGTCCTGGTTCGGATTCAGCTTGAGCGACGCCGCCAGGACGCTCCGGGCATCTTCTCTCCGGCCCGTCTTGAAATACGCCAGGGCCAGGGAATAGAGCAGCCCCGTATCGCTGTTGTAAATTCTGTTTGCCTCGAGGAGGCTGGAGACCGCCTCCTCGTTTTTATCCAATCCCATGAGCGCCCGGCCCTTGAGGAAGCTGTAGGAGAAGCGGAGCTTGGTATCATCCTTGATGCCGTCGAGGAAATCGAGAGCTTCTTGGAACTTGTTCAATTTGAGAAGGAAGGCAGCGTAATCCGGGATCTTCTGCTTGTAACTCGGGTTGAGGTCCAAGGCCTTCTTGTAGGCCGCTTCCGCCCGCGGATTGTCGTTCACCTGGTCGTACTGATGGGCGAGCATATAATAAAACATGAAGCTGCTGGTCTGGGCCGAGGCTTTGGCCACGAACTGGGGATGAGGAAGCGCTTTCTGCGGAGACAGGACGAAATTCGTCCTTTTCTCGTCGAGGACCTTTCCCCCTCGGTCTACCAAGGAGACGGACAAATCATAATAATCCGGCGGGATATCGGCGGCGGCGAACGTCTGGGAGATGGCCAACGTTCGATGGAAAGCCTGGCCGTTCAGCGGCATGGACGCTGATTTCCGGAAAGGAGTTTGGGCTTGAGTTCCCTGGAAGAGCATTCTCACCGTTCCCTCATTCCAGAGGTCCCGGGTCAAGCCGGTGACGTTGAAGAAAACGGCGATCTGGTCGGCCGTGGCGAAAAGTTTCTTGGGGTCGACATTGACTTTTTTATTCTCGGTTTGGTAAGGAAGGCGAAGCCCCGGTTGGGCGTCCGTTATCCTGTAGCCGACGAGAGGCAGACTGAGCCGCGGAGACGCGTCCGGGTCGGGGACGTCAATATCCTGCTCCAGGATGCTGAACTCCTTGCCCGCGGTATTCCTGAGGAGGACGGTCAGCTTGTATTTGCCTTCGATGACCGGGAAGGAGTCTTCGACGCTGACACCCATCCGCCGCGTCCGTTCAATATCCTGACCTGGAACCACGAACGGGATCTCCTTCGCATATTGAAAGACGACTTTGTCCCCTGCCCGGAGGCTGACGTCGAGCTGAAACCCGCAGAAGTACTGGTCTCGGGGCTCATAGTAGTCGACCGACAGGACCTTGGGCGCCATCGAAAACTCGCAAAAAGCGAGGTCGGTCACGGGGTCGCGGACCACGGCCGCGTATGTTTCGCATTCGAGATAGTTCGTCAGGTAGTCCGTGCTGACGTATCCCTTGTAATTCAGGAAATGGGTGGCGTATGTGTCGCTGATGTTCCTTTTCGGCGAGTCGAGAATCCCGGCCATGAGGATCGGTTCTTGGGGCGAAGGCTGAAAGTTGAACGGAATCGACCCGGGGAGGATGGAGAGGCTGACGAGGGCCAGCCCCGGCTGGAATTCGTAGAGCCGGTCGTACATCGACTCGTAATCCGAAGGGTCCATTTCTCTCCCGTGGATGAGGAGCTCCGTGGGCCCGTCGGCGAACGGATCGTAGAGCTTGTATTCGATGCCCCCTCCCTTTTGGAAAAAAACGAGGGAGAAGTACGTCGGCGTCCCTTTTTCCGGGTTTCCGTGATAGGACCAGATTTCAGCCGAATAGACCTCGAAATCGCCCTCGATCCGCTCGATGCTCGTCGGCTCGCCGAGAATGATGTAGATCCGGCCCTGGTCGGTCTGCCACCCTTCGCGGACCGAATGGCGTCTGAATTTGGTGTTGGCTTCACGGAAGCGCTTGATGATTTCTTCCTTATATTCGTTCCCGGGCGTGCCCGGAGTCGGGTCGCGCTGCCTCCAGAATGCCTCGATGAACAAATCCCGGTCGCGGTCGTTCTCGAGCTTGAGGAAAACGTCCTTTTCCTTATCCCTGATGATATAGGCCGAGACCTTCAGCCACTCCTGATATTGGGGCAGTAACGTCTTGGTATCGACCTTCTTCTGCGCCGGCAGTGAGAGCGCAAGAGATATCATAACGACAATGAAGAGAACGCACCGGCCCGACTTCATAACGATTTCTCCGCAATTGAACTCATGACAATATTATTAAATGCCATCGACGGAAGAAATGCAAGGGACGCGGCGAATTCGGGAATTTATTCCGGGGACACGTACCGAATTAAGAAATTCGGAACATGTCCCCATAAAAAAAGCCCCTCCCGCCCGAAGGCGGGAGGGGCTTTGAGCTCGAACTTGGACTGTGTGCTGCTTAGAACTCGAACCGGATTCCGATGCGAGCGATTCTGGGGTTCAGGAGTTCGTTAACCGTACCCTGGTTGGCATCGGTCTGGGCATAGGTCTGCGTTCCGTTGGTCTGGAAATAGAACGAACCGTAGTATTGCGCATACTGGCGGTTCACGATCAGGGAGTTGAGGACGTTGAAGATGTCGGCCGAAATATAAATCCGGCCGGTGTTGCCCAGTCTCAGCATCTTTTCGATCTTGAAGTTACCGTAGGCCATAATAGGCAGCCTGTCGCGCTCGGAGGTCCTGGAAATCGGCAGGGTGACGCCCTGGCTTCTGGCATTGGGGAGGGTGTAGTCGGTAATGCCGAAGCTGACCGGATTGACCCAGCCTTCCCGCGCGGTAATGTTCAGCGAGACATTGAAGTCCCAGGGGAGCTGATACATCCCCGACAGTTTGGCCATCCAGTTGACAAAAGCCGGCTGGGCGATCTTTCCGCTCGCGGCGCCGAGGTTGTAGTTGTAGGGCTCGTCCTGATAGGCCCACAAGTCGCTCAGATTCATGTACCAGTCTTCAAGGTAGTGGGCTTTCTGCCACTGATAGGTGAAAGAACCGTTGAGCATCCACTTGTGAGAGAACCGTTTGTTGAAGACGAGATCCACGCCCATGTACTGGTTATAACGGCCCGAGGGCATCGTGTATAGACGAGCGTAACTCGTCGGGACGTTGTGAGTGCCGTTCGCCAGCGTGTACCACGGCCGTCCTGCCGCGGCTCCGGTGCTGTACGTGGTTCCTGTCGTGGGGTCGGTCAACGTTGAAGGAACGGTCCTCAGGCTCTCGTAGTCGGCGTTCGACCGGACCTCGTCATCCGCCGTGTTGAATAGCCCATCGGGGCCGGCGAATCTCGAGAGAGACGTCGTGTAATTATCGAACCTGCGCCAGGTAAAGTTGACCGAAACGGCGAAATCGGGGATGATTTCCCGCTCCAGGGTCGCGAGCATTTCCATCGTGTGGTTCTGGCCGTTGAAGCTCGAGTCGAAGTCGGTGTAGGTCAGCGGAGGAATGACCGCCAGGGGATCGTCCCAGTTCCAGCCGCTCCAGAAGGTATTCAGCTCTCTGTTGGCGATGGTTGACGTCTGCGAGAAATTACCGGCGTCATCGAAAACCCGATAAATCGGCCGGGCCGTGAGCGAGGAGTTATACCAATAGAGTTCGCGGTAGTCGATCTTCCCGTCGTTGTTGCCGTCGTTCCACCAGAAATTGATATTCCCGCCCAATCCGCTGTAGGCCCAATAGCCGGAGACGTCGCCCATGTAGGCGCCGTACCTGGCGAAGTTGAGCTTCATCAGGGTCTTGCCGTTGCCGAACATGTCCCAGGTGATCCCGATTCTCGGAGACCAGAAGTCCCAATTCCAATCGGGGTTGACCGCCGGGGCAGTTTTTACCGGCCAGAGGCGGTCGATCGCTTCCGGCGTTCCGGCCGTCGTCTTCGCCTGTAAAATCTCATAGTCGTTCGTCATGAACCGCTCGGACCGGTCGGTCAGCGGCATTCTGAACGTCGCGAAGGATTCGCGGAAGGGATGCTGACGGTCGAAACGGACGCCCAGGCGGACGTTGAACCGGCCGAAGGAGACCGTATCGTTGATGTAGCCGGCAAAGGCTTTCTCCCCGACGTAACCGAAGGAATTGCTCGAGAAATAGAGCCGGTACCAGTTCGCGGGGGGGATATCTCTCGTGCCGTTGAGGTCGAAGTCGGCCTGCTGGGTGTTGTAGTTGTAGTTGACGTACATATTCCCGGGGTACCCGCTCTGGGATTTGGACTGCCGGTAAGAGTAGTCGAACCCGAGCTTAATTTCGTGGCCAACACCGAACAGGCTGTCATTGTAGTACGTCGCAATGAGGTTCCCGTTGTATCCCGGCCTGTCGTAGTAGGTCCAGCTGGAGCCTTCGGAAAGATCCGTCGTCTGGTTGGTCCGGCGAAGGCGGTTCAGCGCGGGTGTGCTGCTCGCGACGCCCAAGAGGTCCCGGTCGTCCATCGGGAACATCCCGAATCCGGAATCCTGGAACGAGGCTTTAAGGGTGATGAACAAATTGTCGCCGAACATCTGCTCGTCCTGGAACTTGTAGAGGGGGCTGCCGAGGGCATACTTACTCATCTGGTAGAGGCCCGGAGGATAAGACGCCGTGGCGCTTCTTCCCCACTTCTCCTTGTTTCCGAGGTGGAGGAAGAACTCCGCCCTGTTCTCGGGGATGATCTGGAAATTGATCTTCGCCGCGATGTTGGTCAGGAGCGAGTCGTCCCTTGATCCGACAAGAACGTTCGTCTTGATGTCCTGGACGCCGAACGACCCCCACAGCCAGAGCTTATCCTTGATGACCGGGCCGCCGAGGTTCACTCCGTAGTCCTTGACGTTCATGATCTTGTTGTAACCCGGAGTGGCGCTGATGCCCTTGGCCCTGATCGTCTCGATCGACGGGTTGGACTGCATGATGTTGTCCGTGAAAAAATTGCGGCCGCCGAGGCTGAGCCTGTTCCCGCCGCGGCGCGTGACCATGTTGAGCAGGATTCCGCCCGTCTGGGTCTCGACGTCCATGCCGCCCGAGGTGACCTGCAGTTCCTCGAACACGTCGAAGTCATAGTATCCGGGGGAGCCGCCCGAGGACTGGTCGGTGATCACGACGCCGTCCAGGTTCCACTGGTCGTCTCGTCCGGTTTGCGAACTCTGACCCCTGGCACTGAAGCTGGACTGCTGCCCGGATTCGTTGCCGCCGATGTCTTCACGGTCGACGACGACCGCGGGAGCCATCTGAAGGACGACCCACGGGTTTCTCGCCGTAGGCAGGGACTGAAGGGCCGTGTAGTTCATCGACGTCGAGATCGACGTCTTTTTCGTTTGCACGATCGGAGAAACGGCGACGACCGTGACTTGTTCCTCGATCTTTCCCTGTTCAAGGACCAGCTTGATGTCCGTCGTGCCGCCGACCATGACGATGATGTCCGTCTGCTTCACTGGCTTGAAGCCCTGAAGCTCGGCCCTGACGGCATAGTCGGATGCCGGAAACAATCCCCGGAACCGGAATGCGCCGACTTCCGTCGTCATAACGGTGAGCGGCGCCATCGTGCCGTGGGTGAGAAGGACCGTGACTCCGGGAAGCGGAGTCCCCTCCTGGTCAACGACCAGGCCGGCGATGTTCCCTGTGTTCGTTTGAGCTGCGGCCGGAATAGCAAGCATAAGCAGCAAAACAACCGGCCAAAATCTCTTCATTTTTCCTCCTTCAATACTCTTCCTTACTTTT
>Ga0214473_10006203_pt1 | contig 14302 bp, 12 predicted proteins | sample RVTome_7_FD_203509 | JGI IMG/M metagenome (GOLD analysis project Ga0214473, IMG submission 203509) | Soil microbial communities from uranium-contaminated site in the Upper Colorado River Basin, Wyoming, United States - RVT98D197 | ecosystem: Environmental > Terrestrial > Soil > Contaminated >... | reverse complement strand
ACAAAATCGTAGGTCCCCACAAATTCGACCAGTTTTCCTCCGTAGCCTTCTTTAAAGCGGTGAAAACCATACCAGGGATCTTTGGGATCAGGATTTGGGCCTAAAGCTCCCCAAAGATCGAAAGTCTGACAACCCATTTTTTTACCGAAACGCATTGCCTCCCACATCATGAGGTTTGAAGCCATTAATTCTCGGTGCTCACTTGAAGAAGCGCCGTAAGGATAGTAAAGAACTTTGTTAAAAATAAAAACAATCCAGGCGGCTAAGGGTATAGGGTTTAGGGTATAGGGTTTAGGATAGGAAGCGACTAAAAGATGTGCCGTGAGTTTATTGTCTGGCTGATCCAACTTTTGACTTTTGACTTTTGACTTTTGACTTTTTAAAGTTTCCCACATCAGGCGGTGGTAGCCTTCGGAGTGGGCATAAAATTTTTGGCGCTGGGTAGTTTCTGCCGTTAACCTCAGATAGGTCTCAAAAGCTTCAGGTGAGTTGTCTTCTTTAATGACTACCCCGTTTTTTTGAGCCAGCCGCACATTATATCTGGTTTTTTCTTTCATTTGTGCCATGAGTTCCTCTTCGGATTTTTGTAAATCAATCTGAAAAGTGTATTTGGTAAAAAGCGGCTTTCCTGGTTGGCAGCCGGAAGACAAGAGAAATTTTTTAACTGTTTCGCCGGATAATTCTTCAACTTGAGGCTCCATCTTTACAAAAATAGCCTTTTCTTGTTGTCCCAATTTGGTCAAGGCATCTAACATGGCTTGCCCTGAGCTCTTCGAGTCTGAGCCGATTCGGTCTGAGCTCACGGTTGAATGACCTGAGGACTCGTCCCTCAGAGTCGAACGACCTGCCGAAGGGTCTGGCGCCGGACCTTTGGGAAAATACAGAATCGAGTAGTTGGTATAAGGTAGGGGGTGAATCATTACCTGATAAGCCGTGGTTAGTTTTTTTCCTTCAAAGGCCCCCAATCTTACTATCTTGATCCCGGTTTTCTCTCTAAATTCTCCCCATTCCCATGATTGCAAGGGGTGGGCAACGAGCTTATTGAAGTTTTCTTTTTCCTCTGCCCAAAGTTCCCGCGTTACCATTCTGTTTTTATTGTATCAGATTCCAAGAGATTTTCGGGAATGTGGCCAATAAATCTTGAGACAGGATTGGCTGTTCGTTGGCCAAAATAAAGTCTGCGTCTGGTGCAGGTCAAATATAATTTTTCTTTGGCGCGGGTCATCCCGACATAGCAAAGCCTTCTTTCTTCTTCAATTTCCGAAGCTTCCATCAAACTGCGGGAATGTGGGAACAGGCCCTCTTCCATGCCGACCATAAAAACAACCGGAAATTCTAAACCTTTGGCAGCGTGGGCAGTCATGAGCGTGACCCCCCCATCTTTACGCGGGCCCGCCCTTGCCTTGGTAGCTTCGGTAGGCAGGTATTCTTGCTGGACCAGGGCAATATTTTGTAAAAATTCATCTAAAGCAGGGAATTCGGTTGCAACCGAGCGAAGTTCTTTAATGTTCTCCAAACGATAGAGATCTTCTTCGACTTTAGGATCATAAAGGTCCAGATAATTGGTAACTTCAATGACCTTATCCATGGTTTCCAGAGTAGTTAGGTTTTTTAAACCAGTTTTTTTAGAAAAAGCCAAAAATTTTTCCATCCTCCTTTTCCCGAGTTTTATAATTCTTTTGTAAGAAACCAGGTCTTTTGGGTTGACCAATAAGCGTAAATAAGCCAAGATATCTTTTATTTCCTTGCGGGCATAGAAACTGACTCCTCCGACCAGGACATACGGAAGGCCGGCGTGCAAAAAGGCTTCTTCAATAACACGGGATTGGGCGTTAGTGCGGTAAAGGACAGCATAGTCGCCAAGGGTAGACGGCATGCGGTTTACTGCGGAACAGCAAGCTTTGTTTATAATCTCAACAATAAATTGCGCTTCGTCGAGTTCATTTTGTGCTTGATAAAGCCCCACTTTTTCTCCTTCAGGATTTTTGGTCCAAAGTTTTAAAATCGGGTGCGAGCGGTTGTGCTTAATGACTTCATAAGCGGCGCTAAGGATTTTTTGAGTGGAGCGATAGTTTTGCTCAAGGTTGACGGTTTTTAAGTCAGGAAAATCCTTTTGTAAGGACATGACATTGGTAAAATCTGCGCCCCTAAACCCATAAATTGATTGGCTGCAGTCACCCACCGCTGTCAAGTTTCGGTGCCTTTTGGCCAAAAGTTTAATTAAAGCGTATTGAACTTTATTGGTGTCTTGCCATTCGTCAACCAAAATATAATGAAGCTGGTTTTGGTATTTTTGTAAAACCTGAGGCGTTTTTTGAAAAAGCTTGACGGTTTCTGTTAAAAGGTCGTCAAAATCCAGCGCTTCCTGTTCCCTTAATAATTTCTGATATTCGAGGTAAATTTTAGCAACTGTTTCCTGAAAATATCCTTGAGCGTATTGCGGGTATTCGAGAGGTGAGATCAATTCATTTTTCGCTTGAGAGATGGTCGTAAGAACGGCACGGGGATAAAAGTCTTTTTTGGAAATTTCAAGTTTGTCCATTGATTGGGCAATTGTTTCCAACTGGTCTTTTTCATCAAAAATTAAAAATCTCGGCGAGAGATTGAGGTGTTGACCTTCTACCCTCAGAATCTTGGCGCAAAATGAATGGAAGGTACCGGCAAACGGTAGATTAGTAATCAGTAATTGATGATTAGTAACCAATAATTTTCTAATTCGCTCTCTCATTTCTCCGGCGGCTTTATTGGTGAAAGTGAGGAGGATAATATTTTCCGGGTTAATGCCTTTTTCCTGAACAAGATAAGCGGCTCGATAAGTTAAAGCCCGCGTTTTGCCCGAGCCGGCGCCCGCAAGGATTAGTAAAGGACCTTGACCGTGAACGACCGCCTCTTGCTGAGCGGGGTTTAATTGCGCTAGAATATCATTCATGCGAGCAAAACTTTTAACTAAAAAAAATATTTTCCTTGCCGTTGGGGCTTTGTTTTTACTACCGGCAATCTTTTGCCTTTCCATCTTAATTTATTTCCTCTTTGGTTACAAGGGAAGCGAAAGGGTAAATTTGGTTTTGTTGGGGAAAAGCGGTCCAGGGCATGCCGGGGCTGAGTTGATGGATACGGTTATTTTCTCTTCGGTCTCGGAGAAAGGGAGTGTTGCTGTTTCCATTCCCCGAGATTTATGGTACCAGCCTTGGCAGACGAAAGTGAATTCTTTATATTACTACGGCAAGGAGAAAGGCGATGGTTTAGGTAAGACAAAAGAGATTTTGGGTGAGATTTTGGGTGAGAAAATCGACCATGCTCTTGTTGTCGATTTTCAAGTTTTTAAAGACCTGGTTGATTTAGTCGGAGGAGTTAATGTTGAGGTTGAGCGGACTTTTGACGATTTTTTCTATCCTCTTCCCGGCAAGGAGGATGATTTGTGCGGCGGTGATCTTAAATTTGCCTGCCGCTATGAACATATTCGCTTCGAGGCAGGGATCCAGCACCTAGATGGCGAACAAGCCTTAAAATTTGTCCGTTCAAGATATGCAGAAGGCGAGGAAGGGACTGATTCGGCTCGTTCTTATCGTCAGCAGAAAGTTATCCTTGCTCTTAAAAAGAAAATCACCTCTCCTAATGTTTTACTCTCTTTACCAAAGATTTTTGCTTTAAAAGAGATTTTTGAAAAACGCTTTGAGGGAGATTTTACCAGAAAAGACTTACTGGATCTTGCCAAGATTTTTATCAAGCCGCAGGCAAGACAGCTTGAAAATTTTGTCTTAGACGGTTGGGAAGACAACCAGGGATTACTTGTCCATCCTAAAAAACATCCTTCCGGCCAGTGGGTTTTATTACCCAAAGATCCTTCTTGGAATCAGGTGCATGATTTTATTGACTGCCTGATTTCTCAAGCAAATAAATCCGGGTGTTCCCCTGAGAAAAAACAAGCTTCCCCAGCTTTCTGAAAACATCCTCGTTCACCCGGTATTTTTCCTGCTCTTTTTGGCCGACAAAAATATATTTTACCTGATATTTTTTTAAAAGTGGTTCGATTTCGTCTATATTTTGTGATTGGAAAATTATTTGAACATCAGCGGCTCTTTTTCCGGGTTCGTCAAACGACCCCCGCCAAAGCCATTCGTGAACCAACCAACCTTCTACTGTCGGCAAGCCGGTAAAGGAAGAAACTTGATTATAGTCGGTATAACTGTCGCCGACGGCTTCTAAGACAACCGGTTGGCCTTTGATGTTTTGCTTAAGCCACAAAAGGGCGGCAAAATTATCAGGATAGTTTTGCCTTAGGAAAAGACTGCCGTCAAGGCCGCGGTAGGTTTTTAAATCGCCGTAGTACGATTTAACCGCAAAGTAAGGGTAAATAAAAAGGAAAGTAAGCAGTAAACTGTAAAAGGTAAACAGTAAAATTTTTGAAAACTTCATTTGTAAATCGTTGAAAATTCGGATCACGATATAGCCTGAGGCAATGGCGTAGAGCATAAACGATTGATAGACAAGTTTAAACATTGTATTGGCTCGGTGGTGCGAGGCAATATAAATGTCTTTAACATAAATTAACTCTGGAATAATTATCAAAAGGGTGGCGATGAGTAAAAGAATTAACACAAAGTAGTCTGTAATCTGTAATTTGTAATTTGTAATTCGTTTTTTGAGAATAAGAAAGATTAAGAAGACTGCTGCCAAAAACCACTGATATCCCCATAAGACAAAAAGCTGCCAGATTGGTGATCGGGCGTGGACAAAGTCAATCCCTTGGGCGATTTGGGAGAAATTAAGATGGAAAGGGAGCGAGAAAATAATCGTAAACAGTAAACAGTAAACAGTAAATAGTAAAGTTCTGGAAAATGTCTGGAGTGCGAGACCATATTTTTGGTAGTTTAGACAGAGAATTATTACCCCAAAAACCAGAAAATAAATAGGGAAATCCCAAGAGTTAGTCATGTACATGACCGCTAGGACTAGTCCTAGCGGAATTGAAAATTGAAAATTGAAAATTGAAAATTTGTTAGAGACTAAAAGGGAAAACAGGAGAGCCAAGAATAAAAGGACGAAGGGGATGTCGGAAAAATGGCCGTGTAAATCAGAAACAACAGAAGAATAAATGGGAAATTCGTGGATAGTGTTGTCGGCGGCGCCAAACTTTTCCACAATGAAGCGGGTGGCGTCAGGATACCAATAGCCAGTAAAGCTAAAATTGTGAGTTAAAAACCACCAAAGAGAATGAAGGTTGCCGCCGAAGGAAAGAACCAGAGCGCTGAGGCAGCCGGCAATGATCGATGATGACCGGTGTCGTAATGAAGTGGCGAGTTGATGATAAAGATTACTCCCTAAAGAAAAAGTGGCCGTAAATGTAAGGGCGGTGATGGTGGCGATCATCAGATTATAGGTGATGGTTGAGGGGAAAGTTGAGAGTTTGGTCAAGACAGCGGCGACAAGATGGCCGAAATAATAGTAATTGACAGTTTTTCCTGCCATCCACATATCAGCTGGTGGAAAATATTGCGTTCGCAAAATTGAGTTGATAAAACCGAAATCCATAAATTTCTCCAATCCTTCAATGTTGGGTTGAAAACCGCGGATAAAAGACCAAAAGGCTAAAGCAGTAAAGAAAATAATCTCTTCAAAAACTAAAATTTGCCAGTGAGATTTGATTGATTGGGTAATTTCTTTTCTGAATTTTCTTGCCAGAAAGATATTACCTAAAACCAAAATTAAAATTACCAACCAGATTATTAAGGCACTGAAAGGAAGAATATGAAGACTGCCAGTCAACCAGACAAAATAGCTAACCAGTAAAATGGCAATTATTTTAGAGAAAGGATAACCCAGATCAAAAAATTTTCTAAAGAAAAACCAAGTCAAAGGCAGAAAAATAACTCCTAGTCCAAAAAGCAAGAACCACCAGGCAAAAATGATGAAAAAGTCGTTAATCATTGATTAAGAATTTTTGTCAAATCATTAACAAAGAGATGTTTTTGGTTTTGAAAAATTAGCACTTTTGGATGGTCGAAGACTTGGAAAGTTTCTTCGGCTTGGTCATCGTTAATTTCTATATTTAGGATTTTTGGATAAGAAGAGAACTCTTTGATTTTATCAAAACCGAGCTGGCCATTAAAGAGTAAAGTGTAATAGTTGGCGGCTAAAGGGTATTTATCTTTAAGCCTTAAACGGTTGGCGTAAAGGCGGCGGCTGCCAATAATGATGTAGTCAGAACCGGCTATTTTATTGACCAGCTCTTGAATCAATCCCGGCTTTTTACTTGCTTCAACTTCATCGAGGCCATAAAAATCAAACCAAACTTGCTGATAGCTCGCCGGCTCTTTATCTTTAATGGTTAAAGGTAAGGCGACAACATCTAATGGTTCAAGGAGGAGTCGACTTCCCGAGGGGAGATTTTGATAAATCCATTGCGAGGCGGCAATTCTGGTTTGCGGCTGTCGGTAAATATTGAAAAAAGCTAAGCCATAAAATATTTGAGCCATGAGAATGATGCCAATGAAAACATTGGCCAAAACGACTAAAATTTTTTGTTTTTGAGATTTTTCCAAGATCCTAATTAGAGCAAAAGCGGCGAATAAACACAAAAAGGGAATTAAGGGAACCATATATCTTGTCCATTTAGCGAAAAGGGAGCCGTTGTATAAAAAGTAAAAAACCGGCAAAAAAAATAAAAGCAGTTTTTCTTTATTGTGTTCTTTAAGGCTTTGGGAAAAAACAATTATTAATCCCAGAAAACCCAAAATTAAAATCGGCCAGCCTAAGATCCAGGGCAAAATTTTAGTGATTTGGAAAAAATATGGTTGAGTCTCATAAAATTGGCCTGTAAAAAAGATAGGTAATTGGCCAGTGGCAATATTTTTTTCAAAGAAAAAGCTTTCTTTAAAAGCAGGGAAAGCCAAAAGGCTGTATGGAGAGACGAATAAGAAAACGAGCAACATTAAAAGACAGTTTAATAAGAAGACTAAATTTCTGGTCACAAAATTTTTCTTTTTCAAAGCAAGTAAATGAGAAAGTAAAAAGGGCAGAAAAAAGATAAGGGAACTAATTTTAGCGCCAACAGTTAAGCCTAAACTAACTGCTCCCAAAAGATAGCCTTGGCGATAATTTTTTGATTTCAAAATCATGCTCGTCGCCAGAATTATAAGTAAGCCGCCTAAAGTTAAAATGGTTTCGGTGGTGCCAAAATGAGCGGCTTGGATAAGGCCAGCATTGACAGTTGTTAAAAGCGCCGCCAAAAGGCCGACCTTGGAAGAAAAAAATTTTTTCCCCAGAAAAAAAATGAGAAGAATCATCAAAGTCGAAAGACCAGCGGAGATAAATCTGCCGATTAAGGCAATTTGTTCGGCTTTGATCCAAGAGGGATTTTGGGTTAAAAAAGCGATGGTCGAGGCGACCAGGCGATAAAGATAAATCGTCAAAGAGCCGTAGGTAAATTGTTCGGGTTTAAAAGGAAACTGGAGGTTGGCGGCCGGATGGATGATATTGTTGCTTTCATCAGGATGAAAAAAATAGCCCTGATCCCAGTTTAGGTTATAAAAGCGGAGGAAAGCGCCAAGAATAGTAATTAGCAATATAGCAACATAGCAATATAAGAACCTCTCCTTCGGCAAGAACCTTGTTTCTCTCCGCCAGCTGGCGGATCGAAATAGCAATTTTTGATTAAGAATTTTCAATTTCATTGGCGATTTTTTCTCCCAGTTCAATAGCATAGTTGGTGCCCCGATCCCAAGGATAAATTTGCTGCATATTGGCTAAATAAACATTGGCAATTGGGGTTTGGTGGGAAGGTATAAGCTGGGAATAATTAAGAGGAATAATCGGTTGAGCATGTAAATTAGCGTATAACGTATAGCGTTTAGCGTCTAGTTGAAAATTGAATTTGGGGTTGATTTTTTGCAAGGAAGGTAAAAATTCTTTTAGGATTTGTGTTTTGTCCATTTTAAAATAGCGGTGATTTTGCGGATAGTAACCGCCGACATAAAGAATGTGCTGGCCATTGTAATACTTTGGATCGATGAAATTGGTGTGTTCCACAACGGCGACAAAAGGGAAACCTTGGTCGTTGATGTTGAGCCAATAAGTGCCATCAGTTAAAAATTTTTTCTTAAGAATCAAAATTAAATTTAAAGCCCCAATCATTTTAAGTTTGCTGAATTTTTCTTTGTAGCCCTTGGGGAGACTGGAAATGATTTTAAGAAAAGTAGAGTTAGGAGTGGTAAAAATTACCCTATCAAATTTGTTATCATGATTTAAATCATCAGAACAACAAATATTATGATTAAAATAAATTTTCCCGTTGTTTTTTTGTATTTTTTCAATTAATTTATCAGTAAGAGTTTGGAAACCTCCTTCAAGATAACCCAGATTAAAACTTCTTTTTTTAATTCTTGCCCAAAACCAAGCCATGGAGATCTGATCAGCAAATTTTCCAAATTTGGCCAGAATGAGCGGTTTCCATAAAACTTCAAAAGGTTTTTTCCCATAATATTTTCCCAACCAGTCAAAAGCGGAAATTTTCTCAAAAGGTTTCCAGTTTTCGATAGTTTTAAGATATAGAGTCACAATTCCGGTTCGGAGTTTTTCCGGGAGGTTAAGGTAAGGAAATTCGATGATAGACAAAAAAGAGTCAAATTGAGAAATTTTTCCTTGAAAAAAAACCGAAGTTTTTGGTTGTCTGTAAAAAAGCTTATTGCTGAGACCCAATTCATTAATTAGATTCTTGACGGTAGAATCTGAAGCAAAAAGATGGTGAAAAAAATATTCCAGCGGCCACTCCCAGTTTTTTTCCCCGAAACTACCGCTCAAACCGCCTGCATTTTTCTGTTTTTCAAAAACGGTTACTTTGTGGCCTTTTTGGGATAGTCTTAAGGCCGCCGTCAGGCCGGTAAAACCGGCGCCAATAATCGCAATTCTCACAAGCCAATTTTAGCACAAAACCCGGAGACAGACTCTAAAGGGCGAGAATGATAGCAAAGCTGATTAAGAGAAGGCCGCCAATAATAGCTCCCCAAGTTGGCAGGGAGAAACCGGCTACAGGCAGGGCGGGTGCCGGTGTTGGAGTAACGGTTGGGGTAACCCCGGGCGCTAGAGTTGGCGTCGGGGTAGGTGTTCGAGTTGGAACCGGAGTAGAAGTGATTGTTGGTCCTGGAGTGGGGGTCGGCGTTAGCGTTCCGGTTGGTGTAGGCGTCCTTGTCGGCGTTGGGGTTGGCGTTCCCGTGGGAGTGGGAGTTGGGGTTTTGGTTGGCGTCGGCGTCGGGGTTAATGTAGGAGCGGCAACCGTAAAAGTGAGGGTACATTGGGGAGAGATAGCAGGCACTGGCTTAGGCGCTGTTGGCGCTACCGGTTCTTGTCCGGCTTGGTAAAGCTTGAAAGCAGTCAAGACGGCAATTACCCCTAAGATTAAGGTGACCAGACCGATTAAAAACAAATACCAATTTTTCTTTAAAGTTCCCATCCTATTTCCAACCTAATTCTGAGTTGTAAACTTCTCCGTCAACCGAAAAAGTACCGCCTGCAAGCGGAATGGTGTATTCAATATAAAATTCGTTGGAACTTGGCTTTTTATTAAGTGTTTCCTGCCAGGCGCCGTCGTTGACTTTAATTCTCCCTTTAGTGATCCCCGAAGGATTATTAGTTTCTCCCCAGACGGTGAATCTTACTGTTTGGCCTGGCTGGATAGCACTCAAACTGGTGATGGGATTCCAGCTGGTGTCGTAAACCTGAACATCGCCGCAGTTATGGGAGTAACTCGGGGGCGGCGTCGGGGTTGGTGTCGGTTCTCCTCCGGGTGGAGCGCAGGCGGAATCATCACAAACTCCGCAAGCGCCCGGGACTTCCAATTGTTCACAGCTGGCAGTCAGACTTTGTCCGGGGGCGATACTTTTCTCACCGGACGGGGATTCGAAAGGACAACTATTGTCACTGCCGACAAAACGGTAGACGGTTTTGGTTTCATTGGTGTTGTTAGTCATTGTCCTGCCGCCACAGGTAATTTCTGACTGTCCGCCGCCGGCATAGCAAGCGCCGTCTTGGCGGTCTTGGCTATCACCGTAACAACAGTAATTAGTACTGCCTTTTTGACAGCAAACACCGCCGTTGGTACCGCAGTTTGGATCGGCGCTGCAAAGATCTGTCTTTGAACCGCCTTCAGCTTCGCAAACCTGGAGGGCAGAACGAGGGATACCGCCGCCGCCGCTCTCGCAGGTGCCACCCGTGCAGTAGCCTGCACAACACTCCCAATTTTCTTGGCAAACTGAACCTCCTCCTTTACATTCACCTGCTTTAAGCCGGCAACTTTTTCCAGTCTCACAGGCACCATTATCGACCGCACATTCTTCCCAATCGCGACAACCTTCAGCCGAATTAAACGGATCACTGGGATCGCAACACCCTCCTGGCCCGTCGTTCCCAATAGCCGCCTTTTCTCTGATATCTTGTCTTTGCTGGACTAAAAAGACAGCCGCGGGAATTGAAACGAGCAAAAGAAAAGCGGCAAGCGAGATTAAAATGGCTTTTGTCTTACCGGATTTTTTCCCTTTTGGCGGAGCTTCGGAGGGGGTAGCGACAATTGTCGGTGTTTTTCCGGCCGGAGGCGTCTGATTAAAAGCGGTTTTGGTCGGCATTTCTGGCGGCGGTTCAGGAGGGAGGTCTATGTTTGTTTTTGGCAGATTATCGTTCATGGGCAAGGAATCTTTTTAAAATAAAGCCAGTGAAAACCAGGCCTAGTCCCATTATGAACATCAAAAAACTTGGTGTCAAGTTACCGGAAGTGGGGACGCCTGCTTCAGTCGAAGGCATCCCGGTTCTGGCAGAAGCCGTGGAGGTTGGTGTTGGGGTGAGTTTTGGGGTGGCCGTAGCCGTGGGGGTAGGGGTGAGTTTTGGCGAAGGGGTGGGAATTTTGGTTGGTGACGGAGTAATCGTTGCCGATGGCGTTGCGGTAAAAGAGGGCAGTTCACTGCCTCCGGCGGCAAGGACAGTGAAAGTTCGACTAATTGTCTGTCCAAGGTAGGTGATAGTGATTTTGTGTTCGCCGGCGGGCAGATTATTAGGAGGTGTCCAATTCCAATTGCCGTTGCCATCAACCATCGCTGTCCCAGTCCAAGTCGGAGACTCAACAAGAATTTGAATGGTCTTTCCCGTCGGCCCGGTGCCGCGAAATTCCGGCTTTGGAGTATTAATCTGTTCGTCTTGTTTCCCTGGGTTGGTAATGGTGAGCGCTTTGGTTTGTGCCCCCGGTGAGGGAGCAATTCCCTCAAGGGAAAATTTTGAGGAGGGGGTCGGTGTTGGGCTTTCAGGAGTCGGACTTGTGGCTGGTGTTGGCGTTACGCTTTCAGTGGGAACTCCTTGACGAAAGTCATAATTTTTTCCGAGGATAATTTCCGGAACAGGGTTGTCGTTTTTGGTTGTGGTAATAACAGTGGCTGTTTTTTCATTTGTTCCCTGGACAAAAATCTCTTCAACTTGGGCCTCTTTATCATAACGAGCAAAACCAGAAAGGTCTGTAGAGAAAGCGGTGTTAAGGGGGATCAGCCAGGTTCCGCCCGAGCGGACCATGGTTGATTGAGGGGCAACATTTGCCATGGAAAGGTAAACAATGGCGCCTTGAGCAGGATCCCCGCTTGTTTGAAAAACAGTACCTGAGGCAACTTCGCTCGGCGGCGGAGAGCCGGAGGTAACCGGAGCCGTGGTTATCTCATAAGGCACCCCGGCGTTATCAAAAAGCCGCTCGTCAGATTTAATTTTGAACAGATAGCGCGTTTTTGGTTTAAGATTGGATAAGGTTACATGATGGGTGATAAAGGCATCTTGTTGGCCGGTAATTTGATTACGGTCATCTAAAGCTGTCTGCTCTAAGGCTTGGCTCTCGTCAAACTGGACGGAGCCGTTGGTTTCCTTTTGAGTGAGCCAGGAAACGGAAAATGATGAGGAGGTAATATTTGTAATTTTAACCTGAGCGGGGGTAGCTTCCGGAGCGGCTCGTAAAAAAAAGATTTGGTTCCTTTGGACCAAAAAGACACCTGCCGCCAAGCCTACAACGAGGGTCAAAAGTCCTATGATAGTAGGAATTTTATGCTGTTTGATCATGGCTGGGGTTGTTTTTCTTTGGTTGTTCCAGAAGTGGTGGACTGAGGGAGGCTGACTTCCCCTTTATTGATAAATTCTCTACTGCCAAGATTGTCAATCACCTTAGTTTCAAGAGTCGGATCCAAAGGACGAAGCTGTTCTTGAGGGACTTTTGGCGGTTGGGGTTTCGTTAAGGCGTAAAAAACACTCAAAAAGATCCAAGTGAAGACAGTAATTGTCGTTAAAACAGCCAAGAAGATTAATTCGCGCGGAAGTCTTTTGGGTTTCATTTTTTCTCCTTTGGTAAATAGTATGTTTTGGCTGAGGCACTCAAAGACATTATTTGTTCCTCTTCAAGTTGAGCGCGGTTAAGATTAAACGACTTGAGAGTCAAAATCCGCCGTGAATTTTCCAGGGAGTTAAGAAAAGCTTTTAAATCTTCAAAGCTTCCGCTTGTTGTCAGGTTAAAGTTTATTTCTTCCGGTCCAAGGCTCACTTTTTTCCCTGGAGCCTTGCCTTGGAGAGTAACCGGTTCAAAAGTTGTCGCGCGGAGGCTTAAATTAAATTTTTGCGCTAAACCCTCAATTTGGTAAGCGACTTCTGCAACAGTATGGTTCTGCGGCAGTGCCTGGTTAACAAGAGGAATAGAGGTTGCCACTAAAGCGTAATTGTTTTGGGCACGGTTTAGATTGTCAATTTTAGTTTGTAAAGTCTGATCGATCTTCTTCTTTTCCTCAAGCTCTTTGAAAAGGCTGGCAATTGTCGTTAAAGTTGGTTTTAAGGCAAATAAACCGAAAAAGGCGACGGCAAGCAATGAGAGAGTCAGGCTCGTATAAACAACAATCTCCCTTTTTTTATAAAGGGATTGAAGATCAACAAAATAACGGCGGTAACGATAATATTCTGGTTTTAAATTAATTGCCATTTTATTCTTTTTTACTTGCTCCGGCAACAGCTTTTCCCGTTGTGGCTTTTACGTTAAATTGGATTCCTGCCTCGTTTGGAGTTTGCTTGCTGATATTTGAAACACTGACTTCACTGAAAAGAGGCGAGGAGGTAAGCCCTTTTAGAAAACTTTTGAGTCCTATTTCAGAAAGAGCGACTCCCTTAAGACTAATCACTTCTTCGTCTAAGGAGAAACTGGAGAGAATTACCTCCGGCGGTGTGACAGCGGCGACGGTATCGATGATCTTGGAGGTTCCAAATTGGGTTTTTTGGATTTTGTCGATCGTTAATAATCTTTCTTGAAGAGAAAGAAAATCCTGTTCAAAAGAGGCCATGGAGGTGATAATGGCTTGTTTCTCACGGATTGATTCATGCAAAGTCACAATATCACGGTCGAGTTTAAAACGGGAAAGAAAAGCGAGGATAACAATCAGCTCGACAGCAATAACAATCCACCGGCCGGCGCTTAAAGCCCAAATAAGAAATTTCCCCAAGGGTTTTTTTTCAAACTCCTCCTTGGGCAGGAGGTTGATGTCCTTTTTGGGCATGGTTGTTTTTAGTATAGTGTAGTTGGAACGGGTTTGTCAAAGAGGATTTTTAAGTTCTTTTTAATGATCTACCCAGGCGGCTTTTGACTTTAGCCGCTTTTCTTTTGTGAATGATTCCCTTTGTAGCGGCTCGGTCAAGGACGCGAGAAGCTTCGGAAAGAGTTTTTAAATCAGGATTTTTCTGCGCCGACCTGACCGCTTTTTTCATCCTTTGGCGGACAAGTTCGTTCACGGCTTTTCTGCGCCTGCTTTGGCGCAGAGCTTTTTTTGCGCTTTTTGTTTGAGGCATTTACGAGTATAATATCAAAAAAAGACAATTTTGCCAAGATGGTAACTAATTTTTTAAAAAACGGGAGAAGTATTTTTCTAAGAAAGCAGACGAACATCCTCTCTGCGGCTGCCGCGATCACAATTTTTTACGGCACTTCAATGGTTTTAGGTATTGTTCGTGATCGGCTCTTAATCAGCCGTTTTTATGCTTGTTGCCGAGAACAACTTGATGTCTATTGGGCCGCTTTTCGGTTGCCGGATACTATTTTCCAGCTTTTGGTAATCGGCGCCTTCTCCGCCGCTTTTATTCCTGTTTTTAGTGAATATTTATTAAAAGACAAAAAAACTGCTTACAATATTGCCTCTTCTCTTATTAATATTTTGGTTTTGATCTTTCTCGCCCTGTCGGTTTTTATTTTTGTCTTTGCTCGGCCTCTTTCGGAGTTGATTACCGGCGCTTTTTCTCCGCAGCAGATTAATTT